>Ga0194123_10002167_pt1 | contig 26544 bp, 26 predicted proteins | sample TA2MahsurfametaG_5_FD_155479 | JGI IMG/M metagenome (GOLD analysis project Ga0194123, IMG submission 155479) | Freshwater microbial communities from Lake Tanganyika, Tanzania - TA2015023 Mahale A surface | ecosystem: Environmental > Aquatic > Freshwater > Lake | place: Tanzania: Lake Tanganyika... | reverse complement strand
TAGATAGCAAAGGAATGGTCTTTGGGTGCCAAGATCGAATCTGCTCCGTTGGTTCTTATAGTTCATCACCTAAATTAAGTAATGGTGCGATCCTTCATAATGTTAAAGACAGCGCAGTAGTCACAATTAATAAGGTCCGCTACGTGGTGACCTCAATTTCTAAGAAGTTAGTTCTTATAAAACTTTAAGAACTACTTCTTATTTCTGCGCTGGATACGCGTTTTCTTTAGAAGTTTCTTGTGCTTCTTCTTAGCCATGCGCTTACGACGTTTCTTTACTACTGAACCCATTTAGTGTCCTTTCACTTGATCATAAATCTTGACTATTTTCAATCCATCTGACTCTCAGTATAGTCCACCACATACTTCAATGTCTAGATCAGTAGGCCATTCAAAATGAAGCTTAACTTGATTATCTAAGGTTCCTGTTAAAAATCATGACGAAAAGAAGATTTTTTAAAAAATGTTAATATAAGACATTATTACGCCTCTCAAGTTGAAACTTTTCGCAAAACTCCTCAACAATGTCTAGCTCGCAGATCAACTCAGACGACTTAATATCTCCTGAAGATATGTGCTTCTCTATTGATATGACGACGTTGATGAATGCACTTACTAATGCTGGTCGCTTTGGCTGAATCATGAATCCAGCGTTGCGTAAATCGCTGATTCTTGCATTTTCAAGTCCTTTTGCATAGATATCATCAATTGGAACTTTGGATTCAGCACTTATCAAGACATAATTTTGTGGTAAATATAGTGGTGATAATGATGTAGAGTAGAAAGTCCCAACAGGAAAATTGTTTATCGTATATACACGCTTACGCATTGCAAATGCAACTGAGTCAATTCCTGTTCCTGTAGAAAAGAAGAAGTTGACTTTACTAGCTAAATAAAAGTCAAGATAATCCTCACAATCTTGGCCTGTTGTCGAGAAATCAAAGAAATTTCCAGGAGAGTCATGAGTGATTGTTCTTCCATAACGACCGAAGCGCAGTGCAGATAAGCCTGAATTTAGTATCGTCTCGACGTAGTCTCTGTAATCACTTAATGGCATATTTCTGTGTCTTTGGGCTTCAATATTTTTTTTCCCATACAATTCATCACAAGCTTCGTCCCTTAGACACACTCCCACTATTGACTTCTCAGTCGTAAATCCGGCCTCTCGTAGTATTTGATTTCCATGTTCTAGTTGATAATCTTGAAATGTCATTTTTGGTATGTCCTCGTAAACTTTCAGTGATACATATTCTGTAAGGTTTACTTCAACAAATTCGCTCTTCGCCTTTTTGTATCGACGGAAGAGTAATCTAAATATACGGTCAATAGTTTTCCCGAGGAATTCAGGTAATGTAAGCGAGTTTTCCGAGATGTAAGCCCACCAATGTGAATTTGAAATCATGTTCTGAGGATAGAAGTACACTTTTTGATGATTAGTCTGCATTTTCTTTATATAAAGTTCAGATTCTGTTAAGAAATGGCCGAAAGTACTAGTATTTAACTGGACAAAGAGTGGAAACTTCATCGTCTTCCTATTCCTGAGAGATTCGAATTATTGCAATATAAGTGCCATTGTGCCAACGACTAAATCTACCTCCCTTTCTGTCGCGCATGTTTGGAAAGATTTCCCAAGAAGCGACGATCTCTGCCTGAATTCGCGCTAAAGCCTCTAAAGTACCGTTCTGCACGTTAGCCCAATTCCAGTCGTCAACGATGAAAATCAATAACTTGGACTTGAACCACTTTATTAGTTCTGCTGATTTAAAATGGGAAATCTCATCATGAGGTCCATCATAAAAGTAAACCAATGGACGCAAACCTATCTCATTATAAGCAATGTCCGAAAAATCTTGGTCCAAGATTCTCGCCTTTTTACTAGAAATGAACCTGTCTAATTTTTTAATCGCTTTTGCTTTTGGTCCACCAAATTGACTCCAGTTGTCAATGAGAGTAGCTGATACCTTGCCCGAGCAAAGCACACATTTTGCCGTGCTTCCTTTCCATACCCCAATTTCTAAGTACTCAAACTCTCCTAAACTGTCTGAGAGCTTGTATAAAAATGCACGAAAGCTTTGACCAGACATCCCATCTGTAAACCTAATCATTCTTGGAGCTGGAAAATTCGTGTGTCGATTCGAATACTCTAGCGCCTCATCAACACTATCAATTAGTTTCGATGTCGATGGAGAAGTTTGTGATCCCCTTAAAAAGTTGACTTTTGGTGTGAAATTTGGAGTCCAACCAAAAGTTACGTGGAACCAAAAGGACTTGGTCAGAAGTATCGTTAGGTACTTTATGTATAGAGCTCTTGTTATTAGGAGGTCGACTAATTTCATTCCCAGAACAATACATGTATACCGCCACACTCTGATATAACATTCGACAGACGGTTCGCGTAAAGGCGTGGGGCTTGTATAAATCATGGGAAGAGAGGAGTCTGATGAAATCTGATTACTACACATCAGAAGATTTGCGGCGCTTGGGGATTGCGGAAGTTGGGGAAAATGTTTTGATATCCAAAGACATAGTTTTAACGGGAATTGAAAACATAAAAATTGGAAACAATGTAAGGATTGATAGTTTTAACATAATTCTTGCGCAAAGAGGAAGTCTAAAAATCGGTAGCAATGTTCACGTAGAACCTTCAAGTTCGATTGTTGCACATTTCGGAATCGTCATTGGAGACTTTTGTACAATTTCGCACGGTGTACGACTCTTTACTGCAAGTGCGAATTATGACGGTCACTACTTTACAAATGTTTTCCCCGATCCAAAATATCAGAAACCCTACTCAGGAACTATCGAAATTGAAGACCATGTAATTATTGGAGGTAACAGCGTGGTTATGCCAAATTTAACTATCCATGAAGGTGCTGCGGTGGGGGCTTTATCTTTTGTTCGCCGTTCACTTTCTTCATGGACAGTGTACGGTGGCAATCCATTGAAAACAATAAAGCCCCGCTCTCAAAAAATTAAAGAAATTGCAAATTCTATACACAAGAAAGATGTTTGAATCTTATGTGGAGTTAGCCGACACTACTGATGATAGGTTCGACCCGGATTCGAATGATTTAACCAAAAACGTGAAATGATTATTAAATTGTCAAGATCTACAGCATTTTGATTTTCTAATTCTCTTTGCCGAAAAAAACTCTTGTGATATTTTAGTCTAACCTGGCTGATAAGTCTGCACTCGTCAGGCATATCATACGTTTGGCCGGCAGCAAAAAAATTATTTTCTATGAATTCCTCTATAGCACCAATTAACGCTGTTTCGCTGTTGTCGACTAAAGCCACTCCTCTATCCTCAAGTTCGCTGTCTCGACTACAAAGATATAGTTTTTCTTGAAGAATCTCTTCAATCGAGAGAATCCTTCTAGAGTCTAAATCAACAAAAACCTTGGGCAGAAAATATCGCTTCTCTGGCCTTAAATAAGTGGCCATGAGTGGCGAATTAAGTGTTGCGACTGGAATATTTGCAAAACTTGCAAAGTGATCAACCCCAAAACCAGTTGAAATACAAAACTTGGATTTTCCGAAGAGAGCAAAATCTGCAAAATCTGACTTAAAGTTCGAAAATGGATAATCAAGAACTTTTGGACTGTTTACAGTGAGAGTTTCCTTTGCGGAACGTGACATCCTGACGCACCCTAAATCACGACTTAGTAAATAGTTGATAATTGGTTCAAATTTCTTAACATGAGTGTTCCTGAGTCCGTCGTCCCACACTTTATCAGTCGGCTCTCGTATACAAAGTGTTACATATGGAAATTCCGGTACAGGTACTTCCAGATAACTTCGCTCTCTACTTTTGATAAATTTGTCAAAGTTATACTTAAACAATCCAGTTCTTGAGATTGAAAAAGGGTAAAAGTGACCATGCCCCAATTCATAAAAACTAAATCGTGGATTGAGGCTACTTTGAATTCTCGCTAACTTTTCAACTCTGATCATCAAGAAATTTGGTAGCATCATCATCTGATTGCGGATGTAGTCTGCCGCCAACTTATTTACTACTGCCTTATCAAAATAACCTATGATGAAATATTCTGTACGGAGGGGGGGGTTCGAAAAGTACTCTTCTAGCTCAGGAAGTAATCTGCCAATTGATGCTGTAGGAAAATGGACAATATATATGTTTTTGTATTTGGAAACCAGAGTAAGACAATGTAACAGCAATTTGGACAGTAGATTAAGTGAGGTCTCTTTGAATTTACTAAAGACTCTCTCGCAAACCATAACCGTCATTGTAGTCCTTTTGATAGTCTAATGATTGTGGATAACATCATAGAATTTTTTTCCCTGTTAAAGTCGCGCTTAGTATTTAAGTTAAAACTTACCTTGTCAGTTCTTGGACTACAAGTTTCGTCTAAAATCTGGGGTGGACAAAAAATTCAATTTGGTTCAAAAAGTCTAGATATCATTCTAAATCTAACAGAACATCAAGAAAAGCGTTTTAGTATTGATTTTCTAAATTCGCAATACGTTGCTGCAGTGCACGAAGGTAGAAATGGATTTATGAAAGAGTCTTTACAAACACGTATAGAAATTCTTGAAGAGATTTACTCAAAACATGGAGTTCATAATTTTGACACTGACTATTACGCGCCCATCATGCATTCTGGATGGACTAAGTGGTTCGGGCATCAGAGTATGTTGGTTGCTTTTGGTTTAGCTCACGAGTTTGGAATCGTAACTTCTGGACTTCGAAGCGTGTTTGTGAATAAGAAACATACCAAACTAAATTATACGTTGCGTGACAAGACTTTGATTGATTTAGTCTTTGATGTTAGCCATCGATGGTTACGTGCTATTCCATTTAAATCTGAGACTACCCTTGATGAAATAATGACGATTAACCATCTCTTCGAGAACGCCGATGTAGTTCGAGGTAAGACTTCTTTTATGGGTATTCATTCTCTATTTAACCAAGTTTGTCAAGAGTTAAGAAAAGATTCGCGATTATCGATTTTTTCTGACGATTACACAAATCAATCTTCAGAATATTTACACCAAACTTTTCCACTCATTTCTTCGTTTCGAGGGTTTGTGGTTTTACATCTCCGTGAAAGCGGCGATACAAATGATTCTAAGCAGGTGACTAGCGACCATTACAATTTATCGATCAATGAGGTGATTCGTCAGGGATTTGCAGTTATCCGTATAGGGGCCGGAGCTGGGGACGGTGCATTGACGTTACTGGAACCGCGGCAAGGGCTTTTTGACTTAGCAACACTCCCGTGGCTTAACCATAGACACTTGCACCCATTTCTATTGACTAATGCAGAGTTTGTCATCACCACACACTCGGGCGTCCACGTTCTGCCTTCACTATCAGGAGTTCCGGTGATTTTTACTAATTGCATCGCACCCTCTATGAATATATTGGCAAGAAGTAAAGGGTCAGTTTCGTTACCTAAAAAGTTTATTCGAAATGGCAACTATCTTTCTTTTGCAGAGCTTGTTGATAGTCAACTCGGCTACGCTGAATTGACTAATTCTGAGTTCAAAAGATTAGGGGTAACTCTGGAGCAAAACTCAGGTCTTGAACTTCTCTTGGCGACAAAACAAGTCCTTGAAGATCTGGATGGTAAAAAGTATTCGAATAATGTGCTTAAGACTCTTATGGAAGAGCACGGAACGATTTCCGATGGGAAAGTTGCTCGCTCTTACCTAGAATTGAATCCTTGGTTTTAAAGGTGATTCTAGCAAAAGTTCGAAGAGATTTTTAGGAAAATACGATTACACGAAATTCTACAGAAATTAGCTGTAAACAGTGCGCTTGATTGATTCTCCGGTCTAACGCTTGATCTTAATGACAGGCAGCCCCCTTAACGCGTAAAGTTTTCTGCTATGTTAGCCCGGTTCACAAAGTGAAAATTGAGGTTCAGATGGATGACATCGCAGTACTAAAGACTTGGCCAACTTGGCCCAGCTATTCTAAGGTGGAAAAGAATGCTGTAGTGGAAGTGATATCCTCAAATCAATTGTTTGCCGCTGGGAGGGTAAAAGCCTTTGAACGCGAATTTACAGATTATCTAGGAGTTGAAAATGTAATTGGGATGGGAAACGCAACACAAGCTCTTCACTTAGCTCTTGCTGCTTGCGATATCGGTGAAGGAGACGAGGTCATCGTGACTAACTGTTCTTGGATCTCTACTGCTTCCTGTATATTGATGCAAAATGCAGTACCTGTTTTTGTTGATATTGAGTCAAAAACTTTAGGACCAGATCCAAAACTTGTTGAGAAGGCAATTACTCCTTTCACAAAAGCAATAATTACCGTTCACATTTTAGGTTACCCCTCACGGATTGCGGAATTGCGGGAAATTGCAACAAAAAATGGCTTAATTCTCATTGAGGATGCTTCACACGCCCCTGGTGCAAAATTAAACGGGAAAAAATTAGGCACATTTGGAGACATAAGTGTGTTCAGTTTCCACCAAAGAAAGGCAATTAGTGCTGGAGAAGGTGGTGTTGCCTGCACAGATAATAAGGAGTTTGCTGATCATTTGAGGAAAATGCGATCCTTTGGTGACTCTCAACTTAGTTACAACTATCGAATGACAGAGTTTTCTGCAGCTTTGGCTTCTATAGGTTTAGAGCGCATAGAAGCGCACAACCAAATGCGAGAACAGTCCGCGATTACATTGAGTAATCTACTTCGTGAAAATGATTGGATAAAAGTAAGGCTGTGTGAAAACCAAGACGTGGGAGCGTACTACGCAATTGCTCTCGAGATTAATCTCTCTGACAGCGCTGCACAAGAGATTGTAAGGCGGATGATATCCCGAGGCGTTCCTATGCGTAGCATGTTTCCTCCTCTCAATCGTCATCCTCACTTCAACCAGAGGAGACTGATTAGAGGAGAGCCTTGGAATCACCCCAGCTATAAAGGCGGAATGAAAGGGGTCGATTATTCTTCACTATCATTCCCAGTTAGTTACGAATTCTGCGAAGGTCGCATTCTAGAGCTTTACACACATCCAGGGGTTACAGAACAACACTTAGTTTCATTTACAGAATTACTAAAAAAGGACTTTGAGGAATTGTCCCCTGGAAATCTTCGAGAAAGATGGATGATGCATGATTAAGAATTCCGATGGGGCTCCTGAAAATTTAGAAGCCATATTGAAGACTGCCAGAAACAATATTCAATTATTTGAGAAGGTAGCTGAAAGAAAATTTCTCGAATTTTTTAAACAAGTTAAAAATTCGACTATGTGCTCTATGCCGGCTCTTTACGATCTCTACCTATCCATAAAATACATTAACCAGGCAAGGATTCCTGGAGATGTGGTTGAAATCGGTTGCTGGAAAGGAGGCTCAATGGCGATTGCTCTGCTGTCAGATACTTCAAGGACTCGTCACGTGGTTGGGTTTGATACTTTTGAAGGTCATTTCGAACCTCCGTCAGAGGAAATTGATATCCGTGGTCATAACATGCAGAAACGATGGCGCGAGTTAAACGAAGTTGGTATTCCTTGGAACAAAGCTGAGTATGGAGAGTGCTGCGAATTTCTTGAAAGCATTGTCGAAGGACAAACATCAAGATTTGAGCTGGTCCGAGGTGATATCAACCAAACTGCATTTGAGTTTACGCCGCGAGAAATTAGTCTTCTTCGAATTGACTGTGATTGGTACAAAGAATCACTTACCTCATTAGAAGTTTTTTGGCCCATGCTCTCAAGAGGAGGCGTGCTAATTCTAGATGATTATGGACACCACCCCGGACAAATGCAAGCAGTTACTAAATTCTTCATGGATAATCCTATAAAAATTACGCATGTGGACTATTCGTGCGTGTCAATCATTAAGCCAGTTTAGTCATGCTGTTCGATTCAGCGAAAAGGACTTTTTTTCTCTTGCCATGGCTTGAAAACCAAACACAGAGGGATATATTTGCCAGGTGGAAAACCAAAATCTAGTTGTTACCGGAGGCGCTGGATACTGTGGTGCACGTCTTGTCCCTCAACTTCTCGAACTCGGTTATAAAGTTACAGTTTTTGACACTCTCTATTTTGGAGATGACTTTTTACCGAAAAGTAATCCCAATCTCTCGATAGTTCAAGGTGATATTCGTAATACCAAAGCTTTAATGGAGGCTTTTGAGGGAAAAGATTCCGTTATCAATCTTGCGTGCATATCCAATGATGCAAGTTTTGAACTTGATGAAGATCTATCGACAACCATAAATCTTGATGCGTTTGAACCTATGGTAATTGCTGCAAAGCAGCAAAGAGTTAAAAGATTCATCTATGCATCATCAAGTTCTGTGTATGGAGTTTCAGATCAGCCAAACGTAACAGAGGAACACCCGTTAGTCCCTCTTACTTTGTACAACAAATACAAAGGCATGTGCGAACCTTTACTGAAAAAACATACTGACGACTCATTTTTTGGTGTCATCTTTCGCCCTGCAACAATCTGTGGATACTCTCCTCGGCAAAGACTCGACCTATCAGTAAATATCCTTGTTAATTTGGCAATTGTTAATCGAAAAATTACTGTGTTTGGTGGTTCACAGATGCGACCGAATCTACACATTCAAGATTATTGTGACGTAATAAAGCTATTTTTGAAAACTGATTCTCATAAAATTCAAAATGAAACTTTTAATGTTGGCTATCAGAACTTAACTATCTCGGATATTGCCATCTTAGTAAAGAAAATTGTTGAGGAGGAATTCATAGGCCCTGAGATCGAAGTTGTTACGACTAGTAGTGATGATAATCGTTCCTACCATATTAATTCTGAGAAAATTTTTCAGTTACTTGGCTTTCGACCACGATTCACAATTGAAGATGCAATTAGGGAGCTTTGTATCGCTTTCCGCGAAGGAAAGTTACCTAATAGTCTTCAGGATGATAAATATTTTAATGTAAAGCGCCTGAAGCGAATTCAGGCTAAGTAGCACCCATGGCGCGCACGGCAATTGTCACCGGAGGAGCTGGATTCATTGGAAGCCACTTAGTTGATCAGCTCGTTTCACGTGAACTAAAAGTCAGAGTCATTGATAATCTGATGGGCGGTAGGTTTGAAAATCTTTCTAAGCACCATTCAAATTCACAAGTAGAATTCATAGAACAGGACATAAGGTTGCTTACGCCTGAATCTTCAATATTCAAGGGTGTCGACTCGGTTTATCACCTTGCGGGTATAGGCGACATAGTTCCCTCAATTGAAAATCCAGCGGACTACATGGACATCAATGTCCAAGGCACGGTTCGGACGCTAGAGGCATCTAGATTGAATGGATGTCGACGTTTTATTTATGCAGCATCTTCATCTTGTTATGGACTGGCAAATACACCGACTGATGAGAATCATCCAATAAACCCTCAATATCCTTATGCGCTTTCAAAGTATCTCGGTGAACTCGCAGTTTTTCATTGGGGAAAAACCTATCGAATGCAAACAAATTCCATTTGTATCTTCAATGCATATGGTCCTCGTGTAAAAACTCGTGGGGTTTATGGAGCTGTCTTCGGTGTATTTCTCAAGCAAAAACTGGAAGGAAAACCTCTGACGGTGGTTGGCGATGGACATCAGTCGCGTGACTTTATTTACGTAACAGACGTAGCCGAGGCATTCTACGCAGCCGCAGAGTCTGAACATTATGGCGAACGTTTCAATATAGGAGCCGGTCAACCAAAATCAATCTTGGAATTGGTCTCCATAATCGGTGGTCCATACGAGAATATACCTAAACGTCCAGGCGAACCAGACATTACTTTTGCTAAGATTAACAAAGCTAAGAAACATCTTGGTTGGACTCCAAAAGTCGATTTTAAAACAGGGGTTAGTTTTATGTTAGAGAATCTAAATGCTTGGAGCGATGCCCCTCTTTGGGAGAAAAGTTCGATAGCCAAGGCATCTGAGAAATGGTTCTTATACATGGGTAAATCATGAGTTTTGAATTATTAAAACGCTACAACAAGAAGATAAAGACAGCTGAAGAAGTTGCTAGATTAATTGGAGAGATTCCAAGAACAAAACGCGTAATCATGTGTCATGGCGTTTTTGACATTGTTCATCCAGGGCATATCCGACATTTTTTGTTTGCAAAGAGCAAAGCTCCTATTCTCATTGCAAGCCTCACGTCCGATATTCACATAAACAAGGGTGAGTTTCGCCCCCACGTGCCTCAAGATCTTCGTGCCATTAATCTTGCAGCACTTGATTTCATTGACTTTGTAGTGATCGATGACAACGATACGCCATTGCGTAATCTTTCAGTAATTAAGCCGGACTTATTCGCAAAGGGATTTGAGTATTCTCCAGAAAACAAGACATTTGCTAAAACAAAAGAGGAAATTGAATTAGTAAAGAGTCATGGCGGTGAAGTGATCTTTACTCCAGGAGATTTTGTATTGAGCTCTAGCAAATTTATTCAGCAATCTCCTCCTAATCTAAAATATGAAAAATTGATGATCCTTATGGATCGAGCAAACATAAGTTTCACTGGTATACGAAAAGTGCTTGAATCGTTCAAAAATAAGAAAATCCACGTTGTTGGAGATACTATAATTGACAGTTACACGCGCTGTACGTTGATTGGTGGACAAACCAAAACACCGACATTAAGTGTTCGGTTTGAAGAAAAAATAGATTACGTAGGCGGTGCTGGCATTGTGGCTGCGCATCTAAGGGCTGCGGGAGCCTCGGTGTCCTTTTCTACTATTCTCGGTGATGACCAAATGGGCAAACTAGCTCGAGAGCAAGTTGCAAAATGGGATATAGAAGATTTTTCTATTGTTGATGGCAATAGGCCGACAGTAAATAAAAATGCAGTGGTCGTGGATGACTATAGACTCTTGAAGATTGATACTCTGGATAATAGACCTATTTCCGAAACTCATCTTCGCGCACTTTGTGAACAGATTTCGAGCATAACGTGTGACGGAATTGTTTTCAGCGATTTTCGCCATGGCATCTTCAATCGTGGCACCATACCTTCGCTGATTGGATCTATTCCCAAAAATGTATTTCGAGTTGCTGATAGTCAAGTTGCGAGTCGTTGGGGTAACATCTTGGAATTTCGCGAATTCGATTTAATTACCCCAAACGAGCGTGAGGCAAGATTCTCACTCGGTGACCAAGATTCTGGTATCAGAAGTCTCGCCTCCGAAATCTATGAGAAAAGTGGCTGCGGTTTACTAATTCTGAAGTTAGGAGACAAGGGAATCATTACTTGTTCAGACAAGAACGCTACTACCCTTGATAGTTATTTTGTCATGGACAGCTTCGCGGAGGGCACGGTAGATCCTGTTGGTGCTGGCGACGCACTCCTCGCTTATTCAACACTGGCCATGGTGTCCACTAACAATCCTATTATTGCGAGTATTCTCGGAAATCTTGCGGCTGCTTGCGAATGTGAGCATGACGGTAATCATCCAATTACTCCCGAACATTTACAAAAAAAGATTGATAATCTTGAAAAGGTAATATATTTTGACTAACACTAACTTGAGGATGATCGTTGTAGGTCTAGGTACCCAAGGGAAAAAGAGAAAATTGAGTGCAGGGGAAGACTTTGTGGCCTCAGTGGATCCTTTCAATGGCCTGGCCGACTATAAATCCGTTGAAGAGGTTCCTTTGGAATCTTTCGATGGTGCATTTTTGTGCACCCCAGACAATGAAAAGCCAAGATTAATCAATTACTTGGCGAGCAACGAGAAACATATTTTGTGCGAAAAGCCACTTAAATTCAATCATGCCGAAGAATTTGATTGCTTTGAGGAGTTATGTCGTTCAAAGTCCATCTTCTACTCAACCGCATACAATCATCGGTTTGAACCAAGCTTCGTAAGAATGAAAGAGTTAATTCAAATGGGGATTCTTGGTCAAATTTATTCAATTTCTCTTTTTTATGGAAATGGAACTGCGAAAGAAGTGCAGAGCTCACCATGGCGAGATCAAGGCGATGGCGTGCTTTCAGATCTTGGCTCGCACCTTATTGACACTATTGAATTTTGGCTTCCAAACACAAACAAGACGTACCAGATTTGTCGTCTGAATAGGTTTGAATCTAATTCTTTTGATTACGCAAGAATTCAGAGCGTTTCGGAATTTCCTTCTATTGCTCTCGAGATGACAACTTGTATGTGGAAGAATTCGTTCGAGTGCCGCTTGATTGCGGAGTTTGGATCCGCTCACATTCTAGGACTATGTAAGTGGGGGCCAGCTTCGTTAGTTATAAGAAAAAGAGTCTTTCCTTCTGGCGTTCCAACAGAAGAGGAATTTCTTTTTCCTCCCGGTGATCCAACTTGGAATACAGAGTATGCCACTTTTAAAGATCGAGTATCCAAGGGGCACTTAACTGATTTAACTTTGGATAAATTTATTTTCTCTGAGATAACCCGTATTAATAAGGAAATAAAAACTTCGTAATGAAAATTGCTTTTGTGGGCATGAGTCATCTAGGCCTCATATACAGTGTTGTTTATGCACAAAAAGGATATGAGGTTGTATGTATCGACCCGGACGAAAAACTAATTAGAAAACTCAAAATGGGTGACTTATCCATACAAGAGCCTCACCTAAACAATGTGTTTGAGGAGATGAGAGATCGCCTTTTCTTCACAAGTGACTATAATCACGTTAAAGATTGCAAAGTTGTGTATATCTCGCGTGATGTTTCAACAGATGAAATCGGAAATAGCCAGCTCGAAGAAATTACTCAACTTGTTAATAAAGTATTAGCAAATGTAGCCTTAGATTCTCATCTTATAATTCTCTGCCAGGTTCCTCCTGGTTTTACTCGACGCATACAAAATAATGCTAAATGCAATGTTCTCTACCAGGTAGAGACCTTGGTCTTTGGCAACGCAATAGTTCGTGCGCAAAATCCAGAGAGAATAATTCTAGGTTTGCCCTCTAATAGAGAGGGGGCACCTCAGGATATTTTGGATTTATTAGAATGTTTTCAATGTCCGATCTTACAAATGTCTTACGAATCAGCGGAGTTAGCAAAAATATCCATAAATATTTTCTTGGCCTCGAGCGTAACAACCGCCAATACTTTGGCTGAATTGTGTGAGAAATTAGGAGCTAATTGGAACGATATCAAGAAAGCTCTCCGATTGGATATGCGCATAGGTCTAAACAGTTACTTAAACGCAGGTCTGGGGATATCAGGGGGAAATATTGAAAGAGATTTAAGAACCACCTTGAAATTATCGCAACAATGGGATACGCATAGTAACTTTTTAGAAGGAATTATATCTAATAGCCAAGATCGCAAGACTTGGCCCAGTAAAATTGTCATGAATGAATTAAATGCGAAAGGAAAGCATTATCGACTAGCAATTTGGGGACTGGCCTATAAAAGTAATACGAATTCCTTAAAGAATTCACCATCGATTGAGAATATAAATGCTCTTATTGAACTGTTTGAGATTTCGGTATCAGATCCGGTTGCTCAACTTCCAAAGGAATTAGAAAATAGAATTATGTTTTCAAAAGAAGCTCTATCTATTGTACAAGGAGCCGATGCGCTCTTGATCTTGACAGATTGGGATGATTATCGTAACTTTCAAATTAGCACAATCTTGTCAAGACTAAATAGGCCATTAATTATTGACCCATATGGTGTCTTGAAAGATAAGAATCTGGAAGGCGTGAAATACTACACTTTGGGTGCTCGCGCCGAGAATTTTTAACTATGCTTTGCCAATGAAGAGAGTCCTAGTCATCGGCGCCAGCGGATTCGTCGGCGGAGAAATAAAACGACAATTAGAGTTGTCTGGAATTGAAGTGCTCAGCATTACTCGATCTAATTTTGATTTATCAGAGAATTCTTCTCTAGAAAGAATCGCTTCAAGCATACTTCCTTCTGATTCTATAGTTTTCGCTGCTGCGAGAGCTCCCGTCAGAAATATGGACGATTTTATCTACAATTCTCTGCTTGTTCGTAATTTTGTTGATTGCTTGCAATCTACAGACTTTGAGTATTTGCTGAACATTAGTTCTGATGCTGTCTATCCTGATATGCCCACACCGATTGATGAAGAGTGTAGACCCTCGCCGGGGACGCTACATGGTGCGATGCATTTAAGTCGAGAAATTGCATTAAGCCAGAGTTTTAGTCAGGTTGGGGATCTCCGACCAACGCTCATTTATGGGGCCGAAGATCCACATGGTGGGTATGGACCAAATCTTTTCATTCGCCGAGCGTTAAACAATCAATCAATACTCCTTTTTGGAGAGGGGGAGGAACTCCGAGATCATATACACGTCTCTGATGTTGCAAAACTAGCATTACATATGCTTAAAGATCAGGTGACGGGACCGATTAATGCCGTGACTGGTACGGTGAAATCTTTTTATTCCATTGCTGAAATTGTTACCAAATTAATCCCAGGAACAAAAATTGAATTTCTGTCCAGAAAAGGGCTTGTCCCGCATAATGGCTACCGTGAATTCAAACATCTTCGTACACTATCATTTTTAAATGATTCACCACCTTTGTCTTTAAGCGAAGGATTAGAGAGATCAGTTGGAGAAATAAAACATGGCCGAGGTTAACTTGCTGATTAGTCTTCCAAAATCAAATCGAAACCTTAATCATAGGTATACAGATAAAGACGAAAATGTGATTGAGATTGCCCGTCGCTATGGCCAGGATTACTTCGACGGAGACAGAAAGTTTGGATATGGAGGTTATAGATACGACGGTAGGTGGAGAAGTGTTGCGAGAGACTTGATTGAGTACTACAAGCTTAAGCCCGGAATGCGAGTATTAGATATAGGTTGCGCAAAAGGTTTTTTGGTCAAAGACTTAATGATTGAGTGTCCAGGCCTTGAAGTTTTTGGACTTGATATTTCTGAATACGCGTTATTGAATTGCGAAAATGATGTTGTTGGGCGACTGCACCTTGGAAACGCTATTTCGTTACCTTTCCCCAACAGTAGTTTTGATCTTGTTGTATCGATTAACACACTTCACAACCTAGATCGGGAAGGCGTGATAGTCGCTTTGCAAGAAATCCACCGTGTCTCACAACTTGCCTCATACATCGTTGTGGATAGCTACAGGAACGAGAAGGAGAAATCTGTATTTGAAAAATGGGTTCTAACAGCGAAGTTTCATGATTTTCCTAAAGGTTGGTTAGATACTTTTAGCGAGGCGGGCTTCCAAGGTGACTATTCATGGACTATTATTGAGTGATGAACTGTGATCTGAAGATCAAATGACCAAGACTTATGCTGTACTCGGCGGTGGCGGTAGCTTCGGAATCCACACTTCGTTCTATTTATTGGATCATGCAGAACCTCGTAAGGTAATTGGTGTTGGGCGCAATTTGTTGCGAAGTGCACCTTTTTCATTAGGAATTAATGAACGAAGCAGATACGAATATCATGCGCGGCACGTTACTTACGAACTAGATCTATTGCTTGAGTTGCTCGATAGAGAAAAGCCTGAAGTAATCATCAATTTTGCTGCCCAGGGAGAAGGTGCTGCTTCGTGGAAGAACTCTTGGCGTTTCTTTGAAACAAACTCCATGGCTCTTACGCGATTGTGTGAAGAATTAATGAAGCGTGATTGGCTTGAAAGATTTATACATATAGGCACTTCAGAAATGTATGGATCAGTAGACCATGCAACAAACGAGAATGAGCCAATAAAGCCTTCAAGCCCTTACGCGGCATCAAAGGTTGCATTCGACCTCTACCTGCTCTCAGCGAGTAAACACTTAGGTTTTCCTATGAATGTCATTCGACCTTCAAACGCTTACTGTCCAGGTCAATTGCTACATAGAGTCATACCTAGAGCCGTTTGGTGTGGTTTAACGAATCGAAAGCTTCCCTTGGAAGGAGGTGGCAGGGCTGAGAAGTCCTATATTCATGCTCGCGATCTTGCGCGAGCAATACTTTTGGTATCAGAAAAGGCACCCTTGGGGGAGATTTACAATGCTGGACCTGAAATGCCTACGTCAATAAGAGAAGTTGTGGAAAGAACCGCAAAAGCCTTAGGTATGGATTTTGATAGTTTGTGTGAAATTACAGGAGATCGATTGGGACAAGATTCAAGGTATTGGCTTAATTCTAAGAAAATATACACTGATGTTGGTTGGAAGCAAGAAATCGGATGGGATCAAGGTTTAGGAGAAATGGTCGACTGGGGAAGAAAATATCTTGACCAGATACGTGATATTTCGCCTGAATATGTGATGCGAGGATAGCAAATTGATGCAAATCGCTCATCTAGACTCCGCCCAACGTTGCCAGTTGTGGAGAAGAAAGATTTTAGACATTTCACAACAAGTTTCTGCACTTCACATTGCACCAGCTTATTCCTGCATCGAAATCGTCGATGCAATCTACTTCGAACTTATGAATAAGAGTGAGATTGGTTTTCAGGACATTTTCATTATGTCCAAAGGTCATGGTTGCATGACACAGTATGTGATCTTGAATGCATTTGGATTACTAACTGATGAAAATTTAGAGCTGTACTGTAAACCAGAAGGAATTCTCGGAGCACATCCGGACTTTGGAACTCCCGGGATACATGCATCGACTGGGTCACTTGGGCATGGGCTGGGAATTGCAGTCGGGCAGGCCTACGCTGAGGTACTAAAAGGCTCTACGGTAAGGGTGTTTTGCCTTGTTTCGGATGGTGAGTTACAGGAGGGCTCTACCTGGGAAGCTTTAATGATGGCTGCAAATTTACATTTGGAGAACTTAATTGTCTTTGTCGATTTGAATGATTTCGGTGGACTAGAGCGGATGAGCCAAGGTCATACAGCTTTCTATCCGCTCGAGGCAAAATTGGAATCTTTTGGTTGGGAAGTTAAAACTGTCAATGGACACAATTCCAAGGAGATTCGAGATTCAATTGCAGCATGTCGTAGCAAGAAGCCAAAAGTATTCGTTTGCAATACTGTGAAGGGCAAAGGAGTTTCGTACATGGAAAATGTCCCGATTTGGCATTACCGCGCGCCTAATCCAGAAGAGTTTGAGCAAGCAAAGATTGAACTGGATAGTTTTAAATGAGAAATAGGTTTGCTGAAACATTTTATGAATTGGGTAAGGTAGACGAGAGGCTTTGCCTTCTAGTCGCTGACATTTCCCCTGCAGGATCAATTGAGAAATTTAGAAAAGAGTTTCCTAAGAGATTTGTTAATACTGGAGTAGCCGAACAAATAATGGTTGGTATGGCTGCAGGAATGGCACAAAGAGGCCTAAGGCCCTTTGTTTATACCATTGCCACCTTCGCACTCTATAGACCTTTTGAATTTATTCGTAACGATCTTTGCTATCAAGATTTACCTGTGACAATAGTGGGAATAGGTGGAGGGCTCACTTACTCAACTCTCGGTGCAACTCATCACGCCCAAGAAGACATTGCTATTGCTTCATCTATACCGGGTTTGAAGATCATTACCCCTTGTGATCCATCTGAAGTGGAAGCAGCTACGCGTTGGTGTGGGCAACAAGACGAGGGACCAGTTTATCTCAGGTTAGGTAAAGCTGGCGAGCCCGAGCTTACGCAACATATTCAAACACCATGGCAATTTGGACAATTGCGTCAGGTTCAGGCTGGAGAGAGTCTGGCGATTGTTACCTATGGAACAGTTTCTAAACAATGCGTCGATGCATGCAAAGCCTTGAATGAGCTTGGGTTATCCCCCTCGCTTTATTTCGCCAGCACAATAGAACCTTTTGACCACCAATCTATGGAAGAAATTCTGAATACGCACCAAACAGTTTTAGTTGTTGAGGAGCACATTAGTTTTGGTGGTTTAGGAATGAGAATTAAGAGCTTTGCTCTTGATAATTTCATGGGCAGTAAAATTAAGGTCTTATCCCTCCCTCAAGCCTTCAGCCACATTTACGGAACGCACCATGAATTGTTGAGAACTTTCGGAATTTCCTCAGACAGAATTTGTGAAGTTGCGCAGGCTCTGATTGAGATTAATTAGCGTTCTTAGCAATTTAGTAGAGGTCCGAAAAAAAGTCAGGATTAATTACGTTTATTCGTTCAACTGCTTAAATCATTGAATTCATCTTCGTGAAAGTTCTTCAAAACTTACTCTGTCTATACCATGTGGAAACGTCTCGTAGATTCCTAAAACGGTATAGTAGTGCATCGAAAAATCATTATTTGAATCCCACAGCAAATGCAATACTGAACTCTCATGTTGATTTTTTTTCAAATTAATTTTGTCAACTTCTCTGAAAGAATCTAAGCTCTTAAATAAGTATAGAGATGTCCTAAAGCGCTTCATCACAAATCCTGCCTGCTTCAACTTTCTATGAACATACTTAAGTAAAGAGTAGACAAGTAACCTAAACTTAGACAATGACTTAGTCCTTTCAGGAAGTATAAACTCGTGAGACCCTTTTAGTATGCTAATGAACTCCTTCTCTTCATCTTTGATATTTTGATATTTTATGTGTTTGCGTGATTCGTTAAAGACCCTAACTAGGGCGCTTATGTCGTCTTCGTTTGGATAAGCTTCTATTTCTTCGCTACTAATAGCCTTTTCTGAGTGAGAGTAAATCTGTCTAACCCAACCAATCTTATCCATTACTACCAACTTACCTCTATTGGCCAGAAAGATTGCAAAAGCAAACTCAGCAAATCCGAGCCATCGTGGTCTACTATTTTTGACTATCGGTAAAGTGATGTTCAAGAACTCTTCAAGATGCTCCCGGTGCATAGGTTGATAATAGAAACTTGCGGTTCTCTTATTCTGAATCACTGACTTTATTCTCTCAAGACCTTCTGGCTCTTCAGCATAAAATTTTTCCGTGTAGTGACCGATTTTGACTAATTGTGGAAAATCTTTCTCATACTGGAGTCCCGCCATAGCACAAGCAGCAACAACAATTCCCTCCGCCTTTTTTTGCGCTTTGCTTATTTCAATTAACCTGAAGTGAATTTTTGGTAAGAATATGTCTTGATCATCCAAAATACAGATATACGTTCCTTTTGCGTTTTCGAGCCCCAACTTTAGCCGATCGAAATAGTTAAATTCTCCGGGTTGATGAATATATTTCCATCTAATGGCATTGAAGTTTCCTCGCGTACCACTTCCCCACTCTTTTTCCGTCCCATCAACAATCACTAACTCTACGTTGTATTCTGATAGCGAGAAAATTAGCCGCCTTAAAAAATTCTGCCGGTTAAAGCTAGGGACTATATACGAGAGTTGGGGCTGGGTCATTCGTAATCTTTCAATAGAATGCTCATGTGCATATAGTCTATTATAGCTTGGCGACTTGGCATGTCCATCATTAAGAATAACGTTGTTCCTGAAAGTCTCCTTAAACTAAAACTCGAGAATTTACTTCAAGTAACCAAGAAAATTGAAGTAAATTCTCGAGTTTTAGTTTAAGGAGACTTTCAGCGTTATAAACGGGCACTAGAATTGAGAGTCTTGGGGCCATAACTCAAGTGTAAAGGGGGGCTGTCGCAAGGGTAACAAATAATTGGCGTGTCTTTTTTCTATGTCAATATACAAGATATAGTAAGACGCTTAACTTTATATCTTTTACCATCAGGATTTTTATAATGGTATCAATTTTGAAAATAAGGATGGAACTCTCTTGCTCTTTGAAATTTCAGGATTTAACTCAATTTACTGACCAGTTCCATCCACCGAATTAAAGGTTTCTAAGAAATTATCAATTTGACGCATAGATAAATCTCTTTTGCTTTCCAGATTCGAAAATGGAAAGTACCATTCTAAGGTTAAATCTAGGCTTCTGTGAAATGTAAGTTTAGTCTCCCAGTTTAGAGTGGAAAAAGCTTTCGCGGAGTTTATTGTTAAATGTTTAGCCTCCATGTCTTGGTTAGCTGTAAGCAACTCCCAATTTTTAATGTCAAACACTTTGCTCATGTAATTCACAACATCTCTTACAGAATAAAGTTCTCCTGCAGCGGGACCGAAATTAAATATTCCTGAGTGACCAGATGCTACAAAATCCATCAACTTCACATAGCCATTTAAGCAATCAAGGACGTGCTGCCAAGGTCTGACTGAATTTGGGTTTCTAATTATTGGCAGTCTATTCTCTTGAATCGCTGCAAATATGTCTGGGATGAGTCGATTGGAACTTACGTCTCCCCCTCCAATTACGTTTCCAGCTCTTGCAATACCGACCGAGATAGATCTATTCTGCATTGACCAATCTTGAGTCAATTTATCTGCTAGAGCTTTTGATGAACTATAAGGATCTTTCCCGCCGAGGATGTCTGTTTCTACAAAAACTTTTTTTTCCCGATGTTCATAAACTTTATCGCTAGTGACAACAATTATTCCTTTTAAATGCTCACTTTTTAAAGAGGAGTCTAAGACATTTAGTGTGCCTACAACATTCGTAGAATAAGTCTCATATATTTGTTCGTATGAAGTAAGGACGAGAGCTTGTGCAGCAAGATGTAACACTATCTCTGGTTGAACTCGATTCACCTCAGCATCCAACGCCTCTTTGTTGCGGATATCAAGTCTGACATCAGTAGAGCAAACTGTTTTTACCGATGCTAACTCAAACAATCCATTTTTAGGGGGATTTAACCCAATGCCATAGACGTCATGGCCAAGTTTTTTTAGCATTAAGCAAAGCCATGATCCCTTAAAGCCAGTATGGCCCGTGACAAGGATTCGCATTGTTGAATTGTACTGGCTTCTCGGTGATGCTTTAATGCTCAAAACTTAGACTTTAGTTATACTCTAATGTTCACTTCGACCATAAAGAATAGTTGGGAGAGAGCTTATTGTGAAGGTAGTGATTCTTGCCGGGGGATTAGGCTCGCGTATTTCTGAAGAGACATATCTTCGTCCAAAACCCATGGTTACAGTTGGCGAGAAGCCAATTCTTTGGCATATTATGAAAAAATTTGCAAACCATGGTATTCGAGACTTTATCATCTGCCTTGGGTACAAAGGTGATGTAATAAAAGAATATTTCTTAAATTTCAAGAGTTACAACTCAAGCGTTATAACCAACACTGCTTCTGGAGAAGTGATTATTTTGGATGCGGGCGACGAGGATTGGAGGGTGAGCCTTATTGATACTGGAGCCTCAGCCAATACCGGAGAGAGGCTTAAACAGGTACAAAAGTACTTAGGTACAGAGAGTTTCTTCTTTACTTATGGTGATGGACTAACTGACCAAGATCTTCTAGCAACCGCCTCGTTTCATAGAGAAAAAGGAAAGCTCGTTACCTTGACAGCAGTTAATCCTCCAGCGAGATATGGAGCTGTTTCCGTGAACTCTGGGATTGTGACTAGCTTTTCAGAGAGAACTAGTTCTCCAGATTCTCTAATCAATGGAGGATACTTTCTAGTAAATCCTAATATTTTTGAAAACTTAAACAGACTTTCAAATCCAAGTTGGGAGGTAGATGTCCTACCCAAACTTGCTATGGAAGGAAATCTTGCAGCATTTGAGCACACTGGATTTTGGTTTGCTATGGATACCCTAAGAGACAAAGAGCACTTGGAAGATCTCTTAGAGAGTGGATCTGCTCCGTGGTTGAGATAGATAAAAACAAATCAAGCCTGCGCGCAGAAAATCAAGATGAGGCTATGAGGCTTGAAGGTTGTCGCCTAATTAAGAACCTAAAGCATATAGACAATCGAGGCTCCTTCAGAAAGATACTACCGGTAGTAGATGAAATAGAGCTCAGTAATTTTCCTATTTGCCAAGTTAATATAAGTACCAATACCTTGGCAGGGACAATTAGAGGCCTTCATTACCAAGTCGAACCGTTTTTGGAAGCAAAGCTCATCTCTTGTATCAAGGGAAGCGTTATGGACGTTCTCTTGGATATGCGTCCTACCTCAGGGACGTACGGCAAATATGCGGCCTACCGCCTAACTCCTGGGTCAGGGAGTCTCTTGGTTCCACCTTTAGTGGCCCACGGGTTTCAGACTCTGGAAGATGAAACTACGCTTCTTTACCTACATTCGAATGACTATGGCCCCGATTACTCTCAAGGTGTGAATCCTCTAGATCCTGGGATCGGGATAAGTTGGCCTTTGCCCATCAGTTCTATTTCAGAATCAGATAGAAATTTACCCTCATTCTCAGAGGTAAAGAATTGACACACCAAAATTGTAGAAGTTGTGGTGCTAAAGAACTTATTGAAATACTTGACCTGGGGTTTGCTCCTCCATCAAACGCTCTCTTAAGCAAAGAGGATCTCTCAAAAGGCGAAATTTACTACCCGTTAGTCTTACTTTTCTGCCAAGAGTGCAAATTAGTCCAGACTAGGGATTTTCATTCTGGAGAAGCGTTATTTACCCCTGATTACCCGTATCTATCAAGCACCTCTACCACTTGGATTAAACATTCACATGACCTAGTTGATAGCGTAATTAAAGAATTTCACTTAGATAGCAACAGCCTTGTCGCAGAAATTGCATCTAATGACGGCTATCTCCTCGAGAGGCTAGCCCAACAAGGCATTCCTGCCTATGGAATTGAACCGACGAAGTTAGCAGCAGATATCTCTATCGGTAAAGGACATCACGTCTATAACTGCTTCCTGAATCTTAACACTGCCTATCAAATAAAAAGCGAAAAGGGAGCTGCTGATGTAGTTATTGCAAATAATGTATTTGCACATGTCCCTGAGCTACAAACTTTTACAGAGGCAGCAAAAATGCTCTTATCCGATAATGGAATTCTTATTATTGAAGTGCAATATTTTGGTCAATTATTAGAACATACTCTTTTTGACACTATTTATCATGAGCACTATTCATATTTCTCAGCTACATCTATTCGTAATTTACTAGACAGATACCAATTAGGTATTATTAAAATCGAACTTGTTCCAACTCACGGTGGAAGTATCCGTATTTACGCAAAGAATAATTCAATGACTTCTAATTTTGAATATCAAATAACTCCAATAGTTGATTTGGAAGTTAAAGCAACTAATCTCGAGAACTTATCAAAGTTTCAAGAATCAGTAGATATCCTAGAAAGAAAATTAGAGGAGTTCTTCTTTACTCAAAAAAGCGCTGGAAATATAGTCGCTGGTCTTGGCGCAGCAGCAAAGGGTAATACGTTAATCAATTTTCTTCGGTTAGGTAGAGGTGATATCCGGTATGTTTTCGATTCGGCTCCATCTAAACACGGCAGGTTCCTTCCTGGAAGCCATATCCCCATTTATCCATTGAGTGATATTGCCAAATTCATTGAAATAGATTTCTTTGTCGTTTTTCCGTGGAATATATCGCAAGAACTTGCCTATTCGACACGATCGTTGGTATCCCGCGAAACAGTCATTTATCAACTCCTTCCAGAAATTCAACTTGTTGGTTAAAGGCATTGGGTAAACTCCCTTTTGATACCCTTTTTAATCCAATTCGCTTATTTAGAATTTCGCGAGAGTTTTTAGTATGCTTTGGCAATGCAGAACTTCACAAGGTATGTACTAAGTAGTTTTCTTGAAATAATGCCATCTATTAAGAAAATACTTGAGATAACCGGTGCAGGTTTTGTAAATAGACTTAGAAGAACTTTTGGGATTCTTTTGTGCTCTAGTAGCAAAGTGAGTGTAAAGCCTTGAATAAAAAGATCTTTTACACCAAACCGTCAATAACTGAACTTGAAATACGGTATGCGACAGATGCTGCGACGAATGGTTGGGGTGATAATTGCTATGATTACATTGTTCGATTTGAGAATTCGTTCAGAGAGCACTTAGGGGTAGAGTATGCCATTGCAACATCTAGTTGTACTGGTGCCCTACACATGGGCCTTGCAGCCTTAGGAATAGGGCCAGGAGACGAAGTTGTAATAGCCGACACAAACTGGATTGCTACTGCTGCTCCAATTGTCCATCTGGGAGCAAAGCCAATTTTTGTTGATATTCTGGCAGATACATGGTGCATTGACCCTGATAAGGCAGAAGCAGCCATCACCTCTAAAACTAGGGCGATAATAGTTACCCATTTGTATGGAAATCTTTGTGATATGACAAAGTTCTTGCAAATTGGTGAAAAGCACAACGTTTTCATAATTGAAGATGCTGCTGAGGCAATAGGATCAATGTATCAAGAGAGAAGAGCTGGCTCCATGGGGATTTTTGGAGTTTTTTCTTTCCATGGGAGTAAGACACTTTCCACTGGCGAAGGTGGAATGTTCGTAACAAAGGACCTTAATCTGAATGAAAAAGTACTAACGCTTAGTAATCATGGCCGGCGCAAAGATCAGGAAAAGCAATTTTGGCCTGATGTGCTTGGCTTCAAGTATAAGATTTCGAACATACAGGCCGCCCTTGGTTGCGCTCAACTAGAGCGCTTAGAGGAGTTAGTTGCGAGAAAACGCGAGATCTTATATTTTTACCGAAATTCATTTAGGGACATTGAAAACATAAAGATGAATCCAGAGCAACCGGGAACGGTGAATGGAGCGTGGATGCCAACCGTAGTCTTTGATGAACAAAGTGCAATAAGTGTTGATTACCTGCGAGACTGTTTGCAAAAACAGGATATTGATGCACGTGTTTTTTTCTCCCCTTTATCCTCACTGCCTATGTTTAGTCCTGTTAAGTCAAATGTGAATGCATATTCCATTCCAAGCAGAGCTTTGAATCTTCCTTCTTTTCACGATATTTCACACGAACAACTAAGTCAGGTTACAGATGCCATCTTGAGTGAAGTAGAAAAGCAGGGTTGCTGATGGCTAAGGCGATAGTATTCGCGGACGGATTGGTGGGTTTGAAAATCACTAAATTTCTACTTGATAATTTCTTGGATGACATTGTTATGGTAATCACAACTGGAGTAAATGAAATTAAATGAAATACAAAGGTAGGAGATCGATTTATGGATGAATTTGCGAAAGCAAATCATGATTTCTGGAAAGCTCGAGTTTCGAATCCCTTAGAAGGGATATGCACAAATGACCTTCGATTAGATCGCTTAGAGAGTAATCAGATTATAAAGCGATTATCACAGAATTCGACTGTCTTAGAAGTTGGTTGCGGTGCTGGCGTGCTGGCTCGTGACATTAAAAGTAATTGGACTCTGAATAAGTATCATGGTTTTGACTTTGTTAAAGATCTTATCGAAATTGCGAGATTGAATTATGCCGACTCAATTTACTCCTTTGATTGCCGAGATTTGACAACACTCACTGAAGATGATTTCACTCCTATTTATGACTTTGTTGTCTCAAAGAGAGTAATACAAAACATTAGGCCAGAGTCGGCACAGTTCAAAACTATAGATACTTTAGGCCGGTATCTTGCGCCCGGGGGAAAGTTAATTCTAGTTGAAAGCTCGCAAATTGCACTATCAAACATCAATAAACACCGGACGTTCTATGGTTTACCAACAATTACTCCGCCTTGGAACAATCTTTTTTTGGATGATAGCTCACTTAAGTCATACTCTTTTAAGGATCTACGATTGACAGAAATAGATTCGTTTGCGTCAAATTTCTATTTCATTACTAGGATAGTATATGCAAGGTTGGCGCGAGATTTTCTTAAGGAAGAAGTTAATTACTCCCACCCTTTGAATGAAATTGCACTAACAACTTTAGGTAATCTACTAACAGAGGACCTTTCTCAAATAAAAACTTTTGTTTTTGAAAAAAGGTGACCATGAATTCAGAATACCTTCCAGATAATTCAATCGAACTTAAGAAGGCTAGTGAAAATTTTATGTTACATAGCGCTATCCAGAAATATTCTTATAACTTTCAGTCGCTTGGAGTACCCATAATCCAATACCCACAGGATATTGTAGCAGTTCAGGAGTTGATTTGGAAAGTCCAACCAGATTTGATTATTGAAACCGGAATTGCTCACGGTGGATCTTTGATTCTGAGTGCTTCTATGTTGGCCTTACTTGATCTCTGTGAAGCTATCAAGAACAACTCCGGCTTTGACCCAAATGAGTCGCGAAGGAAAGTATTAGGGATTGACACAGAAATCCGTCCACAAAACAGACGCATAATCGAAACACACCCAATGGCCTCAAGAATCTCTATGATTGAAGGTTCTAGTATCAATCTTGAAGTTGTTAAAAGAGTTCGTAAAGTAGCGCTCGAACATAATTGTATAATGCTGTTTCTGGACTCAAATCACACACATGATCATGTGCTAGCTGAATTAAATTTATTTGCTCCCCTAGTGACCGTTGGAAGCTATTGTGTTGTGTTTGACACCGTGATTGAAGATTTGCCCAAGGATTTTTTCCCTAATAGACCATGGGGTGTGGATAATAATCCTAAGCAGGCGGTTAGGGAGTTCGTTATAAATAATCCTAATTTTGAAATTGACATCAACATAAATGAAAAATTGCAAATTTCAGTAGCTCCTGACGGTTACCTAAAGCGTAATTATTGAAAAATATAAAACCGAAAGGTTTTAAAAAGTATTCTGTTTTAGAAATGAAGTTTCAAGAATCTTGAGCCGCCCGCGGGAATCGAACCCGCGACCTTCGCTTTACGAGAGCGACGCTCTACCGACTGAGCTAGGGCGGCGATGCTTTAAAGCTTCAAGCTTTGTAAGAATTAATCCAAGCGTACAACGCCATTAGGTGTTGCTAGGTGAACAGCTACA
>Ga0194123_10002158_pt1 | contig 26657 bp, 22 predicted proteins | sample TA2MahsurfametaG_5_FD_155479 | JGI IMG/M metagenome (GOLD analysis project Ga0194123, IMG submission 155479) | Freshwater microbial communities from Lake Tanganyika, Tanzania - TA2015023 Mahale A surface | ecosystem: Environmental > Aquatic > Freshwater > Lake | place: Tanzania: Lake Tanganyika... | reverse complement strand
AGAAAGTCCCCTCGTAAATCTAAAGTGACAAGAAAGTCCCCTCGTAAATCTAAAGTGACAAGAAAGTCCCCTCGTAAATCTAAAGTGACAAGAAAGTCCCCTCGTAAATCTAAAGTGACAAGAAAGTATAAAATATATTAAATAAAAATGATTCTTTATTTAATATATTTTTATGATAATTATTGAAACTAAAAATGACATCTTTTCGTTTTCATTTAAATATTGAAAAAGAGTATATTATTTTGGCTATAAAAAAGTGGCATAATTATATAAAAGAAAGTGAATATAATATTAAAAAAATTGATGTTGAATTTTATATAAATGAGTGTATTAATGTAAAAAAAGATGGTATTAAAAAATCGTCTATACTTTATTGCATAATTGATGATGAAAAGTTGGCAGAAATCGATGCTAAAACTTATATAGAGTATTTTACAACTCATCTAAAAAAAGCTTTTGACCAAAATAAAATATTGGCAATTCGTGAATAAAATATTAAATTTTATATTTTTATAAATATAAAATATGGAAAATAGTAAAGTAAATCCTAGATCTTATGCTAATTTGACATCGTATGCTAGAGGATCATATGGAAAAGGAGTAGTTGCTCCTTATTTCGCAATGAGACCTTTTAGAAGTAATTTTGCAAGAGGCGAAACAAACGATCCAGATATAGTATTTCACAAAGAATCATGTGATTATTACAATGTTGTAGATAATAAAAATAATATTGTAAATCCTAAAATGATAAGACAGAAAAAGTAAATTTATACAAAAATATTTACTCCTCCGTTGTTTCCTTGTTGTACATAACCGTAACCAAGAAATTGGTCACCGTTTAATGTTGTTACGTTGTTTGTTAGAACGTTACGATTTGCAGCGTTTGTTACTTGATATTGTTTAAATGGATTACTTAAATTTAAAGCTTTTCTTAATGATAAACCATAACCTCCGTTTACAGCTGAAGCGCCATATGCTGAAGTAGCATAATTATTAAGTATTTTTTGAGACTGATTTCCGTTTGAAAAGTTTTTTCTGGAATAAAAATTTAATGCACTTCCTTTTTGTGCAACACGTTGTAGTAATAAAGATTTTTCGGCGTCGTTAAGATTTGCTAATTCGCTCATTTTCTTTAAAATGTTATTTTTATTTTTTATTTTTTTAATCATTTAGAAAATATAAAATAAATGATAAATGTCATATGGAAGTGTTTTAAAAGATAATAAAAAAGTATTAGAACAATCAATGATATATCCTTATATGAATGTAAAATACAATAAAGAAGAAATGCCAGAAACATTTGATGGAAGATCTGTTTGGTATGACTTTATTATGTCTCCAGAAGATAACAAAGAGATATCATCATGGGCTAGTGTTGCTAGAGATGTATTAAATGATCGTTTTTGTTTAGGAACATCTGGTCAGATTATATTTAATTTAGATTTTTATGAGATGTTATCTTGTGTTTACAAAGAACCTTATGAAAAAACAAATGATGTATTTTCTACTTATGGAATTTTAGAAGGAAATTCGACGACTGGTTATAGTATATTTGATGGATGGGAATATATGTATAAATATGGGTTATTTCAATTAGAATGTTTTTCAGAACAAAATTTGATTGATAATAAGCTTGGTTTGCCTTATGAAATGAGTTATAATGATAAAATAAAAAAATACGGATTAAAATGTTCTAATATAAATTCAAGAGATAATTTATCATGTACTCAAAAAATAAATGGAAAGCCTTTGGCTAAGCGTATATTTTTCCCCAATGCGATATATAATGTAGATTCTGAAAATAAAGAAGATTTAATTATGAATATTAAATATCAAATTGCAAAATGGGGACCAGTAGCAGCTGGATTTATAGTATACGAGAATTTTAAAACTTATAATGGCCTTGATGTTTATTCTAAAGTAGAAGGAAAACCTATAGGTGGTCATTATGTAAGCATCGTTGGATGGGGTAAAGATTATTGGATATGTCGAAATTCTTTTGGGGCTGATTGGGGGTTATTAGGTTACTTTAAAATGAAAATGAACATAGAAGAATGTCAATTAGAAAAAAATGTTTCATGTGTTATGCCTTATATATCTGAATTTAAAGTGAATATGATGAAATTGAAATAAATGATGGAAAAATGTATGATGGGAAAATAGTTACTATATCAGATATGAAAGTTATAAATCCAGAATTATATAAAATAAGATCTGACCAAAAAATAAATTATGATTTATTTTATTCTGAAGATACAATAAAATTAATAAAAGAAGGAAAAGCTATAGGAGAATTAACTTCTCTTATTTTATATCCAGATCAACTTCCTCATCCTAAACTCTATTGGTTTAAAGATTTAGATAGTTATGAATTTGTGACAATAGAAAAAGGAAAAAAGAAAAACGGAAACGGTAATCATAATGAAAACTATAATTATTTTTTTATTTTAATATGTATAATTTCGGCGTATTTAGGTTATAAGAGCAATAAATAATATTATTTATATTATAAAATATAAAATATAAATGTCTAAACATGATCCTGTATGTCCAACATGTCCTCCCTGTTATGAAGAGAATGGTGAAAGAAGTGTGCAAACAAAAGACAGAAGATTTGCAACTATATTAAAATCTCAAAGTAAATATGTAAAATTTCAATCATCTAATTTTAAAACAGTAAAAAAAGTAGATAAAAAAATGCCAGAAACATTTAATCCAATATCAGTATGGGGTAATTTTATAACAGGCCCGAGAGATCAAGGAAAATGTGGTGCTTGCTGGGCAATGTCTACATCAAAAACTCTTACAGATAGATATGCTCTTCTTTCGCAAGGTTCTTTTAATATGATATTATCAGGATATGTAATGGTTATGTGTCAAGGAACTGTATTGCCTTCGATTCCTAAAGAAGAAAAATTATTAAAAGATATAAATTTAGAAGCTCATACTTCTGGTGCATGTAATGGAAATAGTTTGTATACAGCTATGGATTATATGTATAGTGTAGGTTGTATTTCTAATAAGTGTGTAAACACTGGATTGTTTGATAAATACGCAATTCCTGATATAACTAAACTAGAAAACCCAGAAGAAGTTCCTATGTGTCAATATATATTAGGAAATGAGTACAATCAATGTTTAGACCGAGAAAGTGCTCCTAGATTTTATAGAATTATAGCTGGATATCAAATTGATAAAGATATAGAAGCTATAAAACAAGATATTTATAAATGGGGACCTGTTACTAGCGGATTTGAAGTTTACGACGACTTTATCGATGGATATGACGGAAAAAGTATATATATGGGACCTAAAAAAGGTTCTAAATCACAAGGAGGGCATGCTATAGAAATATGCGGTTGGGGCAAAGAAAATGGAATAGATTTTTGGTGGATATGTAATAGTTGGGGTGTAGAGTGGGGTTTAGGAGGATATTTCAAAATGAAAATGAATATCCCAGAATGCCAATTAGAAGAAAATGTAGTAGGTTTTATACCTGATTTTCCAACTTTTACTATGAGTATGATTCCGGGGAAGATAAACATGGCTCCTGATGTCGTCGCTTTAAGAAGATGGATGGATATAGACCCTATAACTGGTTACAAAATTGATGATATAGTTTCTATAAAAAATGGTAAATTAAAAGGCGATCTCAAGGCTATTTTTACTTCAAAAGTTCCAAATATGAATGATGTATGGCTAGGAGAAATAACAGATTTGCACCAAGAATTGTATTATTCAGTGTATACTTATCAAAATAACAATAAAGAAGATCCACTTTATATATTATCTAAAAATATTATTATTATTGTATTGTGTTATTATTTTGGAAAATACATAAGATACATAAGATAAATAAGATAAATAAGATAAATAAGATAAATAACATAATAACATAATAACATAATAACATAAAAATGAATTATATTTTATATTTATTTATTAAACATAAAATTTTAGAATAAGAAGAGAAAATTAAAATGGAAGTATTTCCGTACAGCTGGAACACTTACGAAGAAAACAACTGTCTAGGAATTCGTATTTTCGCTCTTAATCGAAAGAACGAGAGCGTCTTTATATTGATTAATGATTTTAAACCATATGTTTATCTAGAATTACCTCCTCTTCCTGGAAATATGACATGGTCTGAATCAGTATCAAGACTTAATCAAGCTTCTTCTGTTATTGACAGAGTAATGGGAAAGTCCAAGCCAGTAAAAAAAATGTTTCAAATGAAGAAAAAGTTATATTACGCAAAAAAAGATATTATCAAAAAAGAAGATGACAAAAAAGAATATGTTGACAAATTATATCCTTTTTTGAAATGCTATTTTAATTCTGTAACTGATCTTAAAAATTGTTCTTACAGATTTAAAAATCCAGTTAAAGTTTCTGATTTAGGTGAAGTAAAAATTAAGGTTCATGAAAGTGACGCAAATCCAGTTTTGCAATTTATGTGCATGAAAAATATAAAACCATCTGGATGGTTTAAATTTGCAGGTCGAAAGATTACAAATGAGACAGAAAAACTTAGTATTTGTGATCATGAGTATGAAACGAGTTGGGAAAATTTCATCCCTTTAGATAATAACGAAGTAGCAAAGCCTTTAATTATGAGTTTTGATATTGAAGTTAATTCATCTAATCCTAATATCGCTCCTCAGTTTGGTGTTCCTGAAGATAAAATTTTTCAGATATCTTGTGTTTTTTGTAGAAATGGAGATGATGAAAAGAATTATGAAAAGTATATTTTATCTTTAGGAAAGAATAAAAAAGGAGAACAAATTGATTTAATTCAAGAAAAAGTCGGAGAAGATGTAGAGATTAGATTATTTGATACAGAATCAGATCTATTATTAGGTTTTAATGAAATAATAAATGAAAAGAATCCTAATGTTATTTGTGGTTATAATATTTTTGGTTTTGATATTCCATATATTCACGAGAGAACAAAACTAACTTATATTGAACAAGAATTCGCACAAATTTCTTTTATTAAAGATTTGAAATGTGAACAGAAAGAAATTAAATGGGATAGTAGTGCGTTTAAAAACCAACATTTTATTTATTTAGACGCTCCAGGGCGTTTATGGATTGATATGCTTCCTGTTATCCAACGAGATTATAAACTTGAGAATTATAAACTAAAGACTGTAGCTGATACATTTTTGGGACAAACGAAAGATCCTTTGACACATAAGGGAATTTTTAAATGTTACAGAATGTTTACAGCAGAAAGTCTTAGTGTAGTTGCAAAATATTGTGTAAAAGATTCAGAGCTTGTAGTTAAGTTATTTGAAAAACTACAAATTTGGATCGGTTTAGTAGAGATGTCTAATACTTGCAACACTCCAATTTTTGCGTTGTTTACACAAGGACAACAAATTAAAATCTTTTCTCAGGTTTATAAGAAATGTATGTTTGATAATTATGTGATTGATAAAGATTCTTTTATTGTTAATGAAAATGATAATTTTACTGGAGCCTATGTTTTTAGTCCAAAACCTGGTTTATATGATATGGTAGTTTCTTTTGATTTTAGTAGTCTTTACCCATCTACGATTATTGCTTACAATATTGACTATAGTACTCTTGTTTTAGATGAGAAAATTCCTGACGAGATGTGCCATATTTTTGATTGGTGGGATCATTGTGGTTGTGAACACGATACTACAGTAAGAAAAACAAAACCAAAGAATATTGTGTGCGGACATCATCGTTTTCGTTTCCTCAAAGAGCCTGCTGGTGTTATTCCTACATTGTTAAAGAATCTATTAGATGCAAGAAAAAGAACTCGAAAAGAAATGGAAAAATTAAAAGAATCTCTAGATGATCTCAAAGGAGAAGAAAAAGACGCAGCTAATCGTACTATTACAGTTTTAGACAAACGTCAATTAGCTTTCAAAGTTTCTGCTAATAGCGTTTCTTCTGTTACTCCTATTCCTTGTATGGATGAAAAAGGAAATTTTATGTATTTAACTATGGAAGAAATTTCAAATGGAAATTGGATTTCGGATGAAGATAAAAATCAAGTTAGTAATCCTAAAAATGGATTATTAACTTGGACAGAAAATGGATGGACTCCTATTAAATTTGTTATCAGACATCCAATCAGAACTCCTCTAAAAAGAGTTTTAACACATACTGGCTGTGTTGACGTTACAGATGAACATTCATTACTAGATGAAAAAGCAAATGAGGTTAAAACAATTGATTTAGATATTGGAGACTCTTTATTACATTTTCAGCTACCTTTGCCAAAAGATTCTCCTTCTGAACCTTTATACAGGTCTATTTCAAACGATGATATAGTAAATTTTGATTTAAAAAATAATAAAAAATACAAGCAAGCATTTTTACATGGAATATTTTTTGCAGAAGGTACTTGTGGTAAATATGGAATTTTAGATAAAGCTAAAACTTCATGGATAATTTATAACCAAGATTTAGTTTTATTAACAAAAATTCTAAAAATTGCAGAAGAAATTGAAGAAATGACTTTTATAATTTCAAAATATTATGAAAAATCAAGAATAAGACATTTGATTCCAAATAAAAATAAAAAAGGAAGCATTGTGAAACTGGTAAATAAATATAGAAACATGTTTTATGACGAGAGAGGTTTTAAAAGAATACCACAATATATTTTTAATTCTGATTTTTATACAAGACAGTCGTTTTTTATGGGATATTATTATGGCGATGGCAATCGTAATTTAGAAGTAGGTGTTGTTATTCAAAATAAAGGAGAAATTGGTTCTGCCGGACTTTGTTATCTAGCAAAAACACTTGGATATAAAGTCAGTTTAAGTTATAATAAAGAAAATATATTTAGACTTCAATGTTCTACATCATTTAGAAATAAAAAAACAAATGATATTAAAACAATAAAAAACTCTCCAAAAGTTCCTGAATTGAAAAAATTGGAAAATGATATTATTAGAAATGATTCAAAAATTTTATTAGAAAATGGAAAAGTTGTTTATAGAGGAATTGATATATATTGTGACCGCATTCCTCGTCAAAAATTATTAGATTCTTTAGATAAAGCAATTGATAACGTTAAAAATAGAAATTCTAGCATAAGTGCTTATTATACAAATACTAAAAAAATAACATATTATAAATGGTGTTGTAAAAAAACGTTTACTAATGAAATTAGAGTAATAAATATGTGTTTGCCTTTTAGGAATGATTGTAAATGTGATAAAAAAGAATTATCAGACGATAATAAGAATAGTAAAAATGTTTACGAAGAAACAGAAGATGGCAATATAGAATATATTTACGATATTGAAACTGAAAATCACCATTTTGCAGCTGGAGTAGGTGATCTTATTGTTCATAATAGTATGTACGGAGGAATGGGTGTTAAAAGAGGATATTTACCCTTTTTACCAGGAGCAATGTGTACAACTGCAAGGGGAAGGGAATCAATTGAGAAAGCATCAAAATTTTTAATTGAAAATTTTGGAGCTAAATTGATCTATGGCGACACGGACTCATGCTACATATCTTTCCCCCAATATCAAACTCCAGAAACAGCGAGAGATCTCGATTCTTTTTGTAGACAAATTGAGGATGAAACTTCTAATCTTTTTCCAAAACCTATGAAGTTTGCTTATGAAGAAGCTATTTATTGGAGATATCTTATTCTTACTAAAAAACGTTATATGGCTCTTAAATGTGATCTCAACGGAAAAATAAAAGACAAAATAGAAAAAAGAGGTGTATTGCTAAGCAGACGTGATAATTCTGCTTTTAGCCGCGACTTATACTCTAAAGTGATAATGAAAACTTTTTATAAAGAAAACTTTGAAGATATATGCTACGTAATTAAAGAAGAATTAGATAAACTTTATTCAAACTCTATTAATCCAAAAGACCTCTCTATCTCAAAAAGCGTTGGAGACGTAAAAGATTATAAAATTAAAGCACTACCTTCATGTGACGACGTGTGTCTCATATGTAAAATAAAAATAGATATATGTGATGTATGTAAAACAAAAACAGAAAAGTGTTTATGTAAGATAGAAAAATCCTTTTACTGTGAAAATTGCATCAAAGACGTTGAAAAAATAAAATGTGTGAAATGTAAACAAAAACAACCCGTTTTTATTAAAAATAAAAAAGATCCTTATCCAACCTATTGTTACGACTGTAAAGACGAAAATATGATTGACGTAGTATATAAAAAATTACAAAAACGTCTTGAAGATTTGAAAATATTTGATAAAGATGCAAACTTAGAAGTCGTATTAAAAGTATTTAATGACTTTATTCAAAATAGTGATGACTTTGATTCTCATAGTTATAAGAATTCTCTTGAATATCAAATTGTTATGGCATACATAGACAAAGCTCTACCAAGTCAAGTACAACTTGCTCAAAAAATGAGAAAAAGAGGAACATTTGTAGCACCAGGAGAAAGAATAGCATATGTAGTCGTAGAATCAGAAAAAATGAAAGATAAACTATTTGACAAAATAGAAGATTTGGATTACTTTAAAGAAAACGCATCATCGATTAAGATAGATCATTTATACTATACTAGATTAATGAAAAATCCTCTTAATGAAATTTTAGAATCTGTCTATAATAAATACAAAATTATGGATAAAATATACAAATACAAAGAAAACTACCACAAAGTATTATGTCAACTTAACGAACTATTTTCGCCAACAATAAAATTTCTAGTATCTTAATATTCTTAATAATATTTATTTTTAATATCATTTGTATTAATAAAATAATACAAATGAATACTTTATCTCTTCTTTTACTGATTATAATTATCTATGTATTATATCAGTATATTAATTATGACTCACAAAATTCAACGTCTACAATTCCAACATATCCTACTTTGGTACATCCTGATTCTCCTTTGTTTTTTCCTACTATATCCCCCGGAAATACAATACAGCCTTACAACACATTTGCGCCATCAACTTTAGCTCCATCAAGTACTTTAAACCCGTTTATAAAACCTCTAGACTCCCCTGATATTCCATTATTTTTTCCTACTATATCCCCCGGAAATACAATACAGCCTTACAACACATTTGCGCCATCAACATTTGCGCCATCAAGTACTTTAAACCCTTTGATAAATCCTTTGATAAATCCAAATAATACTATTATAACTCCTATTCCAACTACTAAAACACCTTATATGAGTCCTACTCCGTCATCTACACCTTATGTAAGTCCAAGTAGTCCTTATAACACTCCATCAATCACTAAAATTCCTACTTCTATGCCAACTAGTTATATACCTCCAAATGCAACTCCATCGACAATAGTTACAGCTTCTCCTACTAAATCTGTATTAAATCCTATATTTACGCCATCTCCTACAAAGTCTTCTTCTTATTCAAAGAGTAGTTTAACAGGTTATTGGAAATTTATGATTCCTCCAAATTCATATTCTAACAGAATTGATTATGGCATTGTTTATATATCTTACGATAATACAAAAAAGATATGGATTATAAAACAAGTAGATCAAATTAAAGACGGACCTATTTTGTCTTCATCTATATATTTACAAATTCAAAAAAATGTAGTTCAACTTGTTACTGATTCTTTAAGAAATATGTATTGGGTTGGTTCAAGTAACTCTTATTTAAACGCTGGAATTTACGGAAAAGATAAATATTATATGAGAAGAGTATATTTAAATAAAGATAAATGGACTCTAATATAAATTTTATTATATATTTTAGAATATATAATATATTTTAGAACTCATCAAATACATAAGACCTACGTCTGTTTTCTTGTACAGTTTTTTCGAAAAAATGACGATCTTTTTCAAGACGTTTGTCGACATAATTATGCCAATCTTTTTCCTCGTCATTCATATCATCTCTTTCTATTATTTTATTTTCTTCTTTATCTTCCTTATCTTCGTAATAAAATTCACGTCTCATATTTTTTCTTGTATTTGGAAAAAGTTTATCAGCTTCTTCCCATGCTTCTATTTCTTTGTCATGATAAGTCTCAATCATTGCGTCAATATGTTCGCTGTATGGAACACAATTGCAGTATTTCAAGTTTATTTTTTGAAACTCATCAGATGACCAAACATATTCCCATTTATCTTTGACATTAGTAAAAAGATTATTAGAGCATTCATAAAGTTTTTCTATTGTTTGTGTCCATATTTCACATATTTCAAGTTCTTCTTCGGATTCCATATCACAATATTCTTTATATTCTCTGTATTTGAAATCTTTTTCTGTTAATGACATTATTAGATTATGATATTATGATATTATGATATTATGATATTATGATATTATGATATTATGATATTATGAGATTATGATATTATGAGATTATGAGATTATTTATTTTTAATTCATTTTTAAGATGCTTAATATAATAAAGTATGAAGTTCTTTTTAAACGAAAATGATTTAATAAATTTTAAACAAAAAGAATATAAAGATGATTCTATCTTGATTCTAAAATTAAAAACAAAATCAAAAAACTTTAAATATATGGTTAAATTAGCATCTAAATATAATTTCGATCATCCTTATGTTGATGATGGTGTTTTGTATCTTTACAAAAAAAATAAAAATATAGAGAATAAGTATAAATTTAATGAATCTAATCCTAATAATTTAATGAAATCAATTAATTTTTCTATTAATAATTATAATCAAAATAAATTTTGTAAGAATAGATTTTTTATTGACAAAAAATCAATAGAATACCTAAAAAAATATACATTGTATGATTTTGATATAGGAAATGGCAAAAAAGACCAAAAAGAAATATCAGGAATATTCAAGTTAATTCCTATAGATGAAAATGATATAAAAGTAGTTATAGATGAAAATGATACAAAATTGGGAGAAAGTGAAAAAGCTGAATATAAAAAAACACTTGGTTCATTTCATACTCATCCTTTTAACGCATATGTAAGACATAACGTTTGTATAGCTTATCCAAGTGCTGACGACTTTTTTACCGTCATGTACATTTACGCATGTGGTTATTGTGCTTTTCATATAACAAGCACAGTTGAAGGGTTATATGTCATAAGCATAAAACCTTCTTTTATGAATAAAGACCAGAAAGAAATATTAAAAAATTTTAAAAAATATAAAGATGATATCGAAGATAAATATGGAGTAGATTATCCTATATGTGATCCAAAGAAAGATAATACAAAAAAATGGGATAAGGATATACCTTCTTACTTGAATAAAACAAATAAGCTTCCGTATTTTAATGTTCAATTTATAAAGTGGGAAGAATCTCATATTCCATTTGAAGTTATTTACAAAAAAACAGATAATAATTGTATAATATGTGACAAACAATTAAAATTTAGAAAGTTGATAAAAGAGGATATTTCTAATATATCTAGTATTTCAGATATATCTAATTTATAAAAATGAATATAAGACATTATTATTATAAGTAATTAAATACTCCAAAATCCGAAATGCTCAAAATTATTCAAACTAAAGACCTTCCTGTTTCTAAAAGAACTCGAAGTCAGACAAGTGTTCTTTTTAAAGATATTAAAGATGTTAAAGAAGAAAAAGAACCTTATATTTCTGCTACCGAGTTCGAAAACTTTTGTAATAACGATAAAATTATTGATTGGTTTTCTGTATTGTCTAAAAATTATATTTTAGAAGAACAAGATAAAGAACATCCGTTATCTTTTTTATTTAAAACGGGATCAGAGTATGAAAATAAAGTAGTAGACGAAATACGAAATAAAACAGGATTAGCCCTAGAAAAGATGACAAGTGTAAAAACAAGTCGTGAATATAATGATTTAAAGAATAAATCATTAGAGACTTATGATTATGAAAGGTTATACAATTCTATGTTTTTAGGAGAACCTATTATATACAGCGGATATTTAAAAGACGAAGAAGAGCATTTGAGAGGAATTCCTGATTTATTAATTAGGAATGATTATGTAGAAAAACTTTTTGATAATAAAGATATTGAATATCATATCAATGAATATAAAAGTAACTTTGGAAATTATTATTATATTCCAATTGAAATTAAGTTTTCTACAGTTACACTTCAATCAGAAAATAAGATAAAAGATTCTGAAGATTGTAGATTTCTTTTTTATAAAACTCAATTATTTACTTACTGCAAGATTCTTCATAAAATTCAAGGAGTTTTTCCAGATAACGCTTTTATCATCGGAAAAAGAACTGTTTTAAAAAATAAAGAAATAAAAAATTCTTTGGAATGTCCAGGTTTTATTAATTATAGAACATATGATAATCATATCGTTGAAGTTTTTTATAATGGATTAAAATGGCTTAGAGATGTTAAAAAAAATGGATTAAATTGGTCACTAAATCCATCTCTTTATCCAAATATGAAAAAATCTCATTATTTATACGACAAAGACAAAAAAGATATTTCGGAGTTGGTAGGTGAAATTACTGATATATGGTATTGTTCTTATAAAAAAAGGGAAAATGCATTTAAAAATGAAATATATTCTTGGAAAGATTCGAGACTAAATAGTAATATTTTAGAAGTTCCTGGTCATACAAAAGAGTCTGTTGATAATATTTTAAAAATAAATAGAGGAGAATTGGGGGATTATTATCCTAAAACTTTTAAAAATAAAAATAATATTAATATGATTAAAGAAAGTGATAATAATATTTTTATTGATTTTGAAACAGTAAGAGATTCTCTAGATGTTGATACATATGGTTTAGATGAAAGAATTTTTTTGATTGGAACATGGTACAAAGGATATTACAAATCTTTTTTAATTAAAGATATGACTCAAGAAGAAGAGAATCGAATTGTTATTGAATTTTTAGATTATTTAAAAGAATTAGGAAATCCTATTTGTTGGTATTGGTATGCTGAAGTTGGGATGTTTAAAAGAGCATTAGAAAGATTAGAAATTTGTTCAAATTATAATTTTGATGGGTGGATTGATTTGTTTAAAGTTTTTAAAGAAGAAAATTTTGTAGTAAAAGGATGCAAAAACTTTAAACTTAAAAGTTATATTAAAAGTTTATTAAATTTATCACTTATTCAAACTGAATTACAACCAGAAGAATGTTCAAATGGAATTGATGCAATGATAATGGCATGGAGAAATTATAATGAAGAAAAGAATGAAGAAAATATGAAATACATTATAAAGTATAATAAATTAGATTGCGAATATCTGGAAGTTTTATTGAATTTTGTTAAAGATAGGTTATTATAAAATTATAAAAATGATAATATATGTGTTTATATTTTGTATTTATTTATACGAAAAGTATGAATAAAATAAATTCTGATATTTTTAATATTATTTTAAGTTTCTTAAAGCCTACAGAGTTAGTTCGTTCTTCTTTATTAAACAAGTTTTCTAGAAATTCTTCTTTATTATTTATTAAGAATTTATTAAAAGAATATAAAACTGAATCTTTAGATGAAATGGTTTGTCCTAAATGCGGAGATTGGGTAATAAACGAAGAGAATTATTCAAAAGATGTATATTTTAAAGATATTTTAGGTTATCTTGTACAAGATCAACAAGAATGTTTAGATAGAATTGATTGTATAAAATTATGGTTTGAAACACGACTTTCAATTAAACTCCAAAAAAGAAAGCGTCTTTTATGTATTGATTGTGAATACTATGAACAAGAGCCTTATGATTATCCTATTTTTAGATATAGAGGTTGTAAAGATTATAAAATTGTAACTATTTATAATGGAGATAATTTTAAAAGTTGGTCGTTTTTGTATTTTATTGAAAAAGATGTTGCTTATTGGAACGACTATCTAAAAATCGATAATTTATAAGATATGTTAATCTTATAAATTAAGAAACAGAAAGGATAATATAATTATACACACCATGTCCTTTATATTTTATTGTTATGTTGTCGTAATTAAATGATAGGACATAACCTTCTTTTATTTCTATATCGTTTATATAAAAATTTCCATCGCTTCTTGTTAAGATAATTATAGTGTTTGTATTCGTATGCATATTTTTTATATCATTTTGATTGATATCATTACAAATAAAAGATTCATATGAAATATATCCATCATTTTCATTAACTTTTTCAAAAATATTTTTTGCTATATTTATAACTTTTTTTATAGTAAAACTTTGATTTGATAATTTTGATAAATCTATAAATTGTTTTCGATAATCTCCAAATTTATCTTCTAATCTTAGTTCTAAATTAAGATTAAGTTCATTACATATATCTTTATTTATATTCATATTCTTTTTATATATTTAAAGTTTATTTAAGATATATTTTTTGATATCTTTAGGAAGCCATGGAATACCTCCATATTTAATTTTAAGTAGTTCTGATGTGTTATCTCTAGTAGAATGACAAATAATAATATCATTTTCTGATAAATCATACATAATTGACAATGAAAACTCTACAAATAAATTATTAAAATAGAATGGTTCACTTACTTCTAGTAAAATCCAATTTTTAGAGTATCGTAAAAATCTATGGTAATATTTACGGGTTCCATATTTATGCATTACTTCATGAACAAGAACAAGCCAATCTCCTGAAATTAGTTTGATGGGGTTAGCTGAACCTCTAATATCTCCCAAGTTATATTCAGAAAATTCTGATTTATTTGTAACATTTACAATATTATATGATCCATCTTCTGTGTTTATTTCTAAAATTGTAAGAGGGTTATTAGAGTAAATAGAAAAAAGTTTTCCATCTTCCGAAAATAATGTCCAATTCTTTTGACAAATATGATTATTATACTTAATTGGAATTGCCTTGTCAATAACATATTTATCTTCATATAAATTAAAGTGAAGTAAGATAACAGAAGGATGATTATTAGCACCGTATTCCCAATCTACAGCTAAACCGTATAATTTATCGTTTACGTAACACATTCTAATATCTTCAAAACCTTTAATATGACTATTTCTTAAAGGTGTTGTAATAGTATTGATTTCGTATAATTTTTCAATAGAATAATCATCGGAAAATTCTGTCCAATAATTCTTTGTTTTAACTAAATTACGAGGATCTCTGATATGATAAGTAAAGTTATCGTCGATACTATAATTTACACCTCTAACTACACCTTTATATTTTTTGGAAGAATTGTCATATACTAAACAAGGGCTTGACGCAATGTATGGATCGTCTAATTTAAAGTCTAGTTTTTTTGTTACGCGTTTATTTTCTGATATCTTATTCATATAAAAGAATAAATTACTTGTAGCATTTTGTTTAATTGATTCTGGGACATCTTTATTAAATAAAAGGTATTGACATGCGAGTAATCCTTCGTGTTTTTTATTTGTATAATAACCAATTATGCTCAATTCTTCGATAAAACGATAGTCATAAACTGGATATTCTAAAAATAATACAAGATCTTTTGGATAAGGTATTGATAAACCTTGTTTTATAAACATTAAAGAAGTGTGATTATTCCCTTTATTACGATAATGGTTTGCAAGTTTATATAAAGTTTCGCTTCGTTGAGGGATTACTTCATAAGCTTTAAGCCAATGAAAGATTGCATTTTCTTCTTGTTTTAGTTCCATGTATAATTCTCCGATTCGTTTATGAGCTATAAAGGTTTCTTCATACCATCCTCCTGCCTCTACGCGTTTTTTATACCATTTGATTGCATTTTCAAAGTCACCAGAATCTCCATAAGATTGAGCAAGATAAAAATAATATCTGTGATTATTTGGTTCATCTTCAAGACCTTTTGTTAACAAAGCAATATCTCTTGTGAATTTGTCACTTTTACAACCACCATCTCCTCTATCGTCTATATAAATACTTTCTAATTTGCCTTCTGAAGGACGTCCATCACAACCCCAATATTCATGTGTAACACCTATGCATTTATAAGGCATGTCAGATCGGAATAGACGCATATTATAGTATTTAATAGAGTTGTTCATCTGAATAATAGACCATCCTTGTTTTTCTAAAAGTTGATTTTTATTAAAATTCTTAAAAACTACCAACATATCAGCATCAATTGTAATAAAATAATTTGTTGATTTTTCAATGTTTTGTTCGTCTAGCCATTCTTGACCGTTTGTTAGACTTTTTGATCTATTGTATCCAAAATTTTTCCATTGATCTCTATATACTTTTCCTTTGATATTGTTATTAGATAGATAATTCTCAACAATTTCTACTGTATTATCAGTTGATCCTGTATCAGAAATAACAACATGATCGACGAAGTCCTTTACAGAGTTTAAACATCTTTCGATGATTTTAGACTCATTTTTAATGATCATAATAAGTGTCAGAGTAGGAGATTGTGACATTTTGTTTTTTGGATATATTTAAATATAATGATATGCATTTAAATATTTTAAATAATTTAAATAATTTTAAATAAAACTTTTTATTTTACTACTGTATTCATTACATATATCTATCAATGTTCCTCCATAACTTTTACTACTACTTTCAATTACATCTGTAAGAGTAACTTCAATATCTTTAAAACTCATTCCATTCAAAAAACGATCAAAAAGTTTATTTTTAAAAAGACTCCAATCGATTATTTCTTCTGATGATAAAATTAAATAATGTTTTATAATAATATCAGAATAAAGTCTAAGTATATCAAAAACGCTTATTACATATTTTTTAAATAAATTGTAATGAATACTATTAAATCCTCCTAAAAAATCTATCATTTCATTTGATATTCTTATAATAGGATTGTTAAAAATTGAATAATGTATTGGATTTTCAAGAATATAACCATAATCTATATGTATAATTTGTCCATTTTTTGATATCATTATATTACCAGAGTGTCTATCACCAAGTCCCAGTATAAAAGATAAACACGAACTTATAGCTAAACTTTTTGAAAATCTTTCTTTTATCACATAAATTATATCGTTTTTATTATTTTCTAAAATATAATTTTGTAAAGTGTAGTTTTGGGAATTTATACTTTTTAATGTAAAACAATCTTCAAGATATTCTATAATACCAATGTCTTTATTTATCATAATAATTTTATATGTAGGAATAGGTTCAAAATGTTCGATACGGTCTCTCTCCATTTGTTGGATAAGTTTTTTTTGCAGTAGTATAATTAAATTAGAAACTATATTTTCTTTCCTTAAATTTTTATCTTTTTTTAGAATGAATTTTTTTATTTCTTTTATATTTTCATATAAAACTTCAACTGTAACTAATAAAGGTTTTGAAAAACTTTGTATTTCTTTGACATTTATTATTTTTGTTATTTTATAATCAGAATCAAATGGATAGATAATTGGTAATAACGTTTCATCTTTTATTTTTTCATCATACAATTTTGATAAGAATACAATTGTATTATCTATAAGATTTTTTTCTTCGTCATTTAATTTTAAATTTAAATATTGTTCAATTGATTCGTGTAAAGAAAAAGTTGATTTTAGATTTTTTATATAATTATATTCAAATGAAAGTAAATTTAATAAATATTTATTTGAAAAAAAAAGATCTAATACTTTTGTAATAAAAAACTTATCAGAATAATTTCTTAAACTATTAATCAAAAAAGGTATACAATTTATTTTTATTTTTTCGTTATTTTTATTATTTTGTTCGACATATTGAAATAAAAAATGAATTAAATTATATATTTCAACGTTTTTAAGTAGTTTTGACACATAATCAATAATATCTATTATATTTAATATATCTATATCTATATTACATTTTCTAGAACACATCAAGTTCCAACAACTAGTAGTTTTTTTATCGTAATTTTTTATAAAATTAATCAATTCATCTAAACTTTCATTTTTTTCTTTTATTATGAAAATTTTAATAATAATATTAAACCAACTATTATGTCCTAATAAAAATTCTTTGTTACCAAGTATTATATTACATTCATAATTATTATAAATATATTCAGGCGGTTTGTATTGTATATTTCGAAATTTAGATAGACAATGTATTGATGCGTTATGCCATTTCTTATTTAAAGATAAAATATTGTAAAGATCTTTTAAATCAAGAAATTCACATATTTTTATAAAATTTTCTATATCGATTAAATTTTTTATTTTTAAAAAACAATCATTACATACTAAACTTGTTGTTTGAGAATATAATATATTTTTTATATAACCAGACCACATCTTTTTCTCAACTGGAACTTCAAATAAATGATAAGGTATTTTTGTATAATTATAACAACATGTCCTACAAAAAACCCCTCCGCATGCTCTACAATGATGTTTTCTATTAAAAAAAGTAAAAACACACGAACATAATTGACAATTTAATATTTTATCAGAATCTACCCATTCAGCATTGTTTTTTGGATAAATTTTATTTATTTCATTCTCTAAAAAATCTTTTGTTGGAGGTGTATTATCTTTTTGGTCTATATACACTGAAAAGTTTAAATTTTTGTTAATATTCTTAATATTCTTAATATTAATAGGTTGTGTCATTCTTTCTTCTTTCTTAAATTTATTATTCTTATATATACGAATAATAATATATAAATTTAATTTAAAGAATTGGCAAATTTAGCCAAATCTTCTACACTTCTGTCTCCTTTGTACATTTTTACAGGTTTAGCAGGCGTAGGAGCAGACTCGTCTTCTCTCACTACATTTCCTTCTCCGTCAAATAATACTATAGTTGGGAAACCTCTGAATCCTGGAACAATTTCATCAATTCTTCTTCTAATATTTAATTCACCATCTCTATTTTTGTAAGGACCCTTTTCTTCGCCTGTTAAATTTATGCAAGCAACTCTTACTTTAGATTGATCTACATTTTTTAATAATTTAGAATAAGGTTCTTTTGTAGCTTTACATGGTCCGCACCAGTTTGCAAATATCATTACTACATGTGTTTTTCCTTTGTCTTCGGGGCTTACTATTAATTTGTTGTTTCTATCAAAATCTTCATCTTCTAAATATAAAATTCCGTCAAATCTCTGGTCTAAATGTAATTGATCCATTCCTGACATCCTTTATTTTATTATAATATAATAATAAAATTAAAAAATAATTTATTCGTTATTCATAATCATATTCATCATTATCATTTAATTTTTCAATAAGAGATTTATCTTTTAGATATACACTTATTTTTCCGATACTTCCAATATTACTTTTAAATAAAATAGGAAGATCTTCTAATTGATAAATTTGAATTTGATTACTAAGTCCAGCAACTTTTGAAATTCTAGAAAGTTGTTCTGTTTCAAAATCCTGAGAAACTATTTCTTTTTCATCTTGTTCAGATTCTCCAAATACAATATCTCTACTATAAACTCCATTTGAATTGCAAACAAATTTTATTGTATTCTCGCTAGAAGAAACAGAAATAGAATTTCCTCCCATATTACTTAAATCTTTTATCATTTTTGTATATTCATTACTTGGTATAATAATTGCGTTATTATACCCTTCTGGAAGTTCAATATCAAGACTTTGAAGATTTTGAATCTTTATAAAGCTTGTCGTAATTCTATTTTTCTCTTTAGGAATAACTCGTATTCCTAAATCAGTTTGATTGTTTTCTTCAATAAATAAAACAATACTATCTTTCTTTTTAATACTCTTTACCATTTTATAAAAATGAGAAAAGTTTAGACCGATAGATAGAGGTGTATTATTTTTGAATTTATATTGCATAAAGTTTTCAGATAACATCTCCAAATCAATTAATATTTTTTTATTACTATCTGTCATTCTAAAAGTAATTCCTTTTTTACTCAAAATAAAACATCCATTTTTGATATTATTCTGTAATAGTTCTGCGAGAGTTTTAATAATATAACCTTCAGATGTTTTGCAAAAAAAAGTGTAAGAACTAGACATTTAAATCAATTTATATTATTTTTTTGATTTTAAATATATATAAAAAACATGACTACATTTATATCGAATACATCTTTTATTTCTCTTTTAACTTTCTTTCTATTTTCAGCTTTATTTTATACATATTTTTTGATATATAAGCCTAAATATATCCTAGATTCAGACTTGGTATTTTCTAAAAGATTATCTCTTATATACTCTGTATTATATTCTAGCATAATAGGATTAATTGTTATTTTATTCGGTTATATTTTTCTTCTAACCAATAAATGAGTTGTAGAACATTACCTAAAATACCAAATCCAGTCAAAATATCCCAAAAAATTTATGGAATTATAAATGTAAATGATGTCAGAGACTCTGTTATAAATTCTCTTCGTAGATTTTATGGTTATATGTGTGAATTTGATCAAAGAAATATATATTATACGATACAAACATATATGGTAAAAATTTTAGAAGACGCTGGAAGAAATCCAAAAGCAGTTAAATTACCTCTTCCTCCTGTTATTCTTGAACCTTCTATATTTCAAAAAAGATATGTAGAAACAAATTTCGACAAAGAAAAAGCTTTTAAATTAGCTCTAAAAGACTGTGACGAATATCCTCCTGGAATAGCTGAAAAGAATGCTTTAAATTGTTATATAGATTATCATTCTGTATAAAATTTAAAAATATAAAAATATAAAAGTATAAAAGTATAAATGATCGATCTATCGTTAGACTCATTAAAAATTATAAATTATAGTATGTTTAAATCTCTTGAAATGTCAAAAAATACATATCATAAAGTCTTATCTTATTTATCTTTACATTTTGATAACACTTTTTTATACAATATAACTTTAGATAAAAACGAAGAGAATTCTTTAGCTTTATCTTACAATAAATCTAATAAAGTATATGACGTATCTTTTCCTGATTTTAATATTTTTGATATTTTTGATAAAAACTCTCCTATTATATCTATATCAAATTCATTATCTAAAGAAGATGTAAAAATGATATGCGAAAATCTTTCTTCACATAATTATTCAGGAATTGTAGTTTCTAATTCTGAACATATAACATACGATAATTTTTTTTTTAATGTATTTATTAAAGATCCATTAAAAAAAATAAAAATATCAGATAATAGTAATATTATATCAACAATAAAATCAATAAACTTTACAAATAAACAATCTGACATAAATCTTTATTTTTCTTATTATAATGACAAAAATGAAATACGACAAAAAGAATTAAATATATGTTTAGAAACTAATATTTCAAATCCAATTTTTAAAAAAATTGTAATAGTAAATGAAAATGGAGATTATAATTTTATTCAAGATACGATAAATAAATATAAAAATCAAATTAAAACAAAAATTTTAATAATTGATTCTAATTATAGATATAAATTTAAAGATTTTTTTAATTTAGCAAATACTTTTATATCAAAAAAAGAAGAAATAAATATACTTATTAATACTGATATTATTGTAGGAAAAGGATTTTCTAATTTAAAACTTAGTGATGATAATTTTATATGTTTAAGCCGTTATGAGATTGAAAATGATAATAATATAAATTTAGCCGTAGGAGGGGGTAGTCATGATTGTTGGATATGGAAAGGATATATAAAATCTGAAAATATAGGAGACTTTTATACAGGAAAATATCTATGCGACGGTGTTCTTGCAAATCAATTATATAATAAAGGATATTCATTAAAAAATCCTGTTTATGGGTTATTTATTTATCATTATCATTTGTCAAATATAAGAAATTATCATATTTATACTCTGGATGATTGTGTACGAGGAAATAGAAAAGGCGCATTTTTTTCACAAAATGATAATATTTTTTTAAATTCTGTTTATGACGATGGATATAATTAAATTATTTTATTGATTTATATAAATCAATAAAATAAATGAGTATTCAAGAGTTTGGAACATCTAAATTCAAAAAAATATGGGAAAATTATGGTTTTGAAATAGTCGGAATATTATCTTTTTTATTAATAATTATTTTATGCATTTATAACTTAATTTTTAAAAAAGAAAAAGGCACTTTTTCTAATTTTAAAAATCCTAAAATCTCTAATATATTAAACATATTTAACGAAAATAATGATAAGTTTGAATATATGCAACATACTCCAAACGATAGTCGTCTGGAACTTCGTTCTAAATTTATACTAGAAGATATATTCAAAAAACCTTTTTACAAAATAAGACCAGATTTTTTAAGAAACGATGTTACTGGTTATAATCTTGAAATAGATCTTTATAACGACGATTTAAAATTAGCTATAGAAGTTCAAGGAGATCAACACTATAAATTTATACCATTCTTTCATAGAAATAAAGACGCTTTTTTAAATCAAAGATACAGAGATGCAATGAAAAAAGAAAAATGTAAGCAAAATGGAATAACACTTATAGAAATACCATATAGTGTTGGGGAAAAAAAGTTAAAGTCTTATATAATAAAACAATTACAATTAGAAGGATTTTTGTTATAATTTTGTATGAATTATATACATCATATGCATTATATACATTCATTGCATTTTTTAAACTCTTTATAATGTAGATAAACAGAAAGTGATAATATAGTTAACATATAACCAATTATCAATTGATCACATAAACTCAATCCAACTCCTAATAAAGCTATTGGAACAGCTAAACATGACATACAGGGCATTTTAATTTATAAATTTTATAAATTAAATTAATTTATTATAACTTTATAAGTTTCATTTAATATTACTTGGGTATTTAAAATTAGTACGCTGTTTAAATTCTTCTACTGATTCTTTTGGGTGTTTGAAAAGACAACCTTCTGTTTTCTTTTTACAATTATCTTTAAAAACACACTCTGGAAAATTATATTCTTGAATAGTATGAGCAAAATCACAAACTTTTCTATTACATTGGCCGTTTGTTACCATGATATTACAGAATTTTGTTTTTTTAAGATAATTTGATACATGATTTTTGTTAGATAAAATGTAAAATCCTTCATTTCTTTTAGATTTTAGAGTCTCTTTTTTTTGTTGAATATATTTATCCTCTCCTTCTAAATCCTGTATTTTTTTATTTAATGTATATTCGTAATCATTAGAATCATTAATATCATTAATATTCTTAAAATTTGCCCATGGAGCAACTGGAGCAATTTGCTTGTCCTTTTTTGTTAATTTATAAACACCAACGATAAAGTCGTTAAAATCGTTAAAGCACGATCTTTTTACACTAATATATTCATCGACTTCTGTCATTCTATAAATAATTTATTTTTTGATTGTGCTTATAAATTATAATTTAATTATTTTTATGTAATCATTTTTAGAATTAATTATATCCTTTTGTTTGAGCCCATTCTATTAATTTAGTTAATTGAGCTTTTAATGTATTGTTTTCTATTTGTAAATCTTCTATTATTGTTGTTAATTCTTGAACAGATTTTACAATATAAGGCATAATACGTTCATGTTTAATTTTTTTGTATGTTTTACTTTCAATATCAAATTCTCCAGTTGCAAGAGGAATGATCTGTTCTACTTCTTGTGCTATAAAACCTACATCATCTTTGTTTCTTCCATCTATATTATAAATGTCATCTCTCCATGTAAAAGTAACAGGATTTAGAGATTTAATTATGTCTATAGAAGAATGTATAGGTTTTATATTAGTTTTTAATCTTATATCAGATGCATTCGAGAAACATGTCACATCTCCTGTTGCAAAAAAAGAAGAATTATGATACCAATTTCCGTAAGAATTTATAGCTCCAACAGCCCCCCTAGTACTTTTATAATAATTTAAATAAATATCTCTGTTATCTCCAGAATCAAGGTGTAAATTTCCGTTTGTTGTTAATACTTGTGCAACTTCAGTTCCCCATATTCTATTTGGAGTAGCCCCTACATATAAATAAGCATTCCATGAGTTAGGACCATAATAAGTAAAGCTATTATCTCCTGCATTATGTCTCATATAATTACTATTTATTATAAGAAACGAATCCATATATGTAGTAGCTCCTCTAATATAATTATTATTATCGTTGTATCCAAAATGTGTATAACTTCCATTAAAGTTTGCTATATTTAATCTAGCGTTTGAATCAGCAGTTCCTGCTATGTTTACATTTGTTCCAAATGATACTTTTGCAGCTCCCCATCCATTTCCAATATCTCTGCCTATGTATATTCTATTTTCAGGACCATTATACCATGATAAAGAGGTTAAACGTGTTCCAGAATCATGAACTACTATTTCAGTATAATCAGCACATTCTAATAATAAACCGGCTGTCCATCCGCCAAAATTTTTAAGTGTAGAGCCTATTACTAAAGAACCTGTTTGAGAATGTTGATATCCATAAGTTCCTCCGTCATTTGCATGAACATTACAAACTCCATTGCTCCACACTTGAAAAGTACCACTAGCTCCTGCTCCTTGTAAACGAATAGTTCCAGAATCATTTCTTAAAGTTGCACAATTATTTCCTCCGTCTTCAGCTCTACTAGAAGAATTTAAAAACCAATAACATCCACCTATATTATTTTTTAAATACATTACAGCATACGCATTTCCAGTTCCGTCATTATGAGCCCAAATATCAGACCCTCCTCCTCCTGTTCCATTTCCATAACATCTTATTCCGCCTCTTACATCTAAAGATGTTCCCGGGTCTGTAGTATTAATTCCGATGCCAGAACCTCCTATTGTCAATCTATGTGTAGTTCCAATATCATCTATTTGATCTCCTTGTCTCCATAAATAAAAATCTATAGAGTTCCCGTTTCCGGTACTTCCTCCATCATGTCTAGTTCTAATAGAATGTCTGTATTGATGACTTGAACCATGCCAACCCATTAAAATTTGACTTCCATTATTTCCGTTGCTTATATTTACACTTCCTGAGCCATTCTTAATATAAAAGTTTCCTCTAACATAAGAATTTCCGTCTATATCCAATTTATATTGAGGATTTATTCCAATTCCTACATTTCCACCTAGAGGATTTACTATTAAGTCATTCCCATGATCTTTATTTGTTCCATTATCTAAATAATAATCGCTACTTTGTATTACACAACAAGATCCTTGTCCTGATGTATAATAGGAACCTATACACAAACGTTGTCCATTTGTATCATTTCCTATTATTAGATGAGAAGAAAGAGGGTTGCTAATTCTATCTGAATATTGAAGATTTATTCCATTTATTTTTATATTTCCATTATCTGCTATTCTAAATCTCTCAACTGTATCATCATAATTCGCAGAATCAGGAGGAGCAGTGTAAAATACTAAATCAGTTGTCTGAACAGCTGATCTGTTTGTTCCGCTATAACCACTATAAGTTTGTTTGTTTATTCCTACGATTTTAGCTCCAATTATATCGCTTAAAACATCTCTGTATCTCGAAAATAATATTTGATTTCTAGAACGTTCTAATCCGTAAGTTGTATTGTTACTAGCAGAACCTAAAAATCCTGTAGCTCCTAATCTTAATGTATCATTTCCATTTCCTATATGTAATGAATGTTTAGGATCACTTGTGCCTATGCCTATATTTCCTAAATTGTAATATATATTATTTCCAGATGTAGTCCATTGACTTGTTTGAAATGATGTTCCGTTTTTATAAATACTTCCTGTAAAATTTATATCTCCATTAACATCTAAAGTATAAGATGGGTCTATGGAAATTCCTAGTCTATCCCATATTCTTACGCTTCTCGGTGATGCTGTCCCTGCTCCAACAATATCTAATGATGTTGTGCTAAATAATTGATAGCCTATTTTTCCGGCATTTGCTTCTTTACTTTTATTTAATCCAAATTCAATCATATTTGCATCAGTTAATTTTAAAGATCCTGTCATAGAATCTCCTTCTTTTAATAACCTATTATTTAATTGTGTTTGAATTGAACTTGTTGCATCAAGATATCCTAACATTGTAGTTGTAACATTACTTGTTGAAACATATTTATTAGAGTCCAAAGTAATAACTCTATCACCTGTTAAGTTAGATAATTGTAATAATTTTGGAATTGATATATTAGTAACAACTCCTGTCACAGAGTTTCCAACAATTGAAATAGCAACTCTTTCTGTTTCTGTTGTAGAAGTACCTTTAAGACCAATCCAAAAATTATTACTAGCATCAGGCTTTCCTAAAAGACGTGAATCAACGGATAAAGTAGAATTGATATTTACTTCTGAATTAAATGTATTTGAACCTAAAAAGGTATTATTTAGGGGTAAAATAATATTACCACTTTGTCCAGTAGGTCCAGTGCTTCCTGTTGGACCTGTACTTCCTGTTGGACCTGTACTTCCTGTTGGACCTGTATCTCCTGTGTATCCAGTAGGTCCTGTTGAACCAGTAGGTCCTGTTGAACCAGTAGGTCCTGTTGACCCGGTAGGTCCTGTACTTCCTGTTGAACCAGTATCTCCAGTGTTTCCTGTTGGACCTGTATCTCCTGTGTATCCAGTAGGTCCTGTTGAACCAGTAGGTCCTGTTGACCCGGTAGGTCCTGTACTTCCTGTTGAACCAGTATCTCCAGTGTTTCCTGTTGGACCTGTATCTCCTGTGTATCCAGTAGGTCCTGTTGAACCAGTAGGTCCTGTTGAACCAGTATCTCCAGTGTTTCCTGTTGAACCTGTATTTCCAGTGTTTCCTGTTGAACCAGTAGGTCCTGTACTTCCTGTTGAACCAGTATCTCCAGTGTTTCCTGTTGAACCTGTATTTCCAGTGTTTCCTGTTGAACCTGTATTTCCAGTGCTTCCTGT
>Ga0194123_10002157_pt1 | contig 26663 bp, 23 predicted proteins | sample TA2MahsurfametaG_5_FD_155479 | JGI IMG/M metagenome (GOLD analysis project Ga0194123, IMG submission 155479) | Freshwater microbial communities from Lake Tanganyika, Tanzania - TA2015023 Mahale A surface | ecosystem: Environmental > Aquatic > Freshwater > Lake | place: Tanzania: Lake Tanganyika... | reverse complement strand
AATGAAGAAGCATTTAGAATGGCTTGCCATAATGGACATTTAGAAGTAGTCAGACAACTCTACGAGTGGAAACCTACCATTGATATTTCAGCATATCAAGAATCCGCATTTAGATACGCTTGTGAAAATGGACATTTAGAAGTAGTCAGACAACTCTACAAGTGGAAACCGACTATTAATATTTCAGCCAATGATGAATATGCATTTAGAATGGCTTGCTGTAATGGACACATAAAAGTCGTCAGACAACTCTATAAATGGAAACCTACTATTGATATTTCAGCCAGAGATGAAATGGCATTTAGAATGGCTTGTTTTAATAGACATTTAAAAGTAGTCAGGCAACTTTACAAATGGAAACCTACCATTGAACTTTCAAAATTCAATCAATATAGAACACTCTTCTTATCTTTAGGATTGTAAACACTTATTCTAAATTCTAGTAGTAAATGTATAAATCAATTGTTATAAAAAATTTTTAAAACAACAATTTTGAACAAATAAAAAAAAATGTTTTTTTATTTTTTTTTGATTTTTTGTTTTTTGTTTTTTGTTTTTTTGTTTTTTGTTTTTTGTTTTTTGTTTTTTGTTTTTTGTTTTTTGTTTTTTGTTTTTTGTTTTTTTTTGGTTTTCGGTTTTTATTTTTTTTGGTTTTTCTCTTTTGTTTAAATTCGAATAGGCTTTTTATCATACCTTTTTATCGTACATTTTATCAATTTGTAAGTGCGAACCATGACGCTTTTCTGAACTGGTGAGCAGGTTTCATGGAATGCGACCAGTAAATTTCTTCAACGCATGTTTCTGCATACTTGTGAAGTTCATCCAGTTCTTTCACTGTGTCAATCATGCGCCGATAATCTGCATTTTGTTTTGCAACTTCATCTTTGGAAGGGTTCATTTTCAATTTTGAAACGGTGGTCTTCATGTCATCAAGCAGACGGTACAAGATGTCAGTTGCCGCATTTTTAACTGCAACCAGCAAGTCCAGCAAGTTTCGGTTGATTTCAGTATTTCGGTGAAGATTGAACACCCTGCGACGGAAAGACACAAGGTTGAAGTCGTTGCAAAGATATGCCACTCGAAGCTCTGAGAGTTGTCGTTCAACATTGACACTGTCTTGTAAGTTACGAATGTCGTGAACTTGCAAATGTATCATTGACCGGATAACTTCTGGAATAGTTCGTTCAAATGTCAACCGAAACATGATTAGTAAACTGACCCCCGGTTCGTACTCGGCGGTTTCTCGGCACTTTACAATCAGTTTCGCATATTCGACATTCATGTAATGTCCAAACATTCTGTCAATTTCACGACCGCACTGAACATCGTTCGGGTCACGTTGAAGTCCGACAGTTCCATGGTTACGCATCCACTCCAGGTAGTGCGGGTTGTGGCCATGTGTTTCAATCCGTCCCGTTTTCCAAGACCACAGTTGTTTGCATGATATGCAGAACATTTGGTCGCAGCCTTCCGTCTTGTGAATGTAGGTTCCGCATGCAGGGCACGGCTTGGTATCGGTTTTGAGAAACTTGATGCTTTCCACAGTGTTCGGGTCGCAAACGTGTGCCTCGATTTCTTCACGAGTGGTACCTTTCACTTCGTGACACTGGGCACATGAAAACTTGTTGCAAATTCCGCATTTCCATGCAGAAGACACGAAACCAGGGCATGCCGGGTCGCAACACTTGCGTTGAAATGATGAAACGGCTTCACTGTCTGCGGCACTGGAAGCATTGTCGCTTCGAAGGAATCGGATATCGTCCACAAGAATTCGCTTTTTAATTTCAAGTTCTTTTTGAAGTGCTTCAATTTGTTTGACATCTTTTGTTTTTTCACGCGCTTGCAGTTCGCGTTCCGCTCTGGGTTGTGACATGGGAAGTTGGGCAATCTGGCGCTGAACCAGAATTTCAGTGAAGGTGCTGCGTAATTCGGTCTTGATAAATTTTTCGGGAAAGTGTTCCCTGAGAAATGCGGGAGTAAACTCGGTGCTGCAATGCATACACTTGAATGCAGTTACTCCGTCTGTGGTGAGAAAGGTCTTGTAGCAAGTCTGGCATGCAGAGTATCTGCATGTACTTACCGGGCAAACAATGGGTTTGCGGACTTGCTTGGTAAATGGGTCACAGCAGATTGCGCATGTAGTCATTGTATCGTATTGTATCTCTGTATACTGAGTATGGAAACGCTACTTTCTTACTCTACTGGAATCGAAAAAAGAAATCAATTTTTTTTGAGTTTTTTATCCTAAAATTAAAACATAAAAACATAAAAACATAAAAACATAAAAAACATAAAAACATAAAATTGATGTAAATATCGCATCAGATACATCTAGACTCTATAGCAAGACATATTACAAAATGGCAGTTGACTTGAATACAAAGTACCAGAAAATGACCGATGTGGAACACATTTTGAAAAAACCAGACACCTACATTGGGTCAATTCAATTGACCGAGTGCACGGAGTATACCACCGACTCAACTCCTTCTGCTTCGACTTCAATACAACTCAAAACATTTTCACACATTCCCGCACTGTACAAGCTGGTCGATGAAGGGTTGGTCAATATGCGTGACCACGTGGTTCGCCAGGCACAGGCCGTAAAAGACGGAAAACCCGATGCCCTTCCTGTAACCTCCATTGAAGTGGAGGTGGATTCAAGTACCGGCACAATCACCATGACAAACGACGGAAACGGTATTGATGTTGCGCAACACCCGGAACACAAGGTATGGATTCCTGAAATGATTTTCGGCCATTTACGCACTTCAACCAACTACGACGAAGACAAGAAGGAAAAAATTGTTGGCGGGAAAAACGGGTTCGGATTCAAGTTGGTCCTCATTTGGTCCACGTGGGGGTCCGTTGAAACGTTTGACCACGTGCGCGGACTCAAGTATACTCAGGAATTCAAGAACAATTTGAGCGAGATTTGCCTGCCAAAAATATCGAAATGCTCCCTGAAAAGACCATATACGCGCATCTCATTTCGTCCCGATTACGCGCGTCTCGGAATACCCGGTTTAACGCCGGAGATGACCGCGCTTTTCATGAAACGCGTCTACGACGTTGCTGCCGTTACGGACAAGAGCATTCGCGTAAAGTACAACGGCTCCCTTGTTCCCGTCAAAGAGTTTAAGCAGTATGTCGGACTTTACATTCAGTCACCGGACATCAAACGCGTCTATGAAGCACCCAATGACCGCTGGGAGTACGCCGTGTGCCTGACACACACGGACGAGTTCACGCACGTGTCGTTTGTCAACGGCATTTGCACGTCCAAGGGCGGGAAACATGTGGAATACATTATGGGCCAGCTGTTGCGTAAACTGGCGGCGTATATTAAAACCAAGAAAAAGGTGGACGTGAAACCGGCCACTATCAAAGAACAACTCACACTGTTCCTGCGCTGCGACATTGAAAATCCCGCATTTTCAAGTCAAACCAAGGACGAACTCACCACGGTTTCAACCAACTTCGGTTCAACTTGTGCAGTGAGCGACGAGTTTGTAGAAAAGGTCGCCAAGATGGGCGTGATGGAAGCCGCGTGCGCGCTCACGGAAGTCAAGGAAGCCAAAGCTGCCAAAAAAACGGACGGCGCAAAAACGCGCACGATTCGCGGAATTCCGAAACTCATTGACGCCAATTTTGCAGGAACGGAAAAATCGGGACAGTGCATCATCATCTTTTGCGAGGGAGACTCTGCAAAGGCGGGCATTGTGAGCGGTCTCAGCAAAGAAGACCGCAACGTTATCGGCGTGTATCCCGTGAAAGGCAAGTTCATGAACGTGCGCGGTGAAGCTGTGAAACGCGTTGCCGAAAATGCGGAAATTGCCGATATTAAACGCATTATTGGGTTGGAAAATGGGCGCGAATACACGGCCGAGGATGTTGCCAAACGGTTGCGGTACGGCAAGATGCTGTTTATGACGGACCAGGATTTGGATGGCTCGCATATCAAGGGACTGGGAATCAACCTGTTTCAAAGCGAGTGGCCGTCACTGACACGCATACCGGGATTTATCGGGTTTATGAATACTCCGATTCTCAAGGCGCGAAAAGGTGCACAAGAGCGCGTGTTCTATAATGAAGGTGAGTTCGAGACATGGAAACAAACAGGTGTAGCAGCAAGCGCAGCGGGCACAAGCGCAGCAGCGGCAATTGACATTTCATCCTGGAATGTCAAATATTACAAGGGTTTAGGAACCAGTACGGCACGCGAGTTTCGCGAATACTTTGAACACAAGAAAGTGGTTGATTTTCAGTACACTGGCGAACCCAGCGATAACGCGATTGACTTGGTGTTCAATAAGAAACGCGCCGATGACAGAAAGGAGTGGCTCTCCAGTTACAACCGCGCCGAACATTTGGATACCAGCAACCCGCACGTGTCGTATGAAGACTTCATGTCGCGTGAGCTCAAGCACTTTTCGGTGTACGACAACCAGCGTTCCATTGCGAACGGAATAGACGGGCTCAAAATATCGTTGCGCAAGATTCTGTTTGCAGCGTTCAAGAAGGGCGGTCTCAAGACCGAAATCAAAGTTGCCCAGTTTAGCGGATACGTGTCGGAGCATTCAGGGTACCACCATGGCGAGGCCAGTTTGAATGCGGCGATTGTCGGCATGGCGCAGAACTTTGTGGGCAGTAACAACATCAACTTGTTTGAACCGAATGGTCAGTTTGGAAGCCGGTTGGGCGGAGGGAAAGACTCTGCCAGTGAAAGATACATTTTCACGCAGCTGAACCCAATTACGCGGCTGCTCTTTCGTTCAGAGGATGATGCCATATTGGAGTACTTGGACGACGACGGACAAAAGGTTGAACCCACGTTTTATGCTCCCATTGTGCCAATGGTGCTTGTGAACGGGACCAAAGGTATTGGAACGGGGTTCAGCACGGACATCCTGCCGCACAATCCGTTGCACGTGATTGACTACATTCGCGACATGTTGACGGGAACGGGTGCAAGTGTAGAAGAATCGAAACGCGTGAAAATTGAACCGTACTATCGCGGGTTTTGCGGAACGATTACACCGATTACAACTACATCTACGAGTGGCAACGGCGCTTCCACCAAATATCTGGTTCGCGGAGTTCATTCCTTACACCCGGAGAAGAAACAAGTGCACGTAACGGAACTTCCTGTTGGATTTTGGACGGACGACTTCAAGAAACACCTGGAATCGCTGGTTGAATCGACTACAATTAAAGAATACATTGACATGAGCTCGGACACGGTGGTGGATTTCACGATAACGTTTCCGGCAAGCGCGGATTTGGAAGCGCCGGCATTCTCGGGTATCGTTGACTACGGGTGCTGCACCGCGCTGGAGAAGCTGTTGAAGCTGTACACTACGGAAACAACCAGCAACATGCACTTGTTTGATAGCAAGGATAGGTTGCGCAAGTACGTCAATGTGGAAGAAATTGCGAACGACTATTATGAAACGCGGCTTACGCTGTACGAGAAGCGTAAGGCGCATCAGCTGAAGACCCTTGCTTCCGAGCTGCAGGTTCTTTCAAACAAGGCAAAGTATATTCAAGAGTTGCTGGATGGAAGCATTGACTTGCGCAGAAAGCGCGGTGATGAACTGGTTGCCATGCTGAAAGAAAAGGGCTACGCCGAAGCTGGAGACTCCGAAACCGGGTCTGTGTCTGGGTCTAGTAACGGCCAAGGCCAAGCACAAGGATACAAGTACTTGCTCAAGCTTCCAATGGACAGCGTGAGCGAAGAGAACGTTGACAAACTTATCAGAGAAAAAGACAGCAAGGCTGCACAACACGACACGTTGAAAAAGACCAGCCCAGAACAATTATGGTTGGCTGATTTGAAGGAGCTGCGTGAAGAGTATATGAAACAAGAAGAAAAACGGCTTACAGCAGCAGCATCTGCCTCTGCCAAAGCATCCGCATCCGCATCAAATTCCACAAAAAAAACGGTGATGAAAAAGAAGTGAAATAAGTAAATAATAAAAATAATAAAAATAATAAAAATAATAATGATAAAAATATTATTTATTTTTTTTATTGTAATGACGAGTTCAGCTGTTGGGACACGTGTACGAACGTGGTGCAGAGCGGCATGTGTTTGATGCAGGACGCGTTGATGTACGTGCACGCGCTGCGAAGTCCGCCCAAGTAGTCTAACACCGTGTGTTCCAGCGGCCCGCGGTACGGAACGCGAATCACGCGCCCTTCGGATGCGCGGTACTCGTTCATGCCGCCGTAGTGCTTGTCCATGGCATGCGACGAACTCATTCCGTAAAACAGTTTGCTCTGGCTGCCATCGGGATTTGTAACCAGCTGGCCCGGGTTTTCGTCGTGGCCTGAAAAGGCACCGCCCACCATAACAAAGTCGGCCCCGCCGCCAAACGCTTTTGCCATATCCCCCGGACACGTTATTCCGCCGTCGCTAATAATGTGCCCACCCACCCCGTGCGCCGCATCCGCGCATTCCATGATTGCCGACAACTGCGGCATACCAACCCCCGTTTTCATCCGCGTCAAGCACGCGCTGCCAGACCCAATGCCCACCTTTACAATGTCGACCCCGCCGTTTAGAATGAGTTCTTCCACCATTTCTCGCGTCACCACATTTCCAGCCACAATGATTTTATCCGGAAACTCCGCGCGCACCTGTTTGCAAAAATCAACCAGCGCTTTGATGTACCCGTTGGCAATATCGATGCAAATCCAGTTGCACGGCACCCGCTCGAAAATGTGTTTCAGTCTGTCAAAATCCACCTGTTTGATTCCGGTGGATACCATGAACAGCTCGGGGTCAAACATGATTCCCGTGTCGTCCTGGTATGCGATAAAATCCTGCACGTCGTAAAACTTGTGAAAGGCGGTAACAATGCGGTGTTTGGACAGTACGCGGTATACATCAAAGCACCCGATAGTGTCCATATTGGACGCAATGACCGGCACGCCCTTCCACTCCGCCTTGCAGCGTTTAAAGTGAAACGTTCGCGAAAGGTCCACATTTGACCGGCTGTCAATGGTTGACCGCTTGGGGCGAATCAACACGTTGTGAAAATCGAGCTTGATGCCTTCTTCGATTTTAGGCATTCTGTATTCGGTATTCTATTCTATATATCTGTATTCTGTTATACAACGTGTATTTATATGTTTTACTTTTACTTTTATCATTTTTTTTTGGTTTATGCTACGCTTGTTTATGCTACGCTGAAACCAGTAACCGCTTTTGAAACGCGGATACGTTTAAAGTAGTCGCGTATATCGGACGCCGTTATCCTATCGACTTGTTTTACGGATGCATCGTACGACCCCAGATGTAGTGTACTGGTTGGATGTCTGGAAATCATGGACAGCGTTATCATTCTCTCAAAAAAGTTTGAAATTGAAACGAGAGAATACGAACTAACGTGTGTTACCATTTTGAATTTCCCCTTTTCAGCTTCCAGATTCGATTCTGGAACCCGTTTTTGCTGTCGCTCGCGAACATACGATATGCACAATTCAATTACGAGCTCAACATTGGAATGTAGGCACGACCCGAAGATGCGAAACATGTTGATTCCGGTTGATGTGGCGCATCCGGCACTAACGCCGTATACCAAATTGTGTTCCATTCGAAGCAGTTCCATAAGCTCTCGCGAAACAACCGATGTCATTATCTGGCTGGTTCTCGCCATATCAACTATGCTTTCTTTGTCACCGAGCCCATGTTTCATTGGAAAAATTATCATAAACAGCGCACTGTTTTTCACGGACGGGTCTTTGACAACCGTTTTTATAACCCCTTTACCAGGGGTCGGGTCCAAAAACTGTCTCGTAAACATCCGGCTGGGTTCAAACGTGACGCCACGTGAGCGTGTATTACGACGGTTTGAAGGTGACAGTGAAGGTGAAGGTGAAGGTGCATGTGACAAGTGCGACGCAATGGTTGCGCGTACTTGATGCTCTGTGATACACCCGCTGTACAAGAATACGGCGTTTTCAGGAATAAAAAACCGGTAATAGTAGTCTCGAATGTGCTCTGGCGTAAGCTTTCGTAAATTTTCAATCTGAAGCGTCGCGTTACCAATGTGTAAGGCGCCTGATGACGCATCGGACAATTTAGGCGTTATATGGCGCGACATGAGCTCATACTCCAATTTTTGCATGCTGTTGGTTTGTGCTGCAGTCATTTCATTCAGTACCGTGTTTTTTATATGCGCCAACAGTTTCAGGTTCAAATGGGTTTTGCAGCTGCATATCATTTGTGTAATGTAGTCCGCGATATTATTTGACTCGGATGCCAAGCCGTACATGTATGCAGTGACAGATTGACTGTCGGTACGGCCGTTGTACTCTACCGGACGACTGTTCCAAAAGTGGAGGCACGATTTTTTGGGGCCGGCTACCGCTTTATTTTTTACTTTATTTTTTAACGTAGTTTTTAGTGTAGATTTACTTTTATTTTGTATGTAACATTTTTGCCAGGACTCAAAGAGAATGTGTTCAATGAGGTGCGTGATACCGAGATGCTGTGGATTCGTTTCTGTGTAGTACCCTCCACGTAACGTAACCGACGCGTACACCATTTCGCATTTGGGCTCTGACAGAATGCACACGGTGCGTCCCTGTATTGTTTTTATCACGGGAACTATACTTTTCAATGACTCAATTGCCATTATGTATGTATTGTTTATGTTTATAGATACCTATAAATAAACAATATTATAAAGTAAATCAATTATGATTTTATGAATCAGTAAGTAAATCAAACTGGTTATACACATGCATGACTTTAACCATATCTGCTTGATACTGCTTTCGTAATACATAAAAAATATGCAAAAGCTTGTATTTGGTCGGACCTCGTATAACATGAATTTTACGTTCGACGGCTCGGATATACTTATTCAACTTTATCATACTTTCGAAAATGACAGACACTCTTTTGAACCGGGCTGACGCATCTTCTGGATTGACGTCATTCTTGGGCCTATCACGGTTGCGATACCGTTTCATTAAATTATTGTAGTAGTTCATAATGGTATTATAATGAGCGCGCATGCGCGCGTGGGTTTGTCTCACTAGTTGATGAAGGTGACTATTCCGTCCGCTGTACGCATCCAAATGGTGCAACATATGCAATATGTGCTTATCAATTTGATTTTTTGAGTACCGCGCGTAACGAATAATAACTTTAATTTTATAAACTACGTTTTGAGGTACCAATACTACTGTTGCAGTTACTTTTGGCTCAACTACTGCTACAGTTGCAGCTATTGGCTCAGCTTGATGTATAGTTGTTGCGGTTACTTTGGGTTCGGCTTGATGTATCGTTGTTGGGATTGTTGCGGTTGTTAGTTCAACTTTTTTTACAGATGTTCGTTTGGGATGTATCGTTGTCAATACACTCGGTGCAGAAGTTGTTGGGGGAATATGACTTGTTGGGATTGTTGCAGTTGGTATTTCAACTTTTTTTACAGATGTTTGTTTGGGATGTATCGTTGTCAATACACTCGGTGCAGAAGTTGTTGGGGGGATATGAGTTGTTGGGATTGTTGCAGTTGGTATTTCAACTTTTTTTACAGATGTTTGTTTGGGATGTATCGTTGTCAATACACTCGGTGCAGAAGTTGTTGGGGGGATATGAGTTGTTGGGATTGTTGCAGTTGGTATTTCAACTTTTTTTACAGATGTTTGTTTTGGATGTATCGTTGTCAATACATTCGGCGCAGAAGTTGTTGGGGGGATATGAGTTGTTGGGATTGTTGCAGTTGGTATTTCAACTTTTTTTACAGATGTTTGTTTGGGATGTATCGTTGTCAATACACTCGGTGCAGAAGTTGTTGGGGGGATATGAGTTGTTGGGATTGTTGCAGTTGTTAGTTCAACTTTTTTTACAGATGTTGTGGTAGGATGTATCGTTGTCAATACACTCGGTGCAGAAGTTGTTGGGGGGATATGAGTTGTTGCTGTTGTTGCTGGATTTGTTGGAATTGGAATAACATGGTTATTCTTTTTTCTGCAAAACACATTGGGTTTTGAGTTGGGTTCTACCCACAACCATTCCGCATCAAGATGTATACCCATACGCTCGTGCTCAAAAATTTGATAACTATTGTTTTGATAATTCATTCCATAAGATACGGCGGGTTTCCATAAACTGTCGTCATAATCATACGCGTACCAGTCGTTACCTGGCACGTCTGATGCACATTTCCATTCTTGATATTTTGTATAACTGGCGCCATTATTCATATCCATAATAAACCCGTTCAGAAATCCACTAAACTCGCCTCCAGCTGCATGAAATCCAATTATTTTTGGAGTTTCATTTGCGATAGTTGGAATAAAAACTTGAGTTGCATTCCACTCATCTGCCAAGTACGTTTCTATTTTGCTAACCGATTGAATCTGGCTGCCATCCACGTAGACTTGATAGTTGGAACATTCACACGCCACATGAATTGGATACTTGACAGTGTTTGAAAAATCAATCGGTACCGCATGTATCCCAACATGCGCAAGTAAGACCAATAAAAAAAGATGCATGAGTGTCTTTATCTGTATATATATGTTATTTCTAAGTTTTTTCTGAAAAAAAAAACAGACAAATCAAAATGTAAAATGTAAAAATGTAAAAAATTGACTCTGATGCAAGTTATATTCTTATTCCAATTACATCAGAATACAAAATGTTCAAGTCACAGACAACCACCCAGAAAATCATCCGCGAACAAACCGCCGTTTCCCTTATTGACTTGATTTCCCCCGAACGGTTTGATACAGGAAATAGAACCGGAACCGTAACCGGAACGGTAACCGGAATGGGTTCTCAAATAAGGAAAACGTACCGCATTCCAGAACACCAGCGGTTTCCGTCATGGTCCGTTTCCAGCAAAGTTCGTCTCGTCGATTCTATCATGTCCAACTTTCCAATCGGGCAAATTACCTTGACAAAGCACGTGGACACCGAGCAAGACAATGAAGAGTACTTTAATGTGCAGGACGGACAAACCCGTATGACAGTTTTACAGGAATTCGTTCTCGGAAAGTTCCCATGGGAAACCAAGCTCTACAATGAACTCACCGCCGACGAACGGGCACGGTTCAATACCTATGTCGTGCAAACCGATATTTTCAAAAAAGATAGAGCGACCAGTCCGATGGACTTCAATGCGGTCATTTGCGAAGTGTTTGAACGCTTGAACAGCGGAAAACCGCTCACCGACAATGACAAGTACTGGAACCGACAAGACACGCCAGCTATCCAGTTTCTCAAACTCTTGCGAGACTCTGCCGAATTCGGACCACCCATTCGCAATTACATGTGGTCTAATTTGGCCGGAGGAAAAACGCGGTCGGGACTGAACCATTTTATCGGGCTCATTCTTGGAATCGTGAACCAGCGCGCCGAATGCATTTCAACGTCATTCATGCAAAATGGCGAAATCCTTCTTGCTACTGTCATAAATGCGGACGCTGAAAAACGCGTGACTGACTTTCTACGCTGGTACTTTGGAATCCTTACCGACGTCTTCCAATTTGCGCAATGGACTGTGAAACGCACCTTTGGAAAATTGTCCGGCGTGTGCGGCCTGGTCGCAGTGGACTGGATAAACAGCCCCGCTGGTGCAAGGTCTCGCTACGAAATGTGGAAGAAATATATTGACCTGCAGTACTCGCGCGAACACTTTGAACGGCGCGTGTTTGAAAAACTTTCGAATGGGAATGCACGAAACGTTACCGAAATTGCAATCAATGCTCGAATTGCGGCCGTTTGCGCACTCTACCAGGAAAACCAATTTTCAGAGTACGAAACCGATTTATTCAAACTGATATTAGAAAACAACGGAAGCGATGATGACGATGAATGTGAATAAATGAATAAATGAATGAATAAATAGATAAATGAATAATTCGGATTTTTTACCTATTACCTATTTATTTATCTATCTATCTTACTGTTTTTGTCAACTTATTGCTATACATAAGTAATGGTGATAATGCTTCAACAACATCTTTTAAATGGTTAGCCTGCTTCTTTTCAGCTTCGCTGCATGTTTTACTTGACGAATTAGCGGACGGGATTGATTCCAATATTCTAGATACATAAGCTTGGACAGTGTCTGTCGTGTTGACTTCAGGAAATACTGACGCCGCCGGTATTTCGTGGATTTTTGATGTGATGAAACTATTATTGTGTGTTACTTCATCCGCGTACGTATCTGAAAAATACCCATGAGAATTATACCATGACATTCCTTTCGTTAAAATTTTAAGGTGTGCTAAGTTTACAACGATTGTATCACATAATGTAATTGATGAAACGTCAGTTAATTTGATAGAATTGTATTCTGGAAGTGATAATGCCAGTTCATTTACTTTTCGTAACATTGCGTTTCCAGTACCTTCATTCCCGACATCACATCTGTCTAAACTATCTACGCGAATAAATTTGTCTTTTATGTTTACTCTTAGTATTAGGCAAGCAAAATCATGTTTGTCTTTTTTATATATTATTACATGCAACCACACTAATGATAATGTTCTGATAAACTCAATCTCAAAGATTGACTCGTCAAATATTTTACGTATGGTTGTTTCTATGAGTTCAAAACTTTGGTCCGTAGATATACTTCCAGCACCACCTTTTAACCTTTTATACGTTTTTCGCTTTTTTATCTTTTTATTTTTATTTTTTTTTCCAACTATTCTTTTTGTTTTTTTTCATACTGGGTAAGTATACATATATTGAATATTTAAAACTTAAAAACTGCAATATTGGAGTTTTGAATATAAATACATTTTTTTATCCACCTTATAAAAGTTACAAAAAGATACAAAAGTATTTGAATATTTTGAATCAATAATGGCGCCTTCTTATTCTTCTTCTTCTTCTTCTACCACATCTTCGTCTCAAAAAGGCATTCATGAAACCATTCAAATGATGATGAAATACATTCAGACGGGCGATGCAAAAGATTTGGGTGAATTGGGCGAATACCTGGGTTTGAAACCGGAGGAGTCAGCCGCGGATTTACAAAAACCGACTTCAACAACCTCAACAACTTCAACAACCGCTTCAAAACCCACAAATCCGATTTTCAAGCTCCCGATAGCGTACCTTCCCGAATACGACAGGCATCCCATTTCAACCGCGCTGTCGGATGACCTTGAACTGGTGGCATCCAAAGACGCGGTAGCAACACGCCCGCTGTACGAGTCCCTTTTTTTTCCAACTTCTAGTGAAAACGCGACCATTTATGCGAAACAGTACTTGTACATGTGGGGCGAAACCTTTACCACCAACATCACGTATTTGAACAATACGCAGGAGTTTATCGCGCGGTTCTGTACGAGCCGTAATAGTAATAATGCCGATGCAAATAATGACGTTCAAGGATTTACAAAAGTGGACGAGTTTTGGACTACCATGAAAACCAACCGTGTGGGATTCAAAGATAAATTCGGTTACTTTGATGTACCCCCCCTTCCCATTATCGAAAAGGTCGAACAACTCAACCACGTTCCAACCGCGCTTCAAATTCTCTCGATTTATAATGTTTCAACTCCGCTCATTTCGTTGTGCATGCCCATCCTTATTCTCATTCTCCCGTTTTTTATTATCCGGTCCCGCGGAATCGACATTAACGTGGACAAGTACATTGAAGTTCTGAAGGGTCTGGCATCCAGCCACGCCATCGGAAAACTGTTTACCGAATTTTCGTCCGTATCTATGGAACGTCGAATGTACCTCCTCATGTCCGTACTGTTTTACATTATGCAGGTGTACCAGAACTGCATGTCGTGCTGGCGGTTTTACAAAAACATTTACACTATCCACGACCACCTCATTCTGGCGCGCGATTACCTGGTACTCACTGCTAAAAAAATGGAAACCGTGCTGCGGTCCTGCGTTTCGCTGGAGTGGTACCGCGCCTTTCACGGCTGCCTGGAATCCGAGTTGCAAAACATTCGGGCCGTGTGCGCGGAATTGGAACACATTCAACCATTCTCTCTTTCGCTGAAAGCCGTTGCCGGAATTGGACACGTGATGAAACATTATTACGCATTTTTCAAGGATGAAAGCACGGACGCTATGATGCGCTACAGTTTCGGATTCAACGCGTTCTATGAACACATTTGCGGCATTGCGCATCACGTTACTGCCGGAGTGCTGAATCCGTGCTCGTTTACGGATTCAACGGATTCAAGCTCCGCGAACACGTCCACGCCAACGTCCACGTCTATGCAAGACGCTTATTTCTTGAATATGTCCATTTCCGATGCATCGGCATCCAGCGGCGTGGTCAAGAACGACATTGTTCTGGACAAGAAACTGATTATTACCGGTCCCAACGCGGCCGGTAAAACCACCATCATTAAAACCACCCTGTTCAACATACTGCTGTCCCAGCAACTCGGGTACGGCGTTTATAAAACGGCCACAATTGTGCCGTACCACTTTTTGCACTGCTACCTGAATATTCCAGACACGTCTGGTCGCGACAGCTTGTTTCAAGCGGAGTCTCGGCGGTGCAAGGAGATTTTGGACTGCATCACTACCCACGCTTCCAAACGCCATTTTGGTATTTTTGATGAGCTGTATTCGGGTACTAATCCGTATGAAGCGGTGGCCAGTGCGTACGGCTACATTCGCTACATTTCTGAAATGAAGAATGTGGACTTCATGCTGACCACGCACTACATTCACTTGTGCGAGCTGTTTGAACCCAATAATACCATGCGAAAGAAAAAGAAGCATACTGAACATAAACATAAAATGTCGGCGTCATCCACCTCTTCCAAAGAAACAAAATCATCTTCCTCTTCACACTCTGAGAAGACAAAAATTGAGAGATTGGAAGTAAAAGATAAAGAAAAAGAAAATGAAAAAGAAAAAGAAAAAGAAAACAATACGTATCAAAACAGGAAGATTCGAAACTTGCACATGAAAACAACGGTTGGCGAGTCGGGCACGGACCATGTGTACCACTATAAAGTGGAAGAAGGCATATCCAAGGTTCGGGGCGGAATTAAAGTTCTGGTGGATTTGAAGTACCCGGACAGCATCATTCAAACCACCAAAAGCATCCTTCTTCAGGATGCATGAGGTTGGATTCAAACATTTCAAACATTTCAAAGATGGTTCACTAGTTCGCCAATGTTCCGAATTTGAACTACTTTAGACGTGTGATGGTGGTGGTGGTGGTGCCAGGGTTTCTCTCGATTTACATGAATCGCATTCATTCCCACCCTTTGTGCGCCCAGTATGTCGGCCTGGAAGTTGTCTCCGACCATGAGCGCATTTTCCGGCAAAACGCCGTCTTGTTGTAAACAATAGTTGAATATTTTTTTACAAGCTTTAGGACAAAGTTTAGGGTCGCTGGAAAGCGCGATGGTTCCGTTGAACAGCGGCATGAGCCCGGATTTTGAAAGGGCATGAATGAAATCTTCCGGGTTTTTGTGCGTATTGGAAATGATTCCTAGGATGTACCCCTTTTTGTGCAAGTACGTTAAAGTATCCAACACGTCAGGGTAAAGAACGGATAGAGTGGAGGTAGCAATGAACGTGTCGCGGGTTTTAGGAATCGCAAGCGTTTTCGACCAATCGAAATAAATATGGGTTATTTTTATTTTCATGGGTTATACTATATACTATATATAAACAAACAATACATTAAATAAACGATTATGTCCTCCTCCGACTCCGCCGCCTCCGGCTCCGCCGATGACCCCGCCGCTGCTGCCCCCGCCGACACCAAATCCGCCGCCCCCGCCTGTCCCGGCATTGAAGGCACGTATGAAGTGACTATTAAAAAAAAACCCGCCGAGGTCCCCGCCTCCGGCTCCGCCTCCTCCGCCGGCACCGGCGGTACTCGTCGTCGTCGTCGTTATCGTCGTCGTCATACTAAAAAGTCCAAGAAACGCGCGAATAAGAGAAAAACTCGTTCTCGGACCCGTAAGTAAATAGAATCAAAAATAAACAAAAATAGAAAATAAAAATAAAAATATCGCGGGTTTTAGCGATTTGGTTATTTTTATTTTTTTCAATAAAAAAAATATTTTTTTCTATTCGTATGGTATAATCAAACCAACCAATCAATTCATCATGGGTGAACCACAAGATACCAGCCCAGTCGCCACCGCTCCCGCCCCCACCCAAGTTACTGCTGCAAGAATACAAATCGGTGATACATCATACGATGTTAATCTTACCTTCACACCAGCAGCAGCAGGAGGTGGCCGTCGCCGTCTCGCCAAGAAATCCAAGAAACGCGCAAACAAGAGAAGCGGACGTTCTCGTTCCCGTTCTCGCAAATAAAATAAAACTTTTTTTTTAAAAACTCTGTTAAACAAAAATCTTAAAAACAAAAAACTTTAAAAAAAACTTTTTTAAAGTTTGATTCTTTTAAATTTTAAATTCTAATTCTACCTTACATTAAACGTAGTATAAACGTAGTAATATAAAGCTAACCATGTCGAAAGATATAACCATGTTGTTGTTCATGTTTCTTGCAATTATATTTAGCGGAGCAGTTATCAAATATACCATGACGCCTTTAGAACCCAAAAAGGAGGGTCTGGAGAATATGCAGCAGCAAAATTTCAGACTTACGCCCGGTGGGTACCCGGAAACGCAGGACAAGTTGCTCCTGAATCCCGAATACCCCTCTGCTGCAAATGAAAGTGCGGCCTCGGAACTTGCACCTGCACCCGTTTCGGGTTTGCCTGGTCCCAGTGCCGGTGCCGGTGCCGGTGCCGGTCCCGCTTGGCAGTTTTCAACCCCGGACAACGGCAAATGCAGTCCCATGATATTTTGCAACACGTTTTACAAAGAACGCCCGCTTGGAGAAAGACCCTCCCAGCCGCAAATTCCAGAAGCCATTCCGGTAGGCGATAGCCGCCGCCGGGTCGGATTTTATGCCGCCGATGATAATAACGCATAACGCATAACGCATAACGCATAAAAATGATTTAAATACATCATTTCATTTCAATCATTATAAATCTTAAAACCTTAAAACCTTAAAAATGAGTTTAGAATCGCTGGTTGATAATCAACGCACCGACAAAAACACGTGGCACTCGTATTTGCCGCTGTACGACAAGATACTCATTGCGAAAAAAGAAACTGCAACCAATGTGCTCGAAGTTGGAATATGCAACGGCGGGAGTATAAAGTTGTGGAGTGATTATTTCACGAATGCTACCGTGCACGCATTAGACGTCATGCACATGGACAGCGTTTGGGACGAACTTAAAAAGAGTGAACGACGAATCGTACTTCACACTTCAACTGACGCGTACAATGTTGACTTTTTCAAGCGCACATTTTTAGATAATACAAATATGAAATTTGACCTCATGTTGGATGACGGTCCCCACACGTTGGAAAGTATGAAAGCGTTTATACGCTTGTATTCACAGCTCATTGCGGATGACGGCATCTTGATAATTGAAGACGTGCAGGAATGGGACTGGATAGACGTACTCAAGAACGAGGTTCCTGAACATTTAAAACCGTTCATTAAAGTCTACGACTTGCGGCCCAATAAGGGACGGTACGATGACATTGTATTTTCAATTGACAAATGTAACAAATAAAAATTGAAAAAATAAAAATAAAAAAAAGTAAGTACCGGCAACCCGTTTCGATCGAGTGACCTCGGAGTTATGAGCCCCGCGCGCTTCCTCTGCGCCATGCCGGTATAAAAATATTTTTTATTTTTTTTATTTGTTATGTGTTATGAATTAATATTTAAAACAGCCCGCGAGTGGCGGCAAACACGGCCTGGTTGGTAAAAAACCAGACGAAGGCAAAGACAACTGCGTGGGTAAGAGCAGTCACGGTCTTGCTAGCGCCGGGAGGAAGAGAGAGAACAATACCGGGTGTCAAAATAAAGAATAACACCGCGGTATACAAAAACATCATTGCGTCCATTTTTGAGTTTGAAGTTTGTTTGGTTTGGTTTGTTTATATTATATGTAACTGTAATATTTTTTTTTGATTTTTATTCGTGAGTGTTTATTTTTTATTTTTTATTTTCCTAAATGTTTGAAAATGTTTGAAAATGTTCCTAAGTCCGAATTAGGATTTTTCGGATTTTTAGGGTTGGGTCATTTTTTGCATCAACATTTGGTCTTGTGTAATTACCGGAGAAATCATTCGGCTTTGAAGCGCTTCGCGGCTCAAATATATATTTTTAAGGTCGCTTTCTTCGTACCCGTACGGCTGGTTTTTATCTGCAACTGACGCGTACAAAAACGGGCTGTTGGATACTGGCTGACTCTGAACGCTCGTGTATCCTGTCTGATAAAACGCTTGTTGCAAGTTGCCGTCCATGATATTGTCGGAATTGTGCATCAGAAACTGGCGGTAGTCCCAGTTAGTTTGAATATTATTAGTCGCCTTAAGTTGGTCATTCAGCGAAGCCCCTGGCACCCAGGAAGAAAAGGTTCGCCCGTCCTCCATAATGGGTGGAAAATTGAAATGGATATTGTTTGAACCGGAATATGCAGTTCCCCAGCTCATTGAAGTGTTTTGGATATGAATCTAAATTTGAATTTTAATGTACTTATATATTTTATTATTTTGTTATTTTGTTATTTTGTTATATTTGAAGCATTTCGACAATATGTTCGCGCTTCATTTTGGCAATGTCATTCATCAGCATTGACGGGTTCTTCTTTTTCAACAGTTGACGCAGTTGCTTGATAGTCAATGTGGAATACTGCGACTGCGGTTCTACTTCAGCACCATCCAAGTCAATGATTAATGTTTTTTTTTGGTTTTGGATTGGGCTTTGACTTTGACTTTGGATTGGGCTTTGACTTTGACTTTGGTTTGGGCTTTGACTTTGACTTTGGATTTGACTTTGGATTTGGTCTTGAGCATCTATTTTTGTCACGTGTATTGTATCAGCGTGGTTCGATTCTGCGTATTCAGATTCAGATTTGGATTCAGACTCGGAAGATTCAGAGTCATCGGATTCGGATTCGGATTCGGTTTCGGATTCCGACTCGGAAGATTCAGGCTCAGGCTCAATTTGGGCATGTGTCAGTTCAATTATTTTCACATTCTCCATCGTATTCGTATTCGTATTTGAATGACTCGAATGCAAATCCGGAATATCATGAATGTCATGAATGTCGTGAATCTTCAGTTGGTGCTGGGATTCGGATTGGGATTCGGATTCGGAGTTTCGCGTTGTGTTGCTGCTTCGGCTGTTATCCGAACTGGAATACGCATCAGAATCCGAATCCGAATCCGACGACTTTGAATCTGCATCTGACTCTGACTCTGACTCGGAAACGTTGATTCGCGAATCATAAACTTGTCCTTGGCTTTGTCCTTGTGTTCTAGGCCCGGGCGGCGGCGGACCGCCGAATCCTACTTTTTCTTGGATATACGCGCTCATTCGCTGAAACTGTTCGCCTATGGAAGCGATGAAACTTTGCATCACGTGAATTTGTTCTTTTTGCGACGTTTCAAGCACTTCGATACGCTGCTTGACATAGTAAAAAAGGGCTCCCACCAAAATAAGGGTTATTCCTAAACTCAAAAGGAGAGAACCGATTCCCAAGTTCCAGGCCCCACTACCGCATTCGCCACCGCCGTCAGTTACTACAGTATTCATAGTTAGATTTAGATTTAGAAACGGAAATATATAGGAAGAAGTACGTATTTATATTTAAGTATGAATTAAATAATATTGAATTACTTTATTAGGATTTATTAGGACTCCATTCCATTTTTTAAACCTTATCTAATGTGTGATGCAAAGTTCAAGTACGTGTGCGAACTTAAAGGTAAAGTCGAGACGCTAGAAAATAGTGTGAAACTTGTTTTGGAGAATTTTGTTACAAATTATGTTGCATATCAAAACGCCGTAAATATTGCAGTTACTCCCGGAAGGGGTATTAAGGTAAGCGACATTCGAAATGAAAATTATAGCGTGATACAAGATTTGCTCCTTAGTATGGATACGCTAAAAAATGAAATCACAAGCAAGATAAGTGAAAATTCCAAGGTAATGAAAGAGTTGGACACAACCATTATGAAAAATAAAAAAATAACCAGCGTGGCTTCTTCTGAAATGACAACATTGTCCAATAAGGCCGACGGGTCAACGCAAGCGTATAAAGACGCGCTCGGCCTCTACCGGCGCGACATTTTTAAAAACCTGGTTTTCATTTGTGCTAGTGGCGGAATTATGTACATGGCGCGAAAAGTGTTCATCGAGTCGGCAACGTAATAAGTCGGCAACGTAATAAGTCGGCGTCGGCAACGTAAAAGAATAAAAAGAGTTGATTTGTTAAATTAAATAATCTAACCTATCAATAAAACAATAACAATAATACAATAATAACAATATGTATCTGGATGAAGTTTTCAATAACTTTTTAGGAACACTGCGGCCTTTGCCCGACTTGCGTGAGAATAATCCGAGTCTAGAACACGGCAAGTTTGTAAACGACCGGTCTAAATTATACGCCGGAAAAAGCATCATGATAAGCACTGACAATACAATCGACGGCAGCGGTAAAAACACTGAAATCAAAGTCCATGTACCCGCTCCGTGTTTAATTGAACGCTCGAGCGGACCCGAATACGACTCCATTATTGAAGGGTTCAATATTGGGTCGCGCGTGGTGGAAGGGAACCAGAACCAGTGCGGTGCAAGCGCCGACCAGCGCGCGTCGCTTCAAACCGCAATTGGACTGTTTAACACCCGCAACGAAGCGTACCGGACCGCCCTTAACGAGTATAACCAGTTTAAACAAAACATAACTTACTCGCAATTTTTTGGAAGTTATGTGAAAGTGGTTACCCGTCAAGCCGCAGGAACAGTTACAGAAGAGTCGGTTACATATTACATTAACAACTATGGATTTCGGTATATTGTTCCTAAAAATGAGCAAGGCGTAGCGACTCTTCCGACCGGCGCAGTACCCGGATTGGTAGCTGCAAACGTAAAACTAATGAGTCAAGTTCAACTTGCACTGTTTCCAGTCCGTTCAAACGAAGGGGCAACGTATACGGTACAAGCCGGCCAAGACCTCACCCTCGCTGGAAAAATGGTGGTTTTCAGTACTACTGTAAACAATGTTTCGTCGCGTGTCTATGTTTGGGTTGATATTGAAGGCATTGCACACAAGTTTGACCCGACTATCTTGAGTGACGTTATAAACAACGCTAGTGCAACATGTCAAAGCAAATTGAGCATGGCAAATACAAATACTACATACCCTTCGGAAGCCGCATTTCTTACGGCTTTAGGCGGAACCGGTCTCGTAGGAGTTCCAATTGATGCAACAAATGCGGCAACTTACATCTGTTCCGAATTTCCAAACAGTATTAATGAAAAAAAAAAGTTGCTCGATGAACAAGAATTGAGAATCAAAGAGCTTTTGACCACAATTTACACAAACTTACCCAGTTGTACGTCGGGTTCTTCGGCATCGGCATCGTCGTCTTCGGCTTCTTCGTCTATAAATAGTTACATTACAACGAATCAGGACGGAAGCGCATCACTGAACCTGCCTCCCGAATCGGCACAAAGTGTACAAATCAGAAAAAGGATGCCGACATATGACGGAAAAGTGAGCGACACATTCAAAAATGTCAAGTCGAAGCTGGCGTACTACGTTCTTTGGCTCGCACTCATGATTTTTATTGTGGTGGTCACATTTCGCAACATGGCAAACAGCGAAGGTCCAGACTCGGGTTCGTTCCAAGCCAGCGCCGCAGTTCTTGTGGTGCTTATTATTTACTTGTTCAACTTTCTATCCAACATGCGGGTTGGCCCGCAACAAGCACTGAACGACTTTTTTGGAGCTCTTCCAGAAAAAGTGTCCGGTATGATGAAATTTTCGTTTACGTGAACACGCTACTTGTACCCGTACCCGTACCCTCTAGAGAATTGACAACTTTTGTTAGCACGTAATATGCAACCGCATACGCAACGCTCATCATAATCAACCCCTGCAAGTTCATGTTTCCATCCTTGTTGAACATGGACGGTAAAAACTGCATAATCGCGGTACGCAATGCCGGCATTTGAAACATGAAGTACAGCACGCCCAACAGTATCGGCATCTGGAACTCCGTGTACAGCGTCTCCAAAGTGTCGGTTTTATTCTTACTGCGGCGATTATTCTCGCGAACTTCATCGCTGGACTCGTACCGAGAAATGTAGTCGTCTTGTGCTGGTTCTCGCGGAATGTAGTTTGGTTTGATTTGCTCGTCGTGCTGCATGGACAAACTTTCACGCGGAATGTCCCGCGATGGAAGGCCGGTCATTCCAGCACCGCTTGCGCGTTGAACCCCGGAAACCAGCTCGTTCAACGTGCGCTGGTCAATTCCGGGCGGAGGCGCTCCGCTCATCGCGAGCTGGCGCGGGTCGGTACCACCGCCGCTGTTTCCCGGAATCATATTTGGGTCGTACTGTTGTATGACCACATTGTTGTTGTTGTTGTTGTTTCCCATTCCCATTCCCATGGACGCCGCAGTCGAATTGTTATGAACGGGAAGTTCGTCAAGTCGGGTAGTTTCCATTTGTTTATTTGATTTTCTGGTTTGATTCTTTTATTTGTATTTTTTTGATATTGTCTTTATATACATACGTCGCAGAAACAAGTATGTATATCTTTACGCATTCTGTTTTATTTATTTATTTAATTATTTTTATTTTATATTATTTACTATTTACTATATATAATAACAAATATAGCGAATAAAAAATGATAGCAACCGAATTCCGTCGCAGTCATGAAGAACGAAGAAACAGCTACCGAAGTCCTCGTTCACATAATCAAACCCGAACAAGCCGACCCCGAAGCCTTTCTATTGTAAGAACGCGTACGAATCAATTAAGTGTAGGTAATGCTCCTGCTAAAGTACGCAACTGTACGCGATATAAAACAAGTTTCGAACGAAGAACTGAACGACTTAAAATGTTAAACAAAGAAATCGATGACTTATATAGAGCCATTTCAGACAAGAAAGAAGCTATATTTGAATTAGTCAAGGCTATTAATAAACGAGACACACAGTATAAAAAATGTATGCTCGAACAACAACAACAACAACAACAACAACAACAACAGCTGCGTGGAGGAATGCGCAGTCGCCGTCGCAAATTATGAAATGTCGACCGTGTGTTTTTTTGAATCATCGCATTTGATAGCTCGTGGCGTATACTTCAAGCACTTATTTTCCTCATACCGGTAAACAAAGTCTTTGATTTCGGTGGAAGATGGTGCGTCAAACTTTATGCATTTTCTGTCATTGCACGCCTTTCGAAACAGAGATGCTAATCCCAGCCCTAAAATAACAGAAAGAATGTACCCGCCCGTCTGGGTATGTAACAACTGTTTAAGTCCCATACTTTGTATATATTATGTATTTTTATTTTTAGTTTTAGTTTTATTTTTTATTTGATTTTCATTTTTATTTTTTTTTTTGATTTTCATTTTTTAAATCCTGAAAACCTATATTGAGTCCAACGCTTTATTAAACGAGCTTGGATTTTGTGATGTGGCATGTAAAGACCTTTCACGCGAACTGCGTATACGCTCTGTACCACAACTTGTACCATCTCGACAAAGAATGAATAGTACTAAAAACGTACATGCAATAAAAAATAAATAATGTATAGACTTCATTTCACAATGTAGTATATTATAAAAAGTAAAAATAAAATACAAAATTGTTAGTCTTCTTGTGATATTTTTTTCAGGTCAATATCTTCTTTGAAACAAATGAACAGATTTCCTTTTAGCTTAGATTCCATGTACGCTTCATGATGCATGTTCTCTTGAATCTTTTCAATGACATCGGATACCGTAATGTCTTCCAAATCTTGCTCGAACTCGGTTTTGGGTTTAGCTTCATCGTCCGAACCCATCATGGTCAAATGGCTGGTTTCCGACTTGGCTGATTTTTTATTTCCGCCACTCGCCGCGGCCGACTTTTTTACAGATGGTTTTCGCTGCTTTAAACTGGAGGTCCATTTACCGGCGACTACAACCACCCCTTCCGATGAAAGGTACTTTGCGCCAGACTGTTTGAATTTCAACTGAACCGTGCTTGCATTTTCGCGTTTCGGACGAATGCTTACATCGGTAACCGTTTCAACGTCTTGTTTGAAGTCTTTACCGGTAACATAAGCAGTAATTTTATCGGTGTGTTCATTTGTAATGTCAACTTCCTGCTCTTCGTTTCCGTCTTCATCCAGTTTGAAAAGCGACGGAGTTAACTTGAGCTCGTACGCCTCGTTCAAAGAAATAGATTGCCCACTACCCATAGTGAAGTGAAGTAATATGTTAAAAAGTATACAAATTATACTCGTATAAAGAAGTTTAATTTATATTGTTTTCATGTTAAATGTTAAAATGTTAAAATGATAAAATGTTAAATTTCAAATGTTTCAAATCAGCACCGGTTCTTTTTTGTGTTTTTATCAAACAACGCAAGTATTTCTTTGAACATGGCTTCAAATTCGGTTTGGCTGGTTTGGGACGTAGTCAAGGTGACTTTGAGTTTCACAAGAATGGCCTCCAGCCGGCTGCGTTCGCCTTCAAGCTCAGTCATCTTCTTTTGCTGTAGCTGGTATTCGGTTGATAGCTCAGACAGTTTTTTCAACCTGGCGGTGTATTCCACACTTTCCGCTTGAATGCGCGCCTTGAATTTGTTGTAGTGGTTGATGAACGCGGTGGCAACGTAGCCCGAAATGTTGTGCGCATTGAACCGGATACTGGTCAAGTGATGCAGCATTTCGTCCTTGTACTCGTCATTAATGATGCGGTTGTTTACCACTGTTTTAATGGCGTCAATATGCGACGTAAGCTCGTCCAGCGACTTCATGAATCCGGGACGCATCTCGTCCAGCGACTTGATGTAGTCCGTGTCTGAAATAAGGGTTCGGTAGTGAACCTGAATGGTCGTGTTGAGCTTCGTTATTTCAGTGTAAAGGGAGGAAATCGTTTTGTGTGATGCTGCTATGCGCAGTCTCTCAACTCTGATATCGTCATCTACTTTATTGTAATTGGCTTGGCTTTCAAGCTCGAGCTTCTTATCGCTTCGTTCCATTTCGGTCATGATTGATACCAATTTTTCTTTCAGGGTGGTCAGCTTGTGATTGGTTTCCGGAATGCTGTCAACAATTTCTTTTCGGATGACTTGTTCGAGCGGTACAGTCGCATTGGAAGATTTGGAAGATTTAGAAGCCTTGGAAGATTTGGAAGACTTGGAAGACTTGGATAATGCAGAAGAAACCGCTTGTGTCGAAGAAGTTGGATTTGTAACGGGTGCTGTAACCGGCACAGGAGACACTTTTGGCGATATGACTGAGGCTTTGGTACTAGTGGCAGTTACAACGGGTTTGGGTCCAGCTGGACAGCCGCTTTGAAAAAAACAGTCGTTTCCTTTTGGAAACCATGCCAGCTGCCACTTGGATAGGGCCGAGGTTGGGCCGTTGTATCCGGACATCTCCCATTTACGCTGACCATAATTGACATTCATCACGCTTCCTTCCGGGCTCATGAAGTCATTGGCGTCTCTCTTACCGTCCGCGTTCCCGCAAAGGCCGTACACTTTTCCAAAATACTCGGCAGGAGCGTTGACTTCCACCACTCCGCAGTAGCCACCAAAAACCATGACTCCAAATCCGTTGGGAAATCCAAACTTGATACCGTTGGTTTTATAGCTTTCGGCGCGCCATTCAACACTCTGCTTGCCATAACGAACATCAACACCGCCTATTTTCATTGTAAAGTCTGGTTCAAGTGTGGTCTTAACCCCATTCACAATGATAGTTTTGTAATTTTCAACGTCAATTTCCAGGGTCAACGCGTTTTGATACCGAATTGCCAGTCCAACAATGCAGCACGGAACTCCTGGCTTGTCTGCTCCATTTTTTCGGACCTTTTCTTGAATTTCAATTCCGTCAGCGCGCATCAGTGTGAAAATCCCCTTTTCTTGCAAATGGAAAAAATCGCCGTCATAGTTTGTAAAATGCGGGTCGCCGGAAGCTACGCAGAACTTTTTAGACGTTGACACTTTGCTCTTGCTGCGAAACTCTTCCTCGGCAAGTGCACCCTGACGGGCCAATGCAACGCTGCCAGTAACCTTGATGTCTTCCAAGCAGCCCTGGTACACATCGGGACGGTTGTTGAACTCGGAACAGTCCTTCTCAGCTTGTTTCCCTGCAGCGGTGTTCATCCAGCTTGTAAATTCCTTCTCTATTTTTTTAATAACATTTTCGTTGGCTGTTTTTGCCCTTGCCTTCATTACGCTGGTTACAGTTGTGGTGGATAATGATGCCTTGGATGATTTGGATGACTTGGATGACTTGGATGACTTGGATGATTTGGATGATTTGGATGATTTGGATGATTTGGATGATTTGGATGACTTGGATGATTTGGATGACTTGGATGATTTGGATGATTTGGATGACTTGGATGATTTGGATGACTTGGATGATTTGGATGACTTGGATGATTTGGATGACTTGGATGATTTGGATGACTTGGATGATGCTACTTCCGATACGGATACTAGCGGCAACGACTTCGACTTTATAACGATAGTCTGGACAACCGGTTTGGTAGTTACTGGCGCATTTTCAGGTGCTGGTGCAGCTTTAGGTGCAGCTTTAGGTGCAGCTTTAGGTGCAGCTTTAGGT
>Ga0194123_10002155_pt1 | contig 26675 bp, 24 predicted proteins | sample TA2MahsurfametaG_5_FD_155479 | JGI IMG/M metagenome (GOLD analysis project Ga0194123, IMG submission 155479) | Freshwater microbial communities from Lake Tanganyika, Tanzania - TA2015023 Mahale A surface | ecosystem: Environmental > Aquatic > Freshwater > Lake | place: Tanzania: Lake Tanganyika... | reverse complement strand
GAAGCGGCTTCACATCGTCAAAAAATCCAAGCGCTGAAATCAGAGCAGCACCAGCCGCCAGAGCTGCGAGAATTGTGCGATCAATTCCAGCAAGAAAAGGAGTGAAAATAACCGCCACCGCAAAGACACCAACAATAGCAACCGTCATCGGAATACCAGCGCCTTGTGGCGTGGGAACCTTATGGCTGGAACGAACATTTACAGACGCGAGCGCATGACGGCGTAAAAAAGGCATCATCACGGGGATCACAAAAAATGTGAAAACGGCGGCTGCGAAGGCAGCGCCTATCGCGAAGAGAAACCCGGCCTCAATCATCGAAAATAACTTCCGAAACGAAGGCGCACCCGATCAAAAAAGTGCACCAGACCAACAACCCGAATCACGCCCCGCGTAAAGGACGCTAAGACCGGCTAACAGGCAGCTACGCGATGATCGCAACGGAAGCCCCCGCGTCACTCTCCCCCTGCCCTTAAACGGACAGGTCCTGTGCGTGGCGAGAGAGACGGGACTTGAACCCGCGACCTTCGGCGTGACAGGCCGACGCTCTAACCAACTGAGCTACTCCCCCAATACGGCGCTCCGTTTGACGGTAGCCGACGCCTTACGAGAGCAGTTATGGCCTGTCAAGCCGCACGATATGCAACCCGATAATTAGCGTCTAACGAGATCGTCATGAACGCAGTATTAATGCTGAATTGTGACAGTTTTTTTACCGCTAAGCGCAAGAAGCACATTCAAAATCACGGCAACATCAATAAACTCTTGCAAAACCGCTCTTTAAACCGGTTGCAAATAGCCCAAAGCGGCGAAAATCATGCCCAACGCCGATAGTCCCAGGCCTGCATAGACACTTTGCCGCGCAATCAAAAATGAACGCCGCGCAATCAAAATCGCTTCCGGCAAAGCATCGAGCCGATCAACAAGCAAAATGATATCGGCGGCTTCAGCGGGTGCGCCCGCGCCCCGAACCCCCATGGCGATGCCGACATCGGCGGCGGCCAGTGCAGGCGTATCATTCACGCCATACCCCACCATGGCGGTGAATGCCCGTTTTTTCTCATGGATCACGGCCTCGACTTTGCCAGCAGGGGTCGCCTCCGCGATCACCTGATCAATCAGCTGGATTGCTTCGCTCCCGCTCGCAATGACAATGCTTAATCGTGCTTCGTAACGCTCGCCGAGCGAAGGCTGGTGGGCGATGACGGACTCGAACCGCCGACATTCTCGGTGTAAGCGAGACGCTCTACCAACTGAGCTAATCGCCCTCTTTTCTCGAGGAAGCGCCCTCTTAGCCGACTGGGGCCGCGAGGTCAAAGGGCTTTAGGGCTGAGGTCTTAGTAAGACCTTCCCCTCGTTTTTACCCGTCATTCACCGCCGCCCTAAACGCTGCCGCGGGTTTGAATTTCGGTGTCAACGAAGCTTTGGTTTTGATTTCCTCGCCGGTGCGGGGATTACGCGCGACGCCCGCCTCGCGATGCGCGGTCAGGAAGGTGCCGAAACCCACAAGCCGCACCTCCTCGCCATTTTGAAGCACCGCCGTGACATGATCGAGAAAGGCATCAAGCGCTGCGCCCGCTTCCGCTTTTGTGAGATTGGCACTTTCCGCCATCGCCGCCACAAGCTTGATCTTATTCATCACGCATACTCCACACACGCACTCGAATCGAAACTGAATTTCACGCGATGGTCATCAACTCGGCGCGAAGATGCAAGCACATAATCAATGCGCGTGAACATTGCGCGTGATCTCGCGCGCATAAAAAAGGGCCGCACGAGGCGGCCCTTGATGTCACTCACAGTGCAGCGCGTTTTAATGCGCCACCATGCCCGCGCGATCTTCATCAGAAGTGACGGGCGCTTTCGCATCCACCTCTTCCTTCCATTCAATCGGCGTTGGTTGACGCACAAGCGCGTGTTTGATCACTTCATCCATACGCGAGACCGGCACAATCTCCATGCCGCTCTTCACAATGTCCGGAATATCGGCGAGGTCTTTCGCGTTCTCTTCCGGGATGAGCACTTTCTTCACACCGCCACGCAAGGCCGCGAGAAGTTTTTCTTTCAAACCGCCAATCGGCAGCACGCGACCGCGCAAAGTCACTTCACCCGTCATCGCCACATCACGACGCACCGGAATGCCCGTGAGCATCGACACAATGGCTGTGGCCATGCCGATACCGGCAGAAGGACCATCTTTCGGCGTTGCGCCTTCCGGTACGTGGACGTGAATGTCGCGCTTGTCGAACAAAGGCGGTTCGATGCCGAAATCCACAGCGCGCGAGCGGACATACGAGGCCGCCGCCGAGATCGATTCCTTCATCACGTCTTTCAGATTACCTGTGACCGTCATGCGGCCCTTGCCCGGCATCATCACGCCTTCAATAGTCAGCAATTCGCCGCCCACTTCCGTCCACGCAAGACCGGTTACAAGACCTACTTGATCTTCGGCTTCCGTTTCACCGAAGCGATATTTTGGCACGCCGAGATAATCGGGAATCTTGTCGGCTTTGACTGTGACGGCTTTGATCTTGCCACCCGCCATGATGATTTCTTTGACCGCTTTACGCGCGAGATTTGAAATCTCACGGGTGAGATTGCGCACACCCGCTTCACGCGTGTAGCGACGGATCACCATCATCACCGCGTCATCATCAATCATCCATTCCTTATCGGTGAGTCCGTGTTTCGTACGAGCCTCCGGAATGAGATGGCGTTTCGCAATTTCAAGCTTCTCATCTTCCGTGTAACCGGCAATGCGGATCACTTCCATACGATCAAGAAGAGCGGGTGGAATGTTAAGCGTATTCGCCGTCGTCACAAACATGATGTTCGACAAATCATAATCAACTTCGAGATAGTGATCATTGAAAGTCGAGTTCTGTTCGGGGTCCAACACTTCGAGCAAAGCGGATGATGGATCACCACGGAAATCCATGCCGAGCTTGTCGATCTCGTCGAGCAAGAACAACGGGTTCTGCGTCTTTGTTTTCTTCAAAGACTGAATGATCTTGCCGGGCATCGAGCCGATATAAGTACGGCGATGGCCGCGGATTTCCGCTTCATCGCGCACACCACCCAAAGACATGCGCAGAAATTCACGACCTGTGGCTTTTGCAATGGATTTGCCCAGCGAGGTTTTACCCACACCCGGAGGACCCACCAAACACAGAATCGGACCTGTAAGTTTGTTCTGGCGTTGTTGAACCGCCAAATATTCGATAATGCGTTCTTTGACCTTATCGAGTCCGTAATGATCGGAATCGAGAATGCCTTGCGCCGCCGGCAAATCCTTCTTGATCTTCGAGCGACGGCCCCAAGGCAGCGACAACATCCAATCAAGATAATTACGAATGACAGTGGCTTCCGCCGACATCGGCGACATCTGACGAAGCTTCTTCAACTCAGCGAGCGATTTGTCGCGCGCTTCTTTGGAAAGCTTTGTCTTCTTGATGCGATCTTCGAGTTCGCCGAGTTCGTCTTTGCCTTCTTCGTCACCGAGCTCTTTCTGAATCGCCTTCATCTGTTCATTCAAATAATATTCGCGTTGCGTCTTTTCCATCTGACGCTTCACGCGTGAACGAATACGCTTCTCGACTTGCAACACGGAGATTTCACTCTCCATGAAGCCGAGAATACGTTCAAGACGTTTTACAACATCGGTTGTTTCAAGCACGTCTTGCTTGTCGGAAATTTTAACAGCGAGATGCGAGGCAACAGTATCCGCGAGCTTTGCATAATCTTCGATCTGCGTGACAGCGGCGACGACTTCCGGTGAAATCTTTTTATTAAGTTTCACATAGCCTTCGAATTCGGTGACGACAGAGCGCGCCAAGGCTTCCGCTTCGATCTGGCTTGAAATCAGATCAGGCACCGCAATCGCGTCCGCCTGCATGAAGCTTTCACTGGTGATGAAGCTTTCGGCTTTCGCGCGGCTTACGCCTTCAACCAAAACCTTCACAGTGCCATCGGGCAATTTCAAAAGCTGCAAAACGGTGGCAAGCGTGCCGACGGAATGAATCGCATCAATTGCCGGATCATCATCGCCCGCATTTTTCTGTGTAGCGAGCAGAATGAGTTTCTCAGTCTTGACGACATCTTCAAGCGCTTTGATCGATTTCTCGCGGCCAACAAAAAGCGGCACAATCATATGCGGGAAGACGACGATGTCACGGAGAGGTAGCACGGGATAGATGGCCCGGCTTCCGGCTTCAACATTCGTGCGCGGCTTCGACTGAGGCATGACTTTTAGTCCTTCTGATCACGGACCCGGAACCCAGAAGCGGCGATCCGGCGTCCCGCAAAACTTTAGAGGTTTTGCGCGCGGCCCCCCAATAGGACGATTCCCTTCGAATGGGCAAAGACCGACCCCCCATAAATGGAGAAGGGCAGCTCCGGTTTCAAGCCGGAACAGCCCCTAATCCATACAGAGCTTGCAGATCAGTTACGCGCTTGAAGCGGTCTCAGCCACTTTGTCCGAATAGATATAGAGCGGACGCGCTTTGCCATCGATGACTTCCGGCCCGATCACAACCTGCTCGCAACCGTCAAGGCTCGGCAGATCATACATGGTCTCGAGCAAGATACCTTCCATGATGGAACGCAAACCACGCGCACCGGTCTTGCGTTCAATCGCTTTCTTCGCAATGGCCGACACGGCTTCTTCAGAGAATGTGAGCTCCACATCTTCCATCTCGAACATGCGTTGATATTGCTTGACGAGTGCGTTTTTAGGCTCGGTCAAAATGCGCTTCAATGCCGGTTCATCAAGATCTTCAAGCGTCGCGATCACAGGCAGACGACCGACGAATTCCGGGATCAAACCGAATTTCAACAAATCTTCCGGTTCAGTTTCACGGAAGATCGCGCCGGTACGACGATCATCGGGCGATTCAACCTTCGCACCAAAGCCAATCGATGTGCCCTTGCCACGTTGCGAGATGATTTTCTCAAGGCCCGCGAAGGCACCGCCACAAATGAAAAGAATATTCGTCGTATCCACTTGCAAGAATTCTTGCTGCGGATGTTTGCGACCACCCTGCGGCGGAACTGACGCCACAGTGCCTTCCATGATTTTGAGCAAAGCCTGCTGCACACCTTCACCCGACACGTCGCGCGTGATCGAAGGATTATCAGACTTGCGGCTGATCTTATCGATTTCGTCGATATAAACGATGCCGCGTTGTGCGCGATCAACATTGTAATCAGACGCTTGCAGCAATTTCAAAATGATGTTCTCGACATCTTCACCGACATAACCCGCTTCAGTGAGCGTCGTCGCATCGGCCATCGTGAAAGGCACATCGAGAATGCGTGCGAGCGTTTGCGCAAGAAGCGTCTTGCCTGAGCCAGTCGGGCCCACCAGCAAGATGTTCGATTTTGCAAGCTCGACGTCATTATGTTTCGTTGCGTGGTTCAAACGCTTGTAGTGATTGTGAACCGCAACGGAGAGAACCTTTTTCGCGTGTTCTTGACCGATGACGTAGTCATCGAGAACTTTGCGGATTTCTTTCGGCGTCGGCACACCATCGCGTGATTTCACGAGAGAGGATTTTGACTCCTCACGAATAATGTCCATGCAAAGCTCAACGCATTCATCACAGATGAAAACCGTTGGACCCGCAATGAGTTTGCGAACCTCATGTTGGCTCTTACCGCAAAAGGAGCAGTAAAGCGTGCTTTTCGAATCCGTGCTGCCAACCTTACTCATCGCCGTAATCTCCGCACCCAAACCGACCGGCCTAGCTCAACCTGAGCTCTTGAACCCGCAATGAAGAGACCGGACGATCGGACATCTCCCTATGCAATCACGTCCTTACGTATCGAGCAATAGCGCGGGAACCTAAACAAAACCCTTAAATCCAGAGGCTAAGGTTAATTCAGCCCCAACTCTTCGGATCTTGCAACCCCTAGGCCAAATAAAAAACCCTTATTCCTTAATGAGTTCGGGGTCGCGCGGACGTTTCTCCATGACCTTGTCAATGATACCGAACTCCTTGGCACCCTCAACCGTCATAAAATTGTCGCGCTCCAGAGCCTTCTCGATCGTGTCGTAATCCTGACCCGTATGGCTCACATAGATCTCATTGAGGCGCCTTTTGAGACCCTCGACCTCTTTGGCGTGGATCATGATATCAGTGACCTGACCTTGATAACCGCCAGAGGGTTGATGGACCATAATCCGGGCGTTTGGAAGCGCAAAGCGCATCTCTTTTGCCCCTGCTGCCAACAGAAGCGAGCCCATCGAGGCGGCTTGACCGACGCAGAGCGTCGTCACCGGCGGGCGGATGAACTGCATAGTATCGTAGATCGCGAGACCCGAGGTCACGACGCCGCCGGGCGAATTGATATAGAGCGAGATCTCCTTTTTGGGGTTCTCGGCTTCGAGAAACAGGAGCTGGGCAACCACAAGCGAGGCCATATTGTCCTCGACCGGACCCGTCACGAACACGATGCGCTCACGCAAAAGGCGGGAATAAATATCGAATGCCCGTTCGCCTCGGTTTGACTGCTCGACCACCATCGGGACAAGCTGGTTATAGGTATCAATCGGATCGCGCATTTGGGCCTTCGAACTTCTAGGGGGAACAAAATGAATACGACCCATGAATCGGATCGAGCATCCAAGATATAAAGACTTCCCCCGAAATAAAAAGGGCGAACGCTACGCGCCCGCCCCCATATTCGATTAAGGTGTTGAAAAGACTTAGTCTTTTTTTGCCTTCGCTTTTGACTTTGAGGTCTTCTTTTTCGTGCCTTCCTCGGCCTCATCATCCTTCATAAGTTCGTCGCGTGTGACCGTCTTCTCCGTCACTTTGACGCCGGTCAGGATGTGATCGACAACCTTTTCTTCAAAAAGCGGCGCACGGATTTCCGCGAGAGCCCGCGGATTTTGGCGATAGAAATCCCAGACCATCTTTTCTTGTCCGGGGAACTGGCGCGCACGATCCATCACGCCGCGCGAGATTTCCTCTTCCGTCACCTCGACCTTCGCCCCTTCACCGATTTCGGCGAGCACGAGACCCAAACGCACGCGACGCTTCGCGATGCCAAGATATTCCTCACGCGCTTCTTCTTCTGTTGTCTCTTCATCGGCAAATGTTTTACCGGACGATTGAAGATCCTGCATCACTTGCGCCCAAATGCCGTTGAACTCTTGCTCAACTAGTGCTGGGGGCAATTCGAAATCATACTGGCCATCAAGCGCGTCAAGCAAAGCGCGCTTTGTCTTACGACGAGCAATCAATTCATAATCGCGCGCGATGTTTGAACGGATCGCATCTTTCAATTTGCCGAGATCTTCGAAACCAAAATTTTCGGCGAATTCATTATCAATTTTGGCTTCACCGGGCGCTTCAATTTTCTTGATCACCGTATTGAAGGTCGCGGCTTTTCCCGCAAGATGCGCGGCTGAGTATTCAGCCGGGAATGTTGCGCTCACAATCACGGTGTCTCCCGAACCAACACCAATCAACTGATCTTCGAAACCGGGAATAAATAGGCCTGAACCAATAACCACCGGAATGTCATTGCCTGTGCCGCCTTCGAAAGGAACACCATCAATCATGCCAACGAAATCAATCGTGACACGATCGCCAGATTTTGATTTTTCACCTTCAGCGCGATCGGCAAAGGGACGCGATTGATCGGCCATACGCGTGATAGCTTCATCGACATCTTTTTCATCAACTGAGGTCACTTCACGCGTGAAAGCAATCGAAGAAAAATCCTTCACTTCGATCTTCGGAAGAATTTCAAGCTGAACCTTGTATTCAAGACCACCTTTGCCACTGATCGCCGCTTCAACCGCTTCCTGATTTTCAGGGAAAACGATTTTGGGTTCGAGCGCGAGCTTTATCGAATTGTCTTCGACAATCTTGCGGGTCGATTCATTGACGAGGTTTTGCACCACATCGGCCATCACCTGGCGGCCATAAACGCGGCGCAGATGTTCAACCGGCACTTTACCGGGGCGGAAGCCATTGATGCGGACCTTGTCCTTCATTGTAGCAAGCTCGGTTGTCAGCCTTGAGGCGAGATCTTCCGCCGGGAGCACGACGTTGTATTCGCGCTTCAAGCCTTCCGAGAGCGTGTTCGTTACCTGCATGATCTTCTTTTGCCTTCACTCAGATGCCGCGCGAGACTGCACGGAGAACCATGGAATTGGTGCGGGCGGAGGGACTCGAACCCCCACAACTTGCGTCACTGGAACCTAAACCCAGCGCGTCTACCAGTTCCGCCACGCCCGCTCATCCTCTCGAGATCGCGCCGGCGCGCGCCGCGCATATTCGTCAAGACCCGTCGGGACGCGGCTCTATAGCATGGTCGCGGAAAGACTCCAGTGTAAAAAGGCGGGAAAATCAATCTAAGGTCAAAAGACCTGCAATCACGGCTCGAAGGGCTTGAGGCAGATCATGCGCCAGAAGACCAGGCCCCACTTTGCGGCCCGCTTCCGCGTGGAGCCAGACGCCCGCGGCGGCGGCTTCAAACGCCCGATGCCCTTGAGCAAGTAACCCGCCAATCGCACCCGCAAGCACATCGCCGGATCCGGCCGTCGCCAGCCAAGGCGTACCATTCGTTGAGATGACCGCGCGCCCGTCAGGAGAGGCCACAACCGTGTCAGGACCTTTCAAAACCACAACGAGGCCCAAAAACTCCGCTGCTCTTCGTGCCCGCGACAGCCGATCTTTTAACTGAAGAATATCGTTTTGTTGATTGAAAAGACGTAAAAATTCGCCATCGTGCGGCGTAATGACCATTTCATGGGCTCTGGTCGCTCGAATATGCGCCGCAAGCTTAGCCGCCTCACCTTCAAAACTCGTCAGTGCATCGGCGTCGAGCACCGATGCACGACCCGAGACAAGTACTAGATCAACCTGTGAACGCGTAATCGCGCCGATGCCCGCCCCGGGCCCAAGCACCACCGCATTGCGGCGCGGATCATTAAGTAACCCGCCAAGCCCCTCTGCTCCATCTGCCCGCCGAACCATGATGTCGGTGAGGGCAGCGGCATTCACGGCAAGAGCGTCGGAGGGAGACGCCACCGTCACAAGCCCCGCACCGACCCGCGCAGCCGCTTGCGCCGCAAGACGCGCAGCTCCAGTGCTTTCGATTCCACCCGAGACGACAAGCAAATGACCGCGGCGGAATTTATGTCCTTCTTCCTCTGGGCGAGCCGGAATACTCGGCCAAACCCAAGGACCATTCACATAAAGCTTTGGCGCAATCGCCGAGATCGTCGCTTGGCTAATGCCGATGTCTTTGAGCGCGACCTGACCGCAAAGCCGACGCCCTGGATAAAGGAGATGGGCGGGTTTCGGGCACGCGAAGGTCACTGTTCTCATTGCGGGCGCTGCGAAGCCAAGAACCTGACCGGAATTCCCTCCTACGCCCGAAGGCATATCGACAGCCAGAACCGGAACACCAGACGCGGCCACTTTTTCGAGCGTTTCTCGCGCCTCGCCCTCAATCGGTCGATTTAGCCCCGCGCCAAAAAGCGCGTCGATGACGAGTTCGATGCCATCAAACGAAATTCCTGTGAGCGGGAGAATGGAGCCAGTCCAGCTCTCAGCCGCTAAAGCCGCATCTCCGCGCAGCGCTGTGCGTTGACCCAATAGCCCGATTGAAACCTGATAACCGCGCCCTGAAAGGCAACGCGCGGCAACAAACCCATCACCGCCATTGTTAACGGGCCCGCAAAGAATAAGGATAGACGCGCCTGATTTTACCATTTCACTGGCGCAATCAGCAACCGCGCGGCCAGCACGCTCCATGAGCACAATACCCGGCGTTCCTGCTGAAATTGTCAGCTGGTCGGCTTTTCTCATCTCTTCAATTGTGAGAATCTCGTTCATCGGAGCCTTTTTGGCCCATATCGGGCTCTTAAACCGCACTTTTGCATCCTGCCTCCAATTTCACAAAAGCGGATGCATATTGTAAATGCAATTGCACAAATTTTAGGCAAATAATGCAATTTTCACGATCAAAGTTGCGCAATTCTTAATGGCGTCTCCTAAGCGACAATGCTACATCCCGTTCAGATTTCGGGCCAGAATTTTGGCTCGAGGATCCATGTGCACACCGGATGCTTCAGATGAAAAAAATCGAGGCGATCATTAAGCCCTTCAAGCTCGACGATGTGAAGGAAGCCCTCCAAGACGTCGGCCTGCAAGGCATAACTGTCACCGAAGCTAAGGGTTTCGGGCGGCAGAAAGGCCACACGGAACTTTATCGGGGTGCCGAATATGTGGTCGATTTTCTTCCCAAAGTGAAAATCGAAATCGTGCTGCCGGACGATCTTGTCGAACGCGCAGTCAATGCCATCCGCAACGCGGCGCAAACGGGCCGCATCGGCGATGGCAAGATTTTTGTATCACCGGTTGAAGAAGCCATCCGCATTCGGACCGGCGAAACCGGACTTGATGCCATTTAACACCGCACCGGTTTGACCGAGCAAAGATTGTGATCGTGAACGCAAGTTCACTTTTTAAAAAAGAGGACGACGAAGATGAAGACCGCAAAAGATGTCGTGAAGGAAATCAAAGACAAGGACATCAAATATGTCGATTTCCGGTTCACCGATCCGCGTGGCAAGTGGCAGCATGTCACTTTCGATGTGTCGATGGTTAATGAAGACATTTTTGCCGAAGGCACAATGTTTGACGGTTCATCCATCGCAGGTTGGAAAGCGATCAATGAATCAGATATGACGTTGATGCCTGATCCATCAACGGCACAAATCGATCCCTTCTTCGCCGCACCGACAATGTCGATCGTTTGCGACATTCTCGATCCAGGCACGGGCCAGCCTTACAATCGCGATCCGCGCGGCATCGCAAAGAGGGCAGAGGCCTATTTGAAATCCACCGGAATCGGCGACACCGTGTATGTCGGCCCCGAAGCTGAATTCTTCATCTTTGATGATGTGAAGTTTATGGCTGACCCTTACAATACAGGCTTCAAGCTTGATCACTCGGAATTGCCGACCAATGGCGACACCGATTATGAAGGCGGCAATCTCGGTCACCGCATTCAGATTAAGGGTGGTTACTTCCCCGTGCCGCCACAGGATTCAGCGCAAGATATGCGTGGCGAAATGCTCGCTGCCATGGCTTCGATGGGCGTGAAGGTTGAAAAGCATCACCACGAAGTCGCGTCAGCTCAGCATGAGCTCGGCATGAAATTCGATACGCTCGTGCAAATGGGCGACCAGATGCAGATCTACAAATATGCGATCCACAATGTTGCGCAGAGCTATGGCAAAACGGCCACCTTCATGCCGAAGCCTGTTTATGGCGATAACGGTTCGGGTATGCATGTTCACCAATCGATCTGGAAGGGCGGCAAGCCGCTTTTCGCAGGCAACAAATATGCTGACCTCAGCCAAGAATGCTTGTGGTATATCGGCGGTGTTATCAAGCATGCGAAGGCACTGAACGCTTTCACCAATCCATCAACGAACTCGTACAAGCGTCTCGTACCGGGTTATGAAGCACCGGTGTTGCTCGCCTACTCCGCACGCAACCGTTCAGCCTCATGCCGCATTCCTTACACGTCTTCGCCGAAGGCCAAGCGTGTCGAAGTGCGCTTCCCTGATCCGATGGCAAACCCCTATCTCGCTTTCGCAGCCTTGTTGATGGCGGGTCTTGATGGCATCCAGAACAAGATCGATCCGGGTGCAGCAATGGACAAGGATCTTTACGATTTGCCGCCGAAGGAACTCAAAAAGATTCCGACCGTGTGCGGCTCGCTTCGTGAAGCGCTCCAGAATCTCGACAAGGATCGCGCCTTCTTGAAGGCTGGTGGCGTGTTCAACGACGACTTCATCGACAGCTTCATCGAATTGAAGATGACGGAAGTCGCGCGTTTCGAAATGACACCACATCCGGTCGAATTCACGATGTATTATTCGCTTTGATCTTTAGGGATCAAAAAGCAAAAGCAATCAGGGCGCCGCAAGGCGCCCTTTTTGTTTTACGAAGAAGGGCAAAAATTCCCCTTCGCGCTACAGACATGCGATAAAGCCTGAAACGAATCACTTAAGGCTTCAAGGCAATAGATGACCGACTCTGACGATCTCTTTGGCGGCAAGGATACACGTAAGTCCTCCGGCGCAGCCCAAAGCAACTCCACACAAAAGGCTGGCAGCAAATCCCCTTCCCCCACCCGCGGCAAAACCGCGTCTGAGGCGGATTATGACGCCTCGGCCATTGAGGTGCTTGAGGGGTTAGAACCCGTTCGCCGTCGTCCGGGCATGTATATCGGCGGCACGGATGAAAAGGCGCTTCACCACCTCTTCGCCGAAGTCATCGACAATTCGATGGACGAAGCGGTGGCCGGCCACGCGTCCGTGATCACAGTTGAGTTGGAAGCGGATGGCTTTCTATCGGTTGGCGATAATGGTCGCGGCATACCGATCGATCCGCATCCGAAATTCAAAGACAAATCCGCTCTTGAAGTCATCATGACTGTGCTTCACGCGGGCGGTAAATTCGATTCAAAAGTCTATGATACATCCGGCGGTTTGCATGGCGTCGGCGTCTCTGTCGTCAATGCCTTATCGGAAAAACTTGAAGTAGAAGTTGCGCGAGGTCAGCAGCTTTATCGGCAAGATTTTGCGCGTGGAAAACCGCTCGGTAAAGTGAAGCTCATCGGCAAAGTGCAAAACCGCCGCGGCACAAAAGTGCGTTTCAAACCTGATCATGAAATCTTTGGCGAAGCCGCAAAATTCTCACCTGCGCGTTTGTTTCGTATGGCGCGTTCAAAAGCCTATCTATTCGGTGGCGTTGAAATCCGCTGGTCATGCGCACCCACTCTTGTTGAAGGTATGGATGTTCCCGCAGAAGCGGTATTCCGCTTCCCCTCTGGCCTTAAAGATTATCTCGTCAATGAGATTGAAGGCCGTGAAACCGTTACCGATCAAATCTTTTCAGGAAAGATCGAAAAGGAAGGCGGTCATGGCTCGCTTGAATGGGCGATCTCCTGGCTCGGGGGCGTTGATGATGGTTTCGTCAATTCCTATTGCAATACGATTCCTACACCTGAAGGCGGCACGCATGAGCAAGGCTTGCGCATCGCTTTGTTACGCGGGCTGAAAGATCACGCAGACCGCATCAATCAATCAAAACGCGCGGCGAATATCACAACCGACGACATCATGATCACCTGCGCAGCAATGCTCTCCGTCTTCATTCGTGAGCCGGAGTTCCAAGGTCAGACAAAAGACAAGCTCGCAACACTTGAAGCTTCAAAAATCGTTGAGAGCGCCATCCGCGATGCGTTTGATCATTGGCTCGCCGCGGCACCGAGCCAAGCGCTGAAACTCCTTGATTGGGTCGTCGAACGGTCAGACGAGCGTTTACGCCGCCGCGCCGACAAGGAAATCGCCCGCAAATCGGCGATCAGGAAATTGCGCCTGCCGGGCAAACTTGCCGATTGTTCCTCAGCCGGAACCGCCGGTTCGGAAATCTTCATCGTTGAGGGTGACTCGGCCGGTGGCTCTGCCAAACAAGCGCGTGACCGTGCGACGCAAGCCATTCTCCCTTTGCGGGGCAAGATCCTGAATGTCGCCTCCGCCACGCGCGACAAGCTTCTCGCCAATCAACAACTCTCCGACCTCTTGCAGGCGCTCGGCTGTGGCACCGGAAATCATTATCGCGAAGATGATCTGCGTTACGAACGCGTGATCATCATGACTGATGCCGATGTTGACGGCGCTCATATTGCCTCGCTGCTCATCACCTTCTTTTGGAGGCAAATGCCGAAACTCATTGATAATGGTCATCTTTTTCTTGCCGTACCGCCGCTCTATCGGCTCTCTCATGGCGGCAAGACGGCCTATGCCCGCGATGACGCTCATAAGGACGAGCTGATGCGCACCGAGTTCAAAGGTAAGTCGAATATCGAGATCGGCCGCTTCAAAGGTTTGGGCGAAATGATGCCGGGTCAGCTTAAAGAAACGACCATGGATCCCCGCCGCCGCACGCTCCTTCGGGTGGTCATTCCGGACGATGGCAAGCCCGCTGCGGAAAGCGCAGTCGAACAGCTTATGGGTAACCGCCCAGAAGCGCGCTTCGCCTTCATCCAGGAACGAGCGGCTTTTGCGACCGAGCTTGTCGATCTCTAGGCCCCTTATCCCCGCCGCCATTCACCGCATTAGGGCCAAAGACTTTCAAAGGCCGCCCGAAACGGCTAAGAGGGTCGGATGCGCCGGGGTCCGCCCCCGCTCGGTCCGAGCGCCATCTGAAGAGGCAAAGCGATGAAGGTCGTTCACGTCCTAAATGGTCCAAATCTGAACCTGCTCGGTACGCGGGAACCCTCGACCTATGGCACGGCCACCCTCAAGGACATTGAGGCGGCGCTCCAGAAAAAAGCCAAAGCCGCGAAAGTGAAGCTCGTCTTCCGGCAGACAAACCGCGAGGGCGAGCTTGTCGACTGGATCCAGGAGGCGGGTGCCGCAAAGGCCGGCGTGCTTCTCAATGCGGGCGCTTATACGCATACATCAATCGCACTTCACGACGCGATCCGCGCGATAGGAGTCAGCGTGATAGAAGTGCATTTGAGCAATGTGTTCGCCCGTGAATCCTTCAGACATCATTCTTATATTTCGCCTGTTGCGAAAGGTGTGATCTGCGGTTTTGGCGCAGCGAGTTATGAACTCGCCTTTGATGCCCTGATCTCTCATCTAGCCTGAATAAGACTCTTTGAAAGCGGAGCCTAAACGGAATGCGTAAGCCCATGGAAAAAGCGACAACTGCCAAGTCGAAAGCACCAAAGAAACACGGTGCCTCATCGCCCAAAAAGGCGGAGAGCAAAGTGAGCGCACCGAAAGTTCCTTCTGCGATCGACACTGATCTTGTTGAAGTGCTCGCGCGTCTTTTAGGCAAGACCGACCTCTCCGAGATCGAAGTCGAAAAGGGTGATCTCCGGATCAAGGTCGCGCGCACGCTCGTAGTAGCGTCTGTTGCTCATGCGGTTCATGTGCCTCAGCCAGTGGCTGCAGCCCCCGTGCAAGCCGCCGCACCCGCTGCATCCGCACCGACAACCAAGACAGAAACGGTTGGTGCCGTGCCTTCACCGATGGTCGGCACCGCCTATCGTCGTCCTTCACCTGATGCCAAAGCCTTTGTTGAAGTCGGCTCAACCGTGAAAGCGGGCGAAAAAATTTTGCTCATCGAAGCGATGAAGACGTTTAACGAAATCGTTGCGCCGCGCGCAGGCACCGTGACCGCCATTCTCGTCGAAGACGGGCAGCCGGTCGAATTCGGCGAAACATTACTTGTCATTGAATAATTGCAACCGAGGACCGCTTTAATGTTTGACAAGGTTCTCATTGCCAATCGTGGCGAGATTGCACTGCGTGTGTTGCGCGCGTGTAAAGAGCTTGGCATTGCCACAGTCGCCGTTCACTCGACAGCCGATGTGAATGCGATGCATGTGAAACTAGCTGATGAAAGCGTGTGCATTGGTCCGCCAACATCGCGTGATTCTTATCTTAACATTCCCTCATTGCTCGCGGCCTGCGAAATCACAGGCGCGGATGCCATCCATCCGGGTTATGGTTTTCTTTCCGAGAATGCGCGCTTTGCTGAAATTCTTGAAAGCCATGGCATCACTTTTATTGGCCCTAAATCTGATCACATCAAAATCATGGGTGATAAGATTGAAGCCAAACGCACGGCCAAAAAACTCGGGATTCCTTGCGTACCCGGTTCAGATGGCGGCGTAACTGATGAAAAAGAAGCGTCAAAGATCGCGAAAAAAATCGGTTTTCCTGTGATCGTGAAAGCCGCCGCTGGTGGTGGTGGACACGGCATGAAAGTCGCGCGCACAGAAGGCGATCTCGTTGATGCGTTTCATACCGCACGCACCGAAGCAAAAGCCGCTTTCGGTGATGATGCGGTCTATATCGAAAAATTCTTGGAAAAGCCGCGTCATATCGAAATTCAAGTTTTAGGTGATGGGCAAAGCAATGCTGTGCATCTTGGTGAGCGTGATTGTTCACTTCAGCGTCGCCATCAAAAAGTGTGGGAAGAAGGCCCCTCGCCTGCACTCAATGAAAGCATGCGCTCTGAGATTGGCGCAGTCTGCGCGAAAGCTATGCGTGATCTTGGTTATCTTGGTGTGGGGACAATCGAGTTTTTGTATGAAGATGGAAAATTCTATTTCATCGAAATGAACACGCGCATTCAGGTTGAGCATCCGGTCACGGAAATGATCACGGGTATCGATCTTGTGAATGAACAAATCCGCATTGCAGCGGGTGCGCCTTTATCGATCAAACAATCGGACATCAAATTGCAAGGTCATGCGATTGAATGCCGTGTGAACGCGGAGAACCCCGCAACCTTCCGTCCCTCGCCGGGCAAGATCGCTTATTTCCATCCACCTGGTGGTTTGGGTGTGCGCGTCGATTCAGCTGTTTATCAAGGCTATACGATCCCGCCGCATTATGACTCGCTTGTCGGCAAGCTCATCGTTCATGGCCGCACTCGTAATGAATGTTTGATGCGTCTTCGTCGTGCACTTGATGAGTTTGTTGTTGATGGCATTGAAACAACTTTGCCACTCTTCCGCACACTTGTGCGCAATTCAGATATTCAAAACGGCCTTTATGACATCCATTGGCTCGAGCATTTCTTGAATGCGGGCGGTATGGATGGAACACCAGAAGCGTAAAGCGCCATGAGCCGCCGGTCGCTTTCGCCCGACGGCATCACTCCCGAATTGATGCTGCGCGCCTATTCCATCGGCGTGTTTCCGATGGCCGAGAGCTCGCATGATCCGTGGCTTTATTGGATTGAACCACGGCAACGCGGCATCATCCCGCTTGATAAGCTTCATATCTCGCGAAGCCTTCAAAAACTGATCCGCGCTGACCAATTCGAAATTCGCATAAATGCAGATTTCAATACCTTAGTTGAAGCATGCGCAAATGCACGAGAGACAACGTGGATCAGTCATCGCTTACGCTCTCTTTATAGCGCGCTGCATGAACAAGGTTTTGCGCATAGTGTGGAAACCTATTTCAACAATGAACTTGTTGGTGGCCTCTTCGGGATCGCGCTCGGTGGTGCCTTTTTTGGCGAGAGCATGTTCCACAAAAAGACCGACGCTTCGAAATTGGCTCTCGCATTCCTCGTAGCGCGCTTGATCAAAGGAAAGTTTCGCCTTCTTGATACACAATTCATCACGCCGCATTTGGCAGGCCTTGGCGCGATTGAAATTGATCGCGCGGCCTATCTCACTCATCTCGATCAGGCCTTGATGAGTGAGGCAGATTTCTTTGCTTTCGATGAAAGCAACACGCATCAGGGCAAAAAAATTTTGACGATCCTCAACGAAGCTAAAACAGGATCGTCAAACTAATTTGTTTTCTTCGCGGGTTTTGCCGGTACGAGTTGTGTCGGCTGCGCACCAGATGCGGGTGCTTGTGTTGCTGAAGGGGGTGGCGGTGTTTTGGTTGTGATCTCGGTTGATTCCGGAATGACAACCGTACCGCCTTTGCAGCCAATCAACCACACATCATGAATCGGATGTTCAACACCATTGAGTCCGGGTGATGACGCAAAGATCCAACCGCCAAAAAGCCGCTTCGTTTCGCCGCCAGCCGTGATCTCATCGACTTCGATAAAGGCCGTTGTATTTTGAGGTTCTGTAATTGGACGCGTGTAGCAAAAACGCGGCATCACCAGAAACGCTCCATATTCGACAGTCTCATCAATGCCAACCTCGAAGGAAAGGATCCGGCCGGTAATCTTGTCGAGGCCAGAAAAAATGGCGATCGGATTTTTGATTTTATCAGCCAACGCATAAGACGGCGTGATTAAAATCAGTAGCGCTAAGATCCATGAACTTACACCCAACCGCGCCATCACGTTACCCATTCCCTTTGCCTTCCGCGCCCGAACAGCTCTCAGGCGCAAAGCGCTCTAGCACGGCAAGGGGGATAGGAAAAAGGCCAAAGCGTTTAAGCCTCATTTTCTCTTGCTGAAATAGGATTTGATCTCGGTGAAAGAAGACCCGGCCAGCCGGTCAATCCGGCGTTTGATCTTCGAGCGACAGTCATTCAGCCGATAAACCGAGCGCGCTAGCGCGACAAAAGTCTCGTCAAAGACTTTCTCATTCTCGGCCATCCGAAGCTTGTCCTCGACCTCCCAAAGCTCCGCATTGATTGAGCGCAATTCAGCGTCAAGCCCGATCACGGTGTCATTACGTTCCAAGACCGCCTGCCACGCAGGATCGAGCGCCGCACGCTGCCGCTTAGCCTCAACCTTGACCGCCTTTTGTGGCGCACGCTCGGCTTTAAGATCAAGGATACCTCGACGGTCCGCTAGTTCCCCGATTGAAACCGGCATGAGAAGCCGCTGAGGATCCGCGAGAGCGTCGTGGGTTGCGGATGGGATAATGGTTACGAAAACCAATTCATCTCTCCTTTGAAGCGCATCACAAAGCCGTTCCATCGGCTCGCTCCAGGCACCTGAATTTTTTTATCGATAAAGCGTAACAGATGGATAACAAACATTGTCACTTTCACGCGCCAGCCAACGCCAATCCGGTTCTCTAAGCAACAGAAGCTCGGTGGGGCGTCCGAGAGCTCCGGCAACATAAAGAGCCGATGTCTCAACTGAAACAATTTGATCGAGCGACATCATGACGGCAGCGGCATCGAGAAAGGCTTGCCCGCCTTCATCAAATTCATCGCCCAAAAGAATGAGCTTGTCGCGGAAGGATGCGGTTTCGACTTCTTGAAAACCTTTTCCTTTTTGCAGGACAACAAGCGCAACACTGGGGAGTTCAGCAAGGGGTGCGAAAGCTTCGAGCGAAGCCGATCGTCCTTTTTCCGCAGGCGAATCCGGATTGCCTGCCAAGGCAATACCAATAAGCTTTTTATCTTTGGGCAAAACCGCGCGCCATTTTTCAACACGAGCGAGATCGGCTTTGATGTAGGGAATGTTTTCCGCATAGCGAGCAGGATCAATATTCAATGCGAACAGAATATGAAGCAAAGGTGTCCAGCCACCAACACCACCCACACTGCCAGACTCGTCACTTGGTCTCAATGTGATCGGCAACTCCATCGTCTTTAATAAATTAAATAAAATTCGATGGGTAACGAATGTGACTTCGACATCTTTCTCAACAAGAAAACGAAGATAGCGCGCGAAGTGAATCGTGTCGCCAAGTCCTTGCTCATACATCACAAGTAGTTTTTGCGGCACGGGTCCGCCTGTCCACCGCGGCACATCTCTGCGCGTGCCATAAGCGTTCTTGACGGTTACAGTCGGTTGCGCTGTCATAAGTTTGAAACGGATATCGAATGCGTCCCACGCATCAGCCCATTGCTCTCTTCGAAACAAAACAAGCGCGGTGCGTGCAGTGGCATCCGTATGGCTTGGATCAATCGAGCGAACAAAGCGCAAGACAAGCAAAGCTTCGCTCAAGCAACCATGAAGAATTTCATGCTCGGCCAATGCGAAAAGATGACCAAGTTCTTGTGCGCTGGGTGCGCGTAGCATCGGCGTTCCAATAGTTTGTGGATGAACTAGAGCATTCATAACCGACCTCCTTTACGGAAAGCCGGGACTCTTACGCAACACCACTCACAAACTCTTGAAACCGATCACTCAAATTTTACGAAAAAACGCATGAAGCCCTTAAGCTTCCGGAGACCATGGCGTGTAATCGCCAGTCACGCGCGGCCTTTGGCCTGCCGCGAGAATGGACCCTTGCGGCCGCCATGCATCAGGCGTGCCCGTGCGGTTTTGCTGATGCGGCAATTCCCAAGCCCGCGCTTTATAATGTTCGTCAGTGGCGGGAACATCCAGCTTATGATGGATCCAGCCATACCAACCAGGCGGAATTCGTGAGGCTTCCGCCTCACCAAAATAAATTACCCAGCGGCGCACAATACCCAAGGCCGGATCTTTGACGCCGCTTTTGGTCTGGTAATAGCGATTGCCGAACTCGTCCGAACCGACAAATTCCCCGTTTTTCCATGTGTGGAAAAGCGTACCGATCGTGGCACCGTTCCACCAGGTGAAAATGAGGGTCAACAAACGGATCATGGCGATCTATCCTCGGGAAATCCCTTAAAAACGCGACGGACTATGCCGAGAGACACCCGATTTGTCCAGTCTCCCAGCATCTCTCCGGCATGCCTCCTTCGCCTAAGGTGTGCTTTGCCCGAAGCACAAGCCTCTGCTAGAACCGCCCCCATCAAAAATGCGTTTAAGGGCCATCCGAAAAAGGCTTGAGACGCGCGGATGGAAGAGGATCGGATGATGGCAAAAATCAAGGCCGCAAACCCTGTGGTCGAGCTCGATGGCGACGAGATGACCAGGATCATCTGGCACTATATTCGCGACAAGCTCATCCATCCCTATCTCGACGTGGATCTCCATTATTACGATCTCTCGGTCGAGAACCGCGACGCGACGAATGACAAAGTGACGATCGACTCTGCTAATGCGATCAAGAAATATGGTGTCGGTGTTAAATGCGCAACAATCACGCCCGATGAAGCGCGCGTCAAAGAATTCAATCTCAAGGAAATGTGGAAATCGCCGAATGGTACGATCCGAAACATTCTGGGCGGCGTGATTTTCCGCGAGCCGATCATTTGCAAAAACGTGCCGCGTCTTGTGCCGCATTGGACACAGCCCATCGTGGTAGGTCGCCATGCTTTCGGCGATCAATATCGCGCAACAGATTTCAAAGTGCCCGGCAAAGGTCGCCTCACCATCAAATTCGAAGGCGATGATGGCACCGTGATCGAAAAAGAAGTGTTCAAATTCCCGGACGCCGGCGTCGCGATGTCGATGTATAATCTTGATGACTCGATCCGCGATTTCGCGCGTGCATCATTAAATTATGGATTGCAGCGTAAATATCCCGTCTATCTTTCAACAAAAAATACAATTCTCAAAGCCTATGACGGCCGTTTTAAAGATATCTTTCAGGATATCTATGATGCGGAGTTTAAGAGTCAGTTCCAAACACTCGGCATTACCTATGAGCATCGCTTGATCGATGATATGGTCGCTTCCGCTTTGAAATGGTCAGGCGGTTATGTCTGGGCGTGCAAAAATTATGATGGCGACGTACAGTCGGACATCGTCGCGCAAGGCTTTGGCTCATTGGGATTGATGACATCTGTATTGATGACACCCGATGGACAAACGGTTGAAGCGGAAGCCGCGCATGGCACGGTGACGCGCCACTATCGCGAGCATCAAAAGGGCAAGGAAACCTCGACCAATTCGATCGCGTCGATCTTTGCATGGACGCGTGGTCTCGCCCATCGCGCGAAGCTTGATAGCAATGACTCGCTCGCGCGTTTCGCAAACACGCTCGAACATGTTTGTGTTAAAACAGTTGAAACCGGTTTCATGACAAAAGATTTAGCGTTGCTTGTCGGCACAGATCAGAAATGGCTTTCAACAACAGGCTTCCTCGACAAGGTCGATGAGAATCTCAAAAAAGCAATGTCAGCCTAAGTGGTCATCACTGAAAAAGAAAAAGCCCCGCATCGCGGGGCTTTTTTATTGTAAAACAAAATATCCAAATTCACTCTGCACTTCGTAATAGGCTTGCAATTGCTTGAAGCGCGTGATCGGCTTTCGATCCGTCCGGACCGCCGGCTTGCGCCATGTCTGGACGACCGCCACCGCCTTTACCACCAATTGCTTCGGAGCCTACACGCACAAGTTCTACCGCGTTGAAGCGCGCAGTGAGATCATTTGTAACAGCGACAACAAGACCCGCTTTACCGTCTTCACCCACATTAATGAGCGCAATAACAGCTGAACACAATTGGGCCTTCACCTCATCCGCAAGACCTTTAAGATCTTTCATTTCGACGCCATCAACACGGCGACCTAAAAACTTGATCCCATTAATCTCGGTGACATCAGAGGCGCCGGAGGAGTTACCGCCGCCCATCGCGAGCTTCTTGCGCGCATCCGCAAGATCGCGTTCAAATTTTTTGCGTTCTTCGATGATCGCCGACACGCGATCCGCCGCGTCTTGCGGAGAGGCTTTGAGAAGCGAGGCAATCTCTTTGAGCTTTTTCGCTTCGGAAGCGAGATGACGGCGCGCCGCATCGCCTGTCATCGCTTCCAAACGACGCGTGCCGGCGGCAACGCCCGACTCTGAAACAATACTGATCAAGCCGATATCGCCCGTGCGAATGACATGAGTGCCGCCGCAAAGTTCAACCGAATAGGCTTTGTTTGCACCACGCTCAGTGCCCATCGAAACAACGCGCACTTCATCGCCATATTTTTCACCAAACAAAGCGCGCGCGCCGCTTTCAATAGCTTCTTCGACACCCATCAATCTTGTGACGACAGGCGCATTCTGAAGAACGACGCGATTGGCGATGTCTTCGATGCGTGCAAGTTCTTCATCCGATATTGCTTTTGTATGCGAGAAATCGAAACGCAAACGCTCGGGTGCAACGAGTGATCCTTTTTGCGAAACATGATCACCAAGCACTTGACGCAAAGCTTCATGCAACAAATGCGTGGCCGAATGATTAGCACGCACAGCGCTGCGGCGTGTGTGATCAACCATCAATTCAAGCGCAGCGCCAATCGTCGCTTCGCCCGCTTCTACACTGACAGCATGAACAAAGAGATCGCCGAGCTTCTTTTGCGTGTCGGTCACGCGTAACGTGAGACCGCCACCGCTCATCACGCCGGTGTCACCGACCTGACCGCCGCTTTCGCCATAGAATGGCGTTTGGTTCAAAACAACAAAACCCGTTTGACCTTTTGACAGTTTCTCAACGACCTGACCATTTGATACAAGCGCGCGGATAACCCCTTCGGCCTGTTCAGTATCGTAGCCTAAAAATTCCGTTGCACCCACCTTCTCTTTAACAGCAAACCAGACTGTGTCGGTTGCGGCTTCGCCAGAACCCGCCCATGCAGCACGTGCCTTCTCGCGTTGGCGTTCCATCGCCGCATTGAAAGCATCGGTATCTACCGCAATGCCACGCGGACGCAACGCATCTTGTGTCAAATCAAGCGGGAAACCATAAGTGTCATAAAGCGTGAAGGCTGTTTCACCTGAGAGCTTGCCACCTGATGAGAGAGATTTTGTTTCATCATCAAGCATGGTCAAACCGCGCTCAAGCGTTTTGCGAAAACGAGTTTCTTCCAATCGAAGCGTTTCTTCAATCAGCGCTTCCGCACGACCAAGTTCGGGATAAGCCAGACCCATTTCACGCACGAGTGCAGGAACAAGGCGATACATCAAAGGTTCTTTGGCGCCGAGCAATTGCAGATGGCGCATCGCGCGACGCATGATGCGACGAAGCACATAGCCGCGCCCTTCATTAGACGGCAACACACCATCAGCAATTAAGAAAGATGTTGCGCGCAAATGATCGGCGACCACGCGATGGCTTGCCTGCCCTTTCGGATCGACAGCGGTGGCTTCAGCGACTGCGCGGATCAATGCGCGTATTGTGTCGGTTTCATAATTGTCATGCGTGCCTTGAAGAAGCGCGGAGATGCGCTCAAGACCCATACCCGTATCAATCGAAGGCTTTGGCAAATTGATCCGCTCAGACGGAGTCACTTGCTCAAATTGCATGAAGACGAGATTCCAAATTTCGATGAATCGATCACCATCGGCATCTGCCGATCCTGGAGGACCGCCCGGAATTTTGTCACCATGATCAAAGAAGATTTCAGAGCAAGGGCCGCAAGGGCCGGTGTCACCCATTGCCCAGAAATTATCCGAGGTCGGAATGCGAATGATTTTTGAATCAGGAAGTCCTGCAATCTTTTTCCAAAGACCAAAGGCTTCGTCATCTTTGTGGTATACCGTGACCATCAAACGCGATTTATCAATCGCGTAATCTTTTGTGATCAAATTCCACGCAAGCTCAATCGCACGCTCTTTGAAATAATCGCCGAACGAAAAGTTGCCGAGCATTTCAAAAAAGGTGTGATGGCGCGCGGTATAGCCAACATTATCAAGGTCATTATGCTTGCCACCTGCGCGAACGCATTTCTGAGACGTCGCTGCGCGCGAATAAGGACGTTTCTCAACACCGGTAAAAACATTCTTGAATTGCACCATGCCCGCATTGGTAAACATCAATGTCGGATCATTGCGCGGCACAAGCGGGCTTGACGCCACAATCTCGTGACCATTGCGCTGGAAATAATCGAGAAAGGTCGACCGAATATCGTTTACACTGCTCATCAATGCGTCTTCCACTTGTCAGAACAGGGTATGTCCGGAAAGCCGGACCCCTTTTGGAACATGCTTTTAGTGGCGTCGGCAGAGACTGTCGAGACGAGCCTGCCCGAAGATCCGCATTCCGCTCGAATTCTTTTCCGGGCGATCGAGGTGGAACGCAAAAAAATACGCGGGGCGTGATCCCTCCGAGCCCCGCGTATTCAAAAATAAAGCACTCTGATCACGGACTGGATCAGGCTTATTCCCCGCCCTCATCAAGATCTTCCGCTGTTGGGGAGACCGCTTCGAGGATTTGCTCGGCCAAAATGCCGGAATTCTGGCGAAGCTGGCTTTCAATCTTATTGGCGACTTCAGGATTGGCCTTAAGGTAAGTTTTCGCGTTTTCACGGCCTTGGCCGAGACGCTGGCTATCATAGGAGAACCAGGCGCCGGATTTCTCGACGATCCCAGCTTTAACGCCCAGATCAATAAGCTCACCCGTCTTCGAGACGCCTTCTCCATACATGATATCGAATTCGACCTGTTTGAAGGGTGGCGCCACCTTGTTCTTGACGACCTTCACGCGCGTTGTGTTGCCGATCACTTCTTCCTTTTCCTTGATCGAGCCGACGCGGCGGATATCAAGGCGGACGGAGGCATAGAATTTCAGCGCATTGCCACCGGTCGTTGTTTCGGGCGAGCCGTACATCACCCCGATCTTCATACGGATCTGGTTGATGAAGATGACCATGCAATTTGAACGCGAGATTGAGGCGGTGAGCTTGCGGAGCGCCTGGCTCATCAAGCGGGCCTGAAGACCGGGCTGTACGTCGCCCATTTCACCTTCAATTTCGGCGCGCGGTACAAGAGCGGCAACCGAGTCAACGACCAGCACATCGACCGCGCCTGAACGCACAAGCGTATCGCAGATTTCAAGAGCCTGTTCGCCTGTGTCAGGTTGAGAGATCAGAAGATCTTCAAGATTAACGCCAAGCTTGCGGGCGTAAACGGGATCAAGCGCATGTTCGGCATCGATAAAGGCGCATACGCCGCCGCGCTTTTGCGCTTCTGCAACCGTGTGCAAAGCGAGCGTTGTCTTACCTGATGACTCAGGCCCGTAGATTTCAACAACGCGACCACGCGGCAAACCACCAACGCCGAGCGCGATATCAAGGCTCAAAGAGCCTGTCGGAATGGTTTCGATTTCAACCGGCTTATCGGACTTGCCGAGCCGCATGATTGAGCCCTTCCCAAAGGCCCGTTCGATTTGGGAGAGAGCGGCGTCGAGCGCCTTAGACTTATCCATTGATTGTCCTTCAACGACCCGAAGTGCAGCTTGCGACATGGCGTGTGATCCTTATGGCAGAGGCGATTCCGAGTCTCAATGACGCGGCGTCAGATTTTTGATCACGTTTTGTTCCAAAGCTCAAGTTCTTTTTTTGTTCTCCTCTCAAAAAGCGAGCGGTTATGGTGAAAGTATCGTTAATTCATATGCTTAGTCGAGAGAGTCTTTGACCGTCTCGGTCAGCTGTTTGAGCGAAAAGGGTTTAGGCAGGAATCCAAATTCCTCGCCCTCGGGGAGATTCTTGCGGAACGCTTCCTCGGCATAGCCCGAGACAAATATGAAACGGGCGGTGATCCCGCGTGCCCTTGCCTCGCCAAGTAATGTCGGTCCATCCATCTCCGGCATTACGACATCCGAGACGATCAGATCGACGGCTTCCGTCTCGAGAAGCGATAAGGCTTCAACGCCTGTCGCGGCTTCGAGCACGCGATAGCCACGCTGGGTCAGCGCACGAGCACCAAAGGCCCGCACAGCATCCTCATCTTCAACAAGAAGGATCGTGCCTTGGCCACTGAGATCGGCGCTCGGTTTTGCAAGACCCGCCGCATCGGCTTTGACCACGCGCTCGCCTGCTTCGGGAATATGACGGGGCAAAAGAATACGGAACCTTGTCCCCTCTCCCGGCTTTGAGTCACAGAGGATAAAGCCGCCCGATTGTTTGACGAAACCATAGACCATGGAAAGGCCGAGGCCGGTGCCCTTGCCCACTTCCTTCGTCGTGAAGAAGGGCTGGAAGATCTTGTCCAAGACCTCGGGCGCGATGCCAGTGCCCGTGTCAGTGATTTCAATCATCACATAATCGGCTGAGGGAATTGTCGTATCGCCCAATTCGCTGGTCGCTGTGGCAGCGATATTTGCGGTGCGGATCGAAAGCTCACCCCCTTGCGGCATGGCATCACGCGCATTCATCGCAAGATTGATGATGACTTGTTCAAACTGAGTGCGATCGGCTTTAACGAGCCAGAGATCGCGATCATGTTTGACGTCGAGGTTAATCCGGAACCCGATCAGGCGTTTCAAGAGCCGCGAAAGATCAGGAAGAATTTCAGTGAAATGGAAGACAACCGGCAGCAAAGTCTGACGGCGCGAGAAGGCCAAGAGATGACCGACAAGTCCGGCCGCGCGGTTCACATTATG
>Ga0194123_10002147_pt1 | contig 26721 bp, 21 predicted proteins | sample TA2MahsurfametaG_5_FD_155479 | JGI IMG/M metagenome (GOLD analysis project Ga0194123, IMG submission 155479) | Freshwater microbial communities from Lake Tanganyika, Tanzania - TA2015023 Mahale A surface | ecosystem: Environmental > Aquatic > Freshwater > Lake | place: Tanzania: Lake Tanganyika... | reverse complement strand
TTGAAAATTGGGTTGGAGTTCCATTTAAGCGTATTTCAGAAATCAATAATGTTGGATACAACTCAAACAATGCAGAGTCAAGATTCACTTTGGCACGCGCATCTATTCTCACCGTACCAGAAAGATAAGTTGACGTATTCGTCATATTTAAATCTAAGCCATAAAAATGTACGTCGTATTTTTCTGTTTGTGCAATCTGAGAAACAGTGAGGGTATTACTTTTAAGTTGGTGGTTTTTAAATTGGTTTTGCTTTGCACAGCCTGAATGATTTTCTTGAGCGATCGTCATTTTGATACACAGGAAAAAAATAATTTGTAAATAAAATAATTTCATAATTAATTTTTAATCAAAAATACAACAACTAATTAAAATTCTTGTGACCATAAGATTATATTTGAATCATCGGAGCAAGAAACAAAAGATTTTTCATCCAATGAAATAATGCAATTAACAGAATTTCGATGTCCCCCGGTTTTAAAATCCTTTTTATCAATTACTTTCAACGAGTTAATGTTCCATATTTTAATACTCTTATCACGGCTACCACTAATAAAACAATCTTTATTCATCCTTGTTAGCGAATAAATCGGTCCTTTATGAGCGGGGATTTTGGAAACTATTTTTTTTGATTTTGGATCTAAAAAATATAAATACCCATCATATCCACCAATCAAATACTGATCATTCATTTTTAAAATTGCTTGAACTCCCTCTGTATTGATTGATATTTCTTCAATAGGTGTCAAATAATCTATATCAATGAATCTTAACTTACCATCTTTAGACCCTATGAGAATATCGTTTTCAAAAAAGTGTGTGCTGCGAATTTTACCACAATTTAGTGGGATTTTACGAATTAATTTAAAGTCTTGATTATTCCAAAAACATAAATTCCCCTCTGCGTCACCGGTAAAGAAATAATTTTTTTCTAAAATTTCATTAATCAAGAAAATAGCTGATTTATGGTATTCAAGAAATTTAATTTCCTTTTTTGATTCAATATCAATAATATGAATATTTCCATTTGAACAACCAATAATTAAATAGGGGAGGTTGATTAGGTGATAAATTGAAAAAGCAGAAGAATTAACTTTTACAACAAATTTATCTTGAATGAATTTAGACAAATCCCAACGAACGATAAATTTATCGGCACTACTCGAAAAAAATGAATTCGTATTTTTAGATAAGCAATATACCGGTCCTTGATGATTGGAAAATTCAATTTTTTTTTGAAACATTACTCTGATAAATCAACTAAATCTGTTAATTCATTGCAACCAAGTAATTCTGCATTTATTTTGAAAAGCTCCTTAGATTTGACCGGGTCATTAACAACACAAAAATTAAATAAAGCGATCGAGTCAATTTTGTGACCGAGCAACCAGAGCAAATTTACTTCCCACAACCATGATTCAATTTCTTGTCCATTTTTAATATTAAAACTATGAATAAAATCATGGCATTCTAAAAGATCAATTTTGATTAAATTTTCCATGAATGATTTTAAACAGTCCATGTCGGAGGGATCGATTTCCAAAGACTTTTTGATGTAATTAAATCCAATTTCGTGGTCGTTATTCTTTAGATATAAAGATCCGATCAAGTGAAGTGTAACAGGATTTTCCGGGTCTAATTCGAGTGCCTTATTCATAAGAACGATTGCTTCCCCGGTATTTTCTTGTAAATCAGCAATTATTCCTAAACCTAACCAAGGTTCAGAGAATTCAGGAGAAAGTTCAATACTTTTTTGGTAATTACTTTTACTTAATTCATATTCATGTATATTTTCATAAGATTCTCCTAAATAACACAAAGCAAGAGGGTCTTCACCATCAATTTCTATACATTTATTGAAACTTTCAATCGCTTGATGAAATTTTTCAGACGACAAATAGGCATTTCCGAGATTAAAATAAGCCGCTCCTGAATTTTCATTAATTATTAAACAGTAATCAAAAGCCCAGATAGCCTTATCATAATTATCTTTCCGCAAATAATAACTCCCTAATTGATACCAACCAAAATATGAATATGGATTATCATCAATAAACTTAAGAATTTGTTGATGCATTTCATCAAAACGATGTGTTTTTTCAAAGCAATAGCATAATTCAGAAAAGGCAATTTCATTTTTAAAATTGTGTTTAAGGGCTACCATTAAGGTCTTTATTGCGCTATCATAGTCTCTTGAATTTTCATATTCTATCGCTAAATCAACATAAATTTCATCTTTCTCTTGATTTTGACAGTATTCCAAAGCTTGGAGATAAAATTTTACTGCGTTTTTTGAATCGCGAATCTGACTGAACAAGGCAGCTTTGGTTAAAAGTAATTCTGATTGATAATTTTCAATTCTGTCTACTTGGCCAAGAAGCTCGATTGATTCGGAAATCATACCCAGACCTGCGAGAGATTGGGCTTTCCTTAAAAAAAATATCAGGTTAAAAGGAAGTTGAGTAATTCCCAATTCGGCTGCACTTTTTGCCATTGGATAGTTTGAATTTAAAAGATAATAATCAATTATTGATTCAATTCTGTCACCGTCAATAAATCCAATAGAATCTCCGTTTACATAACTTTCAAAAAGAGCTATGTCCGATTTTAACTCTTTTTCTGATAAATCTTCCTCATCGTCAAACATTCCAATAATTTTGAATAAAATTAAGTTTCTGAGAAAATATAACCTAATTCTTTATTTCGTCTTTATTCACAAAAAATCATCTTTTATCAACTATTTTTATTCAAAATTAGTCACATTTCCAGATTCTACATTCCACTGATATTCTGTAACAATAGTTCCATTTTTGGTATATGACGTTAAAGAATTTGGTGATTCTTGCTTTACGTAAATATCGTAATTGTTGTTTTCATCTACTTTCACGCGCCTTGTAATCAAGACAAGTGGCTTGCCGACCTCTCCTTTACTAAAAACACCTTGTGTAATCCCAACAGGGTAGGGGACACCTTTTGAATTCGCAATACCAGTTCCTTTAGTAACAGGGGGAGGTGCTTGCCTATACTCATCATTTTTTTTTATATTCTCTGCAACGTACTTGGCATTTTCATCGGTCATTTCGTTCATGGAAATACGAAGGACATTCCGCAGTGAATCGTCATTCGTTTGATTTTTTCCAATTGTTTCAATTCTTTTTTCATTTTCCTGTTGTATTTCATATTTTGCCGAAGAATTTTGTTCTAAGACTGTGTCAATATTTTGATTAATCTTCTTAATTCTTTCGGCATTTGTTTGATCCATTAAGACAATTGAACTATCCATTTTTTCGTTCGAGATTCGGATATATTGGGCTATTTCCTTTGTTTGATCTTTTTTTGAGTCTAAAAAAATATCCCGCTCATTCTCATATTCTCTCCTATTACTATCGATCAACTTAATAATACGTTCTTTTTCATTATCCATTTTGACTTGTGCGGAGTCAATTATTTTTAAATTTAAATTCAAATCATTGGCAATTAATTCTTTTCTTTTTGAAGATTCTCGATTCATAGTATCTTTTCTGGCTTCAAAATCTCTATTTGGGGCATTTATATCATTTTGATGGGTTAAATTAATTTGAGTAATCGCAGTCTTGTAATCAGTGGGATCGCCTAAATCTTCGAGTTTGTTTGGTTGATTCTGAGATATTGAAGAATTGGGTGATTGGTTTTGAGAATTTGAATTAACTTTTTTTTTCTCAGAATTCGCATCTGCTATTAATTTTTCTAAATCCTTCTTTTCGTTACCTCGAAATATAGCTTGATTAGATTTAACAATAGTTAACCCTTGTTCAGCAGATAAAATGGCATCATCCCATTTTTGAACTTTGAAAAAATCAATTCCATCAAGTAGTTTCTCAAGACAATTTAGCTTTAAATTCAAAGCCTGGACTTTCTTATTTCCTTGATTACTTTGAAGTGGTTCAGCGCTTAGAATATTTTTGGCATTTACAATGTCTTTATTCTTAATTGCTTGTTCTACACTTTCAATCGAAGTATTAAAATCAGTTTGTCCTTTGACGCTGGATGAAATAGATACAGAAATAATTAGAGTCAAATAAAGGTAAATGTGTTTCATAATTGTGATATTTGTATACTCATGAATGAAAAACCTCTATACAAATTTCCTGAAAAAAGTTAAATTAAACAAATAATGCTTCAAATTCACCAACTTAGTTTCTGGGAAAGAAAATCCTACTTTGAGGGCATTGATTTTTTAATTGTTGGGGCGGGAATAGTAGGATATACAACAGCGATTCAATTAAAAAGAAAATATCCAACCGCAAAAATTTTAATCATCGAAAGAGGATATTTACCGTCTGGGGCAAGTTCAAAGAATGCGGGTTTTGCCTGTTTTGGTAGCCCGACAGAAATTTATGATGATCTCACAAATTCCCCTGAAACAGAAGTTTGGAATACAATTTCAATGAGATTTGAGGGACTAGAAGAGTTAAAAAATATGGTTGGACATACCACTATTGATTATCAGAAAAATGGATCATGGGACTTAATTCACGAAGATTTTTCGAAAGTTGATATTTCACCTACCTTTTTAGATTATTTAAATGAAAAATGTTATCATTATTTCGGAATTAAATCAGTTTATTCAGAGGATAAAAACATAATACAACTATCTGGTTTTAATAAAATTAAGACCAGTTACTTCAACAAAGAAGAAGGGCAGTTAGATACCGGTAAATTGAACATAGCCCTTCATCAAATAGCCTTACGAGAAGGAATTTTATCTTTGTATGGAATTGAAATTTTAGATTTTCAAGAATCTGAGAAAGATGTAAGAATTGAAACCTCAATTGGAGATATCAATTCTTGTAAATTAATTGTGTGTACAAATGGGTTTGCAGGAAAATTTTTAGGCAATGAAGTCATACCTGCACGGGCTCAGGTATTAGTTACTTCCGAAATTCCAAACTTAACAATAAAAGGCACTTTTCATTTAGACAAGGGTTTTTATTATTTTAGAAATATTGAAAATCGAATTTTATTGGGTGGTGCAAGGAATACAAATTTTGAAAGCGAAACAACAACTGAAATAGCAACTACAGAAGATATTCAAAAGGTATTGAAAGAGTTATTAGAAAAAACAATTCTTCCTAATACAAAATTTAATATCGAATATTCCTGGGCAGGAATAATGGGAATGGGACCGTCTAAAACTCCCTTGATTTTTAAGAAATCTGATAACGTTGCATTTGGAGTGCGCATGGGAGGAATGGGTGTAGCTCTTGGATCTGTAGTAGGCAAAAAGCTATCTAATTTGTTTTAATAAAATAATATTACTTATAAATATTTCTATTTAACATAATATTAATTATGTAACATTAACGTATAAGATGGAAGAACGTATGCCCAGTAATCTCTGTACCATCTGTACCCGTCAATTTATACTTTATAAAGTAAATTCCAGAACTTGCATCAATACCATTTGAAGTTTTGCCATCCCATTGATAATTTAAATCGTTAATTTCAGCCATTTTATTACCCCACCGGTTTAAAATTATAGCTTCAATTGATACAGCGTTTTTTGTTTCAATAAAATAGCCAGAATTAACTTGGTCTCCATTCGGAGTAAAAACATTCGGTACAGAGTATTCCAAGGGTAAAAAAGGTACTGCCGTAATTGTATCAAACCAAGAGTCTTCGCATATTCCATTGGATGCAATCAATTCAATGATAAAAGTTCCATCAACGACATAAGTGGCTAATACAGTTGATAAATCAGTTGTTTGTATGTTCAAACCATTTCCAAAATTCCAACTGTATGTTGATGCGTTTTGTGATTGATTGATCAGCGTAACGTTGAGCGGCACGCTTCCATTGGTTGGCGATGCTGTAGCGATAGCAACTGGTAAAGGTAAAACAGTCGTTAACACAGTTCCTGTGGATACGCATCCATTTGCATCAGTAACAATCAATTGTTCCGTCTGAGTTGAATTTGCAACATAGGTTACAGGATTTTGATTAATTCCGTTCCATGCGTATAAATATGGCGGAGTTCCGCCCGAGGCATTCGCAACCAACGTTACATTTTGACCAATACATACAGTGACAGGAGTTCCCGTATTCAAAACAAGTGGTGTCGGCTCAACTACAACCATATTGACAGTATCCGTGCAGCCATCTGCGTCTTGGACGGTTAATAAATAAGTTCCAGCTGATAAATTCGTGAAGACAGAATCTATTCCAAAAGGAGAATTGTTAATGGAAAATTGATAGGGAGATGGGCCTCCAGAGGTATTTACGGATAATTGACCATCACTTGCTCCATTACATGATGTTTGTATGGAACTTCCGGCCATGGCAACTACAGCATTATCGCCCGTGACATTTACAATGATTTGAGATGAACATCCATTTGCATCTTCTACCTCCACAGTGTATGCCATTGAAGCAAGACCATCAAACTGACCACTTGATTGACTTGTTGAGAAATTATTTATCGAATAAGAATAGGGAGCCGTACCCCCTACCGCATTTACCTCTAACGAGCCGTTTGGAAGATTACACGTAGCATTTGATGTCGCTATTTCGGACAATTGTAGGTTTGTTGGCTCTGTGATTTGAATAGGTATTGAAACAGTACAACCTCCTTGGTCTTGAACATAGACAATGTAACTTCCTGCCATCAAACCTGAAAAAGTAGCATTTGTACTGAAATTCAAATTATCCAACGAATAGGTTAAAGCCCCAATACCACCAGATGCATTAACAGAAACAGAGCCATTCGCTTGGCCACAAGTGCTTTGTTGAGTAGTGAATGATGCTATAATTTGACCGGGTGCTGGAGTAACCGTCACGGCATCAGTTAAAACCGTAGGAGTTGTTGCACCGCACTGCGTGTACGTAAACTGTGCCGTGTACGTTGTTTGATTGGCAGGACAGACTGTAATCGAATCATTCGACCCTAAAGATGTTACCCCTTGAAACCACTCAAGTGAATACAATTCCGTACCGGATGGTTTGAATCTCCATGCCTCAGGTGTAGTTACAGTCCAGGTTGGATTTGAATTCCGGCCTGGTGCAGTTATTCCGGTTGTGCCTGCACTATTTTGTAATCCGATAATTGCGCGGCCACCGTTCCAATTTAAACACAAAGGTTTTGATTCCACGTAGACATCAATGTAGTTCGTTGTTTCGTTTAATACAATCATATGACGACTTGTGATTGATGTACAGCTAAATTGACATATAATATCATATGACACAATAAACTGGCGACAGGGAGCCGCCCCTACAATGTAGTAATTGATATATCCGCAAACACTTGGATCAATATCATGATAAACACCAAAAATATTGCCCATAGTTACAAGATTTGGAGAAGGGCAATTCGCTGTAAACGCCCAAGGGCAATAACCAGAAGCACTTCCTAAATTAAAATTTAAATTCCCATTTGAACCGATAAGGAGTTGGTTATAAGTCTGCCCATAAAAACAAAATGTAAAAGGTAAATTCAGTACCCCACTCCAAACGTCATCAATATTCAATGAAACAGGAGTTCCTCCCGGCTCATTGTAGGCTATAGGCGTATTATGTGGTAATGTTTCTACAGTGTAGCTCGAGGTTTCTCGAATATCCAAAAATGTTGCTACTAAATTTGAACAACCTTGGCTTGAGGAACAGTCCGCATTTTGATCGGGACCGGCATTTATATAAGGACAAGGAATTGATTGGGATAATCCAAAGTTTTGAGTAATTAGAAAGATACTTAGAATAAAGAAATGGCGATAATCAATCATATGCATAAACAAGGACGTTTTATTTTTATCTTATGTTGCTTTGTTCACAAGATATATTTAAAATCACTATCGCACCTAATGGTAAGTTCGCTTTTCATAGTTGGGTGCGTGAAGGTTAGTTGAAAAGCATGCAAATAAAGTCTTATTTCCTTTTTACCATATAAATCATCACCTAAAATAGGACAATTTAATCCCAAATGATGCGCCGAATGAATTCGTAATTGGTGCGTTCTCCCTGTGTGTGGACGAAATTCTACCAAACTTTTTCCGTTTTTTCTTTTGAGGACGGTGAATTTTGTAAGTGAATTTTTACCATTTTCAAAGCATACTTTTTGTTTTGGCCGATCGAAAATATCTAGATTTAAAGGTAAGTCAATAGTTCCTGAATCTTCTTCTATATTTCCGTCTAAAATAGCATGATAAATTTTGCAAATTTTTTGATTAATAAATTGCTTTTGTAAATATTTAAAAGTTTCTTGTGTTTTTGCAGCTAGAAGAATTCCTGAAGTTGACATATCGAGACGGTGCAGAAGTAAAGGGCCGGTTGCCTCAGGGTATTTTAACCTTAAACGGGTTAAAATTGAATCCTTCAATATTTTTCCAGGTACCGAAAGAAATTCAGCAGGTTTATTGACCGCAACTAGACACTCATCTTCATAGATTATATCCAATTCCTCTGGATTATTTTGATGAATTAAGGGGCTATCCTCTACCCTACTCCCACTTAACATGTGATTAAGTATTGGTTCACATTTTCCTTTACATGCGGGATAAAAATGCTTGTGCGCTTTAACCTCTGAATCAGGGGGTATTCCCCACCAAAATTCAGCCATACAAATTGGCTCAAAATCATTTAAAAAGGCGTACTGAAATAACTTTGGAGCAGCACATTCGCCTGCACCAGCTGGTGGTAATTTAAAAATACTTTCCTCAAAAATTGATAGTAAGCTTCGCTCTTCTTTATTCTTGTTTAAAAAATTATAGTTTTCAAATATTTTATTTTGCAAAAGGTTTGATTTTTGTTTTCTAATTTCTTTCAGCCCTGCTAATTGCGAATTGTACTTATTGATTTCTACATGTAGTTTCGTAAGATTCTCTGAAATTAATTTGGATAATTTTTTGTATTCCAACTGCTGATTAATACTCTCTATTTTCAATTTTTCGAGTAAAATATTATATTCATTTTCGGATATTTTTTTTTGTTCAACTTGTCTTTGAGTATCCCGATCTTTTTTTTTATCTTTTAAATAGGTTTTAAATTCTTGCAATTCTTTTTGTGAATCTAATTCAGTTTCTCGTAGTTTTTGTTTTAATAAAAGAACGTTTTCGTCAAATTCTATATTTTTAATTTCCTGATTTAACCGATTTAGAATTACCTCTTCTTTTTTGAAAAAACTATTTTTCTTCAAAATATCAAAAATAGGAGGAACAAACCCTTTGTGAAAATTACTTTCACCAAGTTTTCCTGAAAATGCTTTTAAATAACCGATTTTCCCATTTTTAGATCGGACAACCAAAACACCGAACATTTTTCCAATACTACCATTTCGTTTATTTTTACCTAGTCCAAAGTCGTGATTAAAATTTCTTATTTCAAGTTCCCGCTGCAATTCTGCAGCAGCAAACTTCGCTAAGGGGTGCGGAGTGTAAAAAAATGGATAATCTAACTTATCTGGTAGAGAAATAGTTTTCGAAAGATTTGTTATTTCAAAAAAACAATCGTCCATTTCCACTATTCTAACAAAATTTTAACTCTTTTATACCAAAAGACAAAACACCAAGATCTGTGGTAATTTCAATCTTTCCGCTTGAATCCACATCAGATATAAAACCACTGAAATTGCCATACAGATCGCTGTAAAAGTTTGAATTTACTCTAAGGTTATAGAGATTACGTAGATACATTTCATTTAGGTGCTTTTTGTTATTCGAAAGGTAAGATCTATTTTTATCTAAATAATCCAAAAGAATTCCTAAAATTTTCATTCTGTCTTGATCTTTACCTGTTTGTAATTTCAAACTAGTAACTTTTTCAATCTCAAATTTTTCTTGATTTACATTTAGTCCAATACCAATAATACTGCCTTTTATTTTATCATCCTCTATGTGATTTTCTATTAAAATTCCACAAATTTTTTTTCCGTCTACTACTATATCATTAGGCCATTTTATTTTGGCATCTAATCTAAATAAACTTAAGACTTCGCAAAGAGAGATTGAAGTAAATTTAGTCAATAGTGACTGGTCGCAAATTAACAAATTATCTGGTTCGATATAAATAGAAAATAAAATATTTTTCCCTTTTTCAGATTCCCAAATAGACCCCCTCTGTCCCCTGCCCCCACTCTGAAAATCAGCTATTATTACTTGGCCATCTGAAATTTTCTTTTCTTTAAGTAGTAAATTAGCATAGTTATTTGTTGAGTCAATAGAATCAAAATATGTGAGTAAACTTCCTAATTTTTTATTTTTTTTCATTTTAAGATAACGAAGAAACCTGAAAAAAAGCAAATAATTGCTTAGCTTTGCAGCATTCAAAGATACATGGTAAAAAGAAAAAAACAAAGCGACTCAGAAAAGTTATGTGATGCAATTATCGCAGGAATGCAGGATAATAAAGCAAAGGACATTGTCCTCCTGGACTTACGACTTATTGAAAGCGCCGTATGTGATTTTTTTGTTATTTGCAGCGGAGAGTCTTCAACTCAAGTTGATGGTATCGCTGAATCTGTTGCAAGAAATACAAGAAAAAAATTAAAACAACGCCCTTGGCATATCGAAGGCAAAACAAAAAGTGAGTGGGTTTTGTTAGATTATATAGATGTTGTGGCTCATATATTTTATAAAGAAACAAGAAGTTTTTTTGATTTAGAGGATTTGTGGTGTGACGGAGTCAGAACAGATTTACCAAACTTGAATTAAAATTAATGGCAGAAGGAAAAAATAAAAGTCCGTTTTCAATATACTGGATTTATGCTTTAATAGGCATAGCAATAATCGCGTTTCAATTATTTATGTCAGGAGCAGGAACAGCTACGATAAATACGAAACAAACATTTTTTATGCTCGTTGAGAAAAAAGGTGTTGAAAAAGTAAAAATTATCAATCGAGAAAGGGTTGAATTTCATGTTAATCAGGCTGGAAAACAAATCATAATGAATGGGACGAGTTCTGATTTTCAAATTATGAAAAAAGCACTCAACGCAACTTCACCGTCGAAAGATAAAAAAGTGACTTTTGAATTAGAGGAAATCGGTGATTTAGGGAATTTTGAAAATGAAATAAAAACGCGTGATCCCTCATTGTCATACGAAGCAGTTAAAGAAACTGATTGGCTTGGTCAAATCATTGGATTCCTACTTCCCATTATTATACTTATCGCAATTTGGATGTTTGTGATGCGTAGAATGAGTGGTGGCGGTGGTGGCGGTGGCGGTGGTAGCCAAATTTTTAATATTGGAAAATCACGAGCTCAAATTTACGATAAAGGAAAATCTACTAATACCACCTTTGAAGATGTTGCCGGACTGGAAGGAGCAAAAGAAGAAATTGTAGAAATTGTTGAATTTCTTAAAAACCCAAAAAAATATACTGAACTTGGTGCCAAAATCCCAAAAGGAGCCTTGCTCGTAGGCCCTCCCGGAACGGGTAAAACCTTATTAGCAAAAGCTGTGGCAGGAGAGGCAAAGGTCCCGTTTTTTTCACTCTCTGGATCTGATTTTGTTGAAATGTTTGTTGGTGTTGGCGCCTCTAGAGTTCGTGATTTGTTCAAACAAGCTAAAGAAAAAGCACCTGCGATAATTTTTATCGATGAGATTGATGCGATCGGAAGAGCTCGTGGAAAAAATAATGGGTTTAACTCCAACGATGAAAGAGAAAATACATTAAATCAATTACTTACTGAAATGGATGGTTTTGGCACCAATTCAGGTGTTATTATTTTGGCAGCAACCAACAGAGCTGATGTTCTTGATAGCGCTTTAATGCGTGCTGGTCGTTTTGATCGTCAAATATATGTTGATATGCCAGATTTAAATGAACGAAAAGAAATTTTTCAAGTACATTTAAAACCATTAAAACTTTCAAAAAAATTAGATATCGATTTCCTCTCAAAACAAACCCCTGGTTTTTCCGGGGCTGATATAGCCAATTTATGTAATGAGGCAGCGCTTATTGCCGCAAGAAAGGATAAGAAAGAAGTTGATAAACAAGATTTTCTTGATGCTGTTGACCGTATTGTTGGAGGGCTTGAAAAGAAAAATAAAATTATCACAGCCGAAGAAAAAGAAGTAATTGCATACCATGAGGCGGGTCATGCTACAATTTCATGGCTTTTGGAATATGCTCACCCACTGGTAAAAGTGACAATTGTTCCTCGTGGTCAATCACTTGGTGCAGCGTGGTATCTGCCTGAAGAACGAACAATAACTACGACAGAACAAATACTCGATCAAATGTGCTCTGCTTTAGGTGGAAGAGCAGCCGAAGAAGTAATCTTTAATAAAATTAGCACTGGAGCTCTTTCTGATCTCGAGAAAGTAACAAAGCAAGCATATGCAATGGTATCAATTTATGGACTAAATAAACGTATTGGGAATATCTCCTATTATGATTCCCAAGGCAGAGATATGTTTACAAAGCCTTATTCAGACGAGACCGCCAAAGTTATTGATGAAGAAGTAGGTAAAATGATCGAAAATGAATATAATCGAGCTGTTCAAATCCTAATAAAAAATAAGTCTAAATTAATTCAACTCGCCAATAAATTATTAACAGCTGAAGTCATTTTTAAGGAAGATTTAGAAGAAATTTTTGGAAAACGTAAGTGGGACCCGATTGTTTTGGATGATACAGAGCAAAAAAATGAAGAAAATACAGGGCTGGACTTACAAAAATCCAAAAAAGTACTTGATACAAAAGAAAAAGTAGTGACAGACTCCGCCAAAACAAAAGTTTCGAGGAAAAGTGTTAAAAAGACTATCAAAAAATAACTCGTGACACTCATATACCAAACCGTAGATTTATTTGAATTTGAGCAAATTAAAGCAATCTTGAATTCAAATGGCATTTCGTTTAAGTGTGAAAACACCGTCGTCTCGATGTATAATAATTTTGGTACTTATAAAGTATATGTATCTTCGCATCAATTAAGTAAGGCACAAGAATTAATTAAAAATGTCTTTAAGTAATATCGCTAAACGTTCTATTACAGGACTTTTCTTCGGGGCAATTATAGTCTTTGTCTGTTTTGCTCCTCTTTTTTTGCAAGTCATATTTTATGGGATTATAATGACTCTTTGTCTCAAGGAATTCTTATCTTTTTTTAGGGATAAACAATTGATTAAAATAGATGCATTGTCCGCATATACGCTTCAAATATTAATTTATGTGCTTATTTCCTGTAATCATTTGACAATTTTCGAGTCATCTTTTATGTGGATTATAGTTCCCATTATATTTATCATTATTTTAAAGGAGATCTGGCGAAATGCTGAGAATCCAATTTTCAATATTTCTGTTATGTTATTTGGAATTGGGTATACTTTAATTCCTTTTTCAATGTTGATTATGCTCAGTAATTTATCTCCTGAAAAAAGTACAAATATTTTACTTGTATTGGGAATGTATATTTTGATATGGTCCAATGATACTTTTGCATATCTTATTGGCAAATCTTTCGGGAAACGCCCATTTTTTTATAGGATTTCACCAAATAAGACTGTGGAAGGTGCTTTAGGAGGGATATTATTAACTCTTCTAGTTAGTCTCATTCTTTCAATTTTGACCAGTGAACTCCCTGTATTATTTTGGTTTATTTCAGCATTAATCATCGCACCAACCTCCATTTTTGGTGATTTACTCGAATCGACATTTAAAAGAAGTGTAGATTTAAAAGATACAGGAACACTAATTCCAGGTCACGGTGGAATTCTTGATAGATTTGATAGTTTTTTGTTTACAGTCCCTTTTTACTATTTTTGGTCACTGTTTTATCTTAATTATTTGGTTGCTCAATGAAACTACATAAAGAAGGTTATAGTTCTATAATGTTAGCGGGAATTTTTTTTCTAGTTATTGAAACAGTACTGATTTATTTTAAAATTTATGAAACACACCTATTCGTTTTTTTAATCTTAAGTATATTACCTACTTTTATTTTAATTGCGATTATGCAATTTTTTCGAATACCAATAAGGAAATATAATTACACTGAAGGCAATATTCTATGTCCTGCTGATGGCGAGATAGTCGTAATTGAAGAAGTTGAAGAAACTGAATATTTTTACGATAAACGAATTCAAATTTCAATCTTTATGTCACCTTTGAATGTTCATGCCAATTTTAACCCTGTTTCCGGAGTTATACAATACATGAAATACCACAAAGGTTTAAATCTTGTTGCATGGCATCCAAAGAGCAGTACAGATAATGAAAGAACCACATTCGTTATAAAAACAGAGGCAGGTCAAGAAGTATTATTACGTCAAGTTGCTGGCGCATTGGCAAGAAGAATTTGTTATTACTTAAAAGAAGGTCAAAGGGTAAATGGTGGTGAAGAATTTGGTTTTATAAAGTTTGGTTCTCGTGTTGATGTTTTTTTACCTCTTAATACAAAAATTAAGGTTCACTTAAACCAAAAAGTTAAAGCTCAACTGACAGAAATAGCTCAATTTTAGAAGAATTCTTTTGAAAATTAATTTCATTTTTTGTCAATCGATAAATTTAAGATTACTTTTGCACACTTAAAAAATATTATTCTCCAGATATGGCTAAAAATCTCGTGATTGTCGAGTCTCCCGCAAAAGCAAAAACCATCGAAGGTTATTTAGGAAAAGATTTTATTGTGAAATCTAGCTTTGGACATGTTAGGGACCTACCAAAAAAGGGATTGTCTATTGATTTGGATAATAATTTTCTCCCTATGTATGAAATTTCTTCTGACAAGAAACAGCTAGTGAGCGAACTTAAAAAACTTGTATCCTCTGCTGAAACTATTTGGTTGGCCACGGATGAGGATCGTGAAGGAGAGGCAATATCATGGCATTTATTTGAAGCGTTGAATCTTGAAAAAAAAGATACAAAACGAATTACTTTCAATGAAATTACAAAATCCGCCATATTAAAAGCGATTGAAAACCCGAGAGAGATTAATAAAGAATTAGTAGATGCACAACAAGCAAGGCGAATTCTCGATAGGCTAGTAGGATTTGAATTATCTCCTGTACTTTGGAAAAAGGTTCGTCCAAATCTTTCTGCTGGACGAGTCCAATCAGTTGCTGTTCGGCTAATTGTAGAACGAGAAAAGGAAATTGAAAAATACAATAGCCAAAATTATTATAAGGTAGTTGGCCAATTTAAAACAGAAAATGGAATTCTGAGAGCGGAATTAGATCAAAATATTTCAAGTTCAGAGTCTGCTTTTTCTTTTGTTAATAAAATTCAACATGCTGATTTTTTAATTAGTGATATTCAACAAAAACCTGCTACAAAAACACCTTCAGCTCCATTTACAACTTCCACTCTCCAACAAGAAGCAAGTTTAAAACTTGGATTTTCAGTATCTCGAACGATGTCTGTTGCCCAGAGATTGTACGAATCAGGAAAAATAACTTATATGAGAACTGATTCAGTTAACCTATCTGAGTCTGCTATAGAAAATGCGAAAGGTGCAATAATTACCTTGTACGGTGAGCCCTATTCAAAACCCACAAAGTATTCAACGAAGAGTTCTAATGCGCAAGAGGCTCACGAGGCAATTCGACCAACCGACTTTTTGATTTCATCAATTGACTCAGAAAATGATGAACAACGTCTTTATGAGTTGATTTGGAGACGCTCTATTGCAAGTCAAATGAGTCAGGCACAACTGGAAAGAACAACAATTAAGATTGTTTCAAATAAGGCAAGTGAAAGTTTTATTGCAAAAGGAGAGGTAATTCGATTTGATGGATTTCTCAAAGTCTATCTTGAATCAAAAATTGAAGATGAAGACGATAGCGATGGATCTGAGAGCTTACTTCCAGCCGTGAATGTTGGTGAGTCTATTTCGAGAATTGAAATTACTGCTACTGAACGATTTTCACGTCCACCATCTCGCTATGTCGAGGCTTCTTTGGTTAAAAAAATGGAGGAATTAGGAATAGGAAGACCTTCAACCTATGCACCTACGATTTCCACAATTCAAAAAAGAGGATATGTTGAAAAATTGGAGAAAGAGGGTGTAGAACGTGTTTACGAAATAATTACTTTGAATAATTCTGGGGTACAAAAATCAGAAAAATCCGAAATTACCGGGAGAGAACGTAATAAACTATATCCTACTGATATTGGAACTCTCGTTACCCAATTTTTAAATGAACATTTTTCTAGAATTATGGATTATCAATTCACGGCAAAGGTAGAAGAAGAATTTGATAATATCGCAAAGGGTCTTGATAGCTGGACAAATATGATTCGTTCATTTTATGATCCATTCCATCAAAATATAACCCATACAATTGAAAACTCAGGACGTGTAACTGGTGAAAGAGAACTTGGTATTGATCCAGTAACAGGAAAAAGAGTATCAGCAAGAATTGGTCGTTTTGGACCTATGATTATGCTTGGTAAAGATGACGATGTAGAAAAACCCACGTATGCATCTTTGAAAAAGGATCAATCCATTCAAACAATTACTCTTGAAGAAGCTTTAGAACTATTTAAACTCCCCAGGACTCTTGGTGAATTTGAAAATGAAATAGTCAAAGCAAATATCGGAAGATTTGGACCCTACATTCAAATCGGAAAAGTATTTGTTTCAATTCCAAAAGGGGAAGATCCAATGACAATAAATTTGGAGCGAGCCTTAGAGCTGTATGAAGATAAAAAAAATAATGATGCCTCAAAAGTATTAAAGACCTTTTCAGAAAGAGAGGATGTTCAAATTCTTAACGGTAAATGGGGTTCCTATTTAAAAATTGGAAAAAATAACTACAAACTTCCTAAAGATACTGATTTAGAAACCCTCGAATTATCTGAATGTTTAACATTGGCTGAAGAACAAGATAAATTACCAAAGAGGAAGCCATTCAAAAAAAAGTAACTAGCTCTGGCGATTAAATAAATAACTTACCAAGTGAAACAATTTATCTTTGGATTCAATGACCTCTAAAGACTTGAGAGACTCAATTGATAAATCGTGATAAAAGTCAAAGTATTTTTTTGTTTCTTCAAGAACCCCATTTTTATCATAAAATTTTTTGGTTTCTTCAATTTTTTTATCTAAATCTTTTAATTCATTAATTGCATTTAATGTATTGTGATTATGACTGTTAACTATATTTTTTGAAACTAAATAGAGAAGTGTTTTTTTATTAGCCTTAATATCTCCCCCAACCTGTTTTCCAACTTTTTCTGGATCACCATAAAGATCTAATATATCATCTTGAATTTGAAATGCAATCCCTAAATTGACACCAAAGTCATATATTTTTTTCCGATTTTCCATAGTTTGGTTTGATATGATAAAACCAAATTCAAGAGCACAACCCAATAAAACAGAAGTTTTTAACCGAATCATTGAAATATAATCATCTATCGTAACCTCATTTTGGTTTTCAAAATCCATATCCATTTGTTGGCCTTCACATAATTCGATGGCTGTTTTATTAAAAATTTTTAGTAAATCGGGAATATGCTCATTTTTTTGTTTTGAAATTAGTTCATATGCCCTTATGAGTAATGCATCGCCTGACAGTATAGCAATATTAGAATTCCATTTTTCATGAACTGTAGCATATCCCCTACGTTTTGGCGCATCATCCATAATATCATCATGAATTAACGAAAAATTATGGAAAAGCTCTATTGATATCGCCGCATGAATAGCGTTATCCACATCTCCACCACCTAACTCTGTAGCCAATAAAGTCAAAACAGGCCGTAGTCTTTTACCGCCGATTTTTAAAAAATAATCAATGGGTCTATATATATTTTCAGGTGAGTTTGGAAGATTATACTTTTCCAAGTATTTTTCTATTTTTTGTGTATAGAAATTTAGCATTTTGATGTTTTCAATAAATTCAATAAATAGCTTCCATAGCCACTTTTAACTAAAGGCCTCGCAATTTTTTTTAATTCATCCTTGCTTATAAATCCATTTAAATAAGAGACTTCCTCAATGCAACCAATTTTTAGTCCTTGTCTCTCCTCAATAACCTGAACAAATAAACTAGCCTGCATAAGAGATGCAAAGGTCCCTGTATCGAGCCAAGCAGTTCCTCTATCTAAAATAGCTACCTTTAATTTACCTTTTCTAAGATACTCAGCATTAATATCTGTAATTTCGTATTCTCCTCTATTTGAAGGTTTTAAATTTTTTGCAATCTTAACAACTGAATTATCGTAAAAATACAAACCTGGAACCGCATAATTTGACTTCGGATGTGTAGGTTTCTCTTCTATCGAAACTACATCCAAATTCTCATCAAATTCCACCACACCATATCTCTCTGGATCACTCACGTGATATGCATAAACAACTGCACCATCAGGATTATTATTTTGCTTCAAAAGCATATCCATTCCAACACCATAAAAAATATTATCCCCCAAAATAAGTGCGACGCTATCCTCTCCAATAAAAGACTCTCCTATTACAAATGCTTGAGCAAGACCATTGGGAATTTCTTGTATTGCATATGAAAATGAACAACCTAAAGAATGACCATTTCCAAGTAATTTTTCAAAATTTGGAAGATCGTGTGGAGTTGAAATAATTAAAATTTCACGAATTCCCGCACTCATGAGAATGGATAATGGATAATATATCATCGGTTTATCGTAAATTGGCATAAGCTGTTTACTGACCGCAAGTGTTAAGGGATGTAGCCTTGTTCCGGATCCCCCAGCTAAAATAATTCCTTTCATATGTTCAGCTAAATTTAAATAAGATTAGTTAGGTAAGCCAGGATATTTTGAATTATCTTGATCGTCATCCGTTGTTAATTTCAGTGAAGACCAATCGATATCAAAATCTTCTTCGTAAGCATCAAAATAAGGCTCATTAAAAGATTTTATATTAATAAATCGATCCAATGTTAGTAAAAGAGAAGGAAGAAGAGTAAGATTTGTGATCATGGCAACGAGCAGTGTAATAGAGATTAGTAAACCGAGAGCTTGCGTACCGCCAAATTGAGAAAAAAGAAACACGGAAAATCCACTATATAAGACAATTGAGGTATAAAACATTCCAAGACCTGACTCTTTTAATGCGTTCAACGCACATTCCTTTAAATTCCATTTCTTGGATTTCAATTCTTGTCTGTATTTCGCTAAATAGTGAATAGTATCGTCAATGGAAATACCAAAAGCAATACTAAATACAAGTAGCGTTGAAGGTTTTAATGGAATTCCAACAAAACCCATAAATCCCCCAATAAAAATAAGAGGAATTAAATTCGGTAACAATGAAATAAGAACCATTCTCCATGACCTAAATAATAAAGCCATCAGAATTCCAATGAATAAAATAGCATAAGCCAAACTTGAAAGTAAATTATTTACTAAAAATCGAGTTCCATCAGCTGCCACAATTGAAGTACCAGTAAAAATTGTTTCAAAATACTGATTATCAATTGATTTTCTTATCTTTTTAATGAAATCAGGTTTTTGAAGGTAACTTCGTAATAGAGTTTCATTCGTATCTAATTGATTTTCTAATTCTGGATTATTGTTGGATATTATTGATACATATTCATTACGAATTTCATTTATATTCATTATTGTATCAATATATGATTTTTTTCCGCTTGCAATGTAACCGTATATTTTTTCCCATTTTGCTTTATCAGGGTTAAGAATATTATCAATATTCTTTTTCATAATATCTCTTTGTTTCAATATTTCAAATGAACCAAGATCTTTAATTTGACACCTTATTCTTATAATTGTGGCTGTTGTGTCAACTAATTCTTTCATCGATACACCCTGATCAGAGGGATTATTTAGATTAAATTGATCAATATATTTTTTTATCCTTCCCTTTTCACTATTTTCAAAAAGAGCATAACTCAGCGTATCGTTGCCGTAGTAGGACATGTTCACAAATTTTACAAGGTCAACAACAGAAATGGATTTAGAAAAAAGAGAATCTCGATTTATTAACTGTTGAACAGAATCAATTTTTTCGAGAGTATTATTATTCGTTGGGCTAAATAATCTACCTTTCTTTTTGTAATTAATTATTATTTCAAATGGAATAGACCCACCAAAATTTTTCTCAAGAAACATCATGTCGTTCTTTAAAGGATCACTATCAGGTAAATCACTCGTCAGGTTTCCAGTAGTTTTTATCTTAGAAATTCCTACTAATCCAAATATTACGATTCCTAAACAAACTGCGTAAATCCAGTTTCTTTTGTATTGTGATAAAAATAAAACAGAATTAATAATTCCTCGAGCAAGTTTTCTATCAAGATGTTTCAAGTGTCTTGCTTTCGGTTGTGGAGTAAACGAGCATATAATAGGTAAAATAGTTATCGATAAAATAAAAACTAACATTATATTTATTGAGGCGGCCAAACCAAATTCCATTAATTTTTCAGAACTTGTAAAAATGAATGTCCCAAAACCAAGTGAGGTGGTTAAATTAGTTAGAAATGTGGCAGTTCCAATCTTTTGAATCACCCGAGAGAGAGCTTTAATTTTGTTATTGTGCTCTTTTACTTCTTGATGAAACTTAGTGAGCAAAAAAACGCAGTTTGGAACGCCAATTACAATCATAAGAGGAGGTATCAAGGCCATCATTGGCGAAAGATGGTAATCTAAGAATCCTATCATACCCATCGCCCATACAACGGCAATAGAAACAACAATAAGCGAAATAGCGACAACTTTGAAAGAACGAAAAAAGAAGTACAATATAATAGACGTAACCAATAGGGATATAAAAATAAAAAGAAACATTTCATTATAAACCTTTGTACCAATTGAAACTTTAAGATAGGGTAAACCGGCGATATGGATTTTTCCAAATTGACTTTCATAGGTTCGTGCTAGATTTTCGATATCAAAGATAAGTCTCCACTTACTTTTATCACTTAGAACTTCATTTTTAATACGTATTAACATTAATGAAACATTCGTTTCTGGATTGAACAACAAATCTTTATAGGCAGGATTACTTCTTATTTGAAGTTTTACAGAATCAATTGGACGACTCTCATTATAAATTTTCTCAAGTTTGAATCGCTGTTTTACAGTATCATTATTAAGACAGTATAAGGATGCTTCAGATTCTCTGCCATCTACCCCATCCATACCTAAAATTGAATCCCCGAGCTCTTTCCACTTTCTAAAATTTTCCTTTGTATACAACGAATCTGTTTTGATTGCTAACACAATGGTATTTCCATCTTCTCCAAAACGCTTTTTAAAAGCTTCATAATTTATGGCTGATTCACTATTTTTGGGGAGTGCCACACCATATCTATTCTCTAATTTTATATTTGTATATGCTTGATAGCTAAAAAAAACGGTAAGGAGTGTAATCGCACCAACAATAAAAAAACGATTTCTAAGAATTAAATTAGCAACAAATACCCACATTAGATTTCTCCCAAAAAGTAAAAACCAAATTTACGTTTTTTAAACGTACAAATGACCATAAAATTTATGAAAATAGAGATTTGACAGTTTGAATAATACTGCTATTTTGTTGAATTTTAATTTCAGAACTAGTGAAATTCCTTTGTTTGTTTACCTTTGGAATGAAAATTTGGTCGTATCCCAACTTCAACGCCTCTTTAATCCTTTGATCTAATTTTGCAATAATACGCACTTCACCTGTCAAGGCAATTTCACCACAAAATACTGTTTTCTTAGGGACAGGAATGTCAATATTCGAACTGAGAATTGCTACAACAACAGCCAAATCTATTGCCGGATCATCAACACGTATTCCACCTGCAATATTTAAAAAAACATCTTTGCTAGCTAACCTAAATCCACACCTTTTTTCCAAAACAGCTAAAATCATATTTAATCTTTTCGTATCAAATCCATTTGCTGTTCGTTGGGGTGTTCCATAAGCAGCAGTACTAACCAAAGCTTGAACTTCAATTAGAATTGGTCTATTTCCCTCCATCATACAGGCCACTGAGACACCGCTCAAATGTTCGTCTGTATTTGAAACTAAAACTTCAGAAGGGTTCACTACCGGTAATAAACCATTTTGTGTCATTTCATAAATTCCAATTTCGTTTGTATTTCCAAATCGATTTTTTAGAGACCTTAAAATACGATACATGTGATTTTGATCCCCCTCAAATTGCAAGACGGTATCAACCATATGTTCAAGTAGTTTCGGTCCGGCAATGGTTCCATCTTTTGTGACATGACCAATAATAAAAACAGGAGTTCCTGACTCTTTCGCGAATCGAAGAAGTAAGGCTGTGCATTCTCTTATTTGAGAAATAGTTCCGGTCACACTATCAAGATTACTCGAAAAAAGTGTTTGAATGGAGTCAACTATCAAAAAATCAGGAAGTAAAATTTGAGCTTGATCAATTATTGATTGAGTATTTGTTTCGTTCAGTAAAAAACAATTTTCGTTTTTAAGGCCGAGGCGTTCTGCACGCATTTTTATTTGGCTCTCACTCTCCTCTCCTGATACATATAAAACTTTAAACCTATTCTGATTGACTGCTAATTGAAGCATAAGAGTTGATTTTCCAATACCAGGCTCCCCTCCTACTAGGACGAGCGATCCTTGAACTAGTCCTCCTCCTAATACTCGATTTAATTCAACTTCTTCTAAATCAATTTTTTGCTCTCTTTGATACAGTATTTCTTGTATTTTTTTTGCTGGTTCATTTTTGGAAAAATTTGAAAAAGGTAACACATCAGTTTTTTTACCCGTTTCAACAATCTCCTCAACAAAGGTATTCCATTCGCCACATGAGGGACAACGTCCAACCCATTTTACAGATTCATATCCACAATTCTTACAAAAATGAGTTGACCTCTGTTTTACCATAATTCAAAGTTAGTAATAGTTTGTGTTTCTTTGAATTCTAATTTGTTTTTACTTTTGTTATAAATAAAACATTTACACCAAAATGAGAAAATTTTTTGTTATCACTTTTTTATTGGTCAACTTTATTTCTTTTTCCAAGATAAGATTTGTAAGAGTTGTATTTAATTCAGTAGCAAGTGAAGATGCTACAATACTATGGGAGCAGTTTGGTGGCGAGTTTCTCAGTTTAACTTATTCTGAAAACGATTTTAGCACAGAAAACAAATTGAACATCATAAACATAAAAAAAGCTTCATCTTCAAATAAATTTCGGGGAATGAATAATTACATGGTTCGTTTAAAGAATTTAAAAAGCAATACAAAATATTATTTCCAACTAGAAGATTCGGGAGGTAAAAGTAGAATTTATCATTTCTCAACATGTAGTAATTCGCCTCATGATAAATTATCTTTGATCGCTGGAGGCGATTCGAGAGATAATTCTGAAGTACGGAGAAAGGCAAATATTCTCGTTTCAAAATTGAAAGCTCATGCAGTCTTATTCAATGGAGATTTTACAGGTTTTGATATTCAATCGCAATGGATTGAATGGTTTCAAGATTGGGAGTACTCAATTTCCCCTGATGGGAGAATTACCCCATTAATTGTTACGAGAGGTAACCATGAACGAGCTAATTCTGTGATTGTAAAATTATTTGACGCACCTTCATCGGGAATTTATTATTCCACTGAATTTGGGGGCAACTTATTAAACTTGATTTCCCTTAATTCCGAAATTTTAAAAATTGGCCCTCAAAAAAATTTCCTTTCATCGACACTTCGGAAGCATAAAAACTTCCATTGGCAAATTGCACAGTATCACCGACCTATCCGACCACATGTCAAATTCAAGAAAGAAATGGAAACCCAATACAATAATTTTGTTCCGCTTTTTGAAAAGTATAAAAATTTAAGACTCTGCCTAGAAAATGATTCACATACTTGTAAGGTAACATGGCCTATCGTATCAAGCAAAGATTCTCTTTCCTTCGAAGGTTTCAAACGAGATGATGAAAGCGGAATTGTTTATGCAGGCGAAGGTTGTTGGGGCGCTCCGTTAAGAGCTGCAGATGACTTAAAACCATGGACAAGGGATGCGGCTGCCGTAAATCAATTTAATTGGATTTTTGTTTCAAAAGATAAAATTGAACTAAGAACAGTCCTTTATGAAAATTCGGCAGATGTTTCTGAATTAACTGAAGAAACACGTTTTTCCATGCCAGATAAAATCAACCTCTGGACTCCTTCAAACGGATCTTTGGTAGAAATTTATCAACAAAAAGATGGAAAAATCAAATAGATTTAATTTTCATTTTAATTAATGACTACCTTTGACTGATGAGCGATTTCGTTGTTTCTGCAAGAAAATATAGACCCCAAACATTTGACACTGTTGTTGGGCAAAATACCATTACAGAGACCTTAAAAAATGCGATAAAAAATGAGCATTTAGCACAAGCATTTCTTTTTTGCGGGTCGAGAGGTGTTGGCAAAACTACCACGGCAAGAATTTTAGCAAAGACCCTAAATTGTTTTAATCGAACGGAACAAATTGAAGCATGTGACACCTGTGATTCGTGTGTTTCATTTAATACCGGTTCTTCCTTGAATATTTATGAATTAGATGCCGCCTCCAACAATTCTGTAGACGATATTCGCAACTTAATTGACCAAGTTCGGATTGCACCTCAGCTCGGTGATCACAAAGTATATATTATTGATGAAGTACATATGCTATCAACGTCGGCATTTAATGCCTTTCTAAAAACGTTAGAAGAACCTCCAAAACATGCAATATTTATTTTAGCAACAACAGAAAAGCATAAAATTATCCCTACAATATTATCTCGCTGCCAAATTTTTGATTTTCAAAGAATTAAAATAAAAGATATAGCAAATCATATCGCTGTTATAGCTGAAAAAGAGGGAATTACGGCTGATCCAGAAGCACTATTCCTTATTGCTCAAAAGGCGGATGGCGCCTTGAGAGATGCTCTTTCAATTTTTGATCAAATTGTTACTTTTTCAGGAAATAATATTGCCTATCAAGATGTTGTCAAGAATTTGAATATTCTCGATTACGATTATTTTTTTAAATTCATTGAATTTGCTTGTAATGAAGATATTCCGACATCTTTAGTTTTATTTAATGAAATCGTTGAAAAAGGTTTTGATATTCATAATTTTTTAGTAGGCTTATCAGAACATCTTAGAAATCTTTTATTGTGTAAGGATCAAAAATCTGCTCAATTAATTGAAGTGGGAGATTTAGTTCAGCAAAAATACCAAGAACAAGCTCAATTATTGAGTCAACAATTCATTTTGCGCGCGTTGCACACCCTAAATAAGGCAGATGTAGAATACAAGGCAGCGAAAAATCAACGGCTCTTGGTCGAGGTAGCACTAATGCAGCTTTGTTCTTTAAAAAGTGAGGGTGAAAAAAAAAATCCCTAACGGAAGCAATTGATATTCTTCCGTTTGTCGGGCAAAGCCTTAGGCCTGAAAAATCAATTACACCTAAAGTAATCCCAAGCCAAAGACCAAGCGATAAAACTTCACCACCTAATCTAAATACCCGAAACAATTTAGAGAAACCCACCGGTAAATACGATGATTCTCATCTTTCAATTAAAGATTTACTAAAATATAATGAAAAAGAAATAGCCACTCAAATAGATGAAAATCAACCCAGGGAAGTATTTACGGAAGACCAATTGAAGATGGCTTGGAAAAAATATAGTTTCATTTTAAAAGAACAAGGACTAGAAACTTTTTACAACGCGTTAATAAAAAGAAATCCTATCAAAAAAAGTGATGAAATATACATTTTACAATTAGATAGCGATATCCAAAAAGATTACATCTCGGATTATTTGGATGATTTTCTTCATTTTTTGAGAAAAGAATTGAAAAATAATTACCTAACCGTTACTCTTGATGTTACGATTCAGAGTGATGAAGAAAAGTTCCTAACAAGTAAGCAAAAATTTGATTTAATGGCTCGCAAAAACCCGAACTTAAATGTTTTCAAAACAAGATTTAATTTGGATTTAGAGTATTGATTATAATGAAATATTTCATAGACCGATGTTAAGATAAGGATGAGATAATTCATAAAAAAAGTCAAGTCGAAATTGGTTTTTACAGATTATTTTTCAGTTAATCATTGATTAAGCAAAAGATACAGGGAGACAAAGTAAAGGTACTCATTACTTTTCACTTTAGTGTTTGGTAATGGCTATAGAGCTCCTGTTGGGCGTGAAATGGTGGTAAATTTCTTTTTCTATATCTGGTTTTTGAATCGGAGGAAATTAATCGTGCTTTAACGCTTCCTTTCCATTGGAAATCAAAAATACAATTGAGTTGCATTTGAATTTCTTTAGAATTTATAAAAACACCAACTTCAATCCGGTTATCGAGATTTCGTTCCATCAAATCAGCGGAAGTAATGATATATGTTGGCTTACCAGCATTGTCAAAAATAAAAAACCGTTCGTGTTCTAGGTAGCGATCTACGATGCTTATAACTTCAATATTTTCACTCAATCCTTTTACGCCTGGTTTCAAGCAACAGATTCCTCGAACGATTAATTGTATTTTCACCCCTCTTTTGGATGCTTCGTATAATTTTTCAATTATTTTCTTGTCTGTTAAGTTATTGAGTTTCATCCGAAATGCTCCGGTTTGTCCTTTTATGACGTGGGTAATTTCCCTGTCGATAAGGCTAAACAATTTTCGTCTCACATTAAATGGGTACACGAGTAAATGCTTGTGAGTTGTTCGTTCTAAATTATTTTCAATAAGTCTAAATACGCGATTCACCTCTAACCCAATCTCCCTATTTGCTGTTAACAGTGCGACATCTGTGTAAATTGTGGAGGTTCTTTCGTTAAAGTTCCCTGTTCCAATGT
>Ga0194123_10002145_pt1 | contig 26743 bp, 30 predicted proteins | sample TA2MahsurfametaG_5_FD_155479 | JGI IMG/M metagenome (GOLD analysis project Ga0194123, IMG submission 155479) | Freshwater microbial communities from Lake Tanganyika, Tanzania - TA2015023 Mahale A surface | ecosystem: Environmental > Aquatic > Freshwater > Lake | place: Tanzania: Lake Tanganyika... | reverse complement strand
CCAGGTAAAACATTCTTGATCCGAATCACTGCTCTGTTTGTTGCATGACGCTGCCAAGGCAGCCCATGCGGCAGGCGGACCAGACGAGAAGCCACCCTGCGGGGTGGCTTTTTTGTGCCTTGCAGCGGGTTTGCGTTTAGCTGCTGTTCGTGGGTCTTGTTTCCAGCTGGCAGCTTGCCCGTGCTTCGATGCAAGCCTTGCAGGGATGGTTGAGCGCGCGTCCATGATCCGTCGATCTGTGCGTTTGTTCTGGCTCGCGGGCCGTCTATGGCTCCGCCACGACTGTGTCGATCTGAGCGCTGCCTTTGCCTACCACAGCCTTCAGTCTGTTCTGCCTGCGCTGTTGATCGCTTTGTCGGTGGCTGCGCGCCTCTTGGGCAATGATGATGGCTTGGTCGACGATCTGCTGCAGTCAGGATCACGCTGGATGCCTCCTGCTGCTTTGGCCTATTTCGAGCTCGTGATTGAGCGGTTTTTGCGGCAGGGTTTTGGGGCAGGATTGTTTGGCGTTGCTCTGCTCTTTTTGACATCAAGCAACGCCTATCTGACGCTTCAGCGCGGGGCTGATCGCATCTGGTGGAGAAAGCCTTCTGGCCACCGCCGCCAAACATTTGTGCAGTTGTTTCGCCGTTATCTCAAGCTTCGCTTCAAAGGAGTTGGCCTGTTGCTTTTGATGGGCTTGTTCATTGCCCTTGATCAGCTGATCAGTAACCAACGCTTGCTCGGTTCGCTTGATTTGCGAACCGCCATCGTCAGTTGGTTGCCGCTCTCTTTGCAATGGCAGCGTCCTGTCAGCCTTGGACTTGATCTGTTGAGTTCGCTTGCGATCACGTTTGTTGGAGCGCAGCTGTTTCTTTGGTGGCTGCCCTCTAGGCCTGTTGCCTGGCGAAGACTGTTGCCGGGAGCAGCGCTTTGCTCGGTCGCCTTGACAGGTCTCAACCTTCTTCTTGGGCGCATTTTGTTAATCCTTGGGCTGCGTTTTTCGACCTACGGCGTTGTCGGCGGGGTGTTGATTTTGACCTTGTGGGTCTGGCTGGTGGGTGTGATTGTTTATTACGCGCAGTGTTTCAGTGTTGTCTATGGCTCTCGGCTGAACCCTCTGAGCCTGCGCTCATCCTCCACTGGCCTGCGTTGATGCTTTCAGCTTTCGGCGTAGCGCGCCAGGATGGCCAGGCACGCCGTGGTGCCTAAGGCGCAGTCATCCCCAATGCTCAATCGCTTGCCCTGGTGGTGGTTTGTCGTGCTTGCCCTGCTGCTGTTGGCGCCAGGTCCTGCCAGTCGTCTGCTGCTTGATGTTGTGGGCGGTGTGACCCTGCTTGTCGTCGGGCTGCCCGTTGCCCTTGGCGGGGTGGGTTTGTTGGCCTGGTTTGTGCTGCAGCGCCGCATGCGCACCTGCACGGCCTGCGGGTTTCGCAGCCTCGGCAGCGATGTCTGCCCTGCCTGCGGCACCGTGTTCAGCGTTGATGAGCCGCAAGCCGCCGCATCTGCTCGAGCGGTGAGCGACACCAGCTTCGATGCGCGCGACCTCACGGTTGATGTGACGGCGATTGATGTCGATCGGGATGAGGCAAGCAAGCAGGATTCTTGAGCCCGATGGTCAGGTGTGGCTTGCTTGGCTGTCGTCCTCAGTGCCTGCGGTCTTTCCCTTCAGCTCATCAAGACGTCGTTCTCTGAGGTAGAGAAACAGCGGGCAACCAAAGGCAAAGGCGATGGTGACGCAGCTGAGCAGCACCCAGGGCAGACCGCGCATGTTCAGGCGGCGCGTCTCGCTGATCATCCAGATCGTGACCGCGCTCGCTCCGATGGCCAGATCCCTTGAGAGCGATGCGGCAGCCGGATTGGCATTGGCCAATTGCACAAACAGGCCGAGGTCAAAGCTGGCTCCGTAGGCCTGCATGAACTCGAGGTTGGCCAGCCATGGCAGCACCCCTCCTGCCACGGCCAAGAGCAGATAGACCGTCTGAAGGCTCGTTTTGCTGATGGCCACAGGGTTCAGGTGTTGTTGAACGGTGTTGTCGTGCCGTCTTGAGGATCCCACAGTTCAATGCTCTGCTCGATGCTCTCCAGTAGCTCCTCGCAGCGTTGGGCATAGGCCTGAGCGCGTTGATACAGCCCGCCCATCTCCTCGACTGGCAGGTCGGGAGCCTGCAGCTGGGCCAGCGCCAGCTCCAGCGCGCTCTGCGCCTCGCTGTAGCTCAGGTCGGCGGCGATGGGTGGCGATGGGCTGTTCGCCTGCAGCTCCTTGCTGCTGCTGTGGCGTTCCCCGCTCAGCTTGTCTGAGCCCTGAGTGCGCCCGCGTCCGCCTCGGCTTGCTGTGGAGTTGCTGCTTCGAGCCATCTCAGCTGCTTCCCTCGTGCCTGTTGCCCATGGTGTCTGCTTGAGCCGGGCTGTGCGGTTGCCGGCTGGTGATCTCGGCTTGCAGCATGCCATCGGCTAACTGCAGGCTGACCTGATCACCGGCTGTGATCTGGGTGATGCGGCTGATCAGGGCACCGCGTTGGTCCCGCATCAGCACAAAACCACGTTGCAACCAATGCTGCGGCGAGAGCAGCTCGAGCAGTTGGCGCTGCTGCATCAACGTGCGCCGCCTGGTTTCAACCAGCACGCGTGGATGCAGTTCACCCAGTCGCGTTCGCCATTGAGCCAGAGACTGGTGCTGCCGCTCGAGCCGCCAACGCAGCTGCTCAGCGGCCTGCTGCCGCAGAAGCTGCAGGGACTGCAGCACAGCCAGCCGATCGGGCAGCAAGGCCACCATGGCGGCGGTGGGGGTGGCGCAGCGCCGGTCTGCCACCAGATCCACAACCGTGGTGTCATCGTCGTGGCCGACCCCGCTCACCACAGGTACGGGAAAGTTGGCGACGGCTCGGGCGAGGTGCTCTCCGTCAAAGACGGCCAGGTCTTCACGGCTACCGCCGCCGCGGGCCAGCACGGCTGCGTCGAGGCCGAGGCTCGTGGCCTGATCGGCCAGCACGCGAAGCGTCTGACAGATCTCTGCTTCAACAGCCCCTTGCACGGGGATCGGTACCAGCAGAAGCCTGGCAGCTGGCCAGCGCTCGGCGGCGGTACGCAACATGTCGGCCAGGGCCGAGCTGGGCACGCTGGTCAGCACGGCAATTCGTTGGGGCAGCTTGGGCAAGGCGCGTTTGCGCTCGGCTGCGAGCAGACCTTCGCTTTCGAGCAAGCTGCTGACCCGCTCGAACTGGCGCAGCACGGTGCTCAGGCTTGGCCGCAGATCAAGCACTTGCACCGACAAACTGGCGCGGCCAGCCCAGAAGTTGAGCTTGCCCACCACCACAACACCCTCGCCATCGGCGGGTTGATGGCTGAGCCGCGGTAGTTGTGAGGCCCAGACCACGGCAGGAATCGAGGCTTCCCCATCGCCCAGGCTCATCCAGAGATGGCCCTTCTTGAGCTGGGGTTTGATCACAGTGGCGTCGAGCACAAACCGCGGCGCAAAACCGCGCTCCAGCAGGTTGCCGATGGCCCGGTTCAGTTCAGCCACGCTGTAGCGCGGAAGTCCGGTACTGCTCACGGCGCTGCAGTCACCCTTTGAGCTGGCGGTAGCACTGCCACCAGTACAGGCTGAGCAGACTGGCGGCAGCAAAGATCCCTTGGCCGGCGGGATGGTCGATGCGGACCAGGCCGATTCCGGCAATCACAACTGCACTGCTCAGCAGGCGTGCACCGTCGCGCCTGTTGTTGACATAGAAACGGGCCACGGTGGCGCTGGCCTGGCTGCCAGGGGGCTGTGTTGACCATTTAAGGTCCCGCCTAGAAGCGTCTTGGCTCCATGGTGCGACGGCGGCAGCTGTTGGAGCAGCAATTGGCAGCGGTGCTCCCGCCTGATCCGGCTCTGGTGCTGGTGACTGATCTGGACGGCACCTTGCTGGGGGGCTCACGCAGCTGGCGCCAGCGCGTCTACGGCTGGCTCGAGCGCAGCCGTGAGCAGGTGCTGCATGTGTTCTGCACCGGCCGCGATCTTGCCTCGATTGCCCGTCTGCTCAGCGAGGACGCCGACCATGGACTGGTCGCACCTCACCTGGTGATTGGTGATGTGGGCTGCACGGTGGCGTGCGGTCAGAGCCTTGAGCCATTGCCCCTGGCCGTTGAGCCCATCGAAGCCCGTTGGCAGGGCAAACCTGAGCGTTTGCTGCCGTTGCTTGCGGGTGTGCCGGGCCTGTCTCCCCAGCCTTTGACCGCCGATCGTCGCCTGGCCTACTACTACGACCCCGACACCTTTGTGCCTGAGCTGGTGCCGGTGCTCGAAGCCCACGGCGTCGATTGCCTGTTCTCCGATAACCGCTATCTCGATGTGCTGCCTGCGGGGGTCAACAAGGGCAGCACCCTGCTCGAGCTGCTGGCCTTGCTCGAGGTGGACCGCACCCGGGTGGTGACCGCTGGCGACACGCTCAACGATCTGGCGATGTTTGAAACGGGCCTGGCAGGGGTGATGGTGGGCAATGCCGAACCGGCCCTGCTGGAGCACGCCGCGCGATTGCCCCAGACCTACACGGCCAAGGCCCATGGCTGTGAAGGCATTGTCGAGGGCCTGCGCCACTTTGGCTTCGGCGATCTGTTGACGGGGTTATGAGCGCTGTTGCTGCTGTTGCCGTTTGGTGCCTGCTGTCGCAACAGCCGTGGTCGGATCCTCGGGCCAGGGATGTTTCGGGTAGCGGCCGCGCAAGTCGCGCCGTACCTCGGCGTAGGTGTGCTGCCAGAAGTGACGTAGGTCCTCGCTGACGGCTGCTGGTCTGCCCGCAGGGCTCAGCAGCTCGAGCCGTACAGGCATGCGGCCCTGCATCACGCTGGGGTGGGTCGTGGTGCCAAACATCTCCTGCAGTTTGACGGCCAGCACCGGTCTGCCCTCGCTGTAGTCGAGTCGGGCCTGGCGCCCCGAGGCGATCGCCACTGTGCTGGGCAACAGGGCCTCGAGCTGCTGTCTGGACGCCCAGGCCAGCTCGCCCCATAGGCACGCCTGCAGATCCAAGCGTTGCAGGTCCTCAAGGCTGCGCAGGCCCAGCAGCTGCGGCCCCAGCCAGCTCGCCAGATCGTTGAGCAGGGCGCTGTCGCTGCGCGATGGCCATGGATCGCCGAGCCATTGATGGGCGATCTCCAGCCGCTGTTGCAACTGGCGGGCGCCCTCGCTCCACGGCAGCACCGCAAGACCGCGGCTTCGGATCTGCTTCAGTAGCAGCTCGCCGATGGCCTGTTGATCGGCATCATCGAGGGGCCGGCGCTCGAGCACCAGGGCCCCCAGCCTGAGCTGCTGTTCGCAGCGCACCCGCTCAGCCTGGCTGTCCCAGCTGATGCAGGGCTGCACCGTGCCGCTGCTCCGGGCCTGCAGCAGCAGGGTCTCCAGCGGCAGCGGCAGCGCCAGCTGGATGCGGGCATCGTTGTGCTGACCGTCAACGCTGGCCACGGCGAGAGCGGTTTGCGTGGCCAGCGGGTCATCGGGCGGCAGTGCCGCGCCCCGGCCGTTGCGCAGGACAAACCGCCCGGGTTGATCAGTTCGGGCCAAAGCAACCCGCTCGGGATACGCCCAGCTGAGCAGCACTGCCGCCGCTTCGGGGGGTGCTGCAGCGCTGGGCTTTGGCGCGGCCGGCAGCTGGGCCAGCAGGGCCTGACGCTGCTGCTGCAGGCGCTGCCATTGCGGGTTGCGGGGCTGATGTTTGCTCAGCCAGCTCAGCCGGGCCCCCAGGTCACTGCCAGTGCTGCTGCGATCAAGGGGATCGCGTTCGCTCAGCAGCACCGCCAGCGAGGCGGCCATCGGCTGCCAGCCCTGCTCACAGGCCCGCAGCAGCATGTGGGCCAGCCGCGGATGCACGCCCAGTTGACCCATGGCATGGCCATGGGCGCTGAGCCGTCCCCCGGGCTCAAGGGCGCCCAGCTGCTCCAGCAGAACGCGCGCTTCCTGCAGGCTTGCCTGGGGTGGTGGCACGAGCCAGGTGAGCCCTGCGCCGAGGGGCTCCCCCCATAGCGCCAACTGCAAGGCCAGCGGCACCGGGTCGCACGCGAGCAGTTCTGGTGTGTCAAACGCGGGCCGCCGTTGCTGCTCAAACTCAGACCACAGGCGAACGCAGCGTCCGGGGCCCAGGCGTCCGGCGCGCCCCTTGCGTTGTTCGGCGCTGGCCTGGCTCGCGCTCTCGGTAACCAGACCATCCATGCCGCTGCGCGGATCAAAGCGGCTGCGGCGGCTCAGGCCGCTGTCGATCACCAGCTCTACCCCTTCAATCGTCAGTGAGCTTTCGGCGATGCTGGTGGTCAGAACCACCTTGCCCTGGCCCGGGCGCGCGGGGCGGATGGCCTGGCTCTGTTCAGCGAGGGTCAGGTTGCCGTGCAGCACGGTGAGGTCATCGTTGTCGCTCCAGCTGGTTGCCTCAAGGGCCCGTCGGGTGCGGCCGATCTCGGCAAGGCCCGGGAGGAACACCAGTGCTGTGCGCCCCGCTCTGGGGGCGTCTCGCCAGTGGGATGAGAGCGCCCGTGCCACCTGCTGGGCGAGCGGCTCGTCCTGTTTGGGCCGCTGGTAGCTGATCTGCACCGGATGCTCGCGGCCTTCGCTGCGCAGGACCTTGGCCTGGGGCCAATGCTCGGCCAGGGCCTCGATCTGCAGGGTGGCCGACATCACCAGCAGCCGCAGTTCAGGGTTGAGCATCTCCCTGGCCTGACGCAGCAGCACCAGCGCCAGCTCGGTGTCGGCTCCGCGTTCATGGAACTCATCGAGGATCACAGCCGTGACCCCTGCCAGCTCTGGATCTGCCTGCAGCCGGCGCAAAAACAGGCCGCTGGTGAGCACCTCCAGGCGGGTGGCTGCCGATGTGCGCGATTCGAGCCTGACGCTGTAGCCGACGCGCTGACCCACAGATTCACCCAGCTCGCCCGCCAGGCGCTGGGCCGCAGCCTTCGCCGCCAAGCGCCTGGGTTCAAGCATCAATATTTTGTCTGTCCCTGGCGTTGCGCCAAGCAGGGCCAGGGGCACGCGGGTCGTCTTGCCAGCCCCAGGCGGTGCCTGCAGCAACAGGGTTGATCCCGGTGGCGCCAGCGCGGCTGTGATGGCCGGGATCAGGCCATCAATCGGCAGGGCGTGCGGCCGGGACTCAGCGCACGTGGCGGGCTCCATCGACCGGGTGATAGGGCTCGCCGGTGGTCTCTTCGTACACGATGGCCGGCAGGCCGGTTTCAAACATGGTCTGCAGCGCTTCTTTGAGGTAAGGATTCCAGCCGCCGGTGCTGACCTTGCCGTGCCGCACGGTCCAGTCCCAGGTGCCTTGCAGGTCACGGGGAATGCGACCCTCGCGGTCGCGGCGGGCGACCAGATCTTGCGATTCGACAAGGCCGACCAGGATCGGATCCTTGCCGTAGGCGGGCGTGAGGCTGAGCTCGAGACGCACCGGATCCTCCTTGATCAGCTTCAGCCGAAACCGGGGCGGCAACTTGAGATTGCGCAACACGGCACCGACGATTCTGGTCCTTTGATCCACCGGCGCTCTCCGCTTGAAAACAGGTTCTGCCCAGTGAGCCTATTCAGTGGAGGGACGGGGTTCGTCTTCGAAGCGCACGGTCAGCAAATCTTCGCGGGTCAGTTCACCCTCTGAATCCAGCAATTCCGGGTGGATGGTGAGCCGTCCGGTCCGATCGACAGGCTGGTTAGCCGGCTCAGATGTGGATCGGACGCCCGTGCCGGCGGCGCCATAGCCACGCGCCATCACCCGGAAGGCCTGCCAAAGCAGAACAACAAAGCAGGTTCCGTACAGCAGCGGGAGCATCAGCTGCAGCAGGTGAGGGTCCGCTCCCATCATGGCTCCCGCCGACCTGCCTGTTCCCCCGTGGTCGCCAGCATCCACGCCCACAGCGTGGCGCAGGCAGCGCCAAAGGCGAGAAAGGCCAGCAGCAGCGAAGCGGTGCCCATGACGTGCAAGCTGTTTACAAATCTTAGCGAGAGGCCGCTGGCAGTGCTTCTCGCTGCCGCAGTCAGTTCCTAGCCTTGTGCCCCAAGCCAAGGAACCTGCCATGGGGACCGTGCGTTCCACCGCCGTTGCACTCGCCGGTTCGCTGCTTGTGTGTCAAGGGCCAGCCACGGTCCTGGCGCAGGGCGGCTCCCCAGCGCCGGCTTCGTTGTCGCGTCAGTCGTTTGTGGCGGCGGCCGTGCGCCGCGCCGGGCCTTCGATCGTCACCATCGACACCGAGCGGACAGTGACCGTGCGAGGCGGGGCTCCAGGATTGCCAGCCCCGCTGCTCAATGATCCTTTTTTTCGGCAGTTCTTCGGGCTGCCCCAGTTCATGGTGCCGCCGTCGCAGCGCACCGAGCGAGGCCAGGGCAGCGGCTTCATCGTTGATGCCAATGGCTTGATCCTGACCAATGCCCATGTGGTCGATAAGACCGACAAGGTCATCGTGGGTCTGCAAGATGGGCGCCGTCTGGAAGGCACTGTGGTTGGACTGGACCCCCTGACCGATCTGGCGGTGGTGCGGTTGAGCGGTGCCGGTCCATGGCCCCTTGCGCCTTTGGGCAATTCGGATCAGTTGCAGGTGGGCGATTGGGCGATCGCTGTTGGCAACCCGTTTGGCCTCGACAACACGGTGACCCTGGGCATCATCAGCAACCTCAATCGCAATGCCAGCAAACTTGGCATTACCGATAAGCGCCTCGACCTGATTCAGACCGATGCGGCGATCAACCCCGGCAATTCAGGTGGCCCGCTGCTCAATGCCGATGGAGAGGTGATCGGTATCAATACGTTGGTTCGCTCAGGACCTGGGGCTGGTTTGGGTTTTGCCATTCCCATCAATCGGGCCCGCGACATCGCCTCCCAGCTGGTGAGCAAAGGCCGCGCCAGTCACCCCATGATTGGCGTGAGCCTTGAGCCCGTACAGCCAGCAGCGGGTTCCGATGCACTCAGCGGCATCAGGGTTGTTGCCGTTGTGCCCGGGGGGCCGGCGGCGGCAGCCGGATTAAAGCCTGGCGATGTGATCGTGGCCGCTGCTGGTCAGCCTGTGCGCCAGCCAGGGCAGTTGGTTGCTGCGGTTGAGCGTACGGGCGTGGGGAACAGCCTGCCTCTGACGCTCAAGCGTCAGGGCAATGAACTGCAGATCCAGGTGGTTCCTGTGGATCTGAGCAGCTTGAATCGGCGTTAAGCCCGCTCGCGCAACTGTTCGACGCACTGGGTGACGCACTCGCCATCATCCAGTGAGCAGGTGGTGATGCATTCGAAATAGCTCTCCATGGCATCCCAGGTCTGGTTTGCGGCGTCGCCCTGTTGCATCGAGCCGCTGCTGATCGGTTGCGGTCCGTTGAACTCGGCCATGGATCGTTGGATGCGATGCGTATGAAGTCAGCTTATGCAGACAAAACTCTTGACACCAGAAAAATGAGTCTCAATGCCTAGCTCTTGATGAAGTTTCGTGTGCCTGCCTTTCAGCGCCAGTGCTGGTCTGGCTTTTCAGGGTTGAACCGGCTGTTTCTTGCGAGACTTCTCGCGTTGCTTGTCGCGGTTGGCGGCCCGTTTGGCGGCCCTGGCCTGCTCCTCTGAGGCGGCGCGGGCCGCGTCGGCCTCCTCCTCTTTTTTCTGCAGGTAGTAGGCGTAATCGCCGCGGTAGCGCACCAGTTCGCCATCGCGCAGCTCGACGATCGTGTTGGCTACCCGTGAGATGAAATAGCGGTCGTGGCTCACCAGCAGGGCCGCCCCCTCGTAGGCGATCAGGGCGTCTTCGAGCATCTGCTTGGCGGGGATGTCGAGGTGGTTGGTGGGCTCATCGAGCACCAGCAGGTTGCAGGGCGACAGCAGCATCAGCGCCAGGGCCAGGCGCGCCTTTTCGCCACCACTGAGCTTGCCGACCTCCTTGAACACGCTCTCGTTCGAGAAGCAGAAGCTGCCCAGCAGGCTGCGCACCTGGGTCTGGGTCCAGTCGGGCACCGCTTCAAAGATCGTGTCGATCACGGTTTTCGACAGGTCCAGCGCCTCGGCCTGGTTCTGCTCGAAGTAGCCGGCGATCACGTTGTGCTCGCCCAGGCGGGCAATGCCTTCATCAGCGCTCTCCGTGCCCATGATCAACCGCAACAGGGTCGATTTGCCGGCGCCGTTGGGCCCCACAAAGGCGATGCGATCGCCCCGCTCGATCTCCAGCTCGGCCCCCAGAAACAGGATCTGCTCGCCGTAGCTGTGGCTCAGGTCCTTGATCTCGGCCACCAGCCGGCCCGAGCGGGGCGGCTCGGGAAAGCGGAAGCGCGGCCCGCCCACGGTCTCGACCGGCGCATCGATGCGCTCGACCTTGTCGAGCAGCTTCTCGCGGCTCTTGGCCTGGGTCGATCGGGTGGCGCTGGCCCTGAAGCGGTCGATGTAGGCCTGCTGCTCGGCCAGCTCCTTCTGCTGGCGCTCGAAGGCGGCCTGGGTGGCCTCGCGCTCGAGGCTTTTCTGCTCGAGGTGCTGGCTGTAGTTGCCCAGGTAAGTGCGCGAGATGCCGCGTTCGGTCTCGACAATCTGGTTGCAGACCCGATCCAGAAAGGTGCGGTCGTGGCTGATCACCACCAGGGCGGCGCTCTGCTCGAGCAGGTAGCCCTCCAGCCATTGGATCGTCTCCACGTCCAGGTGGTTGGTGGGCTCGTCGAGCAGCAGCAGATCAGGCTCCTGCAGCAGGATCTTGCCCAGGGCGATGCGCATCTGCCAGCCGCCGGAGTAGTCGGCCACCAGCTGCTCGGCGCCTTCAGGACTGAAGCCGATGGTGGGCAGCAGTTTGTCGATGCGGGCCTCGAGCTCGTAGCCGTGCAGGGCCTCGAAGCGCTCGTGCAGGTGGCCCAGCTCGTGGATCAGCTCCTCGAGGTGATCAGGATCTGCAGCGGCCTTGTCGCTGGCCATCTCGTGTTCGACCTCGCGGGTGCGGTTGAGCACCTCTGCGGCCTCGCCGAAGGCCTGGAACAGCTCGGCGCGCACCGTGCGCTGGGGGTCAACGTCAAATTCCTGCTGCAGATAAGCAATGCGGGGGTTGCCCTGGCGCACGATCTGACCGCTGCTGGGCTCCTCGAGCCCGGCGATCAGCCGCATCTGGGTCGATTTGCCGGCTCCGTTGACCCCCACCAGACCGATGCGATCGCCGCTTTTGACCTCCCAGGTCACATCGCGCAGCACCTCGCCGGTGGGGTAGATCTTGCAGATCTTTTCAAGGCGCAGCACAGCGAGCGTCCACAGAATCGCCGCGCTGGAGCCCGGAGGCGGCGGCTGGTGAGCCCATCATCCCGCTCGGCCAGACTGCGCTGCAGTGCGCCCTGCCACGCTCCGATGATCAAACGCCTCGAACAGGTGGCCGCCCTTGTCGTTGCCGCTGGTCTGGCGATCGTCAGTTATTGGCTGTTTTTCAGCTGGGCCCAGGGTGGCGGGGCCGGTCAACGCCAGCGGCGTTCAGAGGCCCCCGCGGGCTTTGAGCAGCCATTGCTTGCTGGCGGCATCATCGAGCGAGGCAATGTGGGCACGCACCTCTTCGGCGCTGACCGGCAGGTTGTGCTCTTCGCCGAGCGCGACGATGCGCGCCAAGGCGCCACTGGGGTCTTGCAAAGCCTGGCGGAACAGCGCCTGGGTTAGCTCAGGGTTGGCTTGGATCAGCGCATACAGCGCGGCGGCTTGGTTTTGGCTGCTCTCAGACATGGTGAAGCCGGTCGATCGGAGAGGCTCAAACCCCGACCTTATGGGTGATCGGCCGATTTGGCAGTCTGCGGTCGTGCTTTGTGGCAGACGCGTCAGGCTGCTTGGGCGTGGCTGGCGTCGCGTTCACCGCTGGCAGACGCATCTTCCATGCTGCGCGCATCGAGGCAAAGCACCTTGCGCAACTGGGCGTAGTTGTGAGCCAGAGCCTGGTTGCCGTCTTGTTGGGCGCCAAATTCGGCCCGTTGCAGCACATGGTGCAGGTGGGTGAGCAGATAGGTGCTGATCACGGCTGAAACCAGCACATCGCTGCGCTCTGGCGTGCGCGCTTTGCGGTTGCGGACCTGCTCGCGGCTGGCGCCGGCGAGGCTCTGACGCGGCCGCGTGGATTGCCTGGAAAGGGTGGCCATGGGATTCGGGGGCATCACCCCCCGCGAGAAACAGATGCGTCAAGCATAGTCATGGATACTACCCTTGCGCATCTCTGTACACTTTGGGCTATCCCAAAGCATCCGAGCGGCAGTGGCCACGCGGCAAAGCTCCTCAAGCGGCAAGCCGAAGTCGCCACGCATCCAGGTGGTGCTCCCAGAAGAGCTGTGTCAGCGCCTGGCCGAGCTCGCCGAAGCCGAATCGCGCACGGTCAGCAACATGGCCAAAGTGCTGATCCAGCAGGGTGTTGAGCGCTTTGAAGAAGCCATGGCGGCTCCCGCAGTGGCCCCCGCAGTAGCCCCGGAAGTGGCGACCGATCACTTTCGGGCTGTGCTCGAAGAGCAGGAGCGTCAGCAGCCCCAGCGGCTCAGAGGTGCCCCCCGTCGGGTGCGTCTGCAGCGCCCGACCTAGGCGGGCCTGGCGCACACCCCCAGCACCAGAGGCTGACTGGCACCAGTGACGCTGATCGCGTTGCTGGGGTGGTTGTGGTGGTGCCACCAGGCCAGCAGCGCAAAGGCCAGGGCTTCGCGCTGCTGATCGGCGATGCCCAGCTCGGCCAGGGGACGCACGATCGTGCCGCGGCAGCGGCGCCTGAGCTGGCCCATCAACGTGGCGTTGCGGCAACCCCCGCCAGCCACCAACAGCTCAACGGGGGGGCGCTTGCGCAGATCCTGTGCCACGCAGGCAGCGCTGAAGGCGGTCAGCGTGGCGAGTTGATCGCTCTGACTCAAATGGTGCATGGCCTCAAGACGCCGCTGCAGGTCGGTCTGGCCGAACTGCTCGCGCCCGGTTGATTTGGGTGCCGGCTGGCTGAAATAGGGCTCCTGCATCCACTCACTGAGCAGGCCTTCGTCGGGGTTGCCCTCGGCGGCCCAGGCGCCGCCCGCGTCGCAGCTGCGCTCACCGCTGCTGAACTGCTGCACCGCCAGATCGATGAGGCTGTTGGCGGGCCCGCAGTCCCAGCCGCTCAAGTGGGCGTGTCGCTCAGGGCCCTCAGCCGGGGGGATGAGGGTCAGATTGGCGATGCCGCCCAGGTTGAGCACGGCACGCCAGCCCGCGATGCGGCCCAGCAGGGCCGCATCGGCAGGGGGGACCAGCGGTGCCCCTTGCCCGCCATGGGCCAGATCGGCCGCGCGAAAATCAAACACCACCGGTCGCTGCAGCAGAGCCGCCAGCAGGGGGCCTTGCAGCAGCTGCAGGCTGGCGCCCCGCTGACCATGGGCGGGAGGTCGGTGCCACAGGGTCTGGCCGTGGCATCCCACCAGCTGGGCCAGCCCGTCTGGATCGCACTGCTGGGCCGCGGCAGCCTGTTGGAGGGTGATCGCTTCAGAGAGGTCCAGCAGCTCGGCAGTGCTCAGGCATGCGCCCTGGCCCGCAGCGATCAGCTGCTGCCTGAGCCGCTCGGGATAGGGCACGCTGGCGCTTGCCAGGATCTGCCACCGCGGCCGGCACATGGCTCCGCTGAAGCTGGCCAGCACAGCATCAACGCCATCGGCGCTGGTGCCACTCATCAGCCCCAGCACGCGCATCGTGACGTCAGTGGCTGGGGAGCGCTTCGAGGGCTTCGCTGGTGCCCATGACCACCAGCAATTCGTCGGCAAGAAGAATGTGCGAGGCAGGCGGGTTGACGGCCAGGCGGTTTTCGGGGCCAGCGGCCAGCACGCTGACGTTGAAGTTCTTGCGCAGGTTCAGATCGCGCAGCGATTGCCCCACAAACGACTGCGGCACTTTGATCTCCTCAATGCTGTTGCGATCATCGAGGCGCAGGCGCTCCAGCAGGTTGGGCCGCACCAGCTCCATGCCGAGTCGTGTGCCCTGCATCTTGGAGGGGAAGACCACCTTGTCGGCCCCAACACGCCTGAGCATTTTTTCGTGAAGGTCGCTGGTGGCGCGGGCGATCACCTGACGCACGCGCGAGCCCTTGCCGTCTTTGACGATCAACGTGGCGGTGATGCTGGCTTCAATCGGTTCGCTGATGGCGACCACCACCGTGGCGACATCGAGCACGCCGGCAGCGCGCAGCGCTTCCTCGTCGGTGCAGTCGACCACCCGTGCTTCGACGGCTGAGGCCTGTTGACGCAGCTCATCGACGGCGCGCTGGTTGGCGTCGATCGCCAACACCTCAGCGCCAAGCCTGAGCAGTTCAAGGCTCACGGCGGTGCCGAAACGCCCAACGCCGATGACCGCAAAACTTTCGGTGGCCGCGGGCGCCTCTCCTTGCCATTGCCACCATTGGTTCATGAATCCAAAGCCCGAAGCAGAGCCAGATCAGAAGGCTGACCCTCCGATTCTGGCTCCCTTCGGGCCCAGCATCAGCGGTTGGGCTGAGGGGTCATGCGCAGATAGGGCCTGATCTCAGTGACACCCTTGGGAAACTTGCCGCGGGCTTCCTCGGTGGGAATCGAAGGCACCACGACACAGTCGTCGCCGTCTTTCCAGTTGACCGGGGTGGCGACCTGATGGTGGTCGGTGAGCTGCAACGAATCGATCACGCGCAGGATCTCGTCGAAGTTGCGGCCTGTGCTGGCGGGATAGGTGATCTGCAGGCGCAGCTTTTTGTTGGGGTCGATGATGAACACCGAGCGCACCGTCAGATTGTTGAGCGCATTGGGATGGATCATCCCGTAGAGATCGCTCACTTTCTTGTCTTCATCGGCCAAGATCGGGTAATCGACCGTGGTCTTCTGGGTCTCGTTGATGTCGCAGATCCAACCCTTGTGGCTCTCGGCTGAATCGACGCTGAGGGCAATGGTCTTGACGTTGCGCTTCTCCCACTCGGGGCGCAGGCGTGACACTTCACCCAGCTCGGTGGTGCAGACCGGGGTGTAGTCAGCGGGGTGGGAGAACAGCACGACCCAGCTATCGCCGGCGAAGTCGTAGAGGTTGATGGGACCCAGCTGGGAGTTCTGGGTGAAATCGGGCACGGTGTCGCCCAGTTGCAAGGCCATGGGAGGAGGTTGGATCTCCCGCTTATGTTGCCATAGCCGATCGGAAAACGGGTTAACCCCGCTCGATCAGCACGCAGCGCAGGCCAGCGGCCCTGGCGCCGGCAAGGTCTTCGGGGCTGTCGCCCACGTGCCAGGCCTCATCGGCCTTGAGTTCAAGCGCGCTGAGGGCCAGGGCAAAGGGTCTGGGGTCAGGCTTGGCAGCGCCCGCTTCGCTGGACACCACCACCGCGTCAAACCACAGATCAAGGTCCAGTTGCTCGAGCAGGCCGTGCAGGCGGCGATCGAAGTTGCTGACCACCGCCAGCTTCAGTCCTGCAGCATGCCAGCGCTGCAGCTGCTGCAGCACATCGGGAAAGACCTGCCATTGCGCGCCCTGGGCAAAGTGCTCAAACAGGGCCAGCCGCAAATCTTGCTCGGGTTCTGGGGCCCCAACTTGGTTGAAGGTTTCGCTGATCCGCTCCCCCCACCACTCCTGCTCAGCGCGCAGCAACGCGTCAGGCTCGAGGCTGCCGAAGGCCAGGGGCGGTGCCTGGCTCAGAACCTGCCGAAAGGCCGCATCCGCCGCTTCGGCATCCAGGCTGATGCCGTGCTCGGCGGCCACTGCGGCGTAGCTGCTGCCGACGGGGCGCTGCAGGCCGATCAAGGTGCCCATGGCATCGAGCAACAGCCCCCTGGGTCTGGACCATGGCGCCGGCGGGGCGGGGCTGGAAGGGTCGGGCATCGTCACTGTGGCGGCAGATCACCAGTGCGCCAGCCATCCTGCCGCCACTTTGACCCGATGGCTGCGTCCTGGCAGGCGGGTCAGGTAGGCCAGTTTGCGCAGTTCAAATGCGGCACGGCCCGCCAGTGTCAGGCCCGCAGCCGTCAGGCAGGCGTCTCCCCTGCCGAGGCTCATCATTTCGCCCAGGTCCTGGAACTTGAAGGTCTTGAGCGGTTCACCGCGTTGGCCCGCCATCAGGTTGGCGGCAAGGCAACTCGCCTGTTGAAACGCCACCTGGGCATTGCTTGCGTGCGGCTGGCCTTCGGCATCGTCGAGCGCGGCCACATCGCCAAGCGCAAAGACGTCCTCGACGCCCTGGACGCGCAGGTCCTGCTCACAGAGCAGCCTGCCGCGGGCATCGTGAGGTGCGTGCGGATCCAGGCAAGGCGGTTGCGCCCTGATGCCCGCGGTCCAGATCACCGCATCCACCGTGAGTCGCTCGGCCTGCGGGCCGATTAGCAGATGGTCTGCGCCCACAGCGCTCACCGCAGCGCGGGTGCGCACGCGTACATCGCGCCGTTGCAGGGCCAGCAACGCCTGCTCGCGGTTGAAGGCTTTGGCGCCGGGCAGCAGCTGGGGGCCCTGCTCGAGCAGTTCGACCAGGGCACTGCCTTTGACTTCATCGGCAAGCTTGCAGGCCAGTTCAACGCCACTGGCGCCGCCACCGACCACCGCCAGCCTTTGCAGCGGGCGTTGGCGTTGCTGCAGGGTTGTGATCAGCGCCTGCAGGCGCTGCACATCCTCCAGGCTGCGAAAACTGAGTGCGTGTTCGGCAACCCCCGGCACACCAAAGCTTTCGGTGCTCGATCCGCTCGCGATCACCACCTGGCTGTAGGCGATCTGCCGCCCTGCGGCGGTATGGATCAGATGGCCGCTGGTGTCCACCCGGGTGACGCGATCCTGCAGCCAGGCGACTCCCCGGCCCGCCAGCAGTGCGTCGTAGCGAGGTGCAATCTCCCAGCTGCGCAGTTCATGGCTGAGCAGCTCGTAGAGCAGGGGCAGAAACAGAAAGCGCTCCCGCGGCTCGATCAGCAGGATCGGGCGATGTGCGGGCTGCTCGGCCAACGCCAGAGCCGTGAACAGCCCGCCAAAACCGCCACCCACGACCACGACCGGTGACTGAGGTGTCGCTGGCATGGTGTGCCCCGGCTGCGGCCTCGAACCCTAACGGCGAGCGCGGCTCGCGGGTGATGATGGTTCGATGGTCAGTGCTCCAGCCCTCTCTCTGCCTGCCGACCAGCAGGGCCAGCCCGTGGCCCTCGAGCAGGCCCTGGCTGTGCTGGAGCCTCTGTCGGCTCAGCAGCGCCTGGCTTGGGCACAACGTACCTTCGGCGAGCGCTTTGCGTTGACCACCAGCTTCGGCATCCAGGCCGCGGTGCTGTTGCACATGGTCAGTGAGCTGGGTCGTCAGAGCGGCCAACCGGTGCAGGTGATCTGGGTGGACACCGGTTATCTGCCCGCCGAGACCTACACCTATGCCGACCAGCTTGTCGAACGGCTGGGGCTGCAGTTGCACATTGCCCAGGGCGCCATCAGTCCGGCCCACATGGAGGCCCGTCATGGCCGCCTCTGGGAGACCGGAGAGCTGGCCGATCTGGAGCTCTATCACCGCATCCGCAAGGTTGAGCCCCTCGATCGGGCGCTTGAGCACCTGCAGGTGAGCTGCTGGGCGAGTGGCGTGCGCGGTGCGCAGACCGACCATCGCCGCGCCATGCAGACCCTTGATCCGATCAGGGGGCGTTGGTCCCTGCGGCCGCTGCTGAGCTGGAGCAAACGCGACGTCTATTACTACATGCAGGAGCACGAGCTGCCCCAGCACCCCCTGTTTGAGCAGGGGTATTCGACCGTGGGCGACTGGCACTCCAGCGCCCCCGACGACGGCGGCACCAGCGGGCGTGCCACCCGCTTCGGTGGACTCAAGCAGGAATGCGGCATTCATTTGCCAGGCCTCATGGGTGAGGGCATCTGAGGTGAGCCTGCGGGGGGACACCCGCTGGTTGCTGGTTGGCAACAGCCGCTGGCATTGGGCAGCCGAGCAGCAGGGCCAGCGCCGTTACTGGAGTGTGCCGTCTGCCCAGGACATCGAGGTGCAGCCGCAGCGCTGGGCTGCGGTGGGCGCGGTGCCTGTTGGCCTGCTGGATCCGGCGCGGCAGCTGTTGCTCGATCAGGTGCCCTTGCAGCAGATGCCACAGGCGTTGGGCATCGATCGAGCGCTCGCTGGCTTTCAGGCTTGGAGCCTGGCTCAGGCTCCTGTGTTGGTGGCCGATGCGGGCACCGCCCTGAGCCTCACCTGGATTGATGGGCGCGGCCGTTTTGCCGGCGGCCGGCTGATGGCTGGCGCTGCTTTGCAGCTGCGAGCCCTGCACCAGGGCACCCAGGCCTTGCCGGCGATCGACATGGCTGCCGTTGCGGCGTCAGGCGCCGCGCTTGAGCCCTGGCCGCGGCAGACAGCTCAGGCCCTGCTCACCGGTGTGTTCGAGGGCCTCGCGGGCGCGCTGCAGCGCGCTGCCCGTCAGCTGGCCCTGCAGGAGCCCCAGCTGCAGCTGTGGTTGACCGGCGGCGATGCAGGCCGGCTGGCGACCCTGCTCAACGGCGCAACTGGCGATCAAACGCCTGGCTGCTGGCGTTGGGATCCTGGACTCTGCCTCGATGGCCTGGCGAGGGTTGCCGAGCTCAGCTGAGCCCCAGGTCCCGCACGATGTCGTCGGCCATGGTCTCGGCCTTGACTTTGGTGTAGGCCTTTTCGATGCGGCCTGCAGCGTCGATCACAAAGGTGTGGCGCATCATGCCCATGTATTCGCGTCCCATGAATTTTTTGAGGCCGTAGCTGCCATAGGCCTCGGCAACCCCACAAGGCTCGGGGTCGCTCAGCAGGGTGAAGGGCAGGTCGTATTTGGCGATGAACTTGCCGTGGCTGGCAGCGCCGTCCTTGCTGATACCCAGCACCTGGATGCCGTGTTGCTTGAAGACGCTCCACTGATCACGGAAGTTGCAGGCTTCCTTGGTGCAGCCCGGCGTGTCGTCCTTGGGATAGAAGTACACAACGACACGCTGCCCGCGCAGCTGGCTCAGCTGAACGGGGGTGCCGTTCTGGTCGTTGAGGGTGAAGTCGGGAGCGGCATCGCCGACCTGCAGGGCCATGACGGGTTGGATTCACAATGGCCAGAGCCTAAGGGGGGCTTTGCCGACGCCGCAGCTCTGGTTGGTGCCCTGGGATCGGCCCGAGCAGATGGTGCTCGCCGGCGCGTTATCGGCGTCTGAGCTGCTCTGGGCTGAACGTCTGTCTGCCGCGCAGCGCTGGCGTTACGGCATGAGCCGCGCGGCGATGCGCCACCTGCTCAGTGGGGTGCTTGATGTGGCGGCGTTGCAGGTGCCGTTGCACAGCCCGCCAGGCCAGCCTCCGCAGCTGCCGCCAGAGCAGGGCTTTGTCAGCCTCAGCCATGCCAAAGGTGCTGCCCTGATCGCCTGGTCGCCGGCTGCGATCGGGGTCGACCTCGAGGCTGCCGATCGCAGCTTTGATGCCAGGGCTTTGATGCAGCGCTTTTTCCCCTTGCAGGAACAGCGTCAGCTGCAGGCGTTGGCAGCAGAGCCTCTGCGGCAGGCGGTGCTGCGCAGCTGGCTTGCCAAGGAGGCCGCGATCAAGTGGCGCCAGCGTTCTCTGGCCCAGGAGTTGACGGCCTGGAGCTTTGAGCACGCCAGCGGTCTGTTGCATCACAGCAGCGAGCCTGTGGCGCTCAAACCTTGCGAAGGCCTGTGCCAGCGGTGGCGCTGGGCTGCTGCAGGCGAGAGCCTGGAGGGCCAGCTGGCGGCCCCTTTAATTTGGCGGTTCGAATCGTGATGACCGCCGTGCAGTGGAAGGCCAGGGTCCGGCGCTTTGCAACATCCCTGACGGCCGGGGTGCTGCTGCTGCCGCTGCTCGCAGCTGGGTCCGCTGCGGCGGGGGTCGATGATCGGCCGGCCATCGAGCGCTTTGTGGCCACTGGGGTGATCAGCACCCGCAGCCTGCAGCAGGATCTGGGCCGGGCGCTGTGGCCCCCCCATGAGCTGCGTGCCGCGGTGGCGCGGGCCTACGGCATCCGCACAGTGGCGCTCGATCGTTACCTCGACTCGCCGGCGGGGCGCACCCTGTTGAGCCAAGCGGTGGCCTGGTGGTCGGCTGATCTGGCTCCGCCGGTGCGCCTGGCGGCCCTGCAGGCCGCGCTGCTGGCCGATAGCCGCGATGGCTCGGTGTCACTGTTGGGCCTGCTGCAACAACTGCCTGTCCGGTTTGTGCTGGCTGAGGCTCAGCAGGCTCCCCAGGCGGGCGGAGCGGCTTGCGGATGCCCGGCCGATTGCGGCAGCTCTGCGCTGGCTCACCTGGCATTTTTGATGGCTTGCCTGCAGGCCGGCGCGATGCATCCTGCAGGCCGCTGATCAGCGCTGCAGCGCTGCGATGAGCAGCTGATGGTGCAGCCGCTGCGGCAAGTTGTTGCCGCTCTCGGCTTGAAGCAGTCGTTTCAAGCCGTTGCGCTGCTCAACAGTGCTCAGGTGTTCGGCCAGGAACGCCGCATAGGGCTGCTCGTCGTTGAACCAGCGATCCAGCAGCTCAGGCTGCAGCGGCAGTTGCAAAGGCTCATCCCAGCTGTGGTTGCCGGCGCTCTGCCAGAGCGAACCCTCAAGCAGCGCTGCTGGATCGCTGCTGCTGGCCTTGAGCCAGGCCGTTTCGGCGGCGGCTAGCTCCAGCAGTTGATCTGGATCAAGTTCTGTTGTGCCGTTGCTTGAGGCTCGACGGCCTGCTTGGCTCCACAGCTCCAGCAGGCCTCCAACAGGGCCGAGCTCGGGGGTGCTTTCAAGCAACCGCAATTCGGCGCCGGGCGCTGCCAGTCGGGTGATTGTTTCGAGCCAGCGGCGGCGTGCCTTGGCTTGGCGAGGGAGCAGCACCTGCCGTGCGGCGATGCGTTCAAAGGGGCCCTGCAGCTCAGCAAGATCAACCACAACCTCGGGTTGGCGTAACTGATCAAGAACCTGCAGTTGCGCTTGCAGGCGTTGTTGATCGCCTGGGCTGGCAGCACAGATCACCACCTGCCCCTCGGGGGTGTGCTCGAGCGCATCGAGCGCCCACAGCAGGGAGCGGGCCGCGAGGATCAGCGTCCGTTCATGGCGCTGCCAGCGGGCCTCGGCCCAGAACCGTTGACGCAACTGGTCGAGCCGTTCGCCCTCGGCGACAGCCGAGCGGGCCAGCCAGCGCTGCAGCTCCGGTTCGTCGGGGCTGACGCTCAGCACCTCGCCCTGCTCGGCGGCGGTTTCGGCCGCGGCGGCCAGCTGGGCGGCGCGGCGTTGCTGCAGCCGCAGCCTGAGGCCCCCTTCCCAGCCCTGGCTACCGGGTTGCCAGAACAGCTGCCCTTGCAGGCTGGCCGGCAGGTATTGCTGGGCGACCCAGTGCTCGGCGTAGGCATGGGGGTAGCGGTAGCCCACGCCATCGCCGAAGGCGGCACCGTCGCGGTTGGCATCGCGCAGGTGAGCAGGCACCTGCTGCCTGCTGCTGGCGCGTACGGCCTTGAGCGCGTCAAAGAAGCCCAGCACGCTGTTGCTCTTGTCGGCGTTGGCCAGATAGAGCGCGGCCTGGGCTAGGGGGTACAGCCCTTCTGGCAGGCCCACCCGCTCAAATGCAGCGGCACAGGCTTCGACCACGACGATTGCCTGGGGATCGGCCAGACCGATGTCTTCACCGGCGGCGATCAGCATGCGCCTGAAGATGAAGCGTGGGTTTTCTCCTGCTTCCACCATGCGCGCCAGCCAGAACAGAGCCGCATCGCTGTCGCTGCCCCGCAGCGATTTGATGAAGGCGCTGATCGTGTCGAAGTGCGCATCGCCCTGCTTGTCGTAGAGCACGGCACGCTGCTGGATCGATTCTTCAGCAATCGCCAGGTCAATGGCGATGGCCCCATCGGCTCCAGCGGGCGTGGTTTCGACAGCCAGCTCAAGGGCATTGAGCAGGCTGCGGGCATCCCCCCCGGCCACGTCGACCAGATGGTCGATGGCGCTTGTGCTGATGACAACCTGACGCTCGCCATAGCCCCTCTCCTTGTCGAGCAAGGCGCGCTGCAGCAGTTGACGCAGGTGCTCGGGCTCAAGCGGTTGTAGGCGAAACAGCCTCGAGCGGCTGACCAGCGCCTTGTTGACCTCAAAGAAGGGGTTCTCGGTGGTGGCGCCGATCAGGTTGACGGTGCCGTTTTCGACCCAGGGCAGCAGGGCATCCTGTTGGGCGCTGTTGAAGCGGTGCACCTCATCAATGAACAAGGTGCTGCGCAGGCCATGGCGCTGCAGTCGCTCCTTGGCCGCATCGACTTCGGCACGCAGGTCCTTGACCCCAGCCAGCACGGCATTGAGGCTGCTGAAGTGCGCGCGGGTGGTGCCGGCAATGATGCGCGCCAGGGTCGTTTTGCCGACCCCTGGCGGGCCATGCAGGATCAGGTTGCCGACCCGGTCGGCGGCAATGGCGCGCCGCAGCAACCGTCCTGGCCCCAGGATCGCCTCCTGCCCGACGAAATCGTCCAGCTCACGTGGACGCATGCGATCGGCCAGCGGTGCCATGCCGGCGAGCAGGCTTTCGGCGTGGTGCTGGAACAGATCACCCACCGTGCAGGCCACTCTGGAGCCCCACCATCATGGGCTGGGCTTCCCCACTTAGGCTTGTTGCAACGGCTGAGCGCGCGGCGGCTCATGCCACGTGACCTCACTGCACGCAAGGTGACCACAGTCCAACGACGTCGCTACAACGCCATCACAAGGCGGGCACACCGGCTGTTGCTGCCTGTCGTGCTCGGGGTGCTGGCTGGCTGCCGCAGCGGGGAAGATGGGGCCCGGCCCCCGCTGCGGGTTGCCACTGCTGCGGTGGAACGTGAGCCGTTCGCCGACCGCATCGAAGCCATGGCCACGCTCGATGCTGAGCAGGTGGTGCAACTCGCCAGCCAGGTCAGCGGGCGGGTCACCCAGTTGAGGGTGCGCCAGGGGCAGCTGGTGCGTTCAGGTGATGTGATCCTGGTGCTCGATCAGGCCCAGCTGCAGGCCGAGCTCGCCAGCCTGCGGGCCCAGATGCGCACCGATCAGATCAATTACGAGCGCTACGACAAATTGGTGCGCGAAGGCGCGGCCAGTGCGATTCAGCGCGATCAATTTCGTCAGACTGCTCTGGCCTCCCGGCAGGCATTGGCTGCCCGTGAGGCTGATCTGGCTTATCGCATCGTGCGAGCCCCTCAGGCAGGCCTGATCGGCGAGCTCAACTTCAAACTCGGTGATGTGCTGCAGGCCGGTGTGCCCTTCACCCAGCTCGTCAGCAACCATGCCCTCAATGCCGAGATCGAGCTGCCGGCCAACCGCTCAGCCGAGGTGCGTGTTGGCATGCCGGTGATCTTGCATCCATCAGGCCCTGACGCTGCCGCGCTCAACACACGCATCACGGCCCTTGAGCCTGCGGTCAATCCGGCGACCCAGCTGCTGATGGCGCAAGCTCCGGTGGGTCAGGCCTCAACGCGCTGGCGCAGCGGCATGCGTCTGCGGGCCGAGGTTGTGCTCTCGACAAGGCAGCAGCTCTCGGTGCCCGCCACTGCGGTCACCCGTTTGGCTGGGCAGAGCTTTGTTTTTGTCGTGGGAACGCGGGCCGACTTGGATCGCAACCCCGGCCGCGTTGATCGCACGCGGTTGAGCCGGCTGCCAGCGCAGAGCCGCTTCGCGTTGCAGGTGCCGGTTCAGTTGGGCCCTCTGCAGAACAATCGTTATCCGGTGCGCTCCGGCTTGAGAGCAGGTCAGCAGGTCATCACCTCGGGGCTGTTGATGTTGCGGCATGGCATGCCTGTCCAACTGAGCTGATCAAGACCTGGCGTTTCCGGGTAACTTGCGGCCAAATGCGCCACGGTTGTGCGGTCAGCAGCGCTTCGTCTGGTCCCATTGCTGCCTTTGGTAGCCCTTGCGTCCTGTGGGCCCAAGCCCCAGGGCCGCCCCCCGCTGGTGGTGCAGGTCGAGCAGGTTGGCGATGCAACGTTCACGCCCGGCATTGATGTGATCAGCCGGCTTGAGTCGACAACCAACGTGGCCTTGCGGCCTGAGGTTGACGGCCGTGTGGTCAAGATCCTGGCCGTGCAGGGTCAGCGGGTCAAAGCCGGCCAACCGATCCTGGTGCTCGACAACGTGCAGCAGACGGCGGCACTCAATGCCAGCAAGGCCTTGGCCAAGCGCGATCGCATCAATGCCGAGCGCTATGTGTTTCTGAATCAGCAGGGCGCGGTCTCGACGCGCCAGCGCGACTACTACGTCACCGAAGCGATCCGCAGTGCCGATCAGGTGAAGGCCGACGCCGCCACCCTCGGCTACAAGTACGTCACCGCGCCCATCAACGGTGAGATCGGCGATCTCGATACGGTCAAGCTGGGCGATTACGTGCGCCAGGGCCAGGCCATCACCGGCATCGTTGACAACAGCCTGCTCTGGACCCTGATGGATGTGCCGGCCACCCTGGCCAGCAGCGTGAAACTGGGCCAGGTGGTGCAGCTCAAGACCCAGGGCAATCCCCCTGTGAGCGGCAGCGGCAAGGTGGTGTTCATCTCTCCCTATTTCGGTGTGAGCGGCGATACCTCCTCACCCAACACGGTGCTCGTCAAAGCGGAATTTCCCAACCTCACCGGCAAGCTCAAGACCGGTCAGTTCGTGCGCAACCGCATCGTCACCAGCACCTCAACCCAGCTGTCTGTGCCCGTGCAGGCGGTGATGATGCAGGCCCAGCAGCCTTTTGTGTATCGCATCGTGCCGCTCTCGAGCGCCTTGCCCAAGATCAAGGCGTCAACGCAGATTCCCGAGGCCACCAAGCAGAAGCTGGAGAAGCTCCCCGCTGCCACGCCGATCGTGGTGCAGACACCGGTGAAGCTCGGTCAGTTGCAGAGCAACCGCTACCCGTTGCTCTCGGGCCTGTCGGCTGGTGATCGCATCGTGATCAGCAACACGGCGTTGCTCAGATCAGGCATGCCTGTGTCGATCGCCAACCCCAATTGAACGCAGGCCGATGTCTCTCTCTGACAATTTCATCAAGCGGCCTGTTCTCACGACGGTCTGCAGCATCCTGATCGTCTTGATCGGCATCATTGCGATTCCGACCCTGCCGATTGAGAACCTTCCCAACATTGCGCCGCCCCTGATTCAGGTCACCGCCAATTACGGCGGGGCTAATTCACTGGTGACCGAGCAGGCGGTCACCAACCCTCTGGAACAGCAGATCAACGGTGTGCCGGGATCCGCCTACATCTCCTCATTCAGCTCGAACACCGGCCAGAGCACGATTCAGGTCTATTTCGACGAAGGCACCGACATCAACATTGACCAGGTCAATGTGCAGAACCGCGTGTCACTGGCGATGCCTCAGCTGCCGCAGCAGGTGTCGGCCACCGGGGTCTCTGTGATGCAGAGCACCCCCTCGATTCTGCTGGCCTATCAGGTCACCTCCAGCCAGGGTCAGTTTGATGCGCCCTATCTCAATGGCCTGATCTACGCCGACCTCTACTACCAGCTCGAGCGGGTGCCGGGGGTTGCCCAGGTCAATCTGCTCGGCGGCAGCAATCCAGCCTTCTGGTTGTTTGTAGACCCCCAGAAGCTGACCGCCAACCAGCTCACGGCTGATCAGGTGGTCACGGCGATTCGCTCCCAGAACAGTGTGGCTATCGGGGGTCTGGTGGGCGGTCCGCCAGCTGGTGGTGATCAGCTTTTTGCCTACCCGATCCTGGTTGAAAACAACGGCAACCTGATCTCTGTTGAGCAGCTCAATGACCTGATCATCGGTAAATCACCCCAGGGCAATCTGCTGCGCTTGCGTGATGTGGGCCAGGCCACCTACGGCTTCAACACCTTCGCCCAGCAGGCCGTGAGTGTCGACGGGTATCCCTCGATCACCGTCGCCGTCTTCCAGACCCCAGAGAGCAACGCGCTTGATGTCTCTGAAGCGGTGGTTGCGGTGATGACCCAGTTTTCCCAGTCCGTGCCACCTGGGGTGACGGTGACCGAGATCTACAACATCGGTCAGTTCATTGAATCGGCGGTTGATGGCGTCACCGATGCCCTGGGGCTGGCGATCGTTCTGGTGCTGGTGATTCTGTTTCTGTTCCTTCAGAACTGGCGCGCCACGATCGTTCCCAGCCTGGCGATTCCGATTTCCCTGATTGGCACCTTTGCGTTCATCAAGGCTTTTGGTTTCTCGATCAATCAGCTCACCCTGCTTGGTTTGGTGCTGGCCACGGGGCTTGTGGTGGATGACGCGATTGTGGTGATTGAAGCCGTCTCCAAGAATCTGGAGAGCGGCATGAGCCCGCGCAAGGCGGCGATGGAATGCATGGGCACCCTGATCGGAGCCCTGATCGCCACCTCTCTGGTGTTGATGGCCGTGTTTGTGCCGGTGGCCTTCTACCCCGGTGGCATCGGCATCATCTACCGCCAGTTTGCGCTCACGATCGCGTTCTCGATCGCCATCTCCACCTTCAACGCCCTCACCTTCTCGCCGATGATGTCGGCGCTGATCCTCAAATCAGAGCAGCCACCCAAACCCAAGGGCTGGGCCTGGACCGTGGGTGGGGTGATCGTGGGCCTGGCCTTCGGCAGGTTTAGCGCAGCCTCCTTTGGTATCGGCGCCTATGTGTTTGGTGTGGCCCTGTTTGGCTTTGCCGGCAGTCGGCTTGCCGTGATCTTCGAGCGCTTCAACGTCTTCTTCGCGTGGCTGGAAAAGACCTATGCACGCTTGCTGGCTGTGCTGATTAGCAAGCGGCGCTACATCCTGGCCGGTCTGGGCGGGGGGATCGTGCTCACGGCCATCGCCTTCTCTGCTCTTCCTACGGCCTTCATCCCGGAAGAGGATCAGGGCTATGGCATGGGGATTTTCCAGTTGCAGAACGGGGCCTCATTAAGCCAGACCCAGAAGACAGGCCTCGAGATCGCCAAGGTGCTCAAGACCGAGGACGACA
>Ga0194123_10002142_pt1 | contig 26830 bp, 25 predicted proteins | sample TA2MahsurfametaG_5_FD_155479 | JGI IMG/M metagenome (GOLD analysis project Ga0194123, IMG submission 155479) | Freshwater microbial communities from Lake Tanganyika, Tanzania - TA2015023 Mahale A surface | ecosystem: Environmental > Aquatic > Freshwater > Lake | place: Tanzania: Lake Tanganyika... | reverse complement strand
AAGTATTTAAGGTACTTAATCGCTCGTTATGTTAAGGTGAGCTAAACCGAACTTGGAAGCTTTTAGGTTTTCCAACCGCCTTTTGGCTAACAGCTACTTCTCAGCTAAGGTGTTTAAGCTGATGTGTTTGGAATTTTTTCGGGTTTCCAACCGCCTCTGATACATTCGACAGAGGTTTTCTTGGCCTCGGTAATCATCACCCCAGGACTTCAGGTGACATGTTCATTTTTTTATAGCAGTTGAACTCACTGCGTATTGTAATCATTTAGCATGCAAGGACAGTTGGGCCAAAGTTTGACCCAGTGCATCCGTGCAAGAAAGTGTTAAGAAAAAGTAAGTGAGCAGAGGAACAGGTCTCAATTCCTTGGGGTCTTGAAATATTCCTGAAAAGCTCACGTTCTTTGCTGGCTAAAATAATGTCAAAAGCTGTTAATTCCTTGGAAAAATGACGCTTAACCGCGTTGGTTCTTGCATCATTCCTTGGATTGGTATTGACATCATTTGCCGGTTGTTGTGGAGGTGGAAGTTGTTTTTGTTCAGTGATGGTTGTCTTGTCGACCCATATGCCATTGAATAAAACAACTGGAGTTCCATCATCCATGAAAGCCTCGTCTCCATCATCCAGAGGTTGCAGTGGTGCAGCCTTTGGTAATGGCACAATTGACAGCTCCACTGGGGGAACAGTCACAAATCCGATGGTGATTTCAGAAGGAACTGGAGGTAAGCAGAAACTCACCCGTTTGTTCTTCTTCTGAATATTGTTGTTTCCAGAGCGGCTTCCCGCCGCATTCACAATGTTAGGCCCTTTCGGGCCTAAAAATGAAAAGCTGGAAACGATATTGGAACCATTTGCATTGCGGCTTCCAGCCGCCTTCCCACTGTCCTGCCCTTGCGGGCTAATCGGAACAAGTGAAGATTGGTTGGAAACATTTGCATTGCGGCTGAAAGACACACAATCTGTGTCAAGGTAATCAGTAAAAGGTTCGACGTCTCTTTTTTCCTTTGGGTTTGAGCCAAAGGAAAATCCAAAGTTGGATGCAGAAGTAGGAACGAAATCACTGAAAACCGGTAAAGTTGGTATGGAAGTTTGTATGGAAGTTGTTGAAGCGGTAGAATCAGAATCGTAAGACAAATCCATGGGGCTTCCAGCCCCGGGCACAATGTCCGGGGCATCCGCCCAATGTGTTGTATCTTTAAAATTCTTGTCAGAAGCTTCTTCTTCCACCCCATCAACTTCTGGCAAATGAAGTCTTGGTTCTGGAGAACGTTCTCGAGCAGCTTTCACTGCCACTGCCAATTTGTCCTCCTCATTTACAGAACATAAATGTTCTCGAGTAAGGGAACGCACCGGCGGAGGAGAAGGTTCTCGAGCAGCTTCCACTGCCAATTTGTTCACCTCAATTACAGAACATAAATGTTCTCGAGTAAGGGAACGCCCCGGCGGAGGAGAAGGTTCTCGAGCAGCTTTCACTGCCGATTTGATCACCTCACTTACAAAACATTTAAGTTCTGGAGTAGGGCAACGCACCGGCGAAGGAGAACGTGCAGAAGAACGAACAATTTCCAAAGCGTTTGCTTTGAGAACAGTTTCAGATTTAGCATTTGCTTCAACAAGCGCATCCACTTTCTGGGAAAGTTCAACCAGTGATTGTAGTTTTGCAACAACTTCTGGATGAACAATTTCAGAAATTTGCGGTTCACGTAGTGCGGGAACAGAATGAACTGTTCTTACACGCTTGTTTTCGTAATTGGTAATCCGAGTGGAAACCTGTTCCTCAACAATTTGGCTGTAAAAGCCATTGAACCACAATTGAAATTGCACTCTTTTAAGCATTTTGACCATACCCTTGCGGTATAGGTTTTCATCAATGGTCTTTTGAGAATTGATAACAAAGGGTTCAAACCTATGTTTTTCGCACTCAGAGTGAAACCATGTAAAAATATCCTCATCCGTTGCATCACGACCAAAAATTTTGGTGAGTGCAATAAGGGAAGATTTTCGTTCACCTTGATAACCATCATTAACTGCTTTTATGCAGATGCGTAGGTGGCTTGCATATTCTTTCGCGTCGGATAAAACCTCGTTGCGGCTTTTTTTAACGCTAAGATTTTTGGCAATGCAAAAGCAAACCATAATCAAGGCAAAAGTGTCCTTAAAATACTCGAGGGGGTGAGCGAAGCTCTGAGCGAAAACAGATGTAGACATTGTAATGTAACGCATATTAAACATAATCTTGATTTATTTAGTATCAATTTTTTATTGTTGATATGTAATGGTGAATAATAATTTTAGACATATACTTATTACTTCCAGAAGTAGAGGATTTTGATTTTCTTGAAACTTATGAACAAGTACACTTATACCTTTTGTAATGCCTTCTTTATCAACTTCTGGATGATTTCCAATGTGAGCGAGGAAATGATACCAAACTAATCTTCTCAATTTTATTGTTTCAATCGGTTCATGAATTTCAATGTCAGGTGGGAGATAATCTGGGTATTTATAAATAATTCTCGGGTTTTCAACTATAGGTAAAATATTGTTAAAATGGTTTATTATGATATTTACAATGTTTTGTTTTTCATTTTGAGGAATGATTTTAAGTTTTTTATTGTGTAGGCCACATAGGGAAAAGTTATCAAATGGGTAAATTGTTTCTTTATTATAATAAATCCAAAGTAATTTTAAAATAAAACACAATTTTTTCCAAGATTTTGGATTTTGCTGGGGAGAACCACTTGGACAAAAAAGTTGAAAAGAAAAGTCGGTTGTGTTATGAGGTATATTTAAACTTTGTTTAACAAATGTATTTGATGTAGAAATTTTTTTAAGTTCATCAATATAATTTTGGAATTGGTAAGATTCAATAATTTTACCTTCATTATCTAGTAACCATAAAGGTAAATATGGGTTTTTGGAATTAATAATATCGGATAAGAAACTTATGGCAAAACTCATGTCAGATGTTTGAGATTCCTTGAGGTCACATGCAGAAATGATTCCAAGTAATAGAAATAAAAAATTTTTATTATTTGGTTGCCAAGAGTGATAATTTATATTTTTTATATTTATTGTCAAAAAGAATTTGGAATAATCTTCTCTTTTTCTTTTGAGCATTGATTTTTGATAATTTAAAGAAAATGTTTTTAAGCTGGTTTTATGTAAAAAAATAAAATATTTAGCATAAGTATGAAAACACTAATAATTTCAACACATTTTAACTCAGTTGATTACATTGAATTACAATATTTATCTTTTAAAAAATATTTTAAAGGAGATTATGATTTTGTAGTATTTAATGATGCAAAAGATTTTAAGGATTACACTAATTTTGAAGATGATTCTTTTGAATCAAAAATTTTTAATAAATGTGAAAAATTAAATATTAAATGTTTTAGAGTTCCTCAAGAAATACATACCAATAGAAAGCTAATATTTCCTGATATAACAGAATCTATTCAAATGGATGCTTGCACAAGATGTGCTGATTCAGTTCAAACTGCGTTTAATTATGCAGCAAAAAATAGTAATGATTATGAATTCATATTTTTGATAGATAGTGATATGTTTTTTGTTGGACCATTTAATATTGAGGATTATATGACATCATATAATATGTCAGCACTTCCACAATCAAGGGGTGATGAAAAAAAATCTTTCCACTATATTTGGAATGGTATAGCGATTTTTAGAACGTCATTACCAAACTTGCATGAATTATCATGGAATTGTGGCAGAATTAATGACCTTGGTGGAGATGTAGGTGCACAAACATATTTTTATTTAGAAAAATATAAAGAATTTATTAAATTAAGACCAATGACTAATACACATGTTACATATAAAAATACGATTGATGATTATTTTAATGTGGTAATTGAGAGAAGAGTTAATCAAATCGGAACAGAAGACGATTATTTTGTCAGGTCTTGTAAAAAAATTTATAAATTATTTTTAAGAATTGCTGGAGATGATTCAGCAAATAAAGAAATAATGCTAAATACAACTATACTTCATTTAAGAGCTGGTGGTAATTGGAATTATACCGGATTAGAAGTAATTAGTAGGAATTTATCTTTTATAAGAGAATTTTTAAATTCTGATGATTTATGAAATTATTTACCACATGTAGGGTCAGGTCTTAAAATTCTAGTTAAAATACTTTTTGAGAATTCTTTCCCACTTCTAACAGCTTCTTTAACTGTTCCGCCAGAAGCAGTATATGCCCCAAAAACACTTCCTACAGCTCCTGCTGCAGCAAGAGTTGTCCAATTTTCAGCGACTGGACATTTTGTATAAGTTGCGAGAAGATGTGTTCCAGCAACAAAAAGGGTGCTTTGTGCACCAGTGATAAGGTAATTTTTCCAAGTAACCTTATTATCTGAACTCATATTTTTAGAAAGAAATTTTTCGTATTAAATTTAATTTAATAATAAAATTTAAATTATGTCAGAAAGTGACGAATCTACATATCAATCAAATATATCATCAGAAAATGAAACTTCATTCGAAGAATACACAATCGATTCTGAAAGTACTTATGAATCAGAAACATCTTATGAATCAGATATTTCCAATGAGTCTTATATTTCTGAAGAATTAACAGAAACATCATATGAATCAGATTAAATTGGATAATTGGGGGTGAAATCCGGAAATCTGCCATCAAAAATATAGGCATTGACAAATAATTGAGCATTTCTTGATATAGTTATAAGTTCATCTCCTGTATAACATTTTGAGATAACTTGGTCTTGAGGTATATCTGGCTTTCTTAAATACCATGGTATTGTAAAAGTAAATGTATAATATCTTCCTGCTGCTCTTTGCGCGCTTGCTAATGCAACTGCCTGGTATAAAGGTTCTATTATAGGTAATGCTACAATTGCTTCATAAAATTCTTTATCGACTGCATCCCAGTTATCTTTTACTTCAAATGGGACTAATTCTAAAGTTTTGTATTGTTGAGCAATTAAATAAATATTAAATACTTGTTGATAATCATATGTTTTTAAAACAACGTTTGGATTAGTTATTGAATAATATTTAAATAAGTAAATTGGTACTTTGTATGAATATTTATTTTTAAGATAAGGAGCTTGGTTAACACCTGTTTGGATATAATTATAATATGGGGCTCTTAGAAGGAGCTGACTGATATAGTAATTTATGTAGAGTGTTTCTGGACTGCATGTGTATGCTTTATAGTTGTTGGGTTGTTTTACAATAGGAGGAAATTGACAAGGAAAACTCATTGTTATATTATAATGCTATTATTTTTACAAATTAACGAAGAAATTATTGGGTAAGTCTTTATTTCTCCAGACATTTACACGAGGGAAAATACTAGGTGCACTAGTACTTTCTCCCCATTTTTTTATAGCAAAAGGGAAAACTTTTGCTGGAGCTTCTTTATCTGGGGAAAAATCACCTGAACCTGAGTTTTGGCCACCATAAACACATTTTTCACTCAATCTTTCATCTTTTGAAGAATAGTAATAAGTTCTGTCTAAACAGTCGGCGATATTGACATCTCTTTTATAATTATTTGTGCATTGCATTCTGGAACCATTATATTTTGGACAAGGGAATGCTTTAGTAGCCCAACATTTTGCAGTGGTAAGTGGGTCATTATAACATTGATTTTCCATTTTTGTGAGACATGGCCTATCATATATTTGAAAACTTTCTGGCTTGTTACATTTGGAAGCGCTCATTGCAACACACATTATAATAATGATAAAAAATAATATAAGTAATTCAAACATTCCTTATAAAATAGTAGAAAAAAAATTGAAGTATATTTTGGTTATTTTTATAATAGTTAAAAATGGATACATTGTGTGTAAATAATATTACTGTTTATCCAGGTGTTATACCTCCTAAACCAATTATATTAAAAGAGTTGATAATTAATTACAATGAAACTGAATTTATTAAAATATGGTTGTCAAAGTGTAAAAATATTTTTTATTCAAGTACTCCTAGACATCCTATCTATAATTACAATTTAAATAATCCAAAATTTATTTTATGCCATTTATTTTATTTATTAAAATCTGGAGATTTTTTCCAAAATGATATTGAACTTGATATTATTAATAAATTTTTGAATGGAGTAATAATATATTTACGAGTTAATTCTGGTAATTGTTACCAAGAATCAATGATGGACCCGATTGTAAAAATGTTTTATTTAGAAAATTATTTACCTATTGAAATAAGTCCATTTGGTTTATCTTATTTAAAAGCAAAAATTAGTGATATAAAAATAAAAAATATATTATTAAAAGAAAATACCAAAAAATCTTTATCATTGTTTAAAATAGATTTTGAAAGTATGTCAAAAAAAATAAATAGTTTATTTGTAAATTTACCAAAGAAAAAAATGAATTTTTCAACTCAAACTGATAAAAATGTCTGGCAAAATAAAAATGTTTCTCCTATACACATTTCAAGTGCAGACTTTGTTACCGGAAATAAGCAAATTTGTAAAAATAAACAAGTACAAACATATATTCCTATAAGAAATATTGAAACGCAGACTGATTTTATTCCTGAAAAAGAAACAATTATTGTTGAAGTTCCACAAAAAAAGAAAAATGATGCATTTATGGAATTTACTGAAAAACAATATAAAACATTGTTGAAAGAACATGCAGACTCATTAGATAAATCTTTCAAAGAAGGTTTTGATAAATGCAAAAAAGAAGAATTTGAATTTTTAAAAACAGATAAAATATCATTTAAACAATTTGCAAAAATATCATCAGTTATTGATGAATATGATGTTCGAAGAACAGCGATTGCATGGTCTATATTCCATACAAGTAATCAATTTAGAGAAGTATTTAAAAACCCAATTATTAGTTTTGACCATCAAGTTAGAGCACCAAAATTTTATGAATTTTGGACAAATGTTGTTATGCCTTCTATATCAAAAATGGAACATAAACTTTTTCAATTATTAAAATATGAATGGGAACAATTAAATAAAATTATCAAAGATTCTGGTTACCAATTAGAACCGATTCATATTGATATTTCATTTGGTATTTATTCAACAATGATTATTGATTGTAAATGGGAAAAAATTATATTAGTTCCTCCATTTTTTATGTTATTATTAATGAATTGTAGAAATATATTAATTTTGTTGGCAATTATTGATATATGGCATAAGGAAAAAGAACGTCCACATATTAAAAAGTGTTTATTGAGGGATTTTGAAGTATTATTAACTTTACCAAATGAAAAAGAAATTTTAGAGAGGAATAGAAAATTCATACAAATTGATAAGGAAGCTTTAGAAGTTATATTTGATATTAGAGGACAATATGCAATTGAACAAGCAGTTGTTTAAGGGTTTAAAAATATTTTGTTTATAATACATTATGCAAAATTCGGAAATTTATGTCATAAAAAGGAATGGCTTAAAAGAAGAAGTCCATTTCGAAAAAGTTCAAACAAGAATCAAATTATTAAGTAATTGTTTATCTGTTAGTCCAAATTTAGTTGCTCAAAGAGTTTGTACAAGAATTTATGATGGTGTTTCAACCGCTGAATTAGATGAATTAGCTGGACAAATTTGTACAAGTTTAATGACAGAACATCCAGATTATGGTATTTTAGCTACAAGAATTGTTATTAGTAATAATCATAAAATTACTCCAGATAAGTTTTCCGATTCAGTTAAAACATTATATTTGAATACTGATTCTTTAAATAATCATAATCCTCTTGTTAGTAAAGAGTTATATAATTTTGTTTTAGACAATGAAGATTTAATTGATTCTCAAATTATTCATGAACGTGATTATTTAATTGATTATTTTGGTTTGAAAACATTACAGAAAGGATATCTTTTAAAATGTGATAATAAAATTGTTGAAAGACCTCAATATATGTTTATGCGTGTTAGTCTTGGATTACATGGTTCAAATCTACAAAATGCATTTAATAGTTATCACCTATTAAGCCAAAAATATTTTTGTCATGCAACTCCAACTCTTTTTCATAGTGGTACACCAAGACCACAACTTTTAAGTTGCTTTTTATTGGGTACTGAAGATTCAGTTGATGGAATTTATAAAAATGTTAGTGATTGTGCAAAAATAAGTAAATGGGCTGGTGGAATTGGTGTTCATGTTAATAATATCAGAGGTAGAAACGCTTATATTCGAAGTTCTAATGGACATAGTTCTGGAATTGTTCCAATGTTAAGAGTTTATAATGAAACTGCAAAATATGTTAACCAATGTTTTACTCCAGAAACATTAATTATTACAAGTGAAGGGCAAAAAGAAATTCAAAAAATTCAAGTTGGTGATTATGTTTTAACTAAAACTGGCGAATTTAAAGCAGTTTTGCAAATTCATAAATCGAATGTTAATAAAGAAATCTTAAAAATTAAATCTTATTCTTCTTTTGAAGATATTCGTATTACTCCAGAACATCGTATATTTGTTAAAAGAATTAATAATTTTGTATTTGCTGATGAATTAATTCCAGGTGATTTTGTTGCTTTACCAATTCCATTTATGAAAATGATTGATGAATTTCCAGACGAACCTGAATTTTTTTATATTTATGGTGCTATACTTGCTGATGGATATATAACAAAAGATGAGGCCGAATGTGGGTTATATTTGAAGAATAGAGATAATGTTTTTAATAATATTTGTAATTATTTTAATAGAGTAAAATATCCGTATATTATTTCCCCAGATAATGTTTTACGATGGAAAAACACTGTTTTTAAATATGCTGATATTTATGATAAAAATGGACATAAAAGAGTTGCGGATGAATATTTCAAAATATCTAATAAAAAAATGTCATTCTTGTTAAAAGGAGTTATTGATATGGGAATAGTTGATGATTTAACTTTTAATACATGTCATCGTTTATTAGCACATAATGTACAATATTTTCTTCTTTGTTTGGGAGAAATTGTGGAAGCAAATGTTTATGGTGATGATTTATTTGAGAATGATTTGGAATATAGAAAATGTTATTCAATTAAATTGCCAAAAACTAAATTTATAAAGGAATTAACAAAAATAGATTTTAATTTTGAGGAAAATAAGTTTGAAAGATGTAATAATCATTTCTGGGTTCCAATTCAAAATATATCAAAAGAAAATTATACTGGGTTAGTTTATGATTTAACTATAAGAGATAATCATAACTATGTTATATCCAGTTTTGGAGTAGTTCATAATTCTGGAAAAAGAAATGGTTCAATTGCAATTTATTTGGAACCATATCATCCAGACATTGTGGATTTCCTTGATTTAAGAAAAAATAATGGTTCAGAAGATGCAAGAACAAGAGATTTATTTACTGCTTTAATGATTCCAGATTTATTTATGAAAAGAGTTGAAGAAGCAACCAAAAATCCAGATAAAGTTGTTATGTGGTCTTTATTTGACCCTGATAAATGTCCTGGATTGAGTGATTCATATGGAGAAGATTTTGATAAATTATATGAAAATTATGAGAAAAAAGGATTTGCAAAGGAAACCATTGAAATTGGAAAAGTCTGGAAAAAAATTATGAGTTCTCAAATTGAAACTGGAACACCTTATATTTTATTTAAAGACCAAATCAATCGTATGAGTAACCAATCAAATATTGGTACTATTAAAAGTAGCAATCTCTGTGTATCTGGAGAATCTCTTATAATTTCTGATTCTGGATTTAAATTTATTGGAGAATCAGATGGAAAAACATTAAACGTCTGGAATGGATATAAATTTTGTTCTGTTGAAATTAAACAAACTGGTTCACTCCAGGAGATGGATAAAATAAAATTTAGCAATGGGGAGGAATTAGTTTGTACTCCATATCATAAATTCTATATTCAAGATGAAATAATTGAATGTAAAAATCTCTTACCTGGAATGAAAATTAAAAAATTCAATTTCCCAATAATTAATTTTGAAAATAATAATTTTCCAGAACCATATATTCACGGTCTCTGGTGCTCAAATTCAATTGACATTGCTAACGGTAAAATTATTCTTCGCTCTTATCCTCTTGAATTACCACAAAATGCTAAAAATATTTTATCCAAATATGTTGTACCTATTGAATATACTGTTGATATACGTCTAAAATGGTTAGCTGGATTAATAGATGGTTTTAATAATAAGATTATATCTGGAGGTTTTGTTTTTTTGAAGGATGTAAAGAAATTATTGAATACGTTGGGTACTGATGCAAAAATATATAATAAAAGAGATTTTTTGGAAATATCTTCTTATAAAAATTTGATAAAATTAGGATTGAGAACTAATATTGTTAGAATTGAAAATTGTCCAGATAGTCATGAATATATTGAGGTTGAAGAAATTATAAGAGAAAATTCAATTGAAGATTCCTATTGTTTTGAAGAAAAAGAAAATCATACTGGAGTCTTTAATAGTATTATGACTGGGCAATGTGCTGAAATTGTTGAGTATTCTGATAAAGATGAATATGCTTGCTGTTGTTTAGCAAGTATATCATTGGGTGAGTTTGTTGAAGTAAAAAAGATAGATGGTCATGTAAAAATATATAGTAAAACAGGATGTCCCTATTGTGACAAAGCTTTGGAATTATTACCAAAAGATTGTGAAAAAATAGTTTTGGATGATGATAATGAGCGGAAGGAGTTTTATAATAGTTTATCGAAATGTGAAGATGGTGTTTGTTATATTCGTAATAAGAAGTTTAACACGGTTCCACAAATATTTATTGGAGATAAACATATTGGTGGATATACTGATTTAGTTAATTATTTGAAACCTGTTTTTAATTTTGAGAAGTTGGAGGAAGTTTGTAATATTTTGGTTAGAAATTTGAATAAAGTTATTGATTTGAATTTTTATCCAGTTCCAGAAACAGCCAGAAGTAATTTCAGACATCGACCATTAGGTTTGGGAGTGCAATCATTTTCGGAGATGTTGTTTAAATTTGGTTATCCATTTGAAAGCCAGGAAACTCAGATATTGAACAAACAAGTTTTTGAGGCTATTCAGTATTATTCTTTGAAAGCTTCTTGTCAAATTGCAAAAGAGAGAGAGGAAATTATGAGTACTCCAGAGTTCCAGGAATTAGCTGGAAAATTGTCTGGAGATGATAGAGATTTTACTTATATGGAATTCAAAGGAGAAAGGTTTTCATTGAGGGAAATAAATTTGGAAAAATATAGAGGAGCGTATTCAACGTTTAATAATTCACCATTACAAAAAGGAATATTTCAATGGGAAAAATATGGAGTGACAGATTTGTTTCTAGGAAAAGAAAAATGGGATGAACTAAAAAAAGATATCCAGACATATGGTGTTAGAAATTCTCTTTTAACTGCATTAATGCCAACTGCATCTACTAGCCAGATTTTAGGAAATAATGAATGTTTTGAACCAATTACAAGTAATATTTATACAAGAAGAACTCTGGCTGGTGATTTTGTTGTTTTAAATAAATTTTTGGTGAATGATTTGGTAAAAGATGGAAAGTGGTCAAAAGAGTTAAAGGATTTAATTGTTGCTGAAAATGGTAGCATTATTAATCTAACATTTTTACCTGAAAAGATGAGAGAATTATACAAGACTGTTTGGGAAATAAAGCAAAAAACTTTGATTGATTTATCAGCTGATAGAGCTCCATTTATTTGCCAGACTCAATCATTAAATTTATTTTTTGAAGAACCTAAGGTTGGGACGTTGGGTAGTGCATTAATTTATGGATGGAAAAGAGGATTGAAAACTGGAAGTTATTATATTAGAAGTAGACCAAAAGTACAAGCACAACAATTTACAATTGACCCAAAATTAAAAGAAAAATTTATAAGTAAAGATTTTGAATCATGTGAGTCTTGTAGTGGTTAATTATTGGCAAATGTTTTATCCAAATAATCAATACAATTAACAATATTACTATATAAAACGTGCACTACATTAAAAAAAGATATTATTTCATTTCTATTGTAACTAATACGTTTTTTCATTTTTATTGATAAATCGTATAATTTTAATACATCTCTTTTTATTTTAAAAATAAAATCCCTAGCAATATCATCATATTTTTCATATATATTGCTAGAACTTTCTAACATTATATGCGATTGCATTAATACCATTTTTTGATATATCTTCCAAACAAATTTTTTTAAAAATCTTTTTTGATTATCACTTAATTTTAATACAATTTTATCTCTTGCATAATTAACAATGTTTATTGATAATTTTTGAAATAAAACTGCTGTTTCATATTCAACAAAAGTATTATGTTTAAATTTAGCGATAATATCATCTTCATCATCATTTTCATTAAAATCTGATAATTGTTCATTTGGAAATTCATTTATGTTTTCCCGAATTTCGACAATTGTTTCTTTTGGTTCCTCTTTTGGTTCAGGAATTGGTGTATCATCTTTGATGATTTTCTTTTTATCTTTGATAGTAATTTTTTTCACTTGTGACATAATCATTTCAAGCTGAGCATTAGCTTTTTCTCTCTGACTTTTTTTATTGTCTATTGGCATGATGATTTCTTTTAATTTACCTTAAATAAAAATCAATTTTTTAAGCTATTTTTTTCTATTGATATCTTAGACAAATGGAATTTAAAGAATTATTTATGAAATTATTACCAATTATAGCAGTAGTATTATTATTATTTTGTACTTGTATAAGTATATATTTCATAATAACAAATATTAATAATCAAAATGCAGTTAATAATTTAGGTAATACAACTAATGAATTAAGGACCGAAATACAACAAGCCAAAAATGATTTAACATCTCAAGTACAAGCTGGATTGGCTTCTGCTAAAATGGGTTTACCTGGACCTGTTGGTCAACAAGGACCTATTGGTCCCCCTGGAGGTATTTTTGCTTCAGCTGGACCATTAATGTGTATGGCAAATCAAAAAGTTGCAACTCCAACATTTGGAAAAGGTGAACAATCAATTGTTTACCTTGATACGAAAAAATATTCACCAATTCAATTTTGGTATCTAGAAAATAAAACAAATGGAACAGTTGTTGTAAAAAATAAATTTACTGGAAAATGCTTAACTGCGAATGATTTGGGAGAAATTTATAGTGACACGTGCACTAATCAACAAAATCAACAATTTTACTGGAATCCAGACATGAAATTATCCTCTATCTCAAAACCAAATTATTGCATAGCACTTCAAGATTTTGCAAGAACTTCTTCCAATTCTTTTAATAGCTACAATTTTAGAACTTTAGACCAAGCAAATGGTTCAGCAACTGGAACTGTATCCAGATTAAAATTAGATTTATGTTCATCCTCATTAAATCCAAATCAGACTTGGTACGTTGGTACCTAATCTTCAAGATTATCAAAATAAACCTCTTTATTATTTTTAACTAAATGTAATTTCTTCCTAGTTGGCTTATCTAAAAATTTTTTAATTATTTCATACCCAGTTATAAAAAATTTTGGTGGGTCAATAATAATTGCCTTTCTCAATTTTTCTGGAAATAACTGCTTTAAAATATCTGATAAATAACCAATAAATTTATAATTCATATGAGAAACTTTAAATTTTTCCAAATATACAGTTACATCAAATTTATCTAAACCTAAACTATGAGATTTTAAAAGTGCAGTAGTTGCAACATTTGCTACAAATGACGTAACTTTTACAATTTCATTTTCATTACTTGGCTGAATCCAATTTTCAGTATCAATTACAAAAGTACCAATTGTATTTACATTTTCATCTACATAAATTCTTGTTTTTAAATATTCATCACTTATTATTGACATTTTATTAAAACTATTATAGTTTTTTTAAACTCAAATTTTACTTATATTAAACATAAATTTTGCCATCTAAAATCATGTGATATTAAAGTACCTAAATCACTTTTAATATCAAATTCAACTTTTTGTATAACTGGTTTTTCTACTCTTTGTTCATATTTTGGTTCATATTTTTGTTCGAATGGTTTTCTAAATTTATTTTTATTTCCCCAATCTTGTTCATAATATTCTTTTCCAGAAAAATCTTTTCTAAATTTTTGATTCTGTTGCTGTGGTCTATTATCTCTTTTACCCCATCCTTTATCCATAGTATTTTTGGAATTCATATTATAAATAAGTCTATTTTTTTTAAATTAAAAAATTTTTAATTTATCTTAATATGATTTGCCCCAAGTGTTATAAACGATACCAGAAAAAATCTTACCTGGAAAAACACCTTAAATCAGAAAACTGTCTTAAAGATAATGAATTCTACAATCAACCTGAATTAAATATTAAAAGTCTTCTACAAGAACCTGATGAAATTGAAAATGCTATTCAAGAAGTTACAAGTAAAATGAAAACAAAAAAAGAAACAATTACAACTTTAAACAATGACATTGACAAAGTTGTTTCAAAAATATTTATTAATGAAAATGAATCCATGAAGAAACAGATTGAATTATTATTTGAAGAAGTGAATTTTTTGAAAGAAAGAATAAAAGTTTTAGAAGGAAATCAACCAGTAGAAATAACAGAACCAAGTACTCCAAATTATTCAGATAAAAAAGGCATAAGACGAGAAAAAATTAATTTAGATGATGAACTTATAAAGTTGCATTTAAACAATAAGTCGTTAGAAAGTGACGCTGAATTATTATATATCTATTACAGTGAAAATACTGATTTTTTTCCCATAAGAAAAATAAAGAAAAATGATTGTTCTTTTTGGAACGGTGTGGACTGGGTAGAAGATTTAGGGGGTAAAAATTTAAGGAGTATTCTGGCTGAAAATCTTAAAAAAACTTATACAAAAGTTAATATTATTGAATCTAATTCATTAAGTCCTAATTATTTAATTAATCAACAATATATTAATAATTTATCTGGTTCAAAATATCAACAACAATTATATTCGTATTTTATGGATAGATATTGTTCGTAGTAGCTTAAAAACAATTTAATAATTTATAATAAATGGAGCACGTATTACCGCAAAAAATTCATGATTATATTTATGAAAAACTTATAAAAGTACAGTTTGATAAGTTTATAACAATTAATAAAACAAATTTGTCTAAAAAAAGTTATGACCCAGTATTAATTAATTCACAAAATACTTATTTATCCAGAACTTTAATTGAAAAAATATTCCAGTTTCTTTTTCCGAATGAAAAAAACATTATTGTTATTTATGAGCATAAATTAAATTGTAATAAAACAACATTTAATGTAAAAATATCAAAAAATCATATTGAAATTAGTCCATCTGAATATGGAATAAATGATAAAAGTATTGTTGGTGAATATTTATTTGAAGTTTCTTCAAATCAAAATATAATTACTGGAAATAAAAAGAATATTATTGTTTGGAATATAGATAAGATAGGAGGAATTGCATTTGAATCATTGCATAATATTATAAAAAATAATGAGGATACAGCAAATTTTATTTGTGTTTCGCAGAGTTTGAATAAAATAGATTCAGCTATTTTTAGTTCTTTAACTTTGTTGAATATTGAAAATCCAGATAAAAAGTTTTATGCAGATTTTTTGGAATATTTTAATGAGGATTTTAAGGTTAGTGAGGATATAACAATTTTTTTAAAGAATATAAAGTTAGGATGTAGTGAATATAATTTTAATAGTTTTTTAAAAAATATTGCAATATTTTACAATTTTAAATTAACTTCTTTAGATAATCTTGAAAATAGTTTTAGAAAATTTATTGAAAGTCTATATTTAAAAATTACAAATAAAAATAAAATTTCAGATACTTTTATTGAAGAAATTAGAAATTTGTTATATGATTTATATGTTTATCATTTTAGTTATCAGGACATTGTAACATTATTTATGGATTTGGTATCAAATGATAAGAATATATCTGATGAAAAAAAAATGAAGATATTGGAGTATGCATGTTTTTTTAATACAACTTCATCAAAGGGAAATAAGGAGGTAATACATTTGGAGGGTTTTATATATAATTTTATGAATATTTATCATATGGTTGAAACTGTAGAAAAGGTAAAAAGGGTGCGTAAAACGAAGGCTTAAAATATATGCAATAATTTAATTAAGTATGTCAAAAAAGGAAGATTTTTATGAAATTCTGGGTGTTGAGAAAAATGCGACTGAAGATGATATAAAAAAGGCATATAGAAAATTAGCAATTAAATATCACCCAGATAAGAACCCAGATAATCCAGAAGCAGAAGCTCAATTTAAAAAAATAGCAGAAGCTTATGCAGTATTGTCTGATTCTGGCAAACGAAGGAGTTATGATTTAGGTTTTCCAGCTGATTTTGGAGAAGCATTTTCTGGAGGAAATTTTGACCCATTTTCAATTTTCAACAGTTTTTTTCAAAATCAGGATATTGATTCATTTATTAATAATATGTTTTCTGACCAAGGTCCAATGATGGGTAATTTTGATGATATATTAGGAGGTCCAGAAATTAAATTTACAATTCATACTTTTACGCAAATGCCAGGAATGGAGAAATTAGGAGATGTTAATTTTTTTGATGTTTTGAAAAAAACACAAGATGGTCTTAGAAATAGAATCAAAGAAAAATATGCAAAACAAGAACCAAGAAATTCGGAACTTGAAAAGCGCATGGAAAAACTTGAAAGAATTAATCATAAATTATCCAGTAAAGTTGAACTATTAAAAAAGAACAAACAAAGTAAAAAGAAATTTGAAAATATTGAGAAAAAGTTATCGGTTTCAGTTGAAGATATATTAGAAGGAAAATCTAAAAAAATAAAGATAACAAGATATATTAAAAAAGATAAAGATTCACAATTTGAGGAAGAAGATGTTAAATTTAAATTTAATCTTGAAAAATATTTAGAAAAACAAATATATACATTTGAGGGTGAAGGACATATAAATTATTCCTATGAACAACCAGGTGACCTTATTATTCGTATTCAAGTTGTTAATAACATTATAAAATATAATTCTCAAAAGGGTACAATAGTAGTTCCAATTTCATTTACTAAGTTGCAGAAAAAATCAAAATTGGGAAATACTTTTACAATTTTTGGTCGAAAAATTAGATTGGAAAATTTATTAAAGGAAGAGGTTATAGGTATTGTAAAAGGAGAGGAAACTTTAGTTTTATTTATTACAAATAAAATTGAAGAAGTATATAAAGGTTGGGAAGTTATTGATTCAGAAGATAGTCTGGATGTTGACATTAAAGAGTTTGATTTGAACTATTTATTCAATTTTATTTAATTTTTTATGTGTCTATATTATAGTATTATAATATGGAAAATTTTAAAAAGATTGATTTCATATCAATGTATTACAAATATATAAATGAATATTTACCACAAATTAAATTATCCAGCAAAAGAATTTTATCTGATGTTGAAACCTTTTTAAAAAATACAGATTCTCCTTTTTTATCAGACAACTTCAAAGAAGAGCTTTTAAAAATGACAAAAATAAAATTATATGAATATACTTATATATTAAATTTAAATCAAGGCCCAGTTCATTTTCATTTCATTTCTAACAAAAATTTAAAAAGTAATAATAAATTAAAAAAGTACTATTTTTTTGTAGTATTCCTTCGTTTAAATTACAATAACTCCTATAAAACTTTACCATTCACAAATAATGTTTATATAAACATTGTTACAGTTAATACACCTAAAAAAATATTAGTTCCAGTATCAGTTGACTGCATTAATAGTGCATCTACTATTATTTATAATAATCATTACGGGGAAGCTATTACAATCTGGCGAGAAGACGAAATTGAGAAAGTTCTGGTACATGAAGCGTTACATAGTATTCATTATGATTTTGATATAATTCATCAACAATTAATTCCAGAATTAAAACATCTCGAACAAATAATAGATAAAGAAGGTAAAGGATTAAATGTGAATGAGGCTTATAATGAATTAGGTGCTATTTTTATTATGTCTTTATTTGCACTTGGTAAAAAAGAATTAGATAAAAAAAGAGCAAAAAAAATTGTAAAAGATGTTTTGTTAAAAGAATTAAAACACTCCCTAAAAAATTGTGGAATGTTAATGTCAAAATATGGAATAGATAATGTAGAAAAATGTACGTTTATCAACAATCTCAATGATTGCAATTACTATCAAACTGCATCAGCATATAGCTATATTGTAATAAAAACTGCGTTATTATGGTCTTTATTGAATAATTGTAAATGCAAAGGAAAACATACTGATAAATTTAAATGTATTGAAGATTTTGTAAGTTTAGGATTCTGGGGAAGTATAGGACAATCGTACCAAAATTTAGTTGTTAAAATTCTGGAAAATAAAGAATTCAATAAAATTATCAATAAAGAAATAAGAAAATATAAAAATAAAAAAGGAAGACCAGAAACATTATATTTTACTATTTTTCATTAGTGCGTTTTATTTTAAAGAAATATATAATTCTATTATTCTATTATATATATTCAACCAAGAATATGGGGATTAAAAATTTAAATTCAGTTCTTAAAAAATATAGCAATTTTCCCACTTTAAACATGAAACAATTGAAAGATAAAATTATTGGAGTAGATTTTTCATTGTTTTTATATAGATTTCTGTACAATCAAAATAATCCAGTTGAGTGTTTTTTAAGACAATTGATATTATTTTTTAGATATAATATTTTACCAGTTTATGTATTAGATGGTAATGCTCCAGATGAAAAAAAGATGATTTTAGATAAAAGAGCGATAAAAAGAATAAAAAATTATGATGAAATTGAAAAATTAAAAAAAGATTTAGAATCAAATCCAGATAATCTGATTAATATTGAGGAAAGCATTCAAAGATTAGAAAAAAAAAAATCAGTTTGTTTTTCCAGAGATATAATTGACGGAGTATTAACATTGTTTCATTTATGTGGAGTTCCAGTAATACAAGAAAATTATGAATCCGATTGGGTTCTTGCAAAATTAAGTCAAATTGGTTTGATTGATTATGTTTTATCAGAAGACAGCGATTTGTTAGCATTTGGTGCCAGAAAAGTTATGAAAAACTTCTCAATTATTGAAGAAACTACTCAAATATATGACTTAAAAAAAATATTGAAATCATTACAAATAACTTATCCAGAATTTATTGACATGTGTATCTTGTGTGGCTGTGATTATGCTCCGAAAATGAAAAATTCAAACTGTCTCAAATCTTACGAACTAATCCAAAAACACAAAAAAATAGAAAATATTCAAGAAGAATTTAATATGGATACAATTAATTCAGCCAGAAACATATTCTTAAAACAAATGGACAAAGAATTAATAGATAAAATTAAAGAAAAAATTTGTAAAAAAGAATTTAAATATAATGATATAGAATTATATCTACAACAAGAAATTGATAAAAAATTTTTAATACCTATATTTATTAGAACCTGCAAACATTAAATACTTTTCTCTTACCCATTCATCGTACCATTTAATCCCATCTTCAGTATCCAACCACCATATACCATCTTTTTCTAACCATTTTAACCCCCTGTAAGATGATAACCATTTTTTAGCCTGTTTTGATGATAACCAATATCTTGAATAACTGGAATTCAACCATTCTTTTCCATCAACTGAAGATAACCATACTCTTCCATTTATTGAATTTAACCAATCATAACTATCTGGATTAGTTAACCAATTACTTCCTTGCAATTTCAACCATTTCTTTCCATCTACAGAATTCAACCAATACCATGATATTTCATCCTTCAACCATTCAGGTGGAATCCAATCAGTTATTTTTAACCACTTTTTTCCTCGGGATGTTAACAACCACTCCCAACCATAATTCTTTGAAGATAACCATCGCCTTCCATTCAATGAATTTAACCACTCTAAACCAGATTTATGTTCTAACCAATTTCTGGCTCCATATGATTTTACCCAATCCCAACATTCTACACTATTTAACCAATCAACAGAATTTACTTTTTTTGGGAAAAGAAATAATTGATTATTTTCCCAAAAATACCATTTTTCTACCATTTTATATATTACACAGCTAAAAATAAATGCTTTATATATTTTTGTAACTTAAACTGATAATAACATCCCTTCAATCCAGGCTTCTTCTCATTCTCCTTTTTATCAACAGTCTCTAATGGCAACAATATTTTCGTCAAATCTGCATCTGGTCGAAAATATCTCTTATCACCAACAACTCCCAAATTCTTCTCCTTAATATAACGATTAATAATTTTTGTAGCCGATGGCCTATTAATCATTCCCTCCTCATCAATCGTATCAAACTTTGAATCCTGCTTTAATTCCTCCTCAGCCATAATTGTCTCAATAATACTTTGAACCTCCTTCTTTTTCAAAAAATCAACAAACTCCTTTCTAACCTTTGACTTCTTCGCAAAACCAGATGGCTCCCTCTCCTTCTTATCCGGATCCACTAATTTCTTTACTCCCTTCGTCTTCGAATTCTTCTTCAAATGCCTTATAAACTTAAAAGTCTCCTTCTCATATTGTCTCACCTGATTTTCTATATTCTTTATATGCACCCGAATATTATATAAGGAAATAACAATTGATTGTGCCTGCATAGTTAATTCACTCATCTTAAATGAATCATTGGCATCATCTGTTAAAGTAATATCTTCTTCTTGACCTCCATTTTCCGACATCTGATATATCATAATTTCATAAATTTTCTTTAAGTTATTTTTTTGTGATATAATAATATGAGTGAACCAGATTTAAGATTAGGAAAAATATTTTATGCATTATGGCTATTTTTATTAATTTTTTTACCTATTTCTTGCGTTTTATACTACATGAACATATCAAAAGATTGTGCCAGTTTAGCCCAAGGAAAACAACCAACCGAAAAAAAGAAAAAAGACAACTCAAATATTATCATGATTGCAATTATTATTTTATCTGGAATTACTGCACAAGCAATCAACAACTCTTATAAATTAATGCGAGTTACTGCATAAATTGCATACATAGTGTTTTCTGGAGATTTTAAATCTGGTACAGAAAATTCTTCTTCTTCTTTTCCCAAAATATTATATAATTCTGGATAATCATTTCTCTTCAATTTTCTTCCATCGCATTTTACCCAACATTTCGAAATATTTACCCTTTCCATAAATAACCTTATCTCCCCAATCTCAAAAAATTTATTTCCTCCATAATTTAATTCTCCAGTAATATCCACATCCATATTTATATACATCCTCTGTCCACTACCCTCCTCCCCAAATTTTACACTTGACATAAATTCAACAATACCATCCCTCCTCTTTGGTACCATATAATTTTGATTCAACCCAATTGTTAATGTATCCCCCAAATTAACCATCTGGGTACATGTAAAAATTGGGTCTGTCTGAATCTTTATAAATGACAATTTCAACTTCTCATTCGTTATTGACTTGTCCTTTATCTTCCCATTTGTTACCGAATTATCACATAACTTATTCTCTGTTATTACTCCATCCATCAACTTTGTATTTTTAATTGAAAAATTAACAATATGTTTATCATCTATACAATTCATACCCAAATGTTGCATCTGGATTGCGTTCTTCTTTATTGCATTACTTCCAATACAATTATCTGATAAATTCATCTCAATTATTACCTTTTCTCCTAATCTCACACTATTAAATACATCCTCGGATAAATGATTACTTTTTATTACTTTTTCTCCAATATGCCACTCCATTATACATTTTGGCATCAAATTCCTACTATTTATACTCTGCTCTTTCAAATGATTCCCGCCTATTGAATTTTCCTCCAAATGTAATCCAGATATAACACTAACACCAATATGCTCCTTATTTATAATTTTTTCCCTCAAATGATTTCTAGATATACAACCATCACTCAAATGTTTTTCCTCAATTAATTTTTCAGTTAAATGATTTTCCTTTATTATATTATTACTTAAATGCATCCCTAAAATTATTTTCTCCTTCAAATTCCAACTCTCAATAACCTTCTCAGTCAAATGTCTATTCTCAATCGATAAATCAAAAATATTTTCTCCAGAAACAGAATTCTTTGTTAAATGCTTCTGCATGATAATTGAAGGCTTTAATGTTGTAATTCCTATACACTCATTTGCCAACTCCTTTTCAGTAATAATTCCTGGCGCAAAATGATGATTTTTTATTGAACCTTCTCTTATATGATTATCGCCAATTGATTTCTGTTGAATATGTTCTGCACTGATAATTAAATTATTTAAATGTCTTTTTTCAATTGATTTATCACACAAATGTTTTCCTTCAATTGTAAATGGTTTTATTAAATTTGATGTTATTGATTCTGGCTTAAAATAAGTTTCATCCAGACAATGTTCTTTTAAATTTAATTGATTATTTAATGAAAATAAATTTTGGTTGATATTCAATTTAATTTCTTTTCCATTTTTAGAAAGAGGTGATAAATATTCCAGATTTTCCATTCCATTAATAAGGACATAATTTATTTCATCATCTTTCTCAAAAATAAAATACTCTGATTGCCCATAAAATCCATCTTTTACACATAATTTTGCTGGCAAATGAATTCCAGACATGTTTGCTAACCTCATATTATTTCCATCTCTATTTATTACCTTTCCGTATTCTACTCTACTTTTAGTTAAAATAAATAGATACTTACTTTCCTGGATATTTCCAATATCTCTGGATAATAAAATATCATTATCTTCAACAGTACCATCCCCTTCCAGAAAAAGAAAATCAGTTACAAAATAATTCTGTAATCCCTGGGCAACTTGGTCAACATATTTTTTTGTAGCTACTTCATCATTTGTAACAGGGTCACTTAAATTTTTTATTGTATTTCTTTTTCCTTCTTGTGGAAAAATAATTTCGCCATGGACGTTGAGAGTTCCCAGAGAAAGATTTTCCATTTTTATTCCCTCGTAACTACCAGTAAGTAATTTTTCCAAACGAAATTCCTTCTTCTCTGGATGAAAATAAAAATGCGTATCATTTATTCCATTTGAAAAAGCCAGAGGACAATTTAATAACCTTATTTTATCAACTGAATTTAAATCAACTTTCTCTGGAATAACAACTTCCATTTGTTTTTCATTTCCAGAAAATTTTACCCATTTTTCTCCATCGTACCCCTCAAATGATTTCTCATAAAATCTTATCATTCCTGGCTTTTTTTTCCCAAGATTTTCTCCAAGTATTACTCCAGCATCAACTTTCAACTCATCAAGAACCTGCAACTTCTTCTCAATTAAAACATCCCCTCCTACTTCCAGAGCCTTCCTGGGATTTATCTTATTTATTCCAACACGATTTCCATTTGTATGCAAAATATTATCCTCATGCATCCAAACACTCTCCTTCGTAAAACTCACCCAACTTGTTCCATCGTATCCAGAAAAATCTCCTTGACGATACTGTATCATCCCCTCTCTAGGTATTCCAGATTGACCAACAACTACAGATTGAAGAAAAAAAGCTGGCTTCTTGAAAACTGAACCACCTTCAACTATTAATGGAGCCAAATTTAAACTTCTGACTTCTTGGTCATTTTCAATATGAATTTTATTATATTTTTTAGATTCAGAAAAAGAATAATTATACATGGTATAATTATTAATAAAAATACTTTTAAATAATTAAAACTTATGAGTTCTATCATCAAGATTTCCATACATACTGCATATTTTTTCAACATTATAATTCTTTAGTTGTAGTTCATCAATTTGATTGTTTAAAAGCTTTATTTTCTCATCAATTCCATTTTTAATTTTATTGTAACGTTCATCTTCGCTATCTCCTATTTTTTCAATTAAATCTTTCATGTATGAAAGTACTGCGCCAATTTGATTTGGAATCCAGGAAATAATTGGTGTTCCACCAGTTGCACTCGCATACTTCGTATTTTTTAATATATAAAATACAACAAATTGCATGTGATACGCTCGAAAATAGTAAATTTGTTCAACAATTCCTAACAGTAATATCTGTTCATCTTTATCAAGAGTTTCTAAAAATTTTGGAGCTTCTTCTTCCAAATCTTTAAAATATTCTTGTACGCATTTTGGTCTATATTTTCTTAAATCAAGTAGATATTTGGTAAGCATATTATCTGGATAATATTTAATAACTCCAGTAAAAATATCCAGTGAAGGAATTATATCATCTTGTGCTCCAGTTTGTCCTCTGTATTTTCTAGGTTCTTCAGAAACTCCCTCGTAAATAACTCCATCTCCAAAAATTTCATCATTTCCTTCAATACCCATTATAAATGCTCTGAAATTATTATAGTTATGTGGATTACTCGCCTCCCACATAGTTCGACGTCGCTCATTCATATTCCGAATAGTTTCCAAAACTTGCTTTAATCCTTCTTTCTTTCCTCCAGAATAAGCCTTAAAAATTCCTGATACCAAATTTGGTGAAATCTCATTAATATATACATGATTCATGATAAATCCAACCTCATCTTGTGTCCCAGTAAAACTACAAGCCATCTTCAAATTTTTCCAATGTAAATCTCCAGACTTATCTTTCTTAACATAATTTCCCAAAGAATATGCATAATGATAGTCTAGCCATGGACTTACATCTAATTTTTTAGATACTTCAACAAATGGCATTGCTAACTGAGAAGGTAACTTTTGATGAGCTTTACCATATTTTCCGTCACTATCTTTATTAAAATGAGCTGGAGCAAGAAGGTAAGCACTTGTTAAAAATGAATAGGCACGATATAATGCCTGCAAAACTTTCTTATCCTCTTCATCCTTAACAAAATCAAATAAATTATGAAGATTATGAATTGCTTCTTCAATTAATCCAGGTTCTTTTAATAAAGTATTATCTAATTTGTCTATTAAATCCTGGACTTGATAATATTTTTCTGGAAGCTTATCTAAAGGCTCAAACATTGGTAAAAATCCATGTTCTCCAGAAACATTAAAAATACCGTCAGAATACTCCGATTTCATTATTATTAAATAATAATAAAATATCCTTTAAGTATTGTCATTTTGCTCTGCAAAATGACTTCGGGGCTTAAAAGCCCCTCAGTTCGCTATCGCTCACCCGAATTTCGCTCCTGTCGTCGCTCAATCTCGGACCCGTGAAGGGTCTCGGTTCACATTGTCATTTTGCTCTGCAAAATGACTTCGGGGCTTAAAAGCCCCTCGGCTCACTACGTTCGCAACTTAAATTTTATTAGTTCGCAATGTAATTTTGCCTCGCCAGTTACACCTTTAGACATTTAAAATGCCTTTTATAGAAATAGCAAATATTCCTGTATATTTTTTGAATACTTCTTGCGATTGTGTTTTTATTACACAACGCTTTCCAATTTCATTATAACAATGATTTCGTTTTTTGTAACGTCTTTATGCTTGTTTCATCAATACAAAACTGGTTTAAAGACAACAATATTATATAATATATAAATGAATAAATATAATAAGTCAAAAATATATAAAATTGTTAGCATTGAAGAACCGAAGTATTATTACATTGGTTCAACAATTACGGATTTAAATGTTAGATTTAATAGACATAAAGCAGACTCAAAAGTTCATCCAGATACAAAAAAGAATAAATATTTTAATAGTATCAATTGGAATGTTGAAATTATTCTTATTGAAGAAGTTAATGTATCTAATTCAAACGAACTTCATACTTTTGAAAATAATTATATAAAACAATTTTTAAATGACAATTTATGTTTAAATACATATTATTCAAAAATAAACAATGAAGTTAGAAAACAAAAAATAAATGAAAATTCAAAAAAATATTATAATGAAAATCTTGATAAAATGAAAACAAAACATAATGAATACTATTTACAAACTAAAGATGAAAAACTGAAAAAATATGAAGACAATAGAGAAACTATAAATCAAAAAAGAAGAGAAAAAATTATATGTGATTGTGGCATTACTATTTCAAAAGGTTATTATTCAGCACATATTAAATCTAAATGTCATAATGATGGTATATTTTTCAACCCATCTCATTAAACTTCTTGGAGAACATTTGAATATTTTACAAACTTCTTCTTGTGATTTGTCTTCTACTAAATAATATTCAACAGCAGTTATTTTATAATCTTCGCTCTTATGTTCATAATAATTCTATATATTATTTAGTAAATAAAAAATAATATATATATATATGTCAATTCATACAATTGGAGATAGTCATTCCAGTGGTGGTTGGACTGGAATAATACGGCATTATTTAGGACCAGTTTTATGTTATAGTTTTGGGAAAGAAAAATTAAATAGATGCGATATTCGCAACTTTAATATTAAAGATGGTGACACTATTGTTTTTTGTTTTGGTGAAATAGATTGTAGATGTCATATCCATAAACACATAACAGAAACAACAAGATATCAAGATATTATAAACAATATTGTTGATAATTATTTTGAAGCAATTGAATTAAATGTATCCATTTCACAAATTAAACTAAAAAATGTATGTGTTTATAATGTTGTCCCACCTATTCAAAAATATAATACTGTGGAAAATCCTGAATATCCATATTTGGGAACAGATGAAGAACGAAAACAATATGCTTTATATTTTAACAAAAAATTAAAAGAAAAATGTATTGAAAAAGAATATATATTCTTTGATATTTATAATAATTATATAGATGAAAATGGATATTTAAGAAAAGATTTAAGTGATAGCACCGTTCATATTGGTAATGGTATTTATATAAGTAATTTTATAAAAGAAAATAATTTATAAAATAATCGGCGTTTTAAATGTCTAAAGGTGTAAAATCATTATAATTAAATGTAGATTGTGAGCATGGCATGGCCATGCGAACCGAGGGCCCTTTAT
>Ga0194123_10002131_pt1 | contig 26919 bp, 26 predicted proteins | sample TA2MahsurfametaG_5_FD_155479 | JGI IMG/M metagenome (GOLD analysis project Ga0194123, IMG submission 155479) | Freshwater microbial communities from Lake Tanganyika, Tanzania - TA2015023 Mahale A surface | ecosystem: Environmental > Aquatic > Freshwater > Lake | place: Tanzania: Lake Tanganyika... | reverse complement strand
GCAGATGACCCCGGTAGCAACGCCAGATTCATGCTTTTGAAGGGCCTGAACGACTTGAACTTCGGTGATTCGTGATTTTTACATGGTTTTTGAAATTAAAGGAATTTCTCTACTTTTAAACTGTCTATATTTTAGGGGTATTTACACTCGACGAGAAGAATCGTGCGAGTAATCTATACAAGGAGTTGAAGATTCATAAACTTTAGGTAAAATCATTTGAAAGTATACTGATAATCAGGGTTATCCTTCATAATCTCACAACTTTTGGGATAGTTCTCAATAAACCAACCGAGAAATTCAGTTGGATTTATAAAGCCGCTAAGCATCTTATCTCTACGCTGGGTGGCTTCTTCTTTCAAATAATCGTTTTGAAAAATCTGCACGATATAATCAAAGACACCATCTCCTGAACTGAAGTGTTTTAAAATACCGTATTCTTGTTCCATTAACAAGTAACACATTAAAGGCAGTGAATTGATATAAACAACAGGTGTTCCAAGCATAGCACTTTCAGATGCCATAGTACCACTTTCTCCAACAAAAATCGAAGCATACGCTAGTGCATCATGCATACGATGAGGTGGAATTTTGATTTGGTAAGCTTCAAAATCAGGCTCGATAGCTCGTTCAGATGAAATAAAGACTTTGTATTTTTGTTTCAGCAAGGATACTATATCACGCTTTTGAGAAAGCGTCAAACCAAGTTGATTTGTGTCGTGAAAAGCATTCCATGATACAAATCTAACAATTGCATATTTAGTTTTTGGAGAAATTCCAAGTAACTGATATATTGAAATATCCGGTCTATAAAATTTTGGATGTAGATAAAAATACTCGATTGTACAATTTATTCTAATTTGTTTTGGCCCTAACTTATGTTGATAATTATGAGGAGTTATAATTGTATCAGTAAAAGGATAAGTGAATTTTTTGTGTACTACATCTGTGTGTTCTGTATCATTAAGAGCTACATGAGGAACATTTATGAGTCTAGAGACATGTGCTGTATATGGCGAACCGAAACTAAGTAGTAAATCAGGCTTAAATTTAATTGAAGCATTAAGGATAAACGCATCAGCATAAAGCATGTAAAGCAATTTGCCTAACTTAGAGTCCCCTCCTTTTCCACGATTTAAAAACCTAATGTTATATGAATTTAGCAACTGAGAAATCACTTCCCGTTCTCTAGCAATGAAAAGAAACTCATGGCCTCTATCCCTTAAAGTTTTCCATACATTCTTAAAATAATGAACATGACCCGGGTGGCCAACATCAACCAATACCTTCATTTTTTTTTGTCGCATTTAGGAATTTAAACCAACATTCCTGTTGAGCATCTTCAGAGAAATCGCTTTTGAACATTTGCTCGATACTTAGTCTTGCATTTGTTCCCATTTCCATATATAAGTTTTTATTATCTAATAATTTATCACAAGCTTTAATAAAATCTTGGGTATTATTAGGATCTATAAGATATCCATTTACACCATGTTGAATTATATCAGGAATATCATTAACATTTGAGGATATAACCGGAAGACCGCAACTCATAGCTTCTATTATTGCCATTGGTAAGCCCTCAGAATCCGATGTTAAAATAAATATCTTTGATTTAGCTAAAAAGTTTGGAATATTAATTGAATATGGAACAAATATAACGTTACTGGTTAAATTTAATTTATTAACTATTTTCTCAATTTTTTCTTTCTCAGGGCCATCTCCAACTATTAAACAAGAAATGTTGGGCCGCGTTTTTTTAAGCTCAAAAACGATTTGAACTAACCTATCCAATCTTTTTAAAACCCTCAAATAACCAACAAATATAAAATCGTAAATTTTAGGAATACTGATATTAATAGTAAATCTACTCATCTCAAAAACGTTATGAAGTATGAATATTTTAGATTCCTTAATTCCCAGTTGAATAAGACTATATTTGCTGTATGTTCCTCTTACTGCAAAATAATTAGCAGATTCTAATATTTTTAGATATTTTCTGCTTTCAGTTAACCTTTTTAAATCAGAACCTGGTAATACCAGAATAAATGGTTTACGTGCTATTCTAGATAAAATTGAGGCATAAAACCCATAAGGATATAAATATATGCCAACAACTACATCAATTTTTCCGATAATTAGAAGAAATAAAAAATAGACACTACTCCATGTATCAAAAACTATTCTTTTTAAACCTTTTGAATTACTGTCGCTATTAGTCAAAAAAGGAGCGGTTAAAACTTTTGAATTATTAGAATATATATTTCCAAATGCTCTGAATATATAAATCCTGCTTATCTTTTGATTGTTTACAATTGGGTTGGTTTTGGACAAGAACTTCTCATCAGATAAGCCACCTATAATCAAGACTCTCATTGGCCATTTAACTTAGAAAATTGCTTGAGTATCATATCTTCAGTAGTTGATATCTGTTTTGCGGGATTTCCAGCCCATACGGTATTAGGTGGGATAGATTTATTTACAAATGACAATGCCCCAATAACTGAATTATCGCCAATAGTAACGCCCGGCATAATCACGCTATTAACCCCGATAAAAACATTATCTCCAATTACCACATCTTTTAAAACTCGTTCACCACCTTTTGAAATCCAAATGCCTTTTGGACCACCTCTATATGTATCTGTATGGTTTAAAACAATGACATTTCTAGTTATGTAGCAATTACTTCCTATGGTGATAGTGCTACCATAATGAGTATCAATGTAAGCTTTGGGTGATATAAAAGTGTCCTTCCCTACTCGAATACCTTTTTTTTGTAAATAGAATAACCGCAATTTGCTTCTTAATATTGAATAGAAAAAAAATGGATTAATAGTAAACTTGATTTTTTTCATGACGTGAAAACTTAATTTTTTTATAAACTTGTAAAAATACTTTTATATTTTCTTTTTCACTTTCAATACTTTAAAATTAGATTTATTAAGAAATAAGCCTGCCGTTATAAATATTATCATATTCAATGCGTGTGTATGAATAAAAGCACGCGTATATGTAAAATAGTCTAAATAGAATATGAAAAAACCAACCAATGCAAAAACGCCATAAGAAAATAATAGTCGATTAAATTCAAGGTCCTTCCTTAGAAGTTCAGCATAGATTTTTCGACTTACATTATGATATAAGATAATTATAGCCAATACACCAAATAAGCCTATTGATAATAAGTAAGTAGAAAAACCATTAATGGCCATAGATCCTGATACTCCAATATCATTTGCCGTATATACCGCATCCTCACCAAGCCCAATCAATATGTCTGGGCCTTTTCCTATGTAAAAAATGTGAGATTCGATATTCTTCAATGAACTTAAAACAATATGTTCAAGGCCTGAAAATCGACCTGTTGCATATTCAGTTTGGTCTTTATTATAGCTATAATTTGTAGCATAATCTATGCTATAGTTCAGGTCAAAGCGGCCAAGAACAGTATTATCAGGATTTAAGGTTGGTGATAGTCTTACGCCCCAATAAAAAATAAATGAACATATCAAAAATATAATTGTACCGAGTAAAATGTTATTTATACTAAATAAAGTTATTCCCCTAAGCTTTCTATGTAAGAAAAAAATTAGAAAAAGAACTATTGGAAGGTAGAAATATATTCCTCTCTTTTCACCAGCATATGCTATAAAAAGCATGCCTATCGCCAAAATAAGGTACTTCTTCTCTTGTTTATAAAAAAAGTAGCGTATTGTAAAAAATGATGTACCAATTAGAGGGTAAACCGTATTTAAACTACCACCCGTATATCCAATTGTGCCCGCATACATTTCCTTTGTTCCGACAGTACTAACCTTTATAATTGCCGCAAAAATCTGTAAGACAAGTAATATTACAATAGTTCGATCAAATCTTTCTAAAAACTTAGCATTAATAGTTAAGTTAAGACTGAAAGAGAAGCTAAGAAATGCAACTAAAGTATAGTGAAAGAATGAAAAAGATTTACCAAAATTTGAATTATTTACTGCGACCGATATTAACCATATAAATGTAAACAAAATAAATATCCATGTACTAAAATAGTTGTAACCTCTTGCTGTTTGAGTTTGAGTAGGGTATATAAGTAATATAGAAGCAATCAAAAACACTATAATGCCTGTTTTTATAATAGTACCATTTATGCCAAAAGCAAGTAATGCGCCTTGTAAAAAGGCTATGATCAAGGCTACAAAAAAAGCTTTAATGGCCAGATTCATAAAATCACAATCTTTGTATAATTGCCTTGACTCTTTTATCCCATGTAAATTCTGACATAACTAGTTCTTTAGCTGCAGGCCCTAAATTCCGCTCATTTGATAAAGCATCCATTAATTTCGAACAAAGATCATCAAAATTATCTGGGTCTGCTAAAAATGCTGTTTTGTTATCAGTTAAAACTTCATGTATAGTTGGAAATCCGTGGGCAACAATTGTCTTGCCAGACGCCATGTACTCAAATACTTTTAATGGAGAACAATACCCAATGGTGGGAACTTTCCTCGACCATACAGCAAGTAAAACATCAGCTGCTGCAAGGTACATTGAAATCGTGGAATGTGGCCTATGGCCTGAAAATGATATATTACTAACTCTCAGTTTGGTGGAAAGATTTAAATAGTATTCCTTATTTTTTTCAGGCCCACCAACGATACAAAAATGTACCTCCGGGAATCGCTGAGCAAGGCGAATTATATTTTCTATTTCACGATCTGGATATAAACTTCCGGTATATACTACAATTTTTTTGAGAATTGGTAATCCAAGTAAGAAGCATGCCTCCCTCTTGTTGAGAGTATTTTTAAAGGCCTCAATATCTACACCATCATGAAGAGTCAATAATTTACTTTTTGAAACTCCGGAGGATAACCAATAATTTGACAATTCATTACTTATACAAATAAACAATAAAAATTTGTTTTTTGAAGTACTTCTTAAAAGTCGTCGTTTCAAATACCAATCAATTATTTTAAACCTGTTATGAAGTAAATTACTATGAGCTTCAAAAACTACAGCTTTTCCATATTTTAATGCTTCATTAATCAAAGAAGGAACTCTAACAAAAACTATTGATGCTTCATTTGAATGGATCAGAGAATAAAGTTGTTTATTTCTAAAATATTTCCCTATTCTAGAAAATCTAAAATTTTTATACAGAATAATATTAAATGAGGGTTGAATACCATACTTTGAGGTTATATAATCATTTGGGTTATCAATCTGCTGATCTCCATATAAAAGTGCCAAATCAATTCGAAATCCATTCTTGGTAAACGCATTGCACATTGAAATAACCTGGATAAGATTAGCTTTCCTTGATGTTATCTCAACAGGGTGAATATAAAGAATATGCTTACTAAGGTTCACAGTTTTATGATATTAATTGTTCTTCTTTTCCTATGCGACGAATCAAAACAAATCATCTTTCCGTCTTCACTCCACCTAGGATGTAAATCACAACGTGCTTCACCCTTAAGTCTTAAATTCGAATAAAAGGAACCTAAGTAAATAAAATCAATTGTGCTTAGATTTACAATAAATAGTGATCTTTCAGAATATTTGTTTGGATAAGTATCAAATAGGACTAAGTCTGAATTAAACTTGTTAGTTGATGGGTGGCCGTCCTGTGTCAGATTAACGCTGCTAATGATCTCCTTACTTGTACTTTGATCCATATACTTAATATAGCGGACACCAGTACCAGGTATTAATGCAGTAACTAAAATTTCATTATCACTCATCCATGAATAATGTGATACATTGTACTCATTTTCTAATAAAAATAAATCTTGTCCTGTAATATCAGATGTAAATAGGCGGCTATAGCGCTTTGTTCCATTTGTCCATAAATGGAAAAATAAGAAACGACTGCCAGTTGGGTTGAAAGATAAATGGTTGACATAATGCATTGCGCCTTTCATTGAATCACGAGGAACAATATTTGATAATTGAGATAGGCTAATTATTAACTTTAGATTTCCATCCAATAGATTGGAAAAATATACTCCATCATACCCAGGAGCAGTCACGTCCGCGTGAAAATCTGGAAAGTTCTTATACCCATACCCAGGTCGAAGGTTCTGTAATCTGCTAAAATTTAAACTAAGCGCAAAATGACTTCTAGATGATATATCATAAATTGGGAAGTCGAAGCTCTTAACTAGCGTTTGGTTATCAATATTAAGAACATCAGAAACGTATCTACCATCCCTAACAGTATTGTAAAGAATACAGTTTTCCATTTCATTAAATGTAAACCATTGAAGCCGACTACCTTGTTGCCAGCACCAAGCTGATGTTTCACCAACAATAATAGAATCACCAGTAGTAAGATCAATATACCCAATTTGTGCTTTGATGGATTCTTCTTTCACATTTAAAGGCACGCTGTGGAAAAGCAATTTTGAATTGTTCTTTGAAAATGGATTTAGATCATAATAGCCAAAGAATACATGTCTATTGTGATGCCCATACTCTTTTACGTCAAATTTTGTGTTTTTCACCTTCTTGAAAATCCTTAGAAAAATTATTTTGAAAAATCTTAAAAATTCTATCAAACGGAGCATTTAAAAAAATAAATTGGTTAATTTAAAATTGATTTTGAATAATTCCATATCTTTTTAAATTCGTTAACTATTCCATATTCTTTAAATAGAATAGAAAAAAGTAAGAACGAAAGAATCATAAATATTAAAATTTTAATCATAAAATCAATTGTAAGAATGCCAACTTTTCCAAAATAATTAAAAAAATCATTATTGCTAAATACAGTTATTTCTCCTGATAGAAATAATAGAAAAGTTAATAACATTGAAATAACTAATAATTTTGTTAAAAAAAGCAAAGCTATACTTCTCTTCTGAAATACTTGAGTAAATGTAACAATAACTGTATTTATTGATATCACAATAAAACCAATTGACACTCCTAAAGCGACCCCATATATTCCTAAGTTCAGGTACACAAAGAGTAAGGCAGAAGCCAATGTAACAAAAATTGAAATAATTGTAATAAAAGTTCTCTTATTCATTTGTCTGGTAGCATTAAGATAACCAAAAAGAAAGTACCTTGAATTATAAAATACAACAGCAAAAAACAAAATTCGAAACAGAGGAATACTAGCCGAAAATTTTGGTAAAAATGCATTTATACTGTATGTATATATCAAAACAATTATGCCTAAAATGGTAGTTGTAAGCAATAGAAATAAAATTAATGGTTTACCGAAATATTTTGTATAGATCGAAAAATCATCCTCGCCGTATTTGCCACTATCAACTGCCATCTGTCTGTTCACTGTGATTGAAAGAATATCTGCAAATGGCACCTTAGTTGCTGACGCAATAACCATTGCATAACTCAAAACACCGACATCACTTTGCGTTAGAAATTTACTTGAAATAAGTACGCCAACAGAAATAAGTATTCCATCAATTATTTTATTTAAATACATCACAAATCCTGTTCTGAAAAGAATTTTTGATTTGTGCCAATTAAATTTAAATTTTAACTTTGGGGTGTTTAATTGTGTGTAGATAAAAAGAAAACCGATAATGTGTCCAATCATCATTGAGTAAAACATTCCATAAATTCCAAAAAAATAGACTAAAAGAACATTAGATATAGGAAGGCCTATCTTGATTATTAACTCATATTGCCCAAATATTATAAATTTACCCTCCCCTTTTACGTAATTATGAAAAAATGAATCAAGATTCGACAAAAAAACCAAAAAGGTAATAATAAAAACTAACGAGTAATTAAGAGATTCCTTATAGTCAAATCCTAAATGAACTAAAATCCATAATAAAAAAATACTGAATACAGTGGTTATTGTATAATTTGTAAAAACTATATTTTTTAGTAGTGTGACTTCATCAAGATCATTTTTACCATAAGCCATTGGTACTTCTCTTGAAAGATTCATTAAGACCCCAAGATTTAAATAACTCATGTATTGTATAATGATATTTACTACGGCCAACAAACCATAGTCCTTCGGACCTAGTATTGATGCTATAATTATACTAGTAGGTATTGAAATTGATTTACCTAACAAATTGGCAATCAGTGTCAAAACACCAACTTTAACAGTTTCCTGTTTTGTGTTTAAAACCATTAACTATTCTTGCTCTCCTTTACACAATTAAGTATGCCTTTATAAACTCTTTCTGTTGAAGCACCATCAAGTGAATAGAGATACTTTTCAAGTATTTCTTTTTTTGTGTTTTCGTCAGGCATATTGAAAATATCGCTTTTTTCAAATATATGTTCCAGTTGGTAATAATCAGAAATATAATTTACAGCATAAGGATAATGACCAAAATAATCAGATTCATTTGAGTTTAAAATATCTGAAAAATCAGGGCATAGGATCACTTTATCTAATAACATGCCTTCGAGGAGTGTTGTAGAAGTGTAACCAGCTACATATCTGCATCTTTTTAAAATAGTATATGAATCCTCAACGCTTGTAACTTTTATATTGTTAGGTAGTTTATTTGATGTAATTGCATTTATAATCTTTGTCAACTCTTTGATCGCTTGGTTATTATTTTTTGTTTTTATTACAAGTTCAATGTCTCTTCTCTTTAATGCCAGTTTAATAAAGCAAGATATAAAATTGGTTCCTCTTTCAATAAATCCTTTATGAAGTGCTTTGTCATTTACTAAAAAATTAGCTTTTAAGGAAGATTCAAAGAAAAATAGCACAATAGTGAAGGGATAAATGACCTGGCTTTGATTGTTACGTAAATATTTATCAAGCCTCGGAACTCCCACAGAAACAGTATTTTTCGCATTAATGCCGAATATATTAGCCTTAACCAGCATTTTTTTTATCATATCATTGTAAACATAAAGATGAGTTCCATGAAACTGCTTTGTATTATAAAGCGTTGATCCAACATGGTCATACTTATCAATTGGCAACATCCCCTCTTTGTAAAGAACTATAACGGGTATGTTCTTTTCCATTGATACTTTAAAAAATTCCTGCTGTGATACATAAACGAAATTACCAGAAAATACTGCATCAAACTTCAGAAGCTTTCGCAATACATTAAATAGTACTTCAATGTCCCGCTTTATAGCATACTGTTCTTCAGTTCCATCTAATAGAGGGTAATAAGACGCATCGTTTAGTAGGTGAAAATTCTTAAAATGAATTTTGATTATCTCAGACAACCATAGTCTCGGAAAATAAATATAGGCAATTAAGTTGGGCCTGATACTGACAATTTCATTAAGATCATCGTTGAATATAGGTTTTGTTAAACATAATAATTTGAAAGAATTTTTTGGATTTACTATACGACACGCCAAATATATGACATATCCAGAGGCCTTAATATATCCACTTCTGACAAAGAATTTAAAAATGTAAAATAGAATACTTTTTAATTTAAACATTTTGATACTTGTATAAAAAACAAAATTTAAGATAATTCAAATGGATACTAGCTCAGTGAAATTCTTTAATTATGAATTTAGCCCCAATTAAAATCTCTTTCTTATGAGGTTCTAGAAAAATAGAACAGACCACTTCCAGTCTGCTTTACACTTACGATATCTGTCTTATCCTTGGAGTTCATTAGCTTCAACAATTTTTTAATTTCTGTCAATGTTAACCCTTTTAGTTTGTTTTTAGATAGATTATTGTTAAATAGTATACCCGCAACTTTTGCCTTTGCACTCATATATTTTAATGTAAGAACGTATTTAAAAGGCAACTTGCTCTTACCAAATTGGGTTTTTTTGTTTCGCACTATGCTTAAAATGCTTTCCGCTATAATAGTACTAGACGATTGCGAGTATGAAAAATATTCCTCGATTATCTCATCGTTCTTTTCCGCAATAGGATCTCTTAACAGACTGTTTTTATAAAAATCCACAATTTCTTGCTTCGACTGAATTTTACTTATTGCAACGGGAACATTAGTTACCAAGTTTTCATCATATCGTTGAGGAAGATATGATATTGGCCTTTTACCCAACATTTGACATTCAATTGCTGTCGTACAATCAGGATGTATCAGCAGGTCACATGCTATAATCCACGGAACTACTGACCCTTCATACAACACCTCAACATTTCGGCAACCCTTTAGCATTAATTCGTAAGTTTCCAATCTTTCTTCAGGATGTGGTCGTAGAATAATTTTTGTATTTAAATTTACGTCCAAATATTTAATCAAATTAACTATATGATAGATTTTATTCTTATCAAAAGAAATTACATTCTCAATATTATCAAACCATGAATTATAATTCAACTTTACAAATGAATCTCCTTTTATATTATTTCCAAATCCCATATTTGTATTTATTAAAATGAAACGTCCATATTTCCTTGACAATTCTAATGCCTGAGTTCTATACAACTCCTGATACTGTGGTTTAAGAAGATCAAATCGTGGATGGCCGGACACTACACACTTAGAGTCATTAGAAATAAATTGTTTTACAAGATTATACTGTGCTTGACCCCACAAAAACACTAAATCTACCATATCGAACAATTTCCTAGGATATCGCTTTAGCAGAGTACGATTATCAGCGAAATCAACCGCACCTTCTTCATCTAATGAAACGAATATGCCATTTCTTTCTTTAACCAAATTAAAAGTTTCTTCAGTTTTCCCTTTGTGATACCCTTTATCTAAATATACATAATCTGTCATTCTGTTTAAAAGAAAATAAATGGATTTTTTACTGCCTAAATAACAATTTAAGCCGTTTTGTGCAAGTGCGTTGCATAGATAAACTTTATATAGCAACTCCCTTGGTGTTGTTTCAATTGGAATGAGTACGATCATTATTTTATTCTTTTTTAATTGTTCAGGCCAATTGTATGCATAACACCTAACATTCCATGGATATTTTTTTATATTTAGAATAATAAATTTAAATTCTTAGTTTTGATTTCCAATATAATAATATTACAATATTTTTCTTTAAAACACTAAGGAAAGAAAAAGGGGGAAAGTAAATGTAATTTTAAATTAATAGAAATTTTACATATGCCGAGTTCAACTAATAAGTGCAATTTATGAAAACAAACGGCAAAAAGGCCTCTGAGGGCCTTTTATGCCTTTTGAACGAGCGGTGCAATCTTTGCATTGCACATGAAAAAAAACTACACCCAGCTCAGTTTTGAACAAAGGTATCAAATTGATGCCCTCCTTCAGGCCGGAAGAAGCCAAAAAGAAATCGCCCAGCAAATTGGGGTACATCCTTCGACCATCTGCAGGGAATTTCGGCGCAATACGGTTCGAAGAGGCCCCACAGCAGGTTGTTACAGTGCTAGAAATGCCCAACGCAAGACGACAGAACGCCATGCCCACAAAACCAAAGCCCTTAAATTCAATGATTGCATGAAGCAAGTTGCTGTTCAATGGCTTCAGGTCGATAAGTGGAGCCCTGAATTGATTAGCGTTCGGGGCAAAGAAACCGGCCTTTGTCCGGTGAGCCACGAATGCCTCTATCAATGGATATGGGCGTGTAATCATGGTAACAAGCGCGCTCACCGCCCCTTCAAGCGATTGTACCAAGAACTCCGCCATGGGCATAGAAGGCGTAAGAGAGGGCTCAGAGGCGATTCTCGGGGTGTGATCAGCGGTCGCGTCTCCATAGAGAACCGCCCCGCTATTGTTCAATCCAGGAAGCGTATAGGGGATATCGAAGTGGACTTGATGATGGGCAAGAATCACCAAGGCGCTCTCTTGGTCATGACCGACCGCGCAACCTTGCATACCCGACTTCATAAGCTTCCTAACAAGAAAAGTCATACCGGAAGCCAGTCCATACGTCGTATTCTCCACAAAGCAACGTATCCCTTGCATACCCTAACCTTCGATAACGACAAAGCCTTTGCGGAACACCAGGCGATAGGCCTTGCTCTGGGTCTTAAAACCTAATTACCAGACCCTACACAAGCCAAGACAAAGGTACCGTCGAAAATCGAATCGGTAAAATCCGACGATTTCTTTCCAAAAAGACCGACCTTCGTGAAATATCTCATCACCGTGTCCGACAAGTTGAAGAATTCCTTAACAACAGACCTGTAAGAAAATTTAAATACAAAACACCTAACCAAGCAAGCAAGAAAAAATTGCACTAATCATTTGAACTTACATATTAAAAGTTACTGATGAGATAATATAGAAAGGAATTCTCGACCTTTTAATATTTCATGTCAGCTGGAATAATCTTTCTTTAAGAATTATCTCCATTATCTGAAAGTCATTAGGGTGATCTAAATCAAAGCACAAATGAGGAACTACATAGTACATTGATTTTGGGGTTAATGCAGTTTCCCAGCCTTCATCAAAAAAATGTCTGCGATAAAAATAGAACGAAGCATTCATGTCATAAACAATAGGAGCGGTTTGCCGTGACTTAATGACCAGTCCATCTTTAACAAGTTTACAAAAACCATCCGATGTAGGTTCAACCATATTAAAATAAGGGTTCCGATTAGGAGGGCTTACGGAAAAAATATTAATTGCATCAGGATTCTGAGCGATCATTGTTAGTGCTTTTTCAAGATCTTCCAAGGTTCGCAATGGAGAGGTTACGTCAAGGTCAAGAACATAGTCAAATTTTGTATTCTCCATTTGCTCCTCATACTTTAAAAGGTGTCTAATAGTCGGTATTTTGCCCGCTGCATCTGTCGCGTACTGATCGGGCCTTTTATATTCTGTATTGAGGCCATAAGCTGAGGCAATAGTTTTTATTTCTTCACTATCAGTACTTAGGGACACTTTCCCGCCATGCTTGCTCACAAAAGCAAAAGCAACATTAATACTATAAGATATCAAGTGTTTTCCATTAAGAATACTTGTGTTTTTACCTGGAACCCCCTTGGAACCTCCTCGTGCACAAATTGTAACTAATATATTCATATAAAGTGGTTTAAAGTATGCTCCAGCCACCGTCAATAACTAGGTTAAAGCCTGTCAAATATGAAGATGCCTGACTCGATAGAAACAAAATTGCGGCATTATATTCATCTTTATCAGCCATTCGTCCTAGCAATGTACGGTAACTGTATTGCTGGTTAAAACGTTCATCATGATTATCGTAGACTCCGCCCGGGGTCAGGCAGTTGACTCTGATGTTTTGTTCCCTGTAATAAGCTGCAAGGTACTTGGTAAGTTGAACTACGCCGGCTTTAGAAATGGCGTATGATACCGGTGAGCTGAATCTTTCTTCAGGCATATACATGTTTTTCACACCATCATACAACCTTTGGTCGGCGGCAACAACCCCATAAATTGATGCAACATTTATGATGACCCCATATCCTTGATTCAGAAATATTTTACAAGCCTCACGACATGAAATTGTAACACCAACAAGGTTTCCATCAACAACGGCATTGAGTGTTTCCTTGGTGTATTTTTCAAAAGGGGCATAGAATCCTATAGGCTTTACCTGCGCATTATTAATGACTACATCAATCTTTCCGAATTTCTCGATTATATTTTTGTAGAAACCAATGATACTGGATTCGTCACAATTATCAATATGCATTGGAAAAACCTCGTGGCCAGAATCTTTTATATCGGAAGTGAGTATTTTAAGCTTCTCAGAATCAATATCCCCAGCTATTACTTTAGCGTTTTGGTGTGCCAAAAATTTCACATACCTTGAACCCAAAATGCCTGTTGACCCAATGATTGCGATGACTTTTCCATCAACATTAAAAACTGATTCTATTGAAGTATTCATAAAGGTAGTGAATTAGTTTTCTTTGGCACTAAGTGAAATTTTCAGCACTTCAAGGGCTTCGCGAAATCCGGGTGAGGGTGTTATATTGGAACTTAAACAATCGAGGTAATAATGCACAAGACTAATGTACATATCATTTCGGTTGAAATTCTCGTATGTTAATTCATGCAAGATTTCATTGTTGTCTCCGTTAACCGTTAACTTATTGGTTTTAAAATCAGCTTTTATCGTAGCTGCTTCGGCTGTGATTTCAAAATAACGTGAATACCCACGAGTTAAATAATCAAGATGTATTGAGACAACAGTATTGCTTGCCGAAACATAATGGATTTCTGCCAAATCTTCAGCGCTGATTTCTAAATCAGAAACTTTGGAGCAAATCGAATGGAAATGTGATTTTACGCTTCCGAAAAATAAAAATGCTAGATCAATCTCATGACTTAGATCCAGGACAACTCCACCTCCCATTTCCGAAGAAGCGGAATATGATTTTCTGTAATCCGTCTGTGGTCGCCAATCCGGCAAATATTGTCCAACGAAGAATCTGGCCGAATAGACATGGCCAAACTTCTTGTTATTTAGCCAGTAATTCACCTGTTTCACAATCGGATGAAAACGCATATTGTATGAACAAAAACCTATTCCTTTGTAGTCACTCAGAATGTCCGATAGTTCATAATATTCATTTAGTGCAGCTGCCATTGGCTTTTCTACAAGGATATTGATGTTTTTGCTTATGAAATACTTAAGATATCGGAAATGTTCAGATGTTGGATTTGTGATAATGACAAAGTCAAAATCATTGTTCAAAAAAACATCGAGGCTGCTTGTTTCTGGCAATCCATACTCATTGCCTGAGCCCATCTCTCTGAATAAGGTAATATCATTGATTCCGAGTGTAATCAGGTTAGTGCAATGCCGTTTGCCTATTGAACCGAAACCAATAACACCAACCTTCATCATTTTTAAGGTAATAATTGAATTATAGTGTTAAGCGGCTGACTGTCCTTCTATACTCGTGCCATTCTCCAGTGTCCATCCAATCATCTTGGCCAATTGGAAAAACACCAATTTTTCCGCCATTTTTTTTCTGGTATGCCATAAGGTCGGTTATATGGTAGAATGTCTTTTCAGGGATTTTATCAACCATGTCTGCGTTTACTATGTACATACCAACTGAAGCAAGAAAAGAATATTCGGGTTTCTCCTTGAAGTCTTTTAAGATACCGCCCTTCCCAATTTCACAAACACCATAAGGAACTTTAGAATTCATCATTGAGGCAATCAAACTGAGATCATAACCGTTGTCAAGGTGAAATTTCAGAAATTCAGCGTAATCTGCATTGATGATTATGTCGCAATTTGTTACAATAATGGGCTTGGTAAGTTTTCCTCTGAGCAGAGATAATGCGCCTATAGTTCCCATAGGTTGGTCTTCGTCTATATACTCGATAGCATAATCAGGTGAAACCTCTTCAAAATATGATTTTATGATTTTTGCCTTGTGGTTGACAGAAATATAAAAATGGTTTATCTGATACTGCAGAAAATTATCTATGATTAACTCTATTATTGTTTTATTGCCAATAGGTATCAAAGGCTTTGGGAGTATTTTGGTAAATGGTTCAAGTCGGGTACCCTGTCCACCAGCCATAATCACCACGTGAGCATCTATTTTCTCGTGCGTTGTTTGAATGGCACTTCCATCAATAAGTTGATCCCAAAATAATATTTCGATAATTTCTCCTTTTTGATTGCAAACCGGTACAGCGGCATATTTTTTCTCAAATACAATTTGCCTTACGTTATCAACATCGAAACCAGTTTGAACGCAGAATGTTGTCGGATTGGATACATCTCCAACTTCAGCGTCCAATGTTCCTTCGGCAAGTATCCAGCGCCTTATATCCCCATCAGACAAAGAACCCTCGAGGATCCGATTATCATCCACAATAAAAAGGACTTTACGATGGGTCGAATCCAGCTGTTTCATGGCAGCTTTAACGGTTGTATTTCTTGTAATTAAATACTGTTCAAGTTCTTTGTTCATTGTATTGTTATTTCAACATTTTTTCAATGTAATCTTGTACTGATTTTGAAGGCAAAAAAGTAGTTAATGAAGTGAATTTACTACCATCAAGTATTTCAATATTTTCGAGATGTCTGTTTGTTCCAAGGTGCAAGTCAAATTTTATGTTATGTGAATTTTCAATCAGTTGTATCAATTCACTAATGGTAAATCTATCATTAGATGTAAGATTAAATACGCCTGATAAATCATGTTTGACAGCATTGATAATTGCTTCAGCTACATCATCAACATGAAGGTAATATCTTAATAAACTACCATTATGCACAAAAAACAATTTCCGGTCCGATTGCAAAGATCTTTTGAAATAGGAAAAAACACCTTTTTGCTGCGTTTCGCCATAAAGATTTGGAATCCTTATGATACAGTAATTCTGTATGTAGGAATTAGAGATGATGAATTCTGCCACTGCTTTGGCGGTAGCATATGGGGTTTCAGGATTCAAAGGGGTTTTTTCGTTTGCATTATCGGTAGTCCCATAAACAGCCACTGTTGAAACTTGGATTAATTTTGTCTTATCGAGTTCATTGATCGCATTCACAATGTTGTTAACTCCCTTGGTGTTAAGATTAAGACAATGCTGAAAAAGATTGGTAATCTGTCCTGTACAGTTAATAACAATATCGTACCCCTTGAAAATTTCAACAAGGTTCGATTCTTTCAATAAATCAAGACGAATAAACGTGTTATCGATGTCGCCTGTTGGTAATACAAGATCAGCGATGCTGGCACATTTTCCCAATTTGGTTGCTATTGTGCAACCTAAGAAGCCCGAGCCACCAATTATAAGTATTTTTCTATCCTTCATAGAAAACTTTCTGGATCTTTCCTTCAAGTTTTATTTCTTTCAAATAATGGGCAATTTTTATGGCAGAATCACCTTCGCCGTAAGGATTCTTGATTGTGGCAACAAATTCCCTGAATTTCAGATCAAAAAGGGCTTTTCTTAGCCCCTCTTCAATTTCTAGGGCTATATTCGGCACATCGATGACATTGTCGGCCCTTTCCCTGCCCATTTGCCGGTTTCCAATGTTTACTGCAGGTATCTTGAAAGTTGGGGTTTCATGAATCCCAGAACTTGAATTGCCAACTAATGCCCAGGCATTTCTATATAAATTAATGAAATCGAGTGTTGGTAGGCTAGGATACCATTTTATTCCTGAAGCCTTTACTTCTTCGATTATTTTCGAATGTCCGGCATCATTATTAGGTAAAAGAGCAATTGTTTGAACGCCTACATTCTTGATTGCGATTAGGGTTTCCCTGATTTGCTCTAACGATGATTTTGCTTCAGTTGTTACAGGATGCTGTATCATGATGACGAAAGGGCGGGAAAAGTCTATACTATATTTTGCTTCTAATTCTTCTTTTGGAAGGTAAGGAGTGTTTTTTAAAACATCTATTGAGGGACAGCCAACAACAAAAATGTCATCAGGGTTTTCGCCAAGTCTGATAAGACGTTTTCTTGCATCCTCCGTAGCAGGGAAGTGGAAGTGTGAGAATTTACTCATAGCATGCCGAATACTTTCATCGATACTTCCGGTAACTTCCCCACCTTGGATATGTGCCACAGGAATGTTCATGTGCGCAGCGGCGACAGTTACAGCGAAATTGCCTCCAATGTCAAAACCTGAAAGAACAATATCCGGTTTTGATTTTTCCAGCTCTTCGACAACACCAAGCATCACGCGGGACATTGCCCTTACCATTTCGCCACCAGTGTCTTCAGCCCCAGGCACAAACATGGGTATTGTGGAATTAATTTTAAACCCATCATTCTCGATATAATTAATGTCTTTTCCGTGAATATCTAGGAGACATATACCTGTAACAACGAGGTGTATTTCAAAGAATGGATCTTCCAATAGTTTTTCCAGAATAGGCTTGTATCTGCTGTAGTCAGCCCGACGTTCGATTAAAACGAATACTTTTCTCATAGTTTATAAAATATTAGACCATTTAATGAATGAATCATTTGCAATATCATTAATTGCTTTTTTTCCAAGGACCTCATCAAAGTATTCGGCTAAGATTTCACCGGTTCCCGGTCGTTTAACCCAAATGTTATCCTTACTAAAAACATCTCCCTTTTTTATCTCTTTTATTGAGACAACAGATGCGTATGCGAAATCAATTGTTGGCTTTTCAAGTTCAACCGGACCTTTTACACCTCCCCTCATTTTTTTCAGGAGGTTTGCTCCGAAAATAAGTTCTTTAGCTGCGTGCTCATCCATTGAACATACAATATCTGGTCCTATCCTATCCATACTATCTGTGAAGTGTCGCTCAAGGATTGATGCACCTAGTGCTACAGCTCCAAGACAAGCATGATTAGTAATTGTATGATCTGATAATCCAACAACAGTACCCGGAAAATGATTCATTAGTTCAGCCATGGCGCCTAACCTAACAATTTCAGGAGGGGTAGGGTACACATTAGTTGTATGCAGTAGCGCATAGGGTACTCCATTTTGCTTAAAAATATTCACAGCCTTGGTAATACTTTCAATCGTATTCATTCCTGTGCTTAGTATTATTGGTTTTCCGAAAGATGCTATGTGTTTGAGCAGTGGATAATTATTGCATTCTCCTGAACCAATTTTAAATGCACTTACTCCCATTTTTTGTAAGCGGTCAGCAGCTGCCCGTGAAAATGGTGTGCTGATAAAAATCATTCCCTTGGTCTTCACATAATTTTGCAGTTCCTTTTCATCTTTTTCATTCAAGGCACACTGCTCCATTATTTCATATATCGATTCTTTCGTATGACTGGGAATGACTTTTCTGGCTTCTTTACTCATTTCATCTTCAACAATATGAGTTTGGTGTTTTACAACCTCGATCCCGGCTCTTGCGGCTGCATCAACCATTCGTTTCGCAACTTCCAGTGAACCCCCGTGGTTAATGCCGATTTCAGCTATAACCAATGGATTATAATCATAACCAATTTTTCTTCCTTCTATTTCAAAAAATGAAGAGTCCATAATACTAACGATTAGATATTATATATAGTAGCTTTATATTTCTTTAGATTGTCTGTATTTCTAAACCAATTAATGGTTTCTGTCAGACCACTCTCGATATCATACTTTGGTTTAAAACCAGTTAGTTCCGAAAGCAAGCTGTTGTCGCCCCATAATCGGAAAACCTCAGATTTTTCAGGTCTTACTCTTTGATTATCTGTCACAAAATGAATATTCGAATTCATTATTCTTTTGATCATATCAAAAGTATCCTGCATGGAAATCTCGAAATTAGAAGATATATTGATTTCTTTTCCTATTGTTTCCTCGGATTCGGCTATTGCTATAAATCCCTGGACAGTATCTTTTACAAAGTTAAAATCTCTGGTTGGAGACAAATCACCCACCTTGATTTCTTTCAGGCCCGAGGCGATTTGCGTAATGATTGTCGGAATTATTGCTCTTGCTGATTGTCGGGGCCCGTAGGTATTAAAGGGTCTTGCAATAGTAATCGGTAAACCAAATGCATTGTAGAAACTCATTGCCATCATGTCTGCACCTATTTTACTTGCACTATAGGGCGATTGGGGTTGTTTGGGGTGCTTTTCGTCTATTGGAACATACAAAGCGGTTCCATACACTTCAGATGTGGAAGTATGTATAATCCTAATATTTCCGTTTTCCTTTGCGGCCTGACAAATGTTCAATGTACCTTTAATGTTGGTATCAACATATGAATCGGGAGCTACATATGAATAAGGAATAGCAATCAGAGCAGCCAAATGAAACACGAGGTCAACATCCTTGACAATACTTTTACAAAAGTGAGGATCTCTTAAATCACCTGTAATCACTTCCAGTTGATCTTCAATTGCAATATCATCAAGCCATCCCCAATTATTAAATGAATTATACTGTGCGAGTGCCTTTACATGCACTCCCATATTTAATAATTCTTCTACAAGATGTGATCCTATGAAACCATCGGCACCAGTAACAAGTGCGGTATTATTAATCATTATACTAATTATTTAATTAAGGTAATCAAAAAAGACATTCAAATTATTAAGTATATATTTTAGCAATTTCAATAATTGCTAAGCCTTATAACTTTGTGCTAGTATTTATGCTCAATTATTGGAAATGTCGCATCTCGTTCTGGCTTATTAACTAAGTATTTTGCAATCATTCCGTTCTCAAAATTACGCTGTGCAACTAATAAACTTTCAACATTGAAGTCCTTACGAAGATAACACTTACTCCCTGATAGGTTCTGCATTTGTAAGCGAACTTCACCATTACGAAATGCCGTTATAATATTTGGTATCTGCTTAACCGCTGTTAGAATAGTTTTATTACCAATATCGTGAATATTGTCCTTTGACAATAATCCTTCAGGTCGAATCTGATGTAAAATTGGTCCTGCATCTACTTGTAAAACGGCTAAATGAATTGTAGCACCGACGCACTCAGGTTTTCCTTCAACTAATGGCCAGAAATTCGTTCCAGATCCCCTATAATATGGCGACAATCCTAAATGCAAATTGATTACTCTTTGGTTATAAGCATTTAAGATCGGATCCTTTATTATCGAAGAACCAAATAACAATATATAATCCGCATTAATTGTATTTATTTCGTCAATGAGTTGTGGAGTGTTCAATGCACCTTTTGAAATATATTCAATCTCTGATTTTGCCTTTGATCGACCAAAATATCTTTGTTCATTTTTGTCCCGTGTGGTGAAATAATTCTTTATGGCATTAGATGCTAGAGTATTAGAAAACGCTCTAGCATAATCGAATTTCTCTTCAGCGTAAACTTTCTTAACTTCAAATTCATTTTCAATTACTGTTACAAAGTGTTCGTGGCGTTTACTATTTCCCGTAATAATTATTACTTTCGGTCTATTCATACTTTAAAAAATTTTCAAATAATGCTTGATCGTAATGTTTTCCGCCTGGGACATCATTATTATCGCAACGTTTTAAAAGTAGCGGGTTCTTAAAATCAATATTTATGCCACGTTCCATAGTCAGGGCAAAATTAAAGCCAAATTGTGATAACCATTGGTAAGAATTGCCGATCGCCTCTTTTGAGCCATAAGGGTAGCTAAACGCTCTTGGTTTAATGCCCAAACTTAATAATTTGTTTCGTGATAGCTCTATTTGACGGCGCGCCTCTTTGTCTTCAAGATTACCAAGTGGCAAATGATCATGACTGTGCGAACCTATTTCATGTATCTGATTCAACTACTGTATTTCTTCGTCATTAAGATACAGTTTTTGGTGAATTTTATCCATATCTAGTCCCAAGTTTTCAAGAAATAGCCGTCGGAAAATACTTAAAATAGTGGTGGGTTTCAACACGAAGTTAAGAATATACTTCAAAAATGCATTCTCCTCTTTGTCGTAGCGATGTTACCATAATAGCCCTTTGGGGGAGTTCTTCTCCCTTCTGTATTGATGCTAATATGTCGCTAGTGCTTACAAAATTTCCAATCAATGCTAGTTTCTCCAACTGGTCACGAAATTGATTAGGAGTCTTTCCACAAATGGCAGGGTAAGGATAATCAAAGTTATCTCTTATATAATGAAAATTAACAACCAGCAACATCTTTCATGTATTTTTCGGCTAATAGCCAATCTTGGTATGTATCAATATTAATTAATTCAGGACTAGGTATTTCAACACCCCCTATCCTTTCGCCTAATAATGTACCTTCTTTAAACATTTGATCGACACTTAATAAATAAATTGCGCCATCTCTATGATAAGCTAGCGGTAATTCTTGCCTTCGTGGAATTAAATTACCTGAAATGGTTGTCTTAAATTGTCCGTTCTCATCTTTTATGAATGTCCAAAAAGGATTGTAATGGTCGGGCACTTTACGAAGTGAAACTAAACTGTCAACACCTGTAACCTGAAATTCTTCGATAGCAAGGTCAATTATCCCGTTCGGCCGATAAGGGCTTGTCGGTTGCAATAGGCAAACAACATCGTATATTTCATCATGTGCTTGTAACCAATTTAATGCGTGCAAAACAACATCAAGAGAAGATGCACTTGAGGTAGCTAGTTCTGCAGGCCTTAGGAATGGTACTTCTGCACCATAATTCTCTGCAACAGATTTAATCTCATCATCGTCAGTGCTTACAATTACCCTATCTATTTGTTTGGCTTGCTTAGCTTGCATTATGCTATACGCTATAAGTGGCAAGCCGTTCAAGAGCTTAATATTCTTACGGGGTATTCCTATTGACCCTCCTCTTGCCGGTATTAAACCAAGAACCCTCATTAATAAGTAATTGTTTTATGATAAATTAATGGTAAGACTGAAAGCAATTCCGCAATATTCTCACCAGCTTTTCCTCCCCCGTAAACAACTGACTGTGCTGGCCGCGAACTATTAAGCCAAGTAATGATTGCTTTTTTAATATACTCTCTGTCATAGTATACATCAATTATATTGTTGCCGCGCTCTCGTCGATTTTGTCTTGAGCCAATATTGACTACTGGAACGCCAAGAAAGGCACACTCCCTGATCCCAACACTTGAGTTTCCAACTAAACAACTACTGTTAACCAAAAGTCTCAAGAAATCATGGGGATCCATATTTTTAAAAAAATGTATTTTAGTATTGTGATTTTTCTCACGAAATGCTCTAATTGCGTTAGAAGTACCATCACTGCCAGCATCTACGTTTGGCCAAAACCAAAATGTTGGAATTTCTAATTCATGAATTGCAAATAACGTTTCTTGAATTTGTTCTTTAGCTTGTTTATATTCATTTGTTACTGGATGCTGCATTACTACTAAAAACTTTTTCGTAATATCAATAAATGGACCAACACCACCATATTTATTTTGTGGATTAAAATCAAAAGTTGGCGATTTAAGTACTTCAGAGGCAATGTCTATTGACGGACAACCTGTATTGAAAACAAATTCTTGGTTCTCTCCAAGTTTTAAAACACGCTCTTTAGCGCTCTCTGAAGCAACAAAATGATAGTCAGACAGTTTAGTTATACTATGTCTAACTTTTTCATCAATATTTCCAGTTACTTCGCCTCCTTGAATGTGAGCTAATGGAATATTCATATATGATGCAGCAATAGCTGTTGCAATTGTTTCAAATCTATCCGCAACTGTAACAACAATGTCTGGTTTTAGATTGTCAAAAACTGTTGATAATTCCAGAATCCCTATCCCAGTTGTTTTCGCAGCAGCAGTAAGGTTTTCGCCTTCAAGTATATTAAAAACTTTTGCCGTAATTTGGAACCCATCTTTTTCAATATACTTTGCAGCATTACCATATCTATCTAGAAGTGCTGATCCAGCAATAACTAGCTGCAGTTCAAGTTCAGGGTGCTGATTTATTGCCATAATTGCCGTTTTTACTCGGCTGTAACTTGGTCTAGCAGTGATTACTACACATATTTTTCTTCTACTCATTACCTGCAAATTATTCTAAATCTTCCGCCTTGACAAAGTCCCATTGCATTAGCGGTTTTTTCAATTTTTTACCTAAAACCATTTTATAGTCTTTTGCTGCTATACCCATATATGCTGGTTTTTTTGACTCTAAATCTTCTATGTTAATAACGTGGCCTTGACTCAGGTTTTTGTTAATGGCCAAGGACTTTCCAAATAATGCTTTAAGTTCATTAAAGGAAGAAACATCATTTTTTTCTGAATTGTGATTAAGAGACCTTTCTAATTTTCTTACCGATTGAACCAATCGTGCAATTTCACCAATATTTAAAGACGCTCTAGCATCAGGGCCAAACATGTTCTTGTCAAAAACCGCATGGAACTCTAATATTTCAGCTCCTAAAGCTGTGGCTGCTATACAGGTCGTTATATCTGATGAATGATCAGAATAACCAATAGGTATTCCAAATCTTTCTTTAAGCTTAGTTATTTCTGTTAATCCCCATTGTTCCGGTTGTGTTGGATATGAGGTTGTGCATTGTAATAAGCTGAGCTTATTGCCAAACGGTTTTAAAAATGAAATACAATCTTCCAATTCTTTATAGTCGCTCATTCCTGAGGAGAGAATGATGGGTTTGCCGGTTTTTGCAATTTTTGTAAGCATTAGGTAATTAGTCATTTCACCAGAACCGATTTTATATCTTAGAACGCCTACCTCTTCTAATAAATCAACCGCAGCACAGCTAAATGGCGAGGAAATAAATTCTACACCCACTTCATCACAATGTATTTTAAGTCGTTTCCATTGCTCAAGGGTAAACTCCATCCTTTTCCAATAATCAAATCGGGTTTCATCCTCATAGCTAAATTTAACCCGAAAGGCTTCAAATTCACTACTTTCAGCTTCTGCAATATGTGTTTGAAACTTCACCGCATCAACCCCACACGCCGCCAAAGCATCAATATAAGAATGCGCGATACCAAGACTTCCATCATGTGCTTGGGCGATTTCAGCAATAATTTTCAATACCCTATATTAATAACTAACTGTTAAGCTTCCTTTTGGAATCTTGTGTTTTTTCATAGTAGTTCAATGACAATTCAAGACCCTCCTCAAACCGCTGCCTAGGTTGATAATTAAGCCATTCCTTAATTTTACTTATCGACGCCATGGAATGCTTGACATCGCCAGGTCGCTCTGGGCCATAAAAAGACTCCAAAGGCTTATTCGTATTTTTTTGCAGAATTTGAGCCATTTGGTTGAGGGTGGTTTGGTCCCCACAGGCAACATTGTAAACTTCGTGGGACTTTAGCTGATTGGGGTCTGTTTTGTCCAGCCCATACAACAAGGCCAAAACATTGGCCTGAACCGCATTTTCCACAAAGGTGAAATCCCTGCTAGTTTCTCCATCGCCATAAATCGTAGGCCGCGTACCCTCAAGAAAGTGTTTGCAAAACAAAGGGATCACCGCGGCATAAGGATTGTTCGGATTTTGTTTGGGACCAAATACATTGAAATAACGCAGCCCTATGGTATGCATTCCGTAAACCCTGCTAAAAACATCGGCATACATTTCATTCACTGCCTTGGTGACCGCATAGGGGCTCAAAGGCTTGCCTTCCCGGCCCTCAACTTTAGGAAGTTCGGTACTATCCCCGTAGGTACTGGACGAGGCGGCATAAACCATGCGCTGACAACCAGCTTCATCCCTGCAAGCCACCAACATGTTCAAAAAGCCGCTAATGTTCACTTCGTTACTTGTAATCGGGTCTGCCACGCTCCTAGGAACCGAACCCAAGGCTGCCAAATGTGCCACCAAGTCCATACCCGAAACCGCCGCCTTGCAAGTTTCCAAATTCCTTATATCCCCCTCCACAAATTCAAAATTGGGCAATGTTATAAACTCCTGTATATTCTCCCAATAGCCGTTGGACAAATTATCCAAAACCCGGACCTTACCCACGCCGTACTTGAGCAAATACTCCACCAAATTGGAACCAATAAAGCCAGCCCCACCGGTCACCAATATCCGATACTTGGACAAATCAACTCGGTGGTAAGGCTCCAAATAGAGGTCAGGATTGAACATCAAATCAAAATATTTTTTGTTATACTTCTTTACAAGCGCCAATCCGAGGCTCCTTTGGGGAGCAAGCCCTTGACATCGTAAACCAAACCCTGAGGGGTCAGGGCCCTAAGGTCCAGGCTTTCGAATTCGCGGTGAGCTACCGCCAAAACCACCGCATCGTAAGTCTCTTTCGGTAAGGCCGAATGCACCACCAAGCCTCCGTATTCATGCGCCACCTCCTCGGATTGAACCCAAGGATCGTGGGTTATAACCTGCATGCCGTACGACTCCAGCTCTCGGACAATATCAATAACCCGGGTATTACGGACATCAGGGCAGTTTTCTTTGAACGTAAAGCCCAGGACCAAACAGCGAGAATCCTTGACCCCCAGGCCTGCCTTGAGCATCCCCTTGACCAATTCCTCGGCCACATAAGCCCCCATGCTATCGTTCAAACGACGGCCGGCCAAGATTATCTCCGGGTGGTACCCCACTTCCTGCGCCTTCTGGGCCAGGTAATACGGGTCCACCCCAATGCAATGCCCCCCCACCAAGCCCGGTTTGAATTTGAGAAAATTCCATTTGGTCCCGGCTGCCTCCAAGACCTCTTGGGTATCAATGCCCATGCGGTTAAAGATTTTAGAAAGCTCGTTCACAAAGGCAATGTTGATGTCCCTCTGGGAATTTTCGATCACCTTGGACGCCTCCGCGATGCGAATGGAGGAGGCCCGATGGGTCCCCGCCACGATCACCGAACGGTACAAAGCATCCACAAAGTCCGCCACCTTCGGGGTGGATCCGCTAGTCACCTTGAGGATTTTGGTCACGGTGTGTTCCTTGTCCCCTGGGTTGATTCGTTCCGGGGAATACCCGCAGAAAAAGTCCTTGTTATATCGCAATCCCGATGCCTGCTCCAAGACCGGCACCATTTCCTCCTCGGTAACTCCGGGATACACGGTGGATTCGTAAATCACCACATCCCCTTGCTTCAGCACGGCTCCAATGCTTTGGCTCGCCTTGATCATCGGCGTCAGAACCGGCCGGTTGTGGCGATCCGTAGGGGTAGGAACCGTAACAATGTACACGTTGCAATCGTTCAGGTCTTGGGGGTTCGTGGTACACCAGAGGCCAGGGGCTTGGGTCGCATCGAGGCCCCGTAAGACACCTTCCAGGGCCTTCTGCTCCACCTCTAGGGTGCTATCGATGCCCTTGCCCAATTCTTCAACACGGGATGCATTGATATCCAAGCCGATCACCCGGTATTTCTCCGCGAAGGCCACCGCCAACGGCAAACCCACATAGCCCAAGCCGATGATACCGATGCGGGCTTGTTGGGGATGAAATGAATTTTCAGCCATAAGATTTATAATTTACAGGGAGTGCTTGGATAGCCTCATAGGCGGCTTTGCTTAGGGCAACAATTTCTTCCACCAGGCCTTCTGCTTGCGGGGGCCTTCGTCTTCGTAGTAGCCGTAGCCATACCCGTAACCGTAGCCATACCCGTAACCGTAGCCATACCCGTAGCCGTAACCATACCCGTAGCCGTAACCATATCCGTAACCATAGCCGTAGCCATACCCGTAACCGTAGGCGGTTTCGATCTTGTAGTCGTTGACCACAATGCAGGCATTCT
>Ga0194123_10002129_pt1 | contig 26953 bp, 27 predicted proteins | sample TA2MahsurfametaG_5_FD_155479 | JGI IMG/M metagenome (GOLD analysis project Ga0194123, IMG submission 155479) | Freshwater microbial communities from Lake Tanganyika, Tanzania - TA2015023 Mahale A surface | ecosystem: Environmental > Aquatic > Freshwater > Lake | place: Tanzania: Lake Tanganyika... | reverse complement strand
TATTATTATGAGTAATTCAAATATGTTTACTAATAGTAACTTCCAACAAACTCCCTTAAATGATGCATATAATTTTAACACATTTAGCCCTTATATTATGAATGGTGGATTAAATAATAGATTTTCTCCCATTTGTATATTTTGCTCTTCGAATAATACGATGAATTTAGTAAATGATGGTTCTTTCAAGCAATGTAATAGTTGTCGTAAACAATTTAAGGCTACTCTCGCGAATAATCAGACAAATCCACAATTTCTTCCTTATAGGAGTTAACTCATTATCATGTATAACTAATTTATACAAATAACAACTAATTTATAATAGATAATTATATAAATGGCTTGTGCTATTAGCTGCATGATTTCGGCAATTTTTGTTATAGGAATGATTTATTTTTATAATTTAACTGATAAAAGCGCAATAGTAAAACATTATAAATCTTCGCTTTCAAGTGATTTGCAAAAAAGATATGAAAAAATAACGGAAGAGAGAGCGAATATATCTTATCAAGGATACGCTTTAGGGGTTATCCTTTCTCTTATACTGATTTTTTACAATATTAGATTTAAACGTTCTTCAATGAATACTTCTGCTTTAGTTTGCACCGTTTTAGCAACTGCGTTTGTAACAAATTATTTCTATTATATGTTATCTCCAAAATCTGATTGGATGTTAGATCACATTACTAACAAAGAAGAAGTAAAAGCATGGCTTTTGATGTATAGAGAGATGCAGTTTAATTATCATATGGGATTAGTATTAGGTATTATTGCGGTTGGTATACTCGCATTTGCCTTTAGATGTTAATTAATAAAATGGTAATAATCTAATAAACTATGTATCTATGCGTATTTTTAGATTATTATTTATTATTGTTAATTATATAATGGATTTTAAATTTAGAAATAAACAAATTACTTTAAATAAATTAGATCCTGCAAAAGTCAAAGAAATTGTTACCAATATTGTTAGAGAAAGAGAAAATAAGTTTAAAAAACATTTAAACGACGAACATGTAAATAGAATTATTCAAGAATTGACTAACAATTGTCAAAATGAAACTAATAATAAGGTTTACGAAAATACTTTAAATGTATTAGTTCAACAATATGAACAAATTTGTAAACCTTTAATTGAAAATGAAATCAAAGAAGAAGTAAGAGAATATTTAAAAAACGAATTAAGATCACAGGTTATTAGTGAGTTAAATAATAGTTTACACAATCATGTAAGTAATCAATTAAAGAATGAATTACGAGGACAAGTAATAAATGAACTTAAAAATACGTTACGTAATGATGTAAGTAATCAATTAAAAAATGAATTACGAGGACAAGTAACAAATGAACTTAAAAATACTTTACGTAATGATGTAATTAATCAATTAAAAAATGAATTACGTGGAAAAGTTACAGATGACTTAAAAAATGAATTACAAACAAAGGTTACAGATGACTTAAAAAATGAATTACGAACAAAGGTTACAGATGACTTAAAAAATGAATTACGAACAAAGGTTACAGATGACTTAAAAAATGAATTGCGCCAACAAACTACAAATGATGTTAAAACAAGCCCTTTTAGTCATTTAAATAATAAATCTAAAATAGAAACACAAAGACAAACAATTAATAATTTGAAAAATAAATCACATGAAAGTGACAATAATCATAACAATTTTATCCACAAAACAAATTCAGAGGCTTTTAAACAACTCGTGATGTATAAATTAAATAGTAAAAACCACAATAATTAATATAAATGGCTCAGTGAATAATTATGTAAATATATGAATACACATAATTATTTTTTATAACAAATGATAAATTTAGTCATACTATTAAATATTTATTTTTATACGTTTATGGGTTTATTGGGTTTACTATTCCATATCCAATACCTGCATTGTTAGAGGCACTTAGAATACATCTTGGAGGAATATATCCACTAGGAGTGAAGAATTGGTATGGATTGATTGTAAATGTGTAATAATATTCTCCGTTACCTGGAGGTGTTGTGGTTGGATCTAGTATAATAAAAGTACTAGTTACACCAGGCACGACAACATCATCGGGACCAAAATTTAAAACAATATCTGCTATGCCTGCTGAGTTAGGATATGAAACAGTAGCAACAGGTTTTAATAAGTTATTGCTAATAATATTACCTGTAATTACAGCATCTTCAGCACCAGGAGAACTAGAACCAGTAGAAACTATGTTCAAGTAAACAGGTAATCTATCAGTAACGTAAAAAAGCGTGTCAGTATACAAACTATTTGTAATATTATTTACAGTATTTGTATCCGTAACATAAGGAGCTATTACAATTGTACCATTAGGACTATAAGTTAGGTCGTTAAAAGTAACAATGTATTCACCAGAATTAAATATCGGTGGGGTATTATATGAAACATCCAGTGAAGTGATAACTGCAGTAGAAGCATCATAAACAGTAACACGGAAAAATTGTAAGCCATTGTTGACACCTTCGAAAGTTGGGTTTTGAAATGTTACATTGATATCCATTATGGTGTTAGATGGATCTGTAACCACCCAATTGACTAAAGCATTTACAGGGTTTGTAGCATATTGGAATGTATATTGACTTTCTGTATTTGATACAATGGTATAAGATACGGCAGGAGATACGGTATTATTTTCCACAGTAGCTATAACTCTGAATTGCAATTCAAGTATAGAATTAGCATATGAACTAGCATCAAAACTATAGGTTGTAGTTAGTATACCAGTTCCGGAGGGGGCAGGGTTCCAAGTAAATCCACTATCAATGGAAAATTCAACATCATAACCAGTAACACTCCAACCACTTAGACTTGTTGTAGGGTCTGTCCAGGTTAAAACCATATTTTGAGCCGAATTGCCACTAGCGTAAACTTGGTAATCTACAGGATCCAATTCAAAATCGGTAGCAATATAAGGGGTTGAACTGGTTAATCCGTTTCGTAGACCAAATGGTGAATTTGTATCAGTAGTTTGCAAGTAAACTTCAACAGTACCAGAACTTGCTATGCCTAAGTTTTCGTAAACTATAGAATAACTTATATCAGGAACATAAGAAATTGGCAATCCAGATGGAACACCATTAATAGATACTGGTGTCTGCTGAATACTATTGATGAGAACAACATATTGTTGTCCAGCACCACAACCTGCATTTGGAGATAGAGTATCAGACACACCATCAAAAGTAACAGTCATTCCAATATTTGAACTAGGATCATATGTAATATCTGATATCTGTAAATTAGTAACTGCGTCAGAATATTTAAATATACTTATAGCAGGATCAGCAGGATCGGGAAATATGTTTGATTGTTCAACAGCACCGTTAACTACATAAGCATCAACTCTAAATCGAATTGTATCACCACAATCTAAATTAGATACATCAACCGTATAAAAATTAACCAATGGTGTGTTAGGAGGAATATTTGATTGGTACTCTTGAAATGGATTTCCATTTACGGATGTGTATAAATTATAATAATTAATGTTATAAAATGGAAGAACAGAATTTCCTGGCGCGGTCCAATTGACAGTCATACTTTGAGGACCAGGTACAGTAGGATCAGGAGGAGATGAAGTGTCATAAACATTATAGTCAACTGAAGTTATATCAGGTGTGGAATCGGATGTTGCTGATATAGCAACAACTTCATTACTCATGTAAGATACAGCATAATAATTATTGGAAGAATCTTCCCAATCATAAACGGCATGAGTTGACACATAAACTTTATCGTTTGGTGAAGTGGTGGATACTGTTCCAATATTAGGAACAGTGATTAGTCTAAAATTTTGAGTACCAAATGATATAGTGCTAGTACTTAGAGGATCACTTACACTCCATACGGTTTCATTACTTGTATCTTGGTAAAAATAACAAACAACAAATTTCATCACAGCATAATTGTATGGATTACCACCAGATGGGTCCGGGTTCAATAACACATATAAAGTGTCTGATCCTGATGGATCATAATATGCACCTTGGTTATCAGATGCGTCGACGTAAATGATTGGTTGAACAGGAGGATTGTATACATTCAATTCATTTGACCAAGGTGTCACAACTACATTATTTGATGAAGATGTAATACCAAAATATACACGAACTTGAATAGTATTATCTACTGTTCCATCATATGTATTTGCTAAAGCAGGAACAGCTATAATATACTGGTTTTCAATACCAGATTGAACAGCATCTTCCACAGAAATAAAACCAAAAGATGTATTGTCTAAATCAGGCGTTAGTGCGCTTACATCTTGAAATTTATATTCAAACATAATTAGATTACCGAGTGTTACAAGACTTGCATCAAATAAAATTTGATATTTTGTTAAGCCCTGATTTGCGGCGCTTGTCACATCAACTGATGATACATAACTTAATGTCGGTGGACTTGGTACGTAGCTCATTTATAAATATATTTTAGAAAATAATTTTTTGAATATATATAATTTCCTAATATTGGTATAACTTAGTTTATAATATTTCCTAAATAAATAATGTATATCTTATATCTTAGTGTGTTTTTACATAATAAATAATAAAATAAATATATTTTAAAGAACCTTAATTTTAACAAAAATATTATGTTTAATTATAATATATTTTAACGAAATTTATACAATTTATATACACAAAATAAGATAATTAAATATTTACACCCTTGAAGATTTGAAATGGGACAGCATTTCAAATGTTTTCAGATGAATCGGGTAAAATTTATAACAATAGCACCCTTAAGGGTGCCGTTTTAAATCTTCACTGGTTTAAATATTTAAATATTTAAATATCAAGATGTTAATTACAAACGCAGATAAAATATAAATTAATAAAATTAGCAATTTATTGAATGAAATTTAAATTTTTCTAAAGTAATTAAATTAATATATCAAATAATTTCATTAACAAGCTATTCTAATTTGTATTCGATGAAAGCAATTCTTTGTGTAAAATAGATTTATAGAATTACTATTAGAAAAACTAACAATTTTCAATTCGAAATTGTGTAAAATGATTAAAATGTTATTGGTTATGAATGTAATAAATTTTAAGGGTGTAATAAATAAAAAGAATTTCTAAATAAAAATAATTTCAAAGTAATACAATAATTTTATATAAAAATTTCAAAATATATAAAATTATTGTAAATTTATATATAAAATGTCTTGTGGAAAAATAATTGATGGTATTAAATACATTCATCTATTGAATGACAATGAATTGAAGAAAAAATCATTTAATGACTGTGTATATTTTACTTTGAGAGATATTTTTGAAAATGCTTATAGTTATGATACTATTGTTGATGCAAATTGGTTTTGTAAAAAATTAACGGATGAATTATATTTTGAAGATAGGAAATCAATATATAAGTATACTGGTGCATTAAATAAACCACATTATTTAAAAAAATTAATAAACTGGTTAAATAAGATTAATATAAATGATTTTGAATTTATTCTTCTAGGAGAAGATGACAAAATTAATATGGAAGAGTATATTAAATGGCATGAATGGTGGTTTCAATTTGAAAAATTAAGATTTTTAATTATAGAACACTATGAGAATTGCTGTATGTCAAAAGAAGATGATATTTAAACCCATTTGTAAGGATTAAAACCGTATTGTTGTTCAACACCTAAATGAATTAATCCATGAATACCAATCGCAATGACAAGTAAAGATAAAATAGTTATTTTTTCATAAAGTCTATAATTCATGAATTGCTTTATATTTGTTATCACAACAATAAATATAACTAATAACAACATTCCAGTAATAAATAGAGAATTTAGTGAAGGCGCAACTAAAATGTCGGATAGCATTATATAATATTCATAGATTATATTTAACGACTACGCATTTTAAGCATCAAAATTTACATTTTAATATTTTACTATGCAAAACTACTTAAAGATAAATTTATACTATATATTGTAAGGTTTCATACAGTAAATTAGAAACCTGCACCAAAAAAGCTCGTATAGTGAAACGGTTATCACAATTGTCTTATAAGCAGTTATCCTGGGTTCGACTCCCAGTATGAGCAAAATGAACATTTAAGAAAGGTTAAAACGATGTAATAGCCAAACATTGTAATAAGAATTTTAAATACTTAATTATATTATAAAAGTTATAATACAATTTAGGACATTTAGTTTTGCTCCACTTTTTAAAGGTAGAATTTTTTAAAAGTAGAATATACGAGGACACGAAGAAGACTACCTAAAATAAAGAATGATTTGGTTACCATTAAGAAGTCAAAAATCGAAGGCTTAGGTGTGTTTGCTTTGGTTGATATTCATGAAGGTACTAAAATTGCTGACTATTATGGTAAGGAAATGACACTCAAGAACTTTAAGAAAAAATATGGGGAATATAAAAATAATTCTCTCAATACATACCGAATGAAAAGAATAAACCGAATAATTGTAGCTAAGGCTGAGCCATTTAAAAGTAAAAATTTAACAAATTATATAAATGAATCAAAAAAACCAAATTGTATACTTAAAAAACGTGCATTATATGCTTTACACCCTTGAAGATTTGAAATGGTATAGCATTTCAAATCTTTTCAGATGAACCGGGTGAAATTTATAACAAGGCACCCCTAAAGGGTGCCGTTTTAAATCTTCACTGGTTTAAATGATATAAAAAAAAATGACGAATTAACTTTAATATATCCAGAAGATTACAACCGATTTTGGTTGAAAAATAAAACTAGAAAAAATAATTAATATATAAAACTACTTAAAGACAATATAATTTGTTATATTGGATACAGCAATTAAATAGGTGGTAGGTATTCGCTATAATGTTATAAAATATAACGTTATTGGTGAATTTGTATCCTTACAGCATTAAATCAATATTATTTAAATATCACATATGTTTTAGTCTTTTATGAAAAGACCAGTTTTTAACTGCTTTTTAACAATTTGTAAAATTGACTTTTGTTTATTATTTGTATATTAGATCTAATTCATTAGAGCATAGGGTGGGGTGGATTTTTATGGTCTTATAGTGTAGTGGTTCAGCACCGAGGACTTTGAATCCTCTGACCTGGGTTCGAATCCCAGTAAGACCTTTTTAAAATATTAATAATTATTTAAATACTTATTAATTTTTAAATAAAACTACTTAAAGACATAATAATAATATGTATTGTGAGTAATTAGAATAAAGCTCACAAATTCATAGTAGAATGGGTTCACTTAACTCGTAACCAGAATAATATCTGGAACTTGCTATTAGAATGGCTGCTTTGCAATACCTATATTGTGGGAAATTAGTCTAGTGGTATGATTCTCGCTTTGGGTGCGAGAGGTCCTGGGTTCCTAAGGCTCGCCTGCTTTGCAATTCCCAGATTTCCCCATTTTAATTGTAAATTAAAAATATAATAAATGCTTCCTTAGCTCAGTTGGTTAGAGCATTCGGCTGTTAGATAAAATTGTTATGCAGTCACCGAAAGGTCTCAGGTTCAATCCCTGAAGGGAGCGCTTTTATTAATATAAATATATTTGAATAATTATATTAATAAAATAATAATTTAAATATAACAATCTATATATTTTCTAAATGAAAAAAAATACAGAAACTGATGATGTTACATTAATCGGAACAAATATTGATCCTGTTAATTTTATTGAATATAAATGTGTAATTAATTGGTATTGGACACCAAACAAATCTGTAAACAGAATAATTGAAAATTATTGTTTCAATACCTATAAATATGATAATAGAATATTGGAGATTGGACCTGGAATTAAAAAATTTTCTTTAGCCACTGATTTTATTGGTAAAAATGAAGATATCACAAATTATACTGATATTGATATTGATAAAGAAAGATTTCCATTTGAAGATCAAACATTTAATTTTGTATATTGTCGTCATGTTTTAGAAGATATTCAAAACCCTGACTTTGCTTTTAATGAGATTTTACGTGTAAGTAAGTCAGGAGGTTATATTGAAACACCTTCGCCTATTGTTGAAATTACAAAAAATGTTGATGCTGGTGAAATATCTACAATATATTGTGGTTATTCCCATCATCGTTATATAGTATGGTCAAATATGGAAAAAAACGAAATATATTTTTTACCGAAATATAGTTGTATTTTAGATAATATATTTGACCTTGATACCAATAGCAAAAATAAATTATATTATATAATTAATAATTATCCTGTATATTGGAATAACTATTTCATTTACAATATGAAAAATAAACCTATAATAATAATGTATAAAAATGGTATAAATTTTAATACAAAAAGAGATGAGACATTTATCAATGAATATATTTTTCTCGTTAACAGAGCTATTAATGAAAGTATACAAAATACTAATTATTTTATAAATAATTATAAAAATTTTATTGATAAATAAGCAAATATATTTGTAAAATTACAATTTAACACTATCTACATTTCAAAAGCAAATGACTAGAACCTTATATGTTTAATTATGAAACTATACAAGAATAAGAAAACAAAATTAAATTATTAAATACTTATATTAATTTGGTTTTATTCGTTCTTATTATCGTTTATAAATTTATAAATTCTAGCATTTATAATTGACAAAGTTTGTCTAAAAAATTCACATTCACAAATTTCTTTATCATCATTGTCTTCTATACTTTCTTCAATATCTTTTTTTTCTGGATTATATTGAATATCTGGAATAAGTTGATGGTGATTATCTTGGTCATTATTTTGAATATACTCATAATCTTGGGTTTCATCATGATACTGGTTTTCTTGTTCTTCGATATCAGACACTTCTTTATAACCCTTTTCCTCATGTAATTCTTCATTTGATAAAATCTCATTTTCAATAATATCGCTTAAAAATGGTAAATAAAGTAAATCAAAAAATTCCTTGCATATTTCAAAAAACAATTTCATATTTATTTATAATAATAAATATAAAATACTTTTTAAGCCTTTTGCAACGCAATTTTTAAGCCTTTTGGAACACCTTAATACATTCCCATATTTTGGCCGACTCATCAAATGAAAATGCACCTCTCTTTTGTGCTAAAGACAAAAAACTAACCATAACATTCAAAGCTGTATTCTCGTCTCTAATTGGAATATCAACCAATTTAACTTCGTTATTTTGTAGTGGAACAGGCGTCATATTCTCGGTGTCATTCATTTTATAATATCCTTGTGAATTGTTTTTAAGTTTCTATATACACAAATTATTTTATTTATTTATTTTATTATAAAATTCATTTAAAGCCTTCTATTTATAGAATATAACAATGAACACTAACGATAATATGCTCTCAAATGATCCAGTATTGAACTCAACTATTGTCAACAAAGGTTTTGCCATTTTACACGAAACATTTAAAGAACGAGGTTGGCATCTTATTAAAAACGAAGTAAATTGGATTTCTTACAGCAAAGTTAGTGATGAAAGTAGTTATTTTGATATTAAAATTTTAGCTGATAAGATCGTTGTTAGTGTTCCAATCAAAAATTCTTCTTATCAATATGTTACTTCATTTAAAGGTTATTATGAAGCTAGCGAATATCTAGAACAAAGATTATTTGATTATATGGGAGAAAAAATTTAATTAGGTTTTTGGTATCTATTTTGTTTTTGAAGCTCAGTTTGCAGTTCACTTAACAAAGGAAATTCATTAGGATTAATGTTCTGTGTTAAAAAAGCAGGCTGAGAGTCTAATGGATTGTCATTTATTCCCCATAGGTACTGCCATACATCACTTATAAATGGTGGTTTGTTTCTTACACGTAATCTATATGCACATGAATAATCGGGATTTGCTGCTAAAGCACCACATGGATTGCAAGGTTTATTTAAAAAAGTAAATCCTGGAATTATTTTTTCCAAATCATTATAATCCACTGGTGTTACCTTTTGTGTTTGTTCTCCAAATATTCCCCCTTTCCCTGTATATCTTACTCTCTCCAAAGTTGGATTTTGTTCATCTTTCATGCTACATTTTATTACATCATCAGTTCGATTTTCTAGTAGTCCAGCTGCATAAGGAAAATCACCAAATCCGCTAGGCAGATCTTCCATTTTATTACCAGATGGGTCTTTCACTAATATTCCGTTTAGTAAGAACTGTCCTTCTTTTGTTTGATAAGATAGCAGTCTTAATATAGCAGCCTGATTGTAAATTTTTCTAGCATAATCAATAGGATTAGTATCGTCTGTAATAACAATATTTCTACCTTCAGGACTTTCTTCTTTAGGAGTAAACCTTATGTAAGGATTTCTATTTATTGCTTTTGTATAAAGTTCAATTACGTCTTGGCTCCAAGGCCACATTCCGTTTTTATTAAAATAATCCAATTCTTCTTGTGATGCCTGTGAATTTATTATATTCATATCAAAAACATTTTGTTTATTCAATGTTGTTTGTTCCAACAAAAAATCTCTTTCTGATTTGGTTGTAAATTTTTCTCTCGAGATATGAGAAAATCTATATAGAATTAGCAGTATTAATCCAGTAAGTACTCCATATATTTTATTATTTGCAGAAATTAATAACACTGTTAAAATTAAAATCAAATTTCCTAAAAGTGTATTGAATAATGATACAAATAGTTCAGGAATAAAGTATAATATCAACCAAATTGTAATTAATATTGTTAATAATCCGATTATTTTTGTTTTATTTTCATTCGTAAATATATTTTTGACCTTCATATATTATTAAATTATTTTTTATAATTGAATAATATATATATATATATATGAGTAAGAGCAGAAAAAATAATAAAAAAATTAATACAATAAAAAGAAAGAGTGTTGATAAAAAGACTCTTGGTATACGGGATACAACTAAAAAATGTATTTATACAGACGAAGCAAAAAGGCTGATGAAAATTATAAAAGAATTAAGAAAGAAAAATAAAACTAGAAAGAATAAAAATACTTAGAAGTTAGATTAGATACCAGTCGACCCAAAACCACCGTCACCTCTAGCTGTGCTATCACCTAATTCTTCTATTGAATCAACTAATTCAACTATTATAGGAATAAGCCCTGGTGCACAAATCTGTAAATGTCTATCAAATTTATTTACATTTGTTTCATCTGCATAAATAACATCAAACATTCCAATTAAATGACCCCTATATCCAGCATCAATAATCCCAACATTATTAGCAAGACGAAGATTTGATTTTGAAATACTTGATCTAGGATACATGTAGAATCCACTATTATAACAATTACTAAAATTAGATTCTATTATTTGTGCTCTACATATAATTTTATAGTCTAGTTTATTTACCCTTGAAGAAGTCATTGTTTTTGTTTCTGGAGAGAATAAATCAAATCCTGCATCAATATGATCAATGTTGTTGTCTAATTTTAAATGATGTTGATGAATATTTTCCTTATATTTGGTTTTCAGTTCATTATCACTTGTGTCCACAAATATTTTTAAACGCATAAATTTATTATAAAATACTAATAAATCCTTTTCTAAACCATATAAATAAACTTCTGGTTCACATTCTGACTGACTTTCCGTTTCACTTTTTGGATCTGACATTATTTATTTATATTTATCATTTAATTTTAAGTATTTTAAAATAAATATAATATATGACCAATGATTTACCACGTTTAGAATTGACACCAGACCCTAATAAAAATAATGATTTTATTATTTTTCGACATCCTTCAAAAGGTGTTAAATCTAATTCTATTACACAAAATCTTGTTGATAATAAAAAACATAGTACAAAAAAGAAGGAGAGTACAAAAAGGAAGAGAAGTACAAAAAAGAATAGTAGTACAAAAAGGAAGAGAAGTACAAAAAAGAATAGGAGTACAAGAAAATCGTTTTTCAATCTATTTACATAATTTATAAAACATATATAAAAGTATTATCTTATATATATTTATAATGTTTGCGTTTGGTTTCGCTCTTACGTTTCTCGCTAGTTATGTCGCTAGTTTCCAGTATAAAGATCAAGCTCTCGTCGATCAAGTTATAGAAATGCCAGGACTTCAATGGAAGCCTACTTTTAATCAATTTAGTGGTTATTTGAACTTAGAAGGTACACAAAAATTTATTCATTATTGGTTGGTCGAGGCCGAAGATGTGGCACCAGAAACCGCACCACTAGTATTTTGGACAAATGGTGGGCCAGGATGCTCTGGTTTACTAGGATTTATGACTGAACAAGGTCCTTTTAGACCTGATGCAGACGGTAATATCCAGAAAAATTCTTATGCTTGGAATAAAATCGCCAATATGGTGTTCTTAGAACAACCTGTTGGTGTTGGGTTCTCTTATTCTGACAACAAAGATGATTACAGAATTGGCGATAAACAAGCTGCTCAAGATAATTTAGCCACTATTTTAGCATTTTTCGATAAATTCCCACATTTTAACCACAGTGAATTATACATCACATCTGAGTCATATGGTGGACATTATATGCCAACTTGGGCCGATGCTATCATGAAATATAATGATGCTCAGGAATATTCACAGAACCGAATTAATTTCAAAGGATTTGCAGTGGGAAATCCATATACTGATTATTACTCTGGTGTCGGCGCACAAATGGAAACATATTGGGGCAAGCAATTATTGCCTAAACCTCTATGGGATACCTATATTGCTAATGGATGTACTGATCCTATTCAAATGTTTAACAATTCAGTATGCTCTTTATTATTACTTGATTTCAATAAAAAAATCGGAAATCTTAATCCTTATGCACTTGATTATCCTGTTTGCTTAACTGCTCAACAACGTACTATGCATAAATTCTTATTCGAAGATTTCGGCGATCTATCTTATGAACCTTGTGAAGACAATTATGCTACTGATTATCTCAATAAAATGGATGTTAAAACTGCTATTCATGTTAAGTCTGATATTGTATGGGAAGAATGTTCCAGAACTACTAAATACAAATTAGCTGATAAATTGGTTCCTATGGAACATTATTATACCACTATACTCAACTCTAAGACACATCCTGATTTAAGAGTACTTGTGTATTCCGGTGACGATGACGGAGTATGTGGAACTATTGGAACTCAACGCTGGATTTATGATCTTGGATTTTCAGTTGCTTCGCTATGGGATACATGGTTTAATAGCGATGGACAAACTGCTGGTTATGTGACTAAATTTAATACACCTCCTGAAGGGAGTAAAGATAGCCGCTTCTCTTTTATGACTGTTCATTTTGCAGGCCATGAAGTCCCTACATATAAACCTAAAGAAGCTCTCGAATTATTCGAAAAATATATTTATAATACAATCTAAAATTTTTATAAACTATAAATATTGTCTTACATGTATTTATTATGAAAAATTGTACTTCATAATAAATAATTATTAATAAATATAAATTATTTGCTATTTTGTGTATCTGAATGGTCGATTAAATTCAATGCGTCTAAACGATGATAAAAGAACCTGTAGCTTGCATCCAGTTTCATTTTTTCTGTATCCATTTCATCTAATAAAACTCTTGCTTTGTCTAATATATTTTGGTCTCCACCTAATTCTTTTGCTCTTTTAATAATTTTATTTATATTTTCTATCTCATAATTGACTTTTTCAACCTTTTCATAATAATTTTTATATCGAGTATTCATTTCTGAAACTATTTCTGTATAACTCTTTGTTGGCATATCTTCAAATTCCATTATTTCATCAATAGTCGCCTTTTCAAATTCTGTCGTATTATCTTTCCAGTCTGTACCATAAAAGCTAACACTATTTTTGTTGAAATCCAACATGAATACAAATCCATCATTTAGTTTACCATTATTTAAAAAATAACCGGATTCTAAAATATTTATAAAACTATTCTGACAACGTCGTGTCAAATAACACCAATCTTTTAAATCTTTATTTGATACAGTTAAATCTATGAATGGTTTGCATTTTTCAATTGCATCTTTGGTTGGCTTATTTTTTGCATCAATTAAATTTTCAAATGCTTTTTTTAGTGCTTCAATCGAACCATAATGTTTCATTAATATATAAATCTCTCTAACTAAAAGTTGCCAAAATATATCAGCATCATATTGAACTCGCATTAGACGAACTTTGCGTCCGATTTTATATCCAAATGATCCTTGTGTTCCCATTTCTTTTTATAATAATTTAATATTAATTTAAACTAATATTTATATTAATATTTAAATTTATATTTTTGTATTATTATAATCATTTATTATAATCGTTTATTATAATCATTTAACTACAATATGGTACCGTTTGTGCTGGTTGGATAGTTGATAGTGGTTGTCTTTGTGGACCTGATTTTATATACCATTCTGGTGGTGTCAAATATACTTTAGATGTATTGCAACCACTTGCAAATGATGTGATACTTGTTCCTGATGCCGCTTGACTTGACCCAGTTTGAACTGCATAAGGGAAAGGTTTTTGTGCACCAATAGGATTGTTGCAACCACGTGTTAAATATAAATTATATTGAGCATAGGAAACTGGTTGATAAAGTGTCTTTGTATAAGGACCATTACGAGCCATATCATTATACTTGAACTTAGCAGTAGATCTTCCTGGTGTACATAAAGTTGGACCACAAGGTATAATATTACCTTCATATGTACCGACATTATTGACATTAAGACTGCAAGTATTTGCAGCTGCTTTATTTTGAATATATAACCATTGACTTTTTGTATCAGTTTGATTTCCTGTATAATCTGGCTGAACCCAATAATTTGGATATTGACCATACCAAGCCCATCTATATTTCTTATCCAACATTCCATAATTAGACAGAACGGATGGTTTAACGTATAAATATTGAGTTCCCATTGTATCTACGACACGAGAGTTTAGAAGTGGTTCAACTGCTGCTTGTTTACTGTGAGCATTTGGTACTGCACCTGTTGATTGAACATCGTTAGCAGTGCTTCCGACTAATGTTGCTGAAGGATATTTGCCGTATGTGCCACCAAATCCAATAGGCTGAGTTCCCCTATAAGGAGTACCTGATTTCGACATTTTCATATCTCTACCAACACCACCAATATTTCGGTGACCTCCATTTATAGAAAATCCTGCTGCACCATATGTATTAATAGCTTCTTTTAACACTTCGGTAGCATGACCAAATGGACCTTGAGGTAACCAAACACCACCTGGAGCTGTTCCTGAACGTTTTGAACCATAATTAATCACTGATTTTCTTTTAAAAGCAGTTAATGACATTATAAAATAGCATGAGATTTTTTTACAAAAGTTTAAATTCAGATTATAGTATTCATATTATATTTATAATAGAATTATACTACGGTCTTTTGCTTCTTCAACTAAACATCTAGAGAGAAGCCAATATAATTTGCTATTTTTAATTGGATGATTATTTAAAACATTTAATATAACTGACGGATTATTATGATTTATAAACTCGCTATAAAATTCGTCTTCTTCCAATAGAGCATATATTATTAATAATCCTAAGCTAAAATATGAACTTTTAAAATGAATATATGACGGAATTTCTTTCACTTCTAGAAGTTCTGGAGAGAAATAAAAATCTTTTGTTGAATAAGGACAGCTTATCATTACACATTGATTTTCTTCATCTATTTTTTCTATTAATTCAGTACCTATGTATGCGAATGTTGTATCATTTATTACTATGACTTCTTCAGGATTATAACCTAGTATGGTACAATGTTCTATTTCTATTAAGTAATTTAACTGTATAACTAAACATCGAATTAATTTTGCTATGTCTGATACTGCTAATACCTCTTTTCCTGTAGTTCTTTTTTTATCGTGTTTATATTGTTTTAATGTTTTTACTTGATCTGCTTTGAAATATATGCGTTTATATGTTTCATCTGTTGAACCACCCTGAATTATTCGTGTTTTTAACAATGAATTTATTAACTCATAATTAGACGTCTTAAATTCAAGTTGATAAATATTATTTTCTTTTTTAATTTTAACATTATCATTTAAAATTATTTGATTTAAATTTATTTCATTTATATTTATTCTCTCCATAATTATTTTATTATATTATTTTCTTGCATTCGTTTTAGATTATTTATTTATATATTTTATTAACTATATGAATAATAAATTTAATAAAAAAAGGTTTGAACAAAATGAATTAAGTCGTCTTCAAAATATACATAAAACCCCCAGACATTATATACCTATTATTAAACCTATTATTAGACCTGAAACACCTCTTTTAAATCAATCTAATATAGATATACCTACTATATACAAATTTAAAAACCATGCTTCAACTAATTTTAATCTTGATCTTTCGAGAGAAAATCATTATGATAAAGTACCTAAATTTTCATTTAAAGAAGTACCAATACCATATTATTCTGAAACTGATAAATTTGATCTAAATACAATTAATTCTAATATATCTACAGCAATTCATATGGACATATTTGCTTCTAATATTATCAATGATGCGGATGTCAAGGAACTTAAAAAGAAAGGCATTAATAAAATTATACATGTTTATCAAGAAAAATATAAATCTAATACATATACAACTGGATTAGGTGATTTTATTAGGAGTTGTTTTTATATTATGGAGTTTTGCAGTAAATACAATTTTCAGTATCATATTATTATTAATCATCCTATTTCTAAATTTTTAAAAAACTTTCCTTTAGATGGTTCTAGTTATAACAACAATATTGAAATGTTCACTGAATCTAACTTTGATAAATGTGTTTATGATGAACAAAATTATATTAAAAAATTCACATTAATTGAACAAACATTTGGTAGATTTTTAAAGTATTTATGTAGTTTGCCTGTTATTAATAATTCTGTTTTTTCATATAACATTTTATTTCCATATGATAATATTACAATTGAACAATGTAATAAATTGCGTTTTTTATTTGAACCGTCCAATGAAATAAATGATAAAGTCAATGAAATATTAAATAATCTCTCTATTATTAAAAAGAATTATTTTATTTTACATATTCGTTCGGGTGATGGTTATCTTATTGACAAAAAAAACAAATTTGACCCACTATATTTTCAGAGTGTTAAAGATGAAATTGCGAAATTTATTACTAAAAATAAGAATATCAATATATTAGTTATAGCTGATAATAATATTATTAAATTATTATTAAAAGAAGTATTCCCTAATATCAAGTTTCTAGTTCACGATATTACTCATATTGGAGAAGGTGTCCAGTTGCAAGAAAACAAAATCAAAAATACTATGATTGATTTTTTTTTAATGGCTAATTCTTCTTTTATTTTTTCGTTAACATCTTATACACATGGAACTGGATTTAGCTATTGGTGTTCTAGAATATATAATATTCCTTATGAATGTAAATTTATAAATGTTTTATAATTTTATTAGAGTTTTATAATTTAATAAAATTATAGTATCAAATACACTTTCTACGTGTTGTCTTATTAATATATAATATACATTATAGATTATACATTATACATTATATTACACAGAAGGATTTGTTGTAAAGTATGGTATCCAAATATCCGCTCCATTTAATTTACATTTTAAAAAATTTGTTGTTGATACTCCGCTTGAGGTCGTTCTAATGTTTGCAGTAAAATTTGAGGTTGAAGTTGTAGTGCTTGTATTTTGAAAATCAATAGTCGTAGCATCTAAATTAATTTGCGAACCATTAATTTCAATCGTTCCACCGCTATTTTGAACTAAAGGTGTATTTATAGAAGTGGAAATAGTTGCTGTTCCAGTTACATCTAAGGTTGTCGATGGGTTTGTGTTTCCTATACCAACATTACCACCAACAGGATTTAAACAAATAGGATAAGTAGTAGGTGTTCCAGCTAATGCTGCCTGAAATTTTACGTTATTATTTGTGGTATCAAATTGTATTCCCAATCTCTTTTGTGGATTACTTGTTCCAGTAATCATTATTTGTCCGTTATCATTAGCATAATTACCTGTAGTATCTCCACTAACTACTAATTGAGGGTCGAATGGCGTAGTATAAGAACCTGAATATGTTCCAAATCTACCAACACCACTTACATCTAATGAATAATTTGCTGTATTCTTACCTATAGCAGCTTTTCCAGGTGTTATTGTATTTCCACTTATATCAATGGTGAAAATGGGATTATTGTAATTTTGTATTATAGGTGGTCGTGATCCAGGATTTTGATAGTAAAATCGAAATCCACCTAAACTTGACCCACCTCTAGAAGATACAAAATCTGTATAACCTGAACCACCATCTGAATTCCAATTTATATATGTCCCTTGATCGGTGAGTGAATTCATCGCCACCGATTGTCCTGGTAAATATAAATAGGATCCTTTTATATTACCATTTACTTCTAATTTATAACTAGGTGTTGTGGTTCCTATTCCAACATTACCTGAACTACTTGCTAAAAAAGTATTACCACTTACATCTAGTGTTGCGAATTTTCCAGTTGGAGTTATAGTTGTTCCTGAAAAACTTAATGCTGCAGTAGGCGTAGTACCAGTTCCACCTGCTCCAATAAGAGCAGTTGTTGGTGTAAGGCGAACTCCATTCGTAGTAGTACTATTTGCTGTGAGTGTTAATATTCCTGCGCCGTTAGGTTCAGCAGTTATAGTCATGTCTCCTGCTTGAACCAAAGGGTTATAATTACCAGTATCAGGATTTAAAACGAATTTTAATGTATTACTTGAACCAGTGCTTCTGAGTAATTGTAAAGTCGCTGTAGCTGAAACGCCTAAATTACTTGTGATTGTTTCTATACCACTTAAACTTACAGTACTTCCAGAACATAATATAGAAGAATTTGGTGTACTAATATTAACACCTGAACTATCACAAATAACCTTATTATTAGGAATACCACCATTTGTAGTACCTCCATAACCTACAGTTACACCAGACGATGCTATTCTAACACCTACATTAACACTATCGTTTTCTGTTATGAATAAATCTTTAGAAGCTCCTGTAGTTACTATTACTTTATCGTTAGACTTTATACCAGGATTATAATTCCCTTGAGTACAGTTAGGCAGAAAAAGTATTGCACTATTATTAGTCGTACTATCTCTTACACCAAATGAAGCAGTAGGACTAGTACCTAAACTAGTACTAACTTCCGTTTTACCAAAAGTCCAGTTTCCATTTTGGTCTATATTATTAAAACTACTGTCAAATACATTGTAACTTGTGGGTGGTCTTCCTGCAAGTGATGAAGTCATCGCTCTATTACTGGAACCAGTATTAGATACAGCCGCACATATTCCTAATTCAGGAGCCCATGTAATCATAAACCACTGATTATTCGCAGGTGAAGTTCTCTGTGTCCAAGTTATACCATCAGGTGAAGTAAGAATTGTGTTATTACCAACACAAACAAAAAGTCCTAGTTCGGCAGCCCAACATGTAGATAAAAGCGAACTAGTAGTAGGTGTAGTTCTTGAAGTCCAGTTGATACCATCAGGAGAAGTCATTATATTATTACTCGCTGGTGTTGACTGTGAAGCAGCGACAAAGAGCCCTAATTCAGGAGACCAAGTAACATTCACCCAACCAAGAAAAGCCGATGCAGTTCGTGATGTCCACGTTATACCATCAGGTGAAGTAGCTATAAATGGTGAAGTAACTCCAACCGCACAAAACAATCCTAATTCAGCAGCCCAGGTAACACAAATATATTCAATAGTTGCTGAACTACCTGTAAGAGTTTGTAAATTCCAATTTGTACCATTAGAAGATGTCATCACTCTATCAGTTCCAGTTCGAGCTACCGCAACGAATATTCTCAATTGAGGAGACCAAGTAACACTAAACCATTCATTATTATAAGCAGAAGAAGGAAGTGTTACTACGTTCCAAGTTGTTCCATTAGTAGAAGTCATTACTCTATTTTGTGAACCACTAATAGCTGTAGCAACAAATATTCCCAATTCAGGAGACCAACAAATACCTCTCCATTGATTAGTATTTGTAGTTCTTGTAGTCCAATTTATACCATCAGGAGAAGTCATTACTCCTGTGGTATTTCCACTTCTAGAAACAGCAGCAAATAATCTCAATTCAGGAGCCCAAGCAATATTAGACCATTCATTATCATTTGTAGTTCTTGTAGTCCATGTTGAAACTGCTTTAACTCCACTTGAATAAGGATTAGGAAGAGGGTAAGCATCTTTGGCTAATCCGTAATAACCATTTACAGCATTCCAAGAAGGATCTGACCCAAGTTGTTGATTAATTCTATCTAATGTATCAATTTTGTAACCTGACGTAGTAGTAGACATTTGTGTTAAATTACCAATAATTGTACTAGTAGATTTTGTACCTAGTGCTAGTGTTCCTGTTGCATTAGTAACACCGGATGTACTATCTAAAAAATTTATAAAATTTAAAGACGAATCAACATTGATATATGTATTCGTTCCGACCGTAGTTGAATTTAATCCTTGTCCTGTATCAACTCCAAGTTGATATACTAGTTGATATAGTAATTGATCAGTACCTACAATAGCTGGATCATTTATTTGAACCAATCCGGTTTTGGCATATGTATTTCCATATTTAACAAATGAAAAAGCGCCAACTGCGGATTTACCTATAGACATTGGTTCGTCTGATGGGGGACGACTCCAGGTATAGAATGTTCCTGTTTTATCTAGTATATAAACACCATTATCAATATTTGATGTTAGCGTATTTGATGAACCACCTTGGTTTACAACTAATATATAATAACTACCATCTGTAAGTGTAGACAAATCAAAACCATCTGTTGAAGATGCACTCGGTGCAGTGCTTAAGCTTAAATCTATATTAGTTGTTGTTGCACATATACATGCTTGTGTTGCTTTTAAACCACCTGCTACTAGATCTACATAAGACTTTGGAACTAATTGGGTTTCACTTGTTGCTGTTGTAAAATTTGGTAAATAAGCATTTCCTGGAATTATAACATCAGGATATCCTGCTGGACCTGTGCCACCCATCATTATTTGATTTGATTCATAAATTTTAGCGTTGTATCCAATTGCTGTTGAATAATTATAGTTTGCATTATTCAATGTGGAACTGTTTGCTCCTAAAAAGGTATTATAATTTCCTCCTGTTACTCCTAATGCAGAATATGTACCGATAGCGGTATTTAGACTACCTTGGTTTGTATATAAACTTTGTGCTCCAATAGCTGTATTTTGATTTCCAGCTGATCCAGTGGGTCCTTCTAAAGCACTTGAACCTACAGCTGTATTTAAAGACCCCGTTGTATTATTACACATTGAACCAGCACCTACTGATGTATTGTTTAAACCAGTTGTATTAAAAAAAGCAGAATTCGAACCTACAGCTGTATTATTGTTAGCAGCTAAATTATTATAAGCGGTATATGCACCAAATGCTGAATTATTTTTTCCTGAATTCTTTTGTAAACTACCTAAACCATAATTTGTGTTATTACTCATTATATAATTTATTTATATAATTTATTTATCTGTTTATTTTAGATAAAATAGTTTTAATACAAACTGTTCAAACCAAAAATAACAAATTCACTATGATGACCTTTTACTTGGTTTACGTTCTCCTTCTTTGTATGCAGAAATCTTCCAAAACCATGGCTCATCATAAATGATTTTGATGTCTTTACCTTCTAATAATCTTTCGCGAGCTATAATTGCATTTTCAGTGTCATTCCATTCGCGATAATGAATAAATACCCTGTTAAATTTATTGTCTTTATCATTTTTTTTGCTTACAATATCAATACGTTCTATAGTTCCCATATTCAGTTCATCAAATATATTTCGAATACGTCTTTCATTTATGGTTCGATGTACTCTTGGGATACAAAGTACTGGTATATTTTGTGGTAATAATTTAACATCAAATTCAGATATCATTTTATATATATATATATATTTATTGGATTACTGAAACATTCAATTTTTTATTATATTGGTTAGTGCTTTTTTTTCAGTTAATAAGCGAGATAATATATATTTATTTTAATTACTACATTATATCATATTGTTTTTTACAAATTTATTTTATATATTTTACACCTTTTAGAAAAACTGTCGATATAATCAATTTATAAATTAATAGAATTTACTAATTCTACTGAATTTTCACAAAAATATTTATAAATATCAGTATACATAGCTTTATTTTTATGTTTTGATAAAAATAACTCTTGTTTTTCTATGTGTAAATTATTTTTCAAAAATATTATATTATTTAATTTACTAATTATTCCTATACCCGTGTCTATATTTAATATTCCATAATAAAGTGTAGGATTATTATATGCAAATTCTACAAAAGCTACATATGTCTCTCCACACCAACTTCCTATAGAATAATTTGGTTGTGCCATTTTTTCCGTTCTTGGAAAACAATCATGTGATATTATAGTTCCATCTTCAGACAAATATTGATAGAATAAATTTAAATTTGACTTACTTATTTCATACTCATGAAAAGGATCAATACATATTAAATTGAATTTTATATTTAATTGACTTAATGTATCCTCTAAATTTTCATATTTTATTTTGTTTTTTAAATTAGAACTATTTATTCCTGTAATAAAATCTGTATCATATAAAATTCTAACAACATTATTATTGTTTATACATATATTTTTTAACCAATCACCAGTTGTTGGAGTTCTTACAAAAAGAATATTTTCACAATTATACAATCTAATATAATCATTTATAAATTTAGTTATAATTTCTCCATTAACAATTTTTTTATTTTGGCTATTGTATTCTAAAATATTCATATATTTATTCAAAATATTATTTTTATAGAAGATCCGGATTTAAATCAGCGAATATTTAAATATATTTAAAATTGAATTACTCTACTTTAATTAAATTAAAGACATAATAATCTTATTAATTATCATTAAGAATGTCATTTGTAGAAAAAGAAGTTGAACCAGTAAGTCATGCTAATTTAAATAATAATGTTAAAAAAGTTATTATTAAGAGAAGATCTGATATAAATATTCTAGATGAACTTCCTTCAGATTTAGGTAAGCGTAAAATGGTTTCCTCATTTGGACCAGAAATATATAATGATAAAGAAAGATATGGTCAAGATATTCCTGATGACTTTTTTAAGACCAATATTGGACATAATGTTTATGAAGATAAATTTCACTTAAATGAAAATTTAAATGAAGCAGAAATTTTGGATTGGTGTTATAAATATCTTGCTAGTAAGAATATACAAATATAAAATAAAAATAGAAATTTGGCTCCACCTTTTTAAAGGTGGAAAAAAAATTGATTATAGTTTGTATTTTTTAATTATGTTATATTATATTCTTTATAAATTTTTAGAATTGTTTTCAAAATTATTTTCAAAATTATTATCTCATTCAAGTTTATCAAAATGTCCTGCAATATTTGTTGTGATGATTATAATAAGAGTACTCGAACCAAGATTTGCTGTCCATATTGCGACTTTGATGTATGCAGAACTTGTTGTGAGACTTATATTTTATCTGAGACGACACCAAAATGTATGAAACCTGATTGTGATAAGGAATGGAGTAGGAAATTCTTGAGAGAAAACCTTACCAATGTATTCTTAACTTCAAAATATAAGGAGCATTTAGAAAATGTGTTATTTGATCAAGAAAAAGCATTAATGCCCGCTACTCAGCCTCTAGTAGAGGAAAAAATCGCAAAGGAGCACATGAGACAACAAATCAGAGATTTGGATTTATTTATCGATGACTTATATAGTCAGAGAAGAGAATTGGAACGAAAAATACAATATGGAATTAAAAGTGAAAAAGAAGAGAAGGCTCATTTTGTTCGACAATGTCCGGCTAATGGTTGTCGTGGATTTTTAAGCAGTCAATGGAAATGCGGTATCTGCGAACAATGGACGTGCCCAGAGTGTCATGAATTGAAGGGATATAATCGTGATTGTGACCATAAATGCGACCCTAATAATGTGGAAACTGCTAAATTGCTTGCAAAGGATTCTAAGCCTTGTCCTAAGTGTCAAAGCTTGATTTTTAAAATAAATGGTTGTTTTGCAAAAGATACTCCTATTTTGATGTGGGATGGTAGTATCAAAATGTCACAAGATATTTGTGTAGGAGATATTTTAGTTGGAGATGATGGTGAAAAACGTATTGTTGAAGAATTGGTTTCAGGAGAAGATGAATTATTTGAAATTAAACAAAATAAGGGAAATAGCTATGTTGTTAATAGTAAACACACACTTGTTTTGAAAGACCAAATGAATATTATTAATTTAATTGTTGTTGATGATTATTTGTGTTTAACCGATACTATTCGTAAATCTTTATATGGTTTCAAATATAATTCTGATTTAAAGTATAGCATTGACGTTTTACCAATAGGAAAAGATAATTATTATGGGTGGTCTGTAAATGGTAATAATAGATTCTTACTACCAGATTTTACTGTTGTTAAAAACTGTGATCAGATCTGGTGCACGCAATGTCATACGGCTTTTAATTGGAAGACTGGTAAATTCGAGAAGAATATACATAATCCACATTATTATGAATGGCAGCGCAAAAATGGTGGGGCTCAGAGAAATCCTGGTGACGTTGAATGCGGTAGAGAACTTGGTCATTATACAGTTGGTAGAATTCAAGACTTAGCAAAAAAATATTCTGATTTGTGTAAAACTGGAACACAAGAATATACTGGGTGGAATGGTCGTAAAGAAACTCGAGTTACACATGAATATTCCGCTTCTGTAAATAAAATTTGTCAAAGTATTAGAAATATTATTCATAATAATCATATAGAACTACCTAATTTTCAAACTGATTATGTTATTAGAAATCAAGATTTACGGGTTAGATATTTAGAGAATGTGATTTCCGAAGAAGATTTTAAGATAATGATCCAGCGAAATGATAAAAAAAATAAAAAAAACAATGAGATTGCACAAGTTTTACAGTTGGCGAATACCGCTGTCACCGATATTGTGTATCGATTTATAGATAGTTTGGAAAAATCTCATATAAATGTGGACACGTTTTTGAGAGAATTTGAAGAAATTATTAAATATTGTAATGATATTTTTAAAGATATTAGCTTTACTTATACTACTGTTCAGTATGGTTTTACTGATACATTTGATTTTATTCGTATTGTGAAAGAGAAAAAAAGTAAAAAGAAATCTTCTTCTATTGATGAAGATAGCGATGATAATAGTGTCGCTTTTAAATAAAAAATTTGGAATTTTGTTATTTTATAGATTTTGTTATTTTATAAATTTTTATAATTATTTATATCAAATCGTTTTCTAATCTTATAATTTTATTTTCTTTTCCATATTTATCGGTGTAACCATATTTGTTCAAAATCGTCGGGCACTTTATTTGTTTTTTTTACACCATCGGTCAGACCTTGTAACAGTTACTTTGTGACTAATATCACACTGACAACTCGGTGTTTTAATTGTCCAAAGGTTTAAATGTCTCACTTGTTTTTCGAGTGTTTCAATTTGTTGTTTTTGTTTTATTATTTTTCTTTGATGATTATCTAGAACTGCTAATATGAATAAATGATATATACCAATAATATATATCATTTTTACTAGTGTCATTTTTGTAAATACCTCTGCAAATATTTCTTTCATAATGAAGGTAATCGTTTGAAATACAATTCGTAAAATATTCGCTGCTATATTCAAAAGTTGTACAGTATCTGTATACAAGCTATTAATTGTGAGTAAAGGTGTTACTGCATTTGTTGATGTAATGTACACTGGGATAGCATTGGATTTCATGAATAATTCTGGTGTTTCCATTTTATTAAATATGATTGTATTATGTATTATGTATTATGTATTATGTTATACTTTTAGTTAATTACTTATTTTTATTTCAATTTTTATTTGTAATAAAAATAAAATAATATATTTTACACCATCGGTCATACCTTGGTAGAAAAAAGGACTAACTACTACCACCAAATTTATATTTTTTTAAATTTTTATATTTTAATATTTTTAAATTTCAAAATTTTTTATTACCATGTTTCGTTTCCAATTTCTTCATCACAACTCAAATCACTTAATTCTTCATCTTGTTCTTGTTCATCTTCACTGTCAGACCAGTCAGCCCAACTCTTCTTCTGATGAGTAATCCTTGAATTCTGTTTTTCTTCTTCAACCTTTGGTATAACGTGTGCCTTTGGTGTAACGTGTGTCTTCGGTTTAGATGCAATTGCTGCCCATGATGTCTTTTCCTCTTCTTTTATACCAAGAACTATATTAATTATCTCTTCTTCATCATCGTCGTTGCATAATACAGCAAATCCGTTTGTTGATTTATTATGGGTTATTGGCTTATTCTGGGTTAAAGGCTTATTCTGGTGGATTAAATGCTTGTTTTGAATTGTTGGCTTATTATTATTCTTAGTGCAGAATTTTGCGGTGTGACCACGTTTAAAACAATATCTGCATTCGGTATTTAATAATGTAGGACATGTAGTTTTTCCATTCAGATCTTTCACCCAATGATTAGCGTATTCACTCTCAGGCTTACCCGCATCATGACACACCTTGCAATATGGTTTCTTGACAGACATTTTTAAAAATTTGATACTTTTTAAATTTGATAATTGACTTGATAAATGTATTATACATTTATATTTATTTTGAATAAGTGTTTCAATTTTTTTAAAATTTTATTAAAATAAAAAATTGAAATATTTATGAATACATAGGTTTCAATTATTATTAATTATTAATTTAAAAATATCAATATTAAATTTCAAAAATTTATAACCCTATTACATTTTAAAATGTCTGCTCAAGATGAATACGTATTGGTCCAGCGAATTGTGAGTGTTTTATTTCAAAGAGGACACATGATGACACGGTTTACTATCGAATATCTTTTACGTGAATTAACCCAGCATA
>Ga0194123_10002128_pt1 | contig 26969 bp, 26 predicted proteins | sample TA2MahsurfametaG_5_FD_155479 | JGI IMG/M metagenome (GOLD analysis project Ga0194123, IMG submission 155479) | Freshwater microbial communities from Lake Tanganyika, Tanzania - TA2015023 Mahale A surface | ecosystem: Environmental > Aquatic > Freshwater > Lake | place: Tanzania: Lake Tanganyika... | reverse complement strand
GCTTGACCTGCTCGATCTTCAGCCCGCCGTACTCCTGGCGCCACCGATAATAAGTGACCTCGCTCACCCCGATCTGGCGGATGACATCAGCGATATCCTGGCCCTGTGAGATCAAGACATCGGCTTGTCGGAGTCTCGAAACGATCTCTTCAGGCTTGTGCCTCTTCTTCGGCATTGCAGTCCTCCTTCTTGTCAAAAGACATAGTTCAGGGCGGACCACTTTTCAGGGGGAGGACCACTACTTCGTGAGCCTGCGCAGCCTGCCCGCGGCGGCCCGCAGCGCGGAGCTGCGGCGCAACCCGGCGTTCTTCCCGCAGGGTGGCGCGTAAGGCTCAGCCCTGGATCGAGTAGCCGCCATCGACGGCGATGCTGGCTCCAGTGACGAAATCCGACGCGGGTGAGGCGAGGAAAACCGCGACGCCGGCGAAGTCTCCCGGTTCGCCCCAGCGCTTGGCCGGGGTGCGGTGCAGGACATTGTCGTGCAAGCCCGGCACATCCTCGCGCGCACGCCGGGTGAGGGCGGTGTCGATCCAGCCGGGCAGGATCGCGTTCACCTGGATGTTGTCCTTGGCCCAGGCGGTCGCGAGCGCCTTGGTCATCTGCACGAGCCCGCCCTTGCTGGCGGCATAGGCGGTGGCGAAAGAGGCGCCGAAGATCGACATCATCGAGCCGATATTGATCATCTTGCCGCCACCGGTCCGCAGCATCTCGGGGTAGGCGGCCTGGCTGCAGAGGAACGCGCTGGTGAGGTTGGTGTCGAGCACGCGATGCCACTCGGCGGCGCTGTAGCCCTGCGGCGCCTTGCGGATGTTGATGCCGGCGTTGTTCACCAGAATGTCGAGCCGCCCGAGTTCCCGCACCGTGCCCGCGATGAGCGCCTTGCAGGAGGCTTCGTCCAGCACATCGACCGGGATCGCGATCGCGCGGGCGCCGAGGACGGCGAGTTCGGCGACGGCCGCCGCATTCTTGGCGGCGTCGCGGCCGGCGACAACGATGGCCGCGCCGGCTTCCGCCATGCCGCGGGCCATGCCGAGGCCGATGCCGCCATTGCCGCCGGTGACGACCGCGACTTTGCCCTTGAGATCGAACGCTTTCATGGCTGTCTCCCCGGGCTCAGCGGAATGCGAGTCCGTCGAATGTGCCGGCCTCGCGCCAGCCGGCGATGTACTTGAAGTAGGCGTAGGCCCCCGCCGGATAGCCGACATGTAGCTTGGCGGCGGGCCCCGGCTCCTGGCCCTCGTTGTTGTAGTAGCCGGGGGTGCAGTCCTGGCCGCCGATCATTCGGCCAAAGCCGGTGAGCAGCAGCGCGACCCAGGCGTCTTCGGCCTCGGCGGTCACCTCGACCTCGCGCACCTTGCGATCGAGCGCGGTCCTCACGATCAGCGCGATGGTGCGCGCGGAGTCCACGAGATTGTGCGGCGCGTTCGAGATGAGGTTGGCGCCTTGCGTCGGCTGCACGAAGAAGGCGTTGGGAAAGCCGTGGGCGTGGACGCCATGCTTGGTCCGCATACCCTCGCGCCAATGCTGCGACAGGCGCAACCCGCCGCGGCCCACGGGATCGAAGCCGGCGCGGCTTTCCCAGGGCGTGCCGACCTCGAAGCCGGAGGCATAGACCAGGAGATCGAGCGGATACTCCCGACCCGCGACCACGACACCGCGCTCGGTCACGCGCTCGACACCCCGGCCATCGGTGTCGATCAGATGCGTGTTGGGGCGATTGAAGGCCTGGAGATAGGCGTCGTGGAAGCACGGCCGCTTGCAGAGCTGGCGATACCAGGCCTTGAGCTTCCCCGCCGTCTCCGAATCGCCGACGATGGTGTCGGCGCGGGCGCGGATCTCCTCCATCTTTTCGAAGTCGGCGTCCTCGAAGGCGCGCAGCATGTTAGCGGGCGTGCGTTCGGCGGGCGGCAGGACCTTGATGCGCTCGCGGATGCGTCGCGCGAGATCCGTCCAGCCGTCGCGCACAAGATCCTCGGTCGCGGGGCCACCGGCCTGGTTGGCGGTGAAATTCTCCAGCCAGCGCATCTGCCAGCCGGGCGTGGCGATGCCGCGGAACCACTCGGGATCGATCGGCGCGTTGGCGCGCACATCGACGGAGGAGGGGGTGCGTTGGAACACGAAGAGTTCACCCGCGTCACGGGCGAGGTGGGGCACGCACTGCACCGATGTGGCGCCGGTGCCGAGGATGCCGACACGCTTGCCCGCGAGCCCGGTCATCGGCGCGCCCGAAGGATCGCCGCCGGTGACGGCATAGTCCCAGCGGCTGGTGTGGAAGGCGTGGCCGCGGAAACTCTCGATGCCGGGGATCCCCGGCAGCTTCGGCACATGCAGCGGGCCCGTGCCCATCCCGGCGAACTGGGCGGTGAAGGCATCGCCCCGGTCGGTCTCGATGCGCCAGAGCTTCGCCGCATCGTCCCAGGTCATCGCGGTGACAACGGTGTGGAACAGCGCGTCGCGATAGAGGCCGAACTTTTCGCCGATGCGCCGGCAATGGGCCAGGATCTCGGGCGCATGGGCGTACTTCTCCGACGGCATGTGGCCGGTCTCTTCGAGAAGCGGCATGTAGACCATCGAGGCGGTGTCGCACTGCGCGCCGGGATAGCGGTTCCAGTACCAGGTGCCGCCGAAATCGCCGCCCTTTTCCAGAATGCGCACCGGTCCCACGCCGGCCTCGGTCAGCCGCGCGGCGGTGACGAGACCCGCGAAGCCGCCGCCGACAAAGGCGAAGGTCACGTGATCGCGCACCGGCGTGCGCTCGGCGCGGGCGGTGTAGGGATCGTCGGCGTAGCGGGCGAAGGCGCCTTCGAGGCGCCGATACTGGGCGTTGCCGTCGGCGCGCAGGCGCTTGCTGCGTTCGGTGGCGTAGCGGGCGCGGATCGCGTCTTTGTCGATCGGCGGGCGGGCAGCGAGCGGGGCGTCGGTCATGGGCGCGGACTTTCCGCGCGACGCGCGGCCGGGTCAATGTCCGCGACAAGACGCGCGCGCCTGTGCTGTAACGGCGCCGACACGCGAGGGGAGCCGAGATGAAGACCTACAGGATCGCCGCCATTCCGGGAGACGGAATCGGCACGGAAGTCGTCGCCGCCGGGGTCGAGGTGCTCCAGGCGCTGGCGCGGCGCGAGGGCCGGTTCGCGTTCCAGGTCGATCACTTCGACTGGGGCTCCGACTACTACAAGCGGCACGGCCGCATGATGCCGGCGGACGGGCGCGAACAGATCCGGCATCACGACGCGATCATGTTCGGATCGGCCGGCGCGCCCGATGTGCCGGACCACATCACGCTCTGGGGCCTGCGGCTTGCGATCTGCCAGCCCTTCGACCAGTACGCCAATGTGCGGCCGACCCGCGTGCTGCCGGGTATCGTCTCGCCGCTGCGGGGCGTTGCCGGACCAGAGCTCGACTGGGTGATCGTGCGTGAGAACTCCGAGGGCGAGTACGCCGGTGTCGGCGGCCGCGTGCATCAGGGCTCGCCGCTCGAGGCCGCGACGGATGTGGCGATGCACACGCGCAAGGGCGTCGAGCGGATCATGCGCTTTGCCTTCGGGCTGGCGCGCTCCAGGCCGCGCAAGCTGCTCACCGTCGTGACCAAGTCGAACGCGCAGCGGCACGGCATGGTGATGTGGGACGAGATCGCGGTCGAGATCGCCGCCGAGTTCCCCGACGTGACCTGGGACAAGATGCTGGTCGATGCCATGACCATGCGCATGGTGATGCGGCCCCAGAGCATCGACACGGTGGTCGCGACCAACCTGCATGCCGACATTCTGAGCGATCTGGCGGCCGCGCTGGCGGGTTCGCTGGGGATCGCGCCGACGGCCAACCTGAATCCCGAGCGGGCGTTTCCCTCGATGTTCGAGCCGATCCATGGCTCGGCCTTCGACATCATGGGCAAGGGCATCGCCAATCCGATCGGCACCTTCTGGTCGGCGGTGATGCTGCTCGATCATCTGGGCGAGCCGGCGGCCGGCCAGCGGCTGATGCGGGCGATCGAGCGGGTGACCGCTGACAAACGCTTCCACACGCCTGACCTCGGCGGCAGCGCGCGCACGGTCGACGTGACGGCCGCCGTCATCCGGGCCATCGAGGTTGGCAACGCCTAGGGAAGACTTGCGGTAGTGCAGTACATGTGTGCTACAACTCGCTCCTAGCCAGGGAGGATGCTGTGCCGGATGACATGGTGTTTTTCGCCACCAATCGGGCGGAAGAAATGGACAAGGACGGCCGGGTCGTTGGTTTCACCGGAAAGGTCCACGCTATATCACCACGTTGGCTTCGCTATGGTTCAGTCCAGGTCCGTCACGCTCCTAAAGATGAGGAGCTACCGTATCAAGTGAAGGCTGGTTCGTTGTCGCTGGCGCCCGATGTCGTACCCGGCGTGACGGCTCCGGAGAAAGCACGCGCTGTCCTTGGGAGCGACAAGGTGTTGGGCGAATTGCGCGAACTGCTGCCGGCCAACACTTCTGATCTCTTGCTGTTTATCCATGGGTTCAGCTGCGACTTTGTGACTGGCGTGTCGCGGGCGGCCGAGCTGAAACACGAGTGGAGCCCGCCAAAACGGGACCTGCAGGTCGCGTTCCTCTCGTGGCCAGCGGACGGCAGTATGGTGCCCTGGATTTCCTACGCTTCCGACCGCGACGATGCGCGCGCTTCGGCCAAGGCTATTTCTCGTGCTCTCCAGCGAATGACGGAATTCATGGTCAAGGTGAGGAGCGACGAGAAGTGCGAGGCCAAGATCCACCTCGCAGTACATTCCATGGGCGCCTATGCTCTTCGGCACGCGCTCCAGGCGTGGCTTTCGGATTGGGGCAGCAAGCCGCTGCCGAGAATCTTCTCGAATATTTTCTTGATGGCAGCGGACGAGAATAGTGACTCGTTCGAGCGGGTGGACGGTCTTGCGCGGCTTCCCGAACTTGCTGAGGCGGTACATGTCTACTTCGCCCGAAACGATGGTGCGCTGAACATCAGCGATGCCACCAAGGGCAACCCGGACCGACTGGGCATGGTCGGTCCGCGCACGCTCTCATCCTTGCCACATAAGCTGGTCTTGGTGGACTGTTCCGACGTGTCCAAGACACCACGCTTTGCCGAGGTCGGGCACCAGTACTATCGGAAACAGCCCGAGGTACTCGCCGACATTCGTCAGGTACTCGCGGGAAAGCGCCCGGAGGAGGTTGCTGGGCGTGAATGGGTGCCGTCGCGCAACTGCTTTCGCATCAAGGCGAAGGGCAAGCCCTGAGGGACGCGAGCGTGTAGCGTTGATCCCTTCTGGATCGCGTCACCATGGGTGGCGACCTGGACTCTTGTCCCGGGTAGTGCGGGCCGGTACTTGCGAAAGCGTCATCGGGACTTCTACGGATCGGGGCAGTTGGGCGTCCGAGCAGCGCTTGAGAGTCCGAGCCTTTGGGCTGAATCACGAAATGTCTCAATCAGGACGTCGTCGCTCTTCGGTCGATTCACAAGCTGAATGCTGACAAGGGCGGGGACCCTCGGAGCGTTGAGGGGGCATGGGTCGGGAGCGGCTCTAGACATCACGACGGGTTCGGCCATTCCGAAGGTGGAGGCCAAGACATCCCCGTGTTTCAGGCATACATGAGCGAAGCCGGCAACGTTTTGGTCCCATCCCCGCCGTCCGCCGGGCCCCCTGGCTATCGTATGTGCGCGATCCTTCTCGACGTTGACGCTCCGGACTCTATCCAACACGTAGTAGTCAAACGTGGCGTGCACCAAGTCTCTGTGAGCCGGCAGCAAGAATCGAGCGTTGAGCATGTACCAACCCGGCTCCAGAATCGTGAAGACATGCCCGCCGGATGAGTCAAGCGCAACAGGTGCGATGCGGTGAGCTAGCTTGACCCTGTCGAATCGTAGAGCTTGCCGGTCCTTTTCCGAAGTCACGCAGTGATTCTCGGCACCGTTGACAAACCATCGAATCGGCCTCGAGGAACGCTCGACGACAGCGAGCGGGTATTCATATTGGGGAAACAGAGCCTGAGTCCCAATGATCGCCAACACAACGACCGCGCCGGCCCCCCCCACAGACCGATGGTCCAGTACATGAATTTCTTGACGACAGCGTAGTACTCGTAGGCGGTCGCGAGGGCCTGATAGAGACGATTGATCCACGCGCGCTCAAACATCTTCGCCCAAACTGGGTGGTACCTCTTCGGTAGCCATGACGGTGGATCGGGTGCGGCGTTGGAAGACATGTGGGCTACACGCAATGATAGTGTAGAATACTTTACGATACACGCACGATGTACCTTTGCAAGTGTACTTCCCGGCGATGTGACGGCGTCGGTCGTGCGCGTGATCGAGGTCGGGAACGCAAGGGACGAACTGAAGGAACGCAGCAAAGGGGTGATGTAGCGTCCCGACGGTGTCGATGCAGGCCGCGTCAGACGACGCGGCACGCGATGCCGTTTCGCAGATGGCTGCCGGAATGATGCGTGGCGCTTGCTTGCACACGACACGGTGCTGCGCGAGCCGCACGAGGCCGTGCCACGTCAGCTCTTGTGGGTCCTGCGAAGGAGATAGCTGTCCATGATCCAGCCGTGGCGCGCGCGGGCCTTGGCGCGCGTCGCCAGGATCCGTGGCGCGGCTTCGGCCAGAGGTCCGGCCTCGAGCACCTGTTCGGCCATTCCGAGAAAAGCGCCCCACCAGATGTGAAGGCCGTCCGGCGAGAGACGTTGGAAACTGCACTCGCCGTCCAGCATCACGGCCACCGTCTCGGTGTCGGCGGGCCAGCCGTGGTCGCGCAGGCGGCGGCCGGTCGTGACCGTCACCGCGCCGTTCACCGTGTTGAAGGGAATGGCATGGGCGGCCGTAAGCGCCTGCAGCGCGGTGATCCCCGGCAGGACACGCAGCCGGGGACGCGGCCTCAGGCGATCCGCGATCCGAAGCGTGGAATCGTAGAGACCGGTATCGCCCCAGACGAGCAGCGCGACCGGTCCTTTCGGCTGCGCCGCGGCCATGGTGTCGGCCCAGATGCGGGCGATCTCGTCGTGCCAGCGCGTGACCCGTTCGGCATAGGGCAGGCTCTCGTCACGCACCGGCATGTCGAACTCTGCAACCGGTGCTGTGCTGTTGCTTTCGGCCAGGATCTGATGCCGCAACTCCGCGAGATCGGATTTGTCGGGTCCCTTGCGCGGCACCATCACGAGGGCCGCCTGTTGGATCGCCTCGCGCGCTTCCAGCGTCACGTGCGCGGGATTGCCGGTGCCGATCCCGATCAACCAGAGCTCAGCCATCGGCCGCACCGTCGGCCAGCGGACCGAAGAAGATCAAGGCCGGCGCGTCGCCGGGGCTGTCGGCCAACCTCTTGGCGAGCGCGGCGACGCCCGTGCGGGTGTAGGCCGCGTCGGGTGTGCCAACCGCCTCCGCCAGCATGGCCGGCGTGTCGGGCGGCAACCCGGTTGCGATCAGCCTCTCGGCCAGCGCCGGAAAGGTGCGCTTGCCCATGAAGATGACCGTCAGGGCCCCAGGGTCGGCCAGGGCGGAGAGATCGAGGTCGCTGGGCAGGTTCCCCGAGACATCATGTCCGCTCACGAACTGGACCCGACGCGCAAGAAGTCGCCGTGTGAGCGGAATGCCCACCGCCGCGGCTGCCGCCAATGGCGAAGCGACACCCGGCACGATCTCGAACGCGATGCCGGCCTCGCGCAGCGCGACCAGCTCCTCTTCAAGTCGTCCGAAGAGCCCGCCATCGCCGGACTTGAGCCGCACGATCCGGCCTCCACCCTTGGCATAGTCCACGAGCAGGCGGCTGACGTGATGTTGCTTGGGCGAGGTCCGCCCGGCGCGCTTGCCCACGCCGACCAGATCGGCGCCGGGTCTCGCGTGTAACAGGACAGGACCCGACGCGAGGTCGTCGTAGAGGATGACATCGGCGCGCTTCAGGCGGTCGACGGCCTTCAGGGTCAGAAGCTCGGGATCGCCCGGGCCGGCACCAACGAAGCTCACGAACCCGGTCATCCGGCTTCCCCGGCGATCAGGTGAAAGAAGGTGCCGGTGACATGCCCGCGCCGCGATCCGGTCTCGGGCACGGGATTGCCGTCGGCGTCGGTGACGGTGGCGAGAGCCGCGTCGGGTTGCTCCACAATGGTGGAGTAGTGGAACTCGTGGCCGCGCAGCGCGGAGCCCGGCCCGTGCCCCGGGATGGCCGCGTGCAGCACCGCGCGGCGATAGCCGAGACGGAACTTGCGCGTTTCGTAGGAGGTCACGAGGCCGAGGAGCCCCGCCATCTGATGGCGCTGGCCCTTGGCATCGATCAACGCCGATCCCAGCGCCATGTAGCCACCGCACTCGCCATGCACGGCCTTCGACTGGGCGTGGCGACGCAGGCCCGCGTGGAACCGTGTCGCGGCGGCGAGCGGGCCGGCGTGAAGTTCGGGATAGCCACCGGGGAGCCACACGAGATCGGCCGCCGCGTCTGGAGGCTCGTCGGCGAGAGGAGAGAACGGCGTGATCTCGGCGCCGGCTGACCGCCAACCCTCAAGCAGATGCGGATAGGTGAAAGAGAACGCCGCATCCTGCGCCAGCGCGATGCGCTGCGCGGGCGGAGCGGGCAGGGCGCCCGCCCGCCCGGGCGTTCGCCCGCGCGCGGCGGCACGGATCGCGGGCAGATCGACGTGGTTCCGCAGGAAGCCCGCATAGTCCGCGATGGCGGCCTCAAGGTTCGGATGCTCGACCGCCTGGACAAGACCCAGATGCCGTTCCGGCAGGGTGAGATCGCCGCGCCGTGGCAAGACGCCGAGGACGCGCAGACCCGCTCGCTCCATGCCGAGGCGCGTGAGCCGCTCATGCCGTGGGCTCGCGACGCGGTTCAGGATCACGCCAGCGAAGGGCAGGTCCTCGTCGTAGCGCGCGAACCCGAGCGCGGTGGCCGCGGCCGACTGTGCCTGCCCGCCCACGTCGAGCACGAGGAGCACCGGCCAGCCCATGGTGCGCGCGGTCTCGGCGCTGGAGCCGAAGCCCGTGCGCCCCGCCGTGGCGACGCCGTCATAGAGGCCCATGGACCCCTCTGCGACGCAGATGTCCGCGCCATGCGCCTGCAAAGCGATCGCCGCGACGAGTTCTTCGCTCATCGCCCAGGTGTCGAGATTGAACGAGGCGCGTCCCGTGGCGGCCCGGTGAAAGGCGGGATCGATGTAGTCGGGGCCGGACTTGAAGGGTTGCACCTTAAGTCCGTCTTCGACCAGCGCCCGGAGAAGGCCCAGCATCACGGTTGTCTTGCCGGTGCCCGACGCGGGCGCGGAGATCATGAGGCCGGGAGGGAACGGTGCGTCAGCCATCGTCGCCGCTCCACCCGGCCCAGCGGCTGCCTGCCCCTTGCGGGCGATAGCGTCGGTCGTAGTCGGGAGCATAGAGGCGGCTTTCCGAGAACTCGGACGAACCCAGGGCACTGCCAACCAGAATCAGGGCGGTGCGCTCGATCTCCTGCGGCATCGCCTCAACGATGGTGGAGAGCGTTCCTCGCACGATCCGCTCATCGGGCCAGCTCGCGCGCCACACGACAGCGACGGGGCAATCCGCTCCGTACGATGGGGTGATGTCGGCCACAACCTGCGCAAGATTCTGGATGGACAGATGGATCGCGAGCGTCGCGCCGGTCGCACCGAAGGCGCGGAGCGTCTCACCGGGCGGCATCGACGAGGCGCGGCCCGGCGTGCGGGTGAGCACGACCGATTGCGCGACGCCGGGCAGCGTGAGCTCCGCGCCGAGCGACGCGGCGGCGGCGGCGAAGGATGGCACGCCGGGGGTGATGGTGTAGGGAATGCCCATCGCCTCGAGGCGGCGCAGCTGTTCGCCCATCGCCGACCACACCGACAGATCACCCGACTGGAGCCGTGCCACGTCGTGGCCGGCCGCATGGGCCGCCGCGATCTCGGCCATGATGGCGTCGAGGTCCATGGGGGCCGTGTTCACGATCCGCGCGCCCCCGGGGCAATGCGCCAGCACGGCATCGGGCACCAGCGATCCGGCATAGAGGCAGACCGGGCAGCGCGCGATCAGGTCGCGACCGCGCAGTGTCAGGAGATCCGGCGCGCCCGGCCCGGCGCCGATGAAATGGACACTCATGCACGGTCCCCTTCCGCCAACGCGCAGGCCGCCAGTCCATCGGCCGAGACGACGCGCGGCGCCAGGAGCCGCGCACCCGGCCCCGCCACGGCCAGCGCCGAGGCTTCGGCGACACTCCCGACGCCGCGCGCAGTGAGCGAGGCCTGCGAGCGCGTCCGGGTCTCCTGCCGCGCGAGGGTCGTGGCGTCAACGTCCTCGACCGGCAGGGAAAGGGCCTGCGCGAACGTCCGGAAGGCGTGAGCGTTTGCCTTTCCTTCGGCCGTGGCAAGCACCGCGACCCTGCCGCGACCGCCGCTCCTCGAGAGCGCATCGGCGAGGCTATCGGCCGTGGCCGTCGCGCGAAATCCGAAGCCTGCGACGATCACAGCGTCACCCGCCATTGAACGAGCGGATAGGACGCCTTCCAGCCCCGCCGTGCGCCGAGCGGCTCAGCCTCAGCCAACTCCACCCGCAGCAGCGAACCGCCGAGGCGCTCTGACCACGACGAGAGGAGCGCTTCGGAACCGAGCGTCACCGCATGGGCCACGAGTCGTGTTCCCGGGGCGAGACGTGCCGTCAGGTCCGACAACAATGCCTCGGACAGACCCCCGCCGATGAACACCGCGTGAGGCGCGGGAAGTCCATCGAGCGCCGCCGGCGCCGCGGCCTCGACCACGCGCAACCGATCCACGCCCAGCCGGTCGGCATTGACGCGGATCCGCGCGGCGCGGTCGGGGCGGGCCTCGATGCTGACGGCCTCGGTCGTCGGATGCGACAGCAACCATTCGATGGCGATCGAGCCCGAGCCGCCGCCGATGTCCCAGAGCGTCTCGAACGGGCGTGGAGCCAGAGCGGACAGCGCGAGCGCGCGGACGGGGCGCTTGGTGATCTGGCCGTCGGACTCGAAGAAGGCGTCCGCGATCCCAGATGCAGCAGGCACGCTGGCGCCGTCGCCTGCCACCTCGAGCGCTACGGCGACCGGGTGCGTGCATGCCCAGTCGGGCAGGGAGTCGGCGGTGGCGCGCGTGATCCGCTCGCGTGGTCCGCCGAGTGCTTCCAGGACCGTAAGGCCGCTGGCACCGAAACCGGTCTCGGTGAGCATGCTGCCCAGAGCCCGCACCGCATCGCCATCGCGCAAGAGCACGATCGCCCGCACTCCCGGTGCCAGGTACAGCCTCAGTCGGGTGAGCGGGGCCGCGTGAAGGCCGAGGCAGAGCGTTCGCTCCAACGGCCAGCCGAGGCACGCTGCGGCGCGGGAGAAGGTCGATGGACCGGGGAGCGCGCACCATTCCGTCGGGTCGAGATCGCGTACGATGACCGTGCCCGCGCCAAACCAGAACGGATCACCCGAGGCGAGCGCGACGACACGCCGGCCGCGGTAGGACAACAGGAGCGGCGGCCCATCTGCGAAGGGCACGGGCCACTCGACCGTCTCGACCTTGAGCTCACGCAAAAGTGCCAGGTGCCGTTTCGCACCGACGACCAGTTCGGCCGACTCAAGTGCGCGACGGCTTGCCGGCGGCAAGCCGTCCGGGCCATCCTCACCGATACCGACAATGGTGAGCCACGGCCGGGGGATTGAAGCGTCAGCCATGCCCGAGAACCTCCTGATCTTCGCCGGCACGACCGAGGCAACGGCACTCGCCCGCGCGGTCGCCGACGCAGGCATCAAGGGGACAGTATCTTTCGCCGGCCGCGTCGAGCGTCCCTTGCGTCAGCCTCTGCCGCAGCGCGTGGGCGGCTTCGGGGGCGTGCCTGGCTTGGTGCGCTACCTTGTCGAGGCCGGCATCACCCACGTGATCGACGCCACTCACCCCTTCGCCGCGCAAATGAGTCACAACGCGGTCGCCGCCTGCGCCGAGGCGCGCGTCCCGCTGATCGCCCTGACGCGGCCGGAGTGGCAGGAAGGCCCGGGCGACCGCTGGCAGCGCGTGCCCGACATCGCGGCGGCGGTCGCGGCGCTCGACCGCCCGCGGATGAGCGTGATGTTGGCGCTGGGGCGGATGCACCTCGCCGCGTTCTCGGCCCATCCGCAGCATCGCTACCTGCTGAGACTTGTAGATTTGCCGCGCGACCCGCTGCCGTTCCCCGACGCGGAGGTCGTGGTCGATCGCGGTCCCTTCAGCGAAGCATCGGACCGCGCGCTTCTCCAGCGTCACGGGATCGAGCTCGTGGTGTCGAAGAACGCAGGCGGCACCGGTGCCGCCGCGAAGATTGTGGCGGCGCGCGCGCTCGGCCTGCCGGTCCTGATGATCAACCGGCCGACGCTGCCGGCGCGTCACGAGGTCCACGACGTCGCGGCGGTCCTTCAGTGGCTCGGGCATCACGGGGCCGACCTCGGCGTGTAGACGAAGGGCGCGCCGGAGCGGTCGATGATGCGCGTCGCCGACGATCCAATAAGGACGACGGTCTGCATGTCGGCCATGTCTGGCGCGGCGTCGGCGAGACGGACGACGCGGAGTCGTTCCTCCGGCGTCGAGACCGCGCGGGCAAAGATGATGACGCGAGACGGCGCGCAGGTCGTCCGCAGCAGTGCGAGGGCGAGGCCGAACCCTTCGGGCCGCGCCGTCGATCTGGGATTGTAGAGCGCGATCGCGAAATCGGCCTCGACCGCAAGGCGCAGCCTCGTCTCGATCAGCGCCCAGGGCTTCAGGTTGTCGCTGAGATTGATCGCGCAAAAGTCGTGGCCAAGAGGCGCGCCAGCACGCGCGGCAGCGGCAAGCATGGCCGTGATGCCGGGCAGGACATGGATGTCGAGATCGCGCCAGACGGCCGGACCCTTCTCGACCGCCTCGAACACCGCCGCGGCCATGGCGAACACACCGGGATCGCCGGAACTGACAACGACGACGCGCCGTCCGTCCGCCGCCAGCGCCAACGCGTGGCGCGCGCGATCGAGCTCTTCGCGATTGTCGGTCTCATGGCGGTTCAGTCCGGGTCGATCCGGCACGCGCCTCACGTAGGGGATGTAGCCCACGATGTCAGTCGCCTCGGCAAGCGCCTGCGTCACCTCCGGCGTGATCAGCGCCGCGTCACCGGGCCCGAGACCGGCTATGGCAAGCCGGCCGATCACGGTCGCCGCCCCTGTCCGTGGACCACCACGATGGAGAAGTAGGGCACCGCGCGGTCGCCGACCTCGGCCATCGGCATGACCCGTTCCTCTGCCATGGTGGCGCACTCGACCAGCCACGCCCGGTCGAGTCGCTGCGCCGTGGCAAGGGCCTCGCGGACCTTCGGCAGGTTGCGCCCGACCTTCATTACAATGATGGCATCGGCGTTCGCCATGTGCCGCGCCAGCTCCGCCGTTGGCATCGTGCCCAGAAGAACCGTCAGCACGTCGTCACCCCAAGTCATGGGGATGCCGGTTGCCGTCCAGGCCGCGGACATGCCGGTGATCGCGGGGACGACCTTCACCGGCACGAGGTCCGACAGCCGGGTGTGGAGATGCATGAATGAGCCGTAGAAGAACGGATCACCCTCGCACAGGACGACAACATCCTCACCGCGCAACGCGAGATCGCGAAGCTGTGCGGTAACCTCGGCATAGAAGGTCGATAGAGATGCGGCATAAGCCGGATCGTCCAGCGCGACCTCCGTCGTGACCGGATACTCCATCGCGATCTCGTGCACGTCCGGTCGAAGCATGCCCTCGACGATGGTCCGCGCGCGGCCGGGCCGCCCGGCCTTGCGAAAGTACGCGACGTGAGCCGCGTGCCGCACAAGGCGGTCGGCGCGAACGCTCATCAACTCCGGGTCGCCTGGGCCCAGTCCGACGCCATAGATCGTCCCCGGTGTCATTCGGCGCGGCTCCCGATGGCATTGACCGCCGCGACGGTGATTGCGCTGCCACCAAGCCGGCCTTCGACGACCAGACAGGGGACGGGCTGCGCCTCCCAGAGTGCCGCCTTGGACTCCGCGGCGCCGACAAAGCCGACCGGGCATCCGATGATCGCCGCCGGCCGCGGACAGGCGGGGTCGTCGAGCATTTCGAGGAGGTGGAACAACGCGGTCGGCGCATTCCCGATGGCGACGAGGCTCCCGGCGAGTCTGGGGCGCCACAGTTCGACGGCGGCGGCCGACCGGGTGGTACCCAGACGCTCCGCGAGAGTGGCCACGCCGGGATCAGGAAGCGTGCAGACCACATCGTTGTTGGACGGGAGCCGGCTCCGCGTCACGCCCTCGCTGACCATGCGCGCGTCGCACAGGATCGGCGCCCCGGCTTCGAGCGCGGCGCGCGCAGCGGCCACCATGCCGAGGGAGAATCGGATATGGGCCTCAAGCCCCACCATGCCGGCAGCGTGGATCATGCGAACGGCGACCTGCTCCTCGTCGCGGGAAAAACGCGCGAGGTCGGCTTCCGCCCGGATCGTGGCAAAGCTCTCCGCGTAGATCGCCGCGCCGTCTTTCACATAGGAGTAGGGCATCGGTTACCCGCCGATGAAGTTCGCCGTCTGCCGCGGAGCGATCCCGCGGCGCAGGGGCTCGTCCCACGGCGTTCCGTTCATGACAAGGTCGAAGGCGCCCCCGCGTCCGACCAGCGTCAGAGAGGCCGCTGCCGGATGCGCGCACCCTTTGGCACACCCTGAAACGTGAAGCACGTTGCCGGGGGGCAGGTTCCCGGCGAGGGCGGCGGCCAATTCGCGGGTTTCGACGCTGGCCTGCGAGCAGCCCGGCGCTCCTGTGCAGGCGACAATGCGCAAGCGCGGATCGCCGGCGTCGGTCAGCAGGGCGTCATGTCGCGGGAGTGAATCGGGGTCGTGAAGACCGGGAAGGAACAGCATGCGCCAGGGCGTGACGCGAATCGGAGAGAGGCCCGTATCGGCCAGCCGCACGAGATCCGCAGGCGCGAGCTGACCGAACGCGGCGGCGACCAGAAGCCCGCCCGGCACGCGGCCGGGCTGCGGCAACGGGGCGGCGGGATTGGGGGCCACCTCGCCGGCCAGACCCTTTGGCAGAACGGCCCCGGATCGAAGGTGCCGGACCATGCGTCCCCGGCCGTCCGCGCCGACACCGCCCGACGCGAGGAACCATCGTGCGAGCTCGAGGGCGAGCGTGGCTGCCTCTTCGGGACCACCGGCAGCGACTCCGCGGTCGCAGCCGTTCGCGCGCACCATGAGGCGATCGGCCGATGCCTCGATCCGGATGTCGCCGCTGACGTCGGACAGGTGCCGCGCGGGGCCAGCGTCGATGATGAACCCGAACTTCGACGGCAATCGCGCAAACGCTTCGGGGCGCAGCCCGCTGGCAAGCGCAAGCCCGATCCACGCCTGTGGGTCATCGGCGCTCGGCCCTCGAAACGGATCGATCACGACGTTGCTGCGCGCTTCAACGGCGGGATCGGCGTCCAACAGGCCCAACCGCGCGAGGTCCTCCAACAGCGGAGCGTGTCCCGCGGCCGTCACCCCGCGCAGTTGCAGGTTGGCCCGGTTGGTGAGGTCGATCAGTCCGTTGCCGTACCGATCCGCTGCCGCGGCCAGGCCGCTCGACTGAGTTGCCGTCAGCTCCCCCAGCGGCGGGCGGACGCGCACAACCAGCCCGTCGCCCGACGCCATCGGCGTGTGCGCGCCGGGGCACCAGCCGTGGATGGCGGGCGCGCTCACGTGCCGGTTTCCAATTGCATCGCCAGCTCGGCCACGATCGCATTGCGTCGCGAGCGCCACAGCCCCGCGGCATGAAGTTCGGCGAAGCGGGCGTGCATGGCGGCAAGCGCGCCGGGGTTCGCCTCTTCCAGAAAGCCCACCACGGCTTCGTCGCCCAGCGTCGCGTCCCAGAACTGGTCGAAGAGATGCGGTCCAACCACGCCCGCCAGATGCGCGAAGGCGGCCATGTTCTCGAGAGTCGCGGCGACTTCGGCCGCGCCGCGGAAACCGTGACGCCGCATTCCGGCGATCCAGGCCGGGTTTGTCGCGCGGGCCTGGACGACACGGGCAATCTCTTCGCTCAGCAAGCGCGCTCGGGGCCGGATCGGATTCGTGTTGTCGAGATGATAGAGCCGCGCATCGCCACCGGTGATCGACTGCGCGGCCGCAAAGCCCGCCTCGTGGCTCGCGTAATCCTCGGCGAGAAGCAGGTCGGTTTCCGGGAGATCCTGCGTGTGGACGAAGGCGTCAGCGTGGGCGACGCGGGCGCGGAGTCCCACCATGTCGCGGGTCTGCCGGTCGCCATCCAGCGCCCAGCTCGACGCGGCGAGCCAAGCCTCGCCGGCCGCGCGCCGTCCCTCGGCCGAGTAGTCGCCAAGGGAGAGCCCCATCCCCAGACCAAAGCTGCCGGGCGCGGGGCCGAACACCCGCGCCTCGCGTTTGCCCATGTAGGGGTTCCACTCGGGCGTCTCGTAACGCGCGCCGAGCGTGCGCACCGCCTGCTGGAAGAGAGCTGAAAGCGTCGGGAACACGTCGCGGAACAAGCCCGAGACCCGGAGCGTGACGTCGATGCGCGGTCGATCAAGCTCGGCGAGAGGGACCACCTCGATCCCCGCCACACGCTCCGACCCGTCGTCCCAGATCGGCCGCACACCCAGAAGGGCGAGCGCCATGGCGAATTCCTCGCCTGCCGTGCGCATCGTCGCTGAACCCCAGAGATCGACGATCAAGCCGCGCGGCCAATCGCCCTCATCCTGAAGGTGCCGGCGGATCAGCTCGTCCGCCAGGACGACGCCCTGGCGGAAGGCGGCGCGGGTGGGCACCGAGCGCGGGTCGGTGGTGAAGAGGTTGCGCCCCGTCGGCAACACGTCGGTCCGTCCGCGGTAGGGCGAGCCCGCCGGGCCGGGTTCGATGCGACGGCCTCCCAGCGCGGCGATCAGCGCCTGCCGCTCGCCCTGAGCTGAGGCATCGGCATCAAAGGCGCCCGTTGTGGTGGGCGCGCGTCCCCAAACATGCAGCCCGTCGCCGAACTGGCTTTCCTTGACGTCGCAGACGAAGCGATCGATCCGCGTGATCGCGTCGGCTGCGGACGACGTTTCCGTGATCCCGAGATCGTCTTCGACGCCCAGCACCCGCGCCTCGTCACGAATGTCGGCGATCAGCCGGTCGCGCCGGCGCGGATCGAGTCCGTCGGCCTTCGAGAACTCGTCGAGCAGCGCCTCAAGCCGGGCGAGCCGTTGTGGCGTGCCTGAGGCCTTCTGCGGCGGCGGGATGTGACCGATGGTGACGGCACCGATGCGTCGCTTGGCTTGCGCCGCCTCGCCGGGATCGTTGACGATGAAGGGATAGATCACCGGCATGTCGCCGATCAGCGCCTCGGGCCAGCACGCGTTCGACAGCGCGACCGCTTTGCCCGGCAGCCATTCCAGCGTGCCATGAGCGCCGACATGAACGAGCGAGTCGGCTTGTGTCCTCAGCCAAAGATAGAACGCGACATAGGCGTGGCGCGGCACGCGCGAGAGGTCGTGGTAGTCGGCGTCCCGCGTCCTCGGCGTCCCGCGTTCGGGTTGCAGCGCAACGATCGCCGTGCCGCGCCGGGTGGCGGCAAACGTGAAGCCGTCGGGCCCGGCATCCGCGTCATCCTCGGGCGCGCCCCACGCCGCGTGCAAATCATCTTGCAGGCGCTGCGGCAGGCGAGAGAGTTCCGCGCGGTAGAGGCTCACCGGCCAGCGGAGGCGTTCGGTCGCGAGCGCGCTCTGCAACGCCGCGCCCGGAGTGACGAGGTGCCCGGCGTCGGAAAGGTCGCCCAGGATCGCCTCCGCCGAGGCCAGCGCGTCGAGACCCACGGCATGGGCCATGTTCCAGTCGCGTCCCGGATAGGTCGAGAGCACCAGGGCCGGACGGCGCGCGTTGGAGGGCGTCACGGCCAGCCGGTGCCAGGCCGCTACCCGGTCCGCAATGGCGGAGACCCTGTCGGCTGCGGGCGCGTGGACATAGCGCGCGAATTGCAGATCCGCGTCGTGGCGCGTCGGTTCCTTGAACGAGGCGACGCCGGCGAAGAGCCGTCCGTCGACTTCGGGCAGCACGACATGCATGGCGAGATCGGCTGGTGAGAGGCCACGAGTCGCGTTACTCCACGCCTGTCGCGTCGAGGTCGCCAGCGCGACCTGGAAGACGGGGACGCCGGCGGCGTCGAGGGGCGAGGATCCCAAATCGCCCCGTCCCGAAAAGGAGGTCGCGTTGACGATCGCGGCCGGGGCGAGGCCGCGCACCTGGCGCTCCAGCCACTCGCGCGCGCCCGCGGCCTTCAGGGACGGCACGAAGAGACCAAGCGCGCGAAAGCCGCGCTCGCGCAGGGCGGCGAAGAGCGCGTCGACAGGCGCCAGGTCGGCGGCGACGAGGTAGGAGCGATAGAACACGACCAACATGAGCGGTGCGCCGCCGTCGAAGCGCATGGGCGCGGGGCACACCACGCCGTCCTCAGGCGTCCAGCCGCCCACCGGTGGCAGCATCTTCGCGCCCGGCACCGGTCCGGCGTAGAGACCCGCAGCCAGCGCCAGCTGCGCCAGCGCCGCTTGCGCTGCGACCGCGCCTCCGGTGTCGCAGAGCTGTGCAAGGCGACGCAGCGTCGAGACCGGCACCGTCGAGACGGCATCCAGTCGCGTATCGGGACGCCCGTCGGCCGGCAGCACGGCGAGCGCGATGCCGCGTGCGCGAGCCATCGCCTCGATCTGCTGAAGGCCATAGGTCCAATAGGGCACGCCGCCGATCAGGCGGATCAGGATGCCCTTCGCGCCCGACAGGGTCCGGTCGATGTAGGTATCGACGGAGAGCGGGTGTTGCAGCGCCGCGATGTTGGCAAGCCGCAGGGTCGGCAGGTGGCCCCCCGCCTGGTTCGCGCGATGCCATCCCGATGCGAAAGCACCTAGGTCGCTGTCGGAAAACGAAAGCACGACCAGATCGGCGGGCGATTGCCCCAGATCGGTCGGCGTCTCGGTTTCGTCCAGCCCGTGCTTCTCGCGGAAGATGACGTGCATGCCGTCCTCGGGCGCTACTCGGCGGCGAGAAGATCCGGCAGCAGGATGCTGCGGATCGCGGCAGCGTCGATGTCGTCATGCTGGGCAATGACCACGAGCCGCCCGCGCCGTCCTTCTGCGGGGTTCCAGGCGCGATCGTACTGGTGCCGAACCCGCGCACCGACGGCCTGAACCAGAAGCCGCATGGGTTTGGCCGCGACCGCCGCGTAGCCCTTGACTCGAAGGATGTTGTGCCTGCGCGCGAGCGTCTCGACCTGGGCCACAAGGTCCGCAGGGTCACTGATCTCGGGGATGTCGATCACGACGCTATCGAAGAACTCATGTTCGTGATCGTCCTCGTCGTCATGGTGGCTCGGCCGCGCCGCGAGGTCGTTCTCGGCCGCCGCCCCGAGCCCCAGGATGACCCGCGGGTCGACCACGCCTTCGGCCACCTCGACGACCGGCAGCGGGCGCGGCGCGCTGGCCGCGATCATCGCGCGGGCCTTGGCGACGCCCTCGGGTCCGGCCAGGTCGGGTTTGGTCAGCAGCACGATGTCGGCGCAGGCGATCTGATCCTCGAACACCTCGCCAAGGGGCGTCTCGTGATCGATGCCGGGGTCGGCAAGCCGCTGCGCGTCGATGGCTTCGACGTTGCTCGCGAAGCGACCTGCGGCCACCGCTTCGGCATCCGCCAGCGCGATGACGCCATCCACCGTGATCTTCGAGCGGATGCCCGGCCAGTCGAACGCCTTCAGGAGCGGCTTGGGCAGGGCGAGGCCCGAGGTCTCGATCAGGATATGCTCGGGCCGCGGATCGAGCGCCATCAGCGCCTCGATCGTCGGAATGAAATCGTCGGCGACGGTGCAGCAGATGCAGCCATTCGCCAGCTCAACGATGTTCGATTCCGGACAGGCGGGGAGTGCGCAGCCTTTGAGGATCTCGCCATCGACTCCCACGGTGCCGAACTCATTCACCACGACGGCCAACCGACGGCCGCCCGGATTGCGCATCAAATGCGAGATCAGCGTGGTCTTTCCCGCGCCCAGAAAGCCAGTGATGACGGTGACGGGGAGTTTTTCAAGAGTGGCCATGTCAGATCTTTCCCTGGTTGGGAGCGGGTGCGGCGAGAGGCGGTATGCGGGCGATGCAGTTCTTGCGGAAATGCTCGGGACGTTCGCGCCAGGGGACGACACCGTCGGGCGTCGAACGGTACTTGCGCGTGCCCTCGATGATCGTGGCGATGTCAGTGTCCGGCTTCAGTCCGCCATAGATGTAGGTCCATCGCGACGCTCCTCTGAGTGCGATGGTGCATCCTCGCGAGCAGTTCGACAGGCACTCGACCGGCGTCACGCGCACGCTATCCATTCCCGCGTCGACGAGTCGGGAGAAGAGCGCGGCGCCCGGACGCTGCGGCACCTCGGCGGAGTCGCCGTCGAGGTGGCAGCGGGTGCAGACGAGAAGCTCGATGTCGTTTTCCAGGTCGCCCATGCCACTCCACACCGTGCAGGGGCGGGGCAAGCGGCGGCTTCGCAGCCGCCTGGGGCCGCGCGACCGACACCAGGACACCCCGCCCAGTCTCATTCGTCGCGCTGGCAGGTCTCCCGGCTTGCGGATGTCAGGGGTAGTCCCTGTCGGTCGCCCGGCCTTCCCGACCCTGGTTCAAGGTCAGTGGCTTTCGGGCGCCCTCTCCGGTCACGGTCGCGGGGGCGGCTGCGGTTCGGCCCGGATTTCCAAGCCTCGCACATTCCCTTTTCACCTGTTAGCACAGGCACCAGCTACCCTAGGTGCTCAGGCCCGACCAAGGTTGTCAAGTTCAGGAGCCCCCCATGGACGACGTGACCCAGCGTCACAACGAAAAGATGAAGCGCATCAAGGCCGCGCGCGACGAGATGATGAAGAGCAAGACCGAGGAGAAGGGCCTCATCATCGTCCACACCGGTGCGGGCAAGGGCAAGTCGTCGTCGGGTTTCGGCATGATCCTGCGGTGCATCGCCTGGGGCATGCCCTGCGCGGTCGTCCAGTTCATCAAGGGCAACTGGGAGACCGGGGAGAAGAAACTGCTGCGCGAGCGCTTCGCGAGGGAGTGCCGCTTCTTCGTTTCCGGTGAAGGCTTCACCTGGGAGACACAGGACCGCGAACGGGATGTGGCGGCGGCACGAAACGGCTGGGAGATCGCCAAGGCGCAGATTCTGGATCCGGCCATCCGCTTCGTGCTGCTCGACGAGATCAACATCGCGCTGCGCTACGACTATCTCGACATCGACGAGGTGGTTCAGTTCCTGCTCACGCAAAAGCCCCGCATGACCCACGTCTGCCTGACGGGTCGCAACGCCAAGCCCGAGCTGATCGAGGCGGCGGACCTCGTGACCGAAATGACGCTGACCAAACACCCCTTCAAGGATGGCGTTAAGGCGCAGAAGGGGATCGAACTCTGATGAAAGTTGGCCGTTCACGTTTTCTCGCCGATGACGGTATCGCTCTCCGTTCCACCGTTCTCCTCGGTGTCGGAGGGACGGGACCCACGGCGCGCTTTTGTCCAGGCTGACCACAATGCCGCGCGCATTGATGATCCAGGGCACGGGCTCGAACGTCGGCAAGTCGCTGCTGGTCGCGGGGCTCTGCCGCGCCGCCCGCAAGCGCGGACTGTCGGTCGCGCCGTTCAAGCCGCAGAACATGTCGAACAACGCGGCTGTAACCTCGGACGGCGGTGAGATCGGGCGCGCCCAGGCTCTGCAGGCGCTCGCCGCCGGACTGCCGCTCCATACCGACATGAACCCGGTGCTGCTCAAGCCCGAGACGGATGTGGGCTCCCAGGTGATCGTGCACGGGCGACGGCTGACCACAGCGAAAGCGCGCGAGTACCAGAAGCTGAAGCCGCAGCTTCTGGAGACGGTGCTGGAGAGCTTCGGCCGTCTGAAAGCCGCGCACGACATTGTTCTGGTCGAGGGCGCGGGCAGCCCCGCCGAGATCAATCTGCGCCCAGGCGACATCGCCAACATGGGGTTCGCGCGCGCGGCCGATGTTCCTGTGGTCCTCGCGGGCGACATCGATCGGGGGGGCATCATCGCGCAGATCGTCGGCACGCAAGCGGTCATCGACCCGGCCGACGCGACCATGATCGTTGGATTCCTGATCAACCGTTTCCGCGGCGATCTATCGCTTTTCGATGATGGCTACCGAATGATCGAGCAACGCACGGGCTGGCGCGGCTACGGTGTCTGCCCGTGGTTCCAGGACGCCTGGAAGCTGCCGGCGGAGGATGCGTTTGAGCTCAGCGTCCCGCGGCGCGACAGCGGTCTGCATGTCGTCTGTCTCGCGCTGAGCCGGATCGCGAACTTCGACGATCTCGACCCGCTGGCACAGGAGCCCGGCGTGCGGCTGACCATGCTCGGCGCGGGACGCGCGATCCCGGGCGACGCGGATCTTGTGATCCTGCCCGGCACGAAATCCACGCGCGGCGATCTCGCGTTCCTGCGCGCGCAGGGCTGGGAGGGCGACCTTGCCGCCCATGTCCGACGCGGCGGGCATGTCCTGGGTATCTGTGGTGGCTATCAGATGCTGGGGCGCGAGGTCGCCGACCCCGACGGGATCGAGGGACCGGCGGGGACGACGCCCGGTCTTGGCCTCCTCGATGTCTCCACGGTGATGACACCGAAGAAGCGTCTGACCGAAGTCGCGGCGGTGCACGAGAGCACCGGCACCGTCTTCCACGGCTATGAGATTCACATCGGCAAGACCGAGGGACAGGACCGCGCGCGCCCCTTCGCGCATGTCGAGGCGGCGCCGGAAGGCGCGGTCAGTGCCGACGGCCGGATTGCGGGGAGTTACCTGCATGGCATGTTCCGCCACGATGCGTTTCGCGCCGCCTGGCTCGCAGGATTCGGTGTCGCGGGCGCGCGCACGGGATATGGCGTGGGGGTCGAGGCGACGCTCGACGCGCTCGCCGCTCACCTTGAGGTGCATCTCGACGTGGACGGTCTGATCGCGGCGGCCCGCTAGGACCGCAAGCAAGACGGGTCGCGTGCCCTAGAGTCCCACGGCGGCGAGGGCGAGAAGAACAGCGCCCCACAGAACCATCGCCCTCACATAGAGGACGAGGGCTCGGCGCATGTCGCCGGCGTCGGGATCGGATGCGCCCTCATTGACCCACGGTTCGCGCGCCACCGTCGCTCCATAGACGCGCGGCCCCGACAGGCGGATGCCGAGCGCCCCGGCCATCGCGGCCTCGGGCCACCCCGCATTCGGCGAACGATGGTGCCTTGCGTCCCTGACCATGACGGCGAGTGCCGTGCGCGGCCGGGTCGAGACGAGGGCGAACAGGAGTCCCGTCAGTCGCGCGGGAATGAGATTGATCAGGTCATCGAGCCGCGCCGCCGCCTTGCCGAACTCCTCGTAGCGTTCGTTGCGATGCCCGATCATCGAGTCGAGCGTGTTCACGGCCTTGTAGGCGACGAGACCCGGCAGACCGAGAAGCGCGCCCCAGAACAGCGGCGCGACAATTCCGTCCGAGCTGTTCTCGGCAAGGCTCTCGATCCCCGCGCGCGCAATGCCCGGCTCATCCAGTTGTGCCGGATCGCGGCCGACGATCATCGCAACCGCCTTGCGGGCCATGGCGTGATCTCCGGCGGCGAGGGGGCCTGCGACAGCGGCGACGTGGGTATAGAGCGACCGTGCCGCGATCAGCGGCCAGGCCAGCAGCGCCGCGAGGATGAGGCCCGTGATGCCGGAGGGCAGGAGCATTTGCACCAGAAGGGCGGGGACGACCGACGCGGCCAGCGCGATGGCGATGCAGGCCGCGCCCATCCCGCGCCGCTGCCAGACGCTGCCGTGATTGAACCGCGCTTCGAACGCCGCGATCAGCGCGCCAATCCAGGTGACGGGGTGACCGATCCGGGCATAGAGCCGCTCGGGCCAGCCGACTATGGCATCGACCACAAGGGCGAGCGCCATGAGGGCGGCAAAACTCACGCGCGCCCTCCGCTACAGGAGCGTTTCAATTGGGCGTTGCCGATCCCATCATGCACGGTCCGCGCTGCGGCGAGCGCGGCAAGACGGCTGCCCCGATCTGAGGGGGCGGGGCGGACCCGGATGCGTTCGGAGGGGCTGCGGAGTGACATGCGCGTCGTTCCAAGAGCGGCGACAGCTGCCTTTCACGTCGCCCTGGCAAAGTCCAGACCCATCACCGGCACGCGATCAGCCGCGCGCAGGCGCCGCCCGAAAGGCCGCCGCCATTCGCGCTTTGCTGACGTGGCGTACACATATTGGAGGCGCCAGGCTTCTCATTCCTACGATCTGTGCGGCTACACCAGCGGCTAGAAGCGGGGCATGGCGGATGCAATCCAACGGCGCATGCGGCTGTGTGAATCCCGTGTTCGTCACTGGCGACCCAAGCCTGCGCGTTGAAGTGTTGGGACGTGGCTCACGCTTCACCCCACCTGCAGCTCAGGGAGTTCAACGGTTGCGGCGCTGCAGGTCGACCAACGTCGCGCCGTCGATGCGATACACCACCTTTTCCAGACGTGCAGCGCCAAGCCGATCGTAGAAGCGCTGCGCTGCGGTGTTGGTGGTATCCGTGTAGAACTCGATACGACCGTAGCCATTGTCGCGGGCATGAGCGGCGAGCGCGGCTATCAGCGCCTCTCCGGCGCCGCTGTTGCGGGCTTCGGCAGCCACGAACAGATCCTTCAAGAAGACCATACCTGTGAGACGGGTGCCGGGATGCACCACCGCGCAGCACGCGATCCCGATGTCGTCGCCGTCGCGCGTGGCGATAAAGAAGCGTGTTCCCTCGCGATCAGCAAACGTGCGCGCTACCATCCGCCGTGTTGCTTCCAATCCGGCCGTGTTGCCCAGACCGTGATAGTGAATGTCCATCGCATCGATCAAACGCGCGATCGCATCGACATCGTCAAGATCGGCGAGACGGGTAGTGATGTTCATCTGTCAGGTTCCCGCAATGACCGCATAGTCTCCTGCAGCTCGCCGTTGCACAGCGCGTCTACCAGATCGAAATGTTGTCTGCCAGCAACGACAAAGGCTCGCATCGATAGCGCCTTCGCGACCGCCCGGGATGCTGAAAATCGCGCACCAAACGTCATACTGGCCGCCCAAGGCTGGGCTCGCTACGTCGTCCTGCAGCGCCTGATCTTCACGATGCTGCGCGTGAGCGAGGCGCTCCGCCGGCCATGCTCCCGCTAGCGTCAGACGAAGGCTTCCAGTAACCCGACAGCCGGACCACCTCATGGGGCCCGACCAGTTGGCAGAAACCACTGCCATGGTCGCCGGACGGGCGGCAGGAGATGGTGCCGGCGCAGCAAAAAGAGAGATTTGGCTGCCATTCCTGAACACGTATCGAACCATGTGCCTTGCGCCATTGCCGGATTTTAGGCTTGTTCTCGAAGGCGTCAGGGACATTCAACTCGGCGCTTGAGGCCATCAGCCGCGACCCGACTACCGTCGAAGGCAGGCTATTTATCGAACTCGCCAATTGATAGAGCTTCAACGCGCCAACATGCCTCGGAGCTACAACTCGACGAACTCCGGCCAACCCTGACCGTAGGCGAACAACTCGGGGCAGCAGCAGACGACAGTCAGCGCGCTCCCCGCCTCGTGACGACGGAGCCGCGTCAATACCCTGTAGAGCAGGGCCGATCGGCTTCCGCCAACTGGCCGCTGCTGCTATCAGCGCTAGTGCAGGAATCGACGAGTAGGTTCGAAGCCGGACTCGCGGCAAGGGTGGAAATAGAGATGTCTGGCATGATAGACACATTCCCAGCACCTGAAGCTCAGCAGGTGACACTGGCGAACTGGCGGACGTCTCCGTACAGCCGCTGGGCCGTCCACCTTAAGATGAGGCAGACAATTCACTATTGGAGGATTCGATGAAAAAAACGCTAGCGCCAATATTTCTAATTCTGTGCTCATCAACCACCCTGGCTCAAGATATCTCTTGCAAGGATCTTGAGGGAGACTGGGTTGGAAGCAAGGTGGGAGCGGGCTACACCGGCGCACTTACCATCCGATTCGATGCAAATTGTGCTTACGAATGGATCGGCACGAGTGGACGGGTCACTCTAGGTAAGTTGCAAATCAAAGAAAAAAAACATTGGTATACGAATCAAGCCGGATCTCGTGGTGAAGTAACAAAGACAGGGAACGAACTCCGTTGGGTAAATACGTGGACAGGTGGCAACTACGAGGTCAAGGTAACAAAAAAATAGTTACCCTGTCCGGCATCGAGAGCCAGGTATTAGACGTAAGCTGGGGATGAGGGTCGACTAAGACCGCATCAACGCCATGTACGTTGACAAGCTCGACGGCAGGATCGGCGGCGACTTCTACGACCGCTTCGCCGGCGAATGGCGCGAGGAGCAGAACCGCCTTCAACGCGAGATCGACCGGCATGAGACTGCCGAGCAGTCCTACATGGACGAGGGCGTGCAGATTCTCGAACTCGCGCGCAACGCCCAAAGGCTGTTCGCCCAGCAGCCGCCGCGCGAAAAACGCCGCCTGCTGAACTTCATACTATCGAACTGTTCCTGGGAGGGTGGCGAGGTGGTCGCCACCTTCCGACAACCGTTTGATCTGTTGGCGGAAACGACTGCCATGGTCGTCCGACAGACGGCGGGAAAAGGTGATAGCAGCAGTTCTCGCGCCGCAGAAGCCGACCGGAGCCCATGCCGGCATGAGGTCCAAAGGTCTCCACTGGCCACGTCGCCGAGTATCGACATGGCGACAGCCCAATTGGGCAGGCGGCGACAGTTCGAGCTCGGGTCCGTTTCCATCGCCATCCAAATGAAGCCGCCCCAAGAGGGCGGTTTTTCGTTTCGGCACCTTCCTCCTCCAACCTGATCCCGCCCCGCACTAGCAGCGTATCAGGGTGGTCGGTTCGAAGGAGGAGGGGCTCGTGCAGGGCAGGGAGGCTGGGGTTCCGCCGGCTGCGGCGTGGCTGGGCGGTTTCGGCGCGGTCCCGTTCGTCGGGCTGGCGGTTGCGCTGGTCCTGCCAGTCGGCATGCCGCGCGAGTTGCTGGGCCAAGCGCTG
>Ga0194123_10002125_pt1 | contig 27004 bp, 27 predicted proteins | sample TA2MahsurfametaG_5_FD_155479 | JGI IMG/M metagenome (GOLD analysis project Ga0194123, IMG submission 155479) | Freshwater microbial communities from Lake Tanganyika, Tanzania - TA2015023 Mahale A surface | ecosystem: Environmental > Aquatic > Freshwater > Lake | place: Tanzania: Lake Tanganyika... | reverse complement strand
CCTCGGTTTGCGAGTTTCGAAAAGGGCAATAGTGAGTCCGCAGTGTCATGGTGGACGCACTTAGGTTCGCCGGTGGTGGTGAAACAATCTGGTCTAGCGAGTGGCAAGGGCGTTGTGGTTCCAGAAAACGAATGTGAAACACACTCCGCCATCGTTGAGGCGTGTGCCATTGGCCCAGTGGTCTTGGAAGAAATGCTGCAAGGCCCTGAATGCTCCCTCATGGCCTTGTGCGATGGCGTCATTGCAGTGCCGCTGCCGATTGCTCAAGACCATAAGCGCATTGGTGAGGGAGACTCGGGTGCAAACACGGGGGGAATGGGTGCTTACGCTCCTGTGTCGGTGCCGTATGACATCGATGATCTTTCCGCTACTTTTCTTCAACCGATTATCGATCATTTTGCCGAGGTGGGAACACCATATAGAGGGGTCTTGTATGCAGGTTTGATGCTGACAAAAGATGGCCCTCGGCTCTTGGAATACAACTGTCGCTTCGGAGACCCTGAAGCACAGGTGTTGTTGTCTTTGCTCAGTACAGACTTAGTTGATCTTGCACTCGCGTGTGTTGATGGAACGTTGAGCGCTGCTCAGGTAAAAACAAAACCACTGAGCGCTCATGCTGTTGTCATGACGGCAGCGCATTATCCCGCAACACCTCGACTGGGTGACCCCATATCTGGGAGTGAATTCCGTGATTTACACACCAATGTTTTTCATGGTGGTACGAAGAAGGAGAACGGCACTCTTGTCACCAATGGTGGTCGAGTCATGACAGTTGTTGGTATGGGGCCTGATCTCCGCTCTGCTCGTCACCATACATATTCACGGGTCGGAAAGATCTCTTTTCCCGGCTCTTATTTTCGGCGAGACATTGGCTGGCGGGCACCTGCGTCGAGTTTGATGTCGTATGCCTCTGCAGGTGTGAATATCGACGAGGGCAATAGAGCTGTTGATCTTTTGAAAGAGAGCGTGAAGTCCACAGGCACAGACAGTGTGTTACGTGGAGTCGGAGCATTTGGTGGCGCCCTCGATATCTCCTTCTTGAAAGAGTTTGAGCAGCCTGTGTTGGTTGCATCGACTGATGGTGTGGGCACAAAGGTTGAACTGGCTGCACGCACGGGCCGAGTGCGTGGTGCTGGCATAGACATTGTGAATCATTGCATCAATGATGTTTTAGCGCAGGGCGCACGGCCACTTTTCTTCTTGGACTACCTAGCTTCATCGCGCATCAACGCCGAAATGGTGGCAGATGTGGTGTCGGGGATGGCCGAAGCATGTGCGGCTGGTGGGTGTGTTTTGTTGGGTGGTGAAACTGCAGAAATGCCTGGCGTATATGCGCCCGGAGCCTTCGACGTTGCGGGGACATTAGTGGGCATCGTTGACAAAAGTGATCTGCTTCCTCGCCCCACCGTTGCAGAGGGTGATGTGTTGATTGGCCTGGCATCTAATGGGCCACACACCAATGGCTATTCGCTACTACGCAGCATTTTTGAATGGTTGCCGCTCGACGTTGTTCCACCACCGTTGACGCGACCACTTGTGGATGCATTGCTTGAACCACACCGCAGTTACCTCGATGTGCTGGGTCCGGTTTTGGAAGACCCCCGTGTGAAGGCTTTGGTGCACATTACGGGAGGTGGGCTGCTGGAGAATCTTCCCCGCGTATTCCCAGAAGGAATTGCAGCAACAGTCGATATCTCCTCATGGCCAAAATCACCACTATTCGAATTTGTCGAAGGTTTGGTCACCTTAGAAACAGACGAGTTGTACCGCACGCTCAACATGGGTATCGGAATGGTTGTCATTGTTTCGTCAGGTGATGTCGCAGCGATCCGGGCCCTCCTCACTGAAGACACGTGGGTGATCGGCACCCTGCACGAACAGGGACAAAACAAACCTAAGGTGGCATTGCGATGAAGGTATTTCGTCCTCGTCTTGTTGTCATGGTGTCGGGTAATGGCAGCAATCTGCAGGCAATCCTCGACGCGTGTGAGCAGGGTTTGTTGCGCGCTCACGTTGCTGGGGTTGTGTCGAGTAAGGAAGGTGTACCCGCTATTGCTCGAGCAATACGAAGCAAGGTGCCCGTCGTTGTCGTTGCACCAGTACCAAACGAGGCGCGAGCAGCGTACGATCTTCGACTGCAAGAGGTTGTGAAGGGATTCTCCCCAGACATCGTGGTTCTTGCTGGCTTTATGAGAATTTTGTCCAATAACTTTTTGCAAGAGTTCCCGTCACAAGTTGTCAATCTTCATCCAGCGTTGCCAGGAGAATTACCAGGTACACATTCCATCGAGCGTGCATTCGCTGAGTCCCGTGACAATTGGCGAACACACAGCGGTATTACGGTGCACTTGGTTCCTGACGAAGGAGTCGACACGGGGCCGGTCCTTGCGAGCGAAGTTGTACCGATTTATGCATATGACACTCTTGAGTCATTTACAGACCGAATGCATGAGCGAGAACATTTTCTGCTGGTACAAACACTCAACGATCTATGTCTAAATTTTGTAGTTAGCCAAGAAATTGATTCCGCGTCATGAATCCATTGAATGATCAGTTATTTAGTCCAATTGAAGGGTTGACTTTTGATGATGTTGTCTTGGTGCCCGGATTCAGCGATGTGTTGCCAAGTGATGTAGATGTTTCATCTCACCTGGTACGAGACATCACACTGTCAGCACCTGTGATGTCTGCGGCAATGGACAAAGTGACAGAGGCTCCCATGGCGATCGCTCTCGCTCGACTTGGCGGCATTGGAATATTGCATCGCAACATGACGATTGCGGAACAGGCAGGCAATGTCTCACAAGTAAAGCGATCACAGGCCGGAATGATCACGGACCCGATCACGCTCCCAGCGACAGCTACGTTGGCAGAGGCTGAAGCGCTGATGAATAAGTATCACTTTTCTGGTGTTCCAATTACAGATACAGATGGACTGCTTCTCGGAATTCTGACAAACCGTGACATCCGATTTTGCGAAGAGGCAGACTTTGCCACGCCAGTGAGCGGCTTCATGACACGTACACCACTTGTTACTGCGCCCGTGGGTACGACTCTCGACGAAGCTCGCAGACTGCTACAAAAACACCGGATCGAAAAGTTACCACTTGTCGATGACAGGGGACATTTGCAGGGTCTCATCACGGTTAAGGACATTATGAAAGCCAGAGAGTACCCGCGGGCTACACGTGATAGTGGCGGGAGACTGCGAGTCGGCGCTGCCGTAGGTGTGGGCCCCGACCTAGAGGATCGTGTTGCGGCATTAGTTCATGCCGGTATTGATGTTGTAGTTGTTGATACTGCTCATGGTCACACTCGAGGAGTTCTGACAGCAGTACGACGGATTAAGTCAGCATGGCCAACGCTCGCAGTTATTGCAGGCAATGTTGTCACCGAGGAGGGCGCTGATGCACTTGTTGATGTTGGCGCTGATGCGGTCAAAGTTGGTGTGGGAGCTGGCTCCATTTGTACAACACGCGTAGTGTCGGGAGCGGGAATGCCCCAGTTGTCTGCCATTTGGCACACAGCACGACGAGCAGCTGCACGTGGCGTGTCCCTTGTTGCTGACGGTGGAATCACCTATTCAGGTGATGTGGTGAAGGCACTTGCGGCTGGTGCGCATGTTGTGATGCTGGGCAGTTTGCTTGCTGGCACTGATGAAGCACCAGGAGAGCATGAATTATTTGAAGGACGTCGGTACAAGACGTATCGCGGTATGGGGTCGATTGGGGCTATGCAGGGCCTTGGTGCTGACCGCTACGGCAGTGCTCAGGGGAGTGTGCAGGGCCAACAAAAACTCGTACCAGAGGGAATCGAGGGTCGGGTTGCCTACTCGGGCTCGCTTGGGGATGTGGTGTACCAATTACTTGGTGGGCTCCGATCCGGTATGGGGTATGTAGGAGCTGCCAACATCCGAGAACTCCAAGAAAAAGGTCGCTTCATGAAGGTCACAACTGCAGGACGCGAAGAGAGTCATCCTCATGACGTCACTATCACTCATGAGGCACCGAATTATCACTCGTAGGCACGAACTAACGCGTTGTCGCGCTTAGGTTCAGCAAGATCTGCCAGCCGTAGCAGAGTTGAACCTGTTTTCTTCTGAAATTCTGACTGCCGCCAGTAACCTTTCACTGGATGACGCGATATGCGGTGTGAATTTCGCACCACATTTCGCACCATCCCCAGCCCCCGTAGCTCAGTGGATAGAGCAACGGTTTCCTAAACCGCAGGTCGTAGGTTCGATTCCTACCGGGGGCGCCACAAGCAGCATGGTTTCGGTGAAGTCGCGTGCTGCGGGACGTTCGACTTGGGAAGATCTCCGTCAGGAGTTTGGCGACGGGAGGTCCGCGGCAACCTCTGCCGGTGGCGCGGTGTAAACCTTCGTGTCGGTCACCGTGATGCCGGGCCGCGCGGCCGCGGTGCGCCCCCACGCCCTCTGATGTTTTTGTGGGGAACTGTCTAGTGATGGGCCTGACGGGTGATGCGTAGGTCGGTGCGCACGAGCGAGGCGACCAGATAGATCAGCAAGAACATTGCCGTGCCGAGGACGGCGATCGTGGGCCCGGGGGCGACATCGAGATGATACGACACCACGAAACCGGTGAATACCTGGAACAGTGCGAGTCCGGTGCCGGCCAGTACTTGTTGTGCGATTGTCGAGGTGACGAGACGAGCAGAAAGTGCTGGTCCGATCAACAACGAGACGGTGAGCACGATGCCGATCGCGCTGATGCAGACCACGACGCTCATCGCGATGAGGATAAGTATCACACTGGTCTGACGCGCGACCGCAATGCCCACTTGCCGGGCGTGCAACGGATCAAGGGTGACGAAGGTCAAATCCCGAAAGTTGCTCACGACGTATGCGAGCACGATGACGACCAGAACCATGATGATTTTCAGGTCGCTCGCGGTGACCGTGAGTAGTTGACCAAACAGCAAATGATTGAGAGAGATGTTGGTATCGACGCGACTCAAGGCGATGATTCCGCACGCGAAGAAGCCCGAGGCGATGACGGCGATGACAGCGTCACGGGGCAATGCTGACTTTTGGGTGAAGTAGGCGATGATCAGGGTGACCGTCAGTCCGGCCGCGAGCGCACCGATCAGAATCGCTCCTCGTCCGAACAAAGCGAAAGACAGGGCGACTCCAACAAGGGTCGAATGAGACATCGCATCGGCCATGTAGGAGAGCTGACGGTGGATGATCCAGACCCCGATTGAAGGAGCCAGGAGCGCGACGAGGAGGCAGACCAAAGCACCGCGTTGCGAGAAGCTCGAAGAGAACGGGTCGAGGAAGAAATCAATCATTTGCTCAACAGACTCGTGAGCGTGTCCGCATCCAGAACCTCACTCGGATTTCCATCGACGAGGAGTGTGGTATTGATGCCGATGCATCGGGTGAAGCGACGCCTGACGAAGGCAACGTTGTGGCTGGAGATCAGCACCGACTTTCCACGATCAGCCAACATGTCGAACGTGTCGATCAGGGCATCGGCGCGCCGCTCATCGACGCCGGATGCGGCCTCATCGAGCAGCAAAATATCGGTCTCCTGAGCCAGGGCGCGGGCCAGCATCACGCGCTGTTGCTGGCCCCCGGACAAGTTCGACAGCGGTCGGTCGGCGAGGTCCGCCAGGCCAACCTGCTCGAGACAGGATTCGACGGCCGCGACGTCGGTATGTCCGGGTCTAAAGCCCAACCGACCGAAACGGCGACGACCGCTCAGGACGACATCGCGAACCCGAATGGGAAACGAGTGGTCGGCCGACGAGACCTGCGGGATGTAACCAACGACGTGACGATCGAGGTGGTGACAGTGACGGCCGCCAATGATGACATCACCGGTGTGTCGAATCTGGCCCGCGAGAGCTTTCAACAGGCTCGACTTACCGGCCCCATTGGCGCCGATGAGTGCGACCACCTCACCCATTCCGATGTCGAAATTGATGTCGTCCAGGGCACGGATCGAGCCGTACGAGACGCTGAGGCGAGCGACGGAAAGAACGGGTCCCGAAGGGGAATTCAAGGCCGCATCATTCAGGAGCATTTCAACCCTTGCCGCAGCCGCTCCAAATTGGAGCGCTGCGCCACGATGTATGAGGCTCCGGCGTCAAGGTCTTCTTGGCTGAAACCCTCAATCGGGTCGAGGAGGTCGCTCGTGGCCCCGATCTCTTCCGCGATGGTGTTCGCCAGGTCGGCGGGCAGCAGGGTCTCGAAGAAGATCGTCGAAACGCCGTTGGTGGCCGCGAATTCGGCGATCGCCCGGAGGGACTTGGCAGAGGGTTCTTCTTCGGGGTTCACACCCGCTATCGCTACCTGTCGAAGATCGGCCCGCTGGGCGAGGTATTCGAACGCACGGTGCGACGTGACCAAAACACGGCTCTGGCAGTTGGCGAGGCCGGCGTCGAACTCGGCCCCGAGCGTCTCGAGCTGGGCCACGTAGGCATCGGCCGCAGCGGTGATCGCCTCGGTGTCGAGGCCCTCGGTCGACGAGAGAACGGACGCAACCGAGCGCGTCATCTTCGCCATGTTTGCCGGATCGAGCCAGACATGGGGATCCTTGCCCGAGGCGAGGACTTCTCCGTCGGTTTCACCCTCAGTGCCCTCCAACTGGGCGACGACATCCAGGACGGTGAGGCCCTCCAGCAGATCCACCTGCTCGATTGATGACGGCAGCGAGGACAGGACCTTTTCGACCCCGGGCTGGAACCCATCACCGATGTAGAAGACGATGTCGGCTGCCTCCAGACTCGTCACCTGGCTGGCGGTCAATTCGAGATCGTGGGCCCCGTCGCCGGGTGGGGTGAGGCCCAGCACGTCGACCGATCCGCCAGCCACGGCACGGACGATTTCCTCGATCGGGTAGAAGGCCGCGGCGACGGAGAGTTTTGTGCCTTCGACCGTTGCGGCACCATCCGGGGACGAGTCATCGGAACCCGAGCAGGAGGCGAGCACAACAGCGCCGACGAGGGAAAGAACGATGAGGGGGAACTTGGATCGAGGCTTCATGGCTTGTACCCTAGCATGCAAATGAGAATCATTCTCAATTTACCGGTGGTCGTCATCTGGAGGTCCTCGTGTCGCTGACAGACAACAAGGTGCCCGTCACTGTTGTGACCGGCTTTTTGGGAAGCGGAAAGACCACGCTCGTCAACTACATCCTCAACGAGCAGCACGGGAAGCGAATCGCGGTCATCGAGAACGAGTTCGGTGAGGTGGGCGTCGATGACGCGTTGATCATCGACGCAGAGGAAGAAATCTTCGAGATGAACAACGGCTGCATTTGCTGCACCGTGCGCGGCGATCTCATCCGAATCCTCGGCACGCTGATGAAGCGTCGAGACAAGTTCGACTACATCCTCGTCGAGACCACCGGACTCGCAGATCCGGCGCCCGTGGCCCAGACGTTCTTCGTTGACGACGAGATACGTGCTCAGTTGCGTCTCGACGCGATTGTCACCGTTGTCGATGCCAAACACCTGTCTCTGCACCTCTTCGAAGAAAAGGAAGAGGGGGTGGAAAACGAGGCGCTCGAGCAGATTGCTTTTGCGGATCGCATCCTTGTCAACAAGACCGATCTGGTCACGGAGGAGGAGCTTGTCGAGATCGAGGGGCATCTACGGACAATCAACGCTTCGGCTTCCGTCGTTCGTACCCACATGAGCAAGGTCGACCTCGATTGGGTGCTGAACGTCGGGGCCTTCGATCTTCAACGTGTCCTCGAGGTGGAGCCGACGTTCCTCGAGGATTCGGAACACCTCCATGATCAGTCGATCACCTCAGTGGGCATCGAAGAGACGGGACAGGTCGATGTGGGCAAGATCAACAACTGGTTGGGGTGGCTCCTCGGTGAAAAGGGGGTCGACATCTTCCGAATGAAGGGAATCCTGAATGTGGCGGGCTCCGACAACCGTTTCGTTTTCCAGGGTGTTCACATGCTCTTCGACGGCCAGCCCGATCGGGCCTGGGGCGAGGGCGAGGATCGCGTGAACAAGATGATCTTCATCGGCCGCAATCTCGATCGCGATGAGATCACGCAAAGATTCCGTCAGTGTCTGATTCGCTGACGACACCGATTTCGGCGACCGAGCAGGTGTTGGCGATCCTTCCCGACTACGTATCCGATGTCGACGTGTCACCCGATGGCCGACACACCGTTGCGGGATCAGTGTCCGGCCATGTCTGTATTGCGGGTGCCGACGGCGAGCCCCGGATCATCGAAGCGCACGACGGTGATGTTGTGCGCGCGAAGTGGAGTCCTTCGGGGCAACTCTTGGCGAGCTGTGGAATCGATGGAGCCCTGAGAATCTGGGACCGGTCCGGGTCAATGGTCGCCGAGGCCCGGCACAAAGGTTGGGCCACGGACCTGGCCTGGAGGACGAGTGGCGACGAGGTGGCTGCCGGCATTGGACGACACGTCGTTCGTCTTCTTGCGAACGGAATGAAGACGGTGCAGCACGAGGAATTGCCGGCAACGGTCGAGTGCGTGACTTGGAGCAAGGACGGTCGTCGTCTCTTCGCCGGTCATTACGGGGGCGTCACAATGCTCCAGGGGTCTGCGAAGCCGGTCAAAACCTTCCGCTGGAAAGGGGCGCCGCTGGCTGTCGCCGCGTCGCCCGACGGTAAATGGGTGGTAACGGGTAATCAGGATGCATCTCTGCATGTCTGGAAGGTGGCCGACGGCTCGGAACTGCAGATGACCGGTTTCTCCACCAAGGTGCTGCTCATCGCCTGGAGTCACAACTCCCAACGTTTGGCCAATGCCGCAATGAACGAAATCTCCGAGTGGGATTTCTCGGGTAGAGGACCCAAGGGAAGCAAGCCGATCGGCATGCTTGGCCACTCTGAACGGATCACCGGACTCGGCTACTCGCCGACGGATCACACGATTCTCGGGTCGGTTGCCACCGACGGCTCGGTTTGTCTGTGGCGCCCCGCAAAGCGCGGGAAGTCGATGCTTCACAGTCATCAGACTCGTCACGTGCTGAGCACGATGGTGTGGTCGCCGACGTCACCTCGGATGATCTGCGGGACCTCCAACGGTGAGCTTGTCTCGTTGACGTTCGAGGAAAGAAGCGAGAAAGGGTCCTGATGCACGAGGATCGACCGACGCGGTCCACCCGCTTCTCCGTGCTTTTGTGTCGTGATTGTTGCTGTGGCACGGAGAGGAAGCACCCGGACTTTGATCACCAGCGACAGGAACTCGAACTGCAAAGGGCGGCCATCGAGGCAGGGGGGAGCCTGCACCGAGTGAAGTGCCTCGATGCCTGTGGTCAGTCCAATGTCGTCGTTCTGCGCACACCCGAACATGGCAGGGTGTGGTTGGGTGAGTTGGCGGATGATGCGTCCCACGAGGCTCTGTGCGCCTACGTGCGAGCGGGCGCCCTCGGGGACCTCCCCCCGGCCCTCGAGGTTCGCCGCTTCGCACCGTCGACGGCATCTAAAGAGGTGGAGAGTCGCTGCAACCTGCGAGGGATACCGGTCCGTGAATCTTGATGATTTTCTCTCCAAGGCGTCGATCGTCGACTGTCATGGACAAATCGCTTTCGAGTTGGTGCTCCTTCTCAATGGTGAGGTCTTGGTGAAGAGCCGTCACGGAGATTTTCAGGTCGATCCACACACGAGGGTTGTATCTCCTCCGGGACGGGTCGTGCCGCAGGAAGTGGTCGAACAGGCCATCGTGTTCGCGCGTTCCTGCTTGTAGCGAAGTCTCCGGCGGTGACGTCCTTTGATGGGTCGCCCCCGGGGTGTGATGCGCTCTCGATCCCGCGGCCTTTGGCCGGGCGGATGGAGGGTGCCCGCGGGAGGAGTCCGTCGTGGTTCTCGTCGGGGTTTCAAGCCCCGCGGTCATCGAGGTCGGCCAACGTGGCCACACGGCCCACCACGCCACAGGCAGCGCGCAAGAGGGGCACCGCGAGCAACGCGCCGGTTCCTTCGCCAAGACGCAGGTCGAGGTCGAGGATCGGGTGGAGGCCGAGATGCACGAGCGCTCCCGTCGAAGCCGGCTCGGCAGAACGGTGTGCTGCCAGACATGCCCCGATCGACTCCGGGACCATCGCGTGGGCGAGACAGGCCGCGGCCTGGGTCACGACACCGTCGAGGAGCACCGGCGTGCGCAGCGAAGCTGCGGCAACGATGAATCCAGCCATCGCCACGAGTTCGGCGCCGCCGACGACCTCGGCAATCGACACGGGATCCGTCAGCGACCCCACCCGTGCGACGGCGTCCGCCACCACCTCGCGCTTGCGGTGCAGTGTCTCGTCGTCGATACCGGCACCACGACCCGTCGCTATCCGTGGATCGACACCGCAGAGATGCGAGATCAGCGCGGCCGCAGAGGTGGTGTTGCCCATCCCGACCTCCCCGACGCACAGCAGTTTCGACCCGCCGGCAATCAGCCTTTCGGCAGTCGACGCCCCCACCTCGAGCGCTGCGAGCACCTCGTCTCGGGTCATGGTTCGGCCCGACCGCATGTCTCGTGTGCCCTCGCACACTTTTTCCCGACGCACGCGCTCGTCCAGGTCTGCGGCGAGCAGGCCCACGTCGAGCACCTCCATGTAGACGTCGGACATGTCCGCGAAGACCGATGAGGTCGCCTTACCGGCCGCGATCGTCGACGCCATGACACCCGAGATCGCTTGTGGCCACGGGGTCACGGTGTCGTCGGCCGCAATTCCATGGTCGGCACAGAAGATCGCCACCGCGCACGGGTCGACAACCGGCTCCTCGGTGCACTGGATGGCTGCGATCTGTGATGCAAAATGCTCGAGACGGCCGAGCGAACCGAGCGGCTTGGCCAGTTGGTCGAGTCGGGAACGGAAGCGGGTGGCGCAGTTGTCGTCGGGTCGCATCGGCATGTTGATGGCGCGTGACAGGGCCGATGCCGGCTCTCGGGCAAAGCGTGTCATGGCGTGGACGAGGTCCGGCCCCGCGTAGCAGAAGTCCATGCCCGCACCACGTGCGGCGATCCTGTCGATCTCGTTGTCGCCGACGTACAGGGCACGGTCCCCGCGGATCCCGACGGATTCGAGTGCAATGCGCAACGGGGCAGGATCTGGCTTGTGAACGCCGAGGTCTGCGGTTGCGACGATCGTGCGGAGATGCTGCTTGATGCCCACTGTGTGGAGGTGCGCCCCGAGTTGGTCCGAGGTCATCTCCGTGGTGTTGGAGACCACCCCCAGCGCCACCCGTCCGGACAGCGCCGCAATGACCTCGGAGACACCCTGCTTGGTCCGGGGCACCAGTTCGGCGGGATTTGTGCCTGTCATGTTCTGCACGACGAGGGTGTTCCCCACGTCGAACAGCACCGCGTCGTACCTCTTCACTAGATCCTGGATCATTTCTGCCTCTCCTATTGCCACCCGAAACCGCCGCTGATACCCACTATTGCCATCACGGTCAACAGCACCGTGCTCTCGGCGATCTGCTCGACACCACCGAGAACGTCGCCGACGATGCCACCGATCCTCTTCACCGCGTAGGTGACGGTGAGGCGCGCCACCACCAGCGCGACGAGAAAGCAAACCAGCCCCTGCCAGCCCGCGACAACGAGGCCCAGCACCAAACCCAGACCGAGCGCGATTGACATGTCGAATTTCGTCACTCCGGCGACGTAGTTGGCTCCGAGTCCCTCGGTGATTCCTTTCCCGGCGTGCATCACCGACACTGCCGCGGCACGACCGAGGCAGTGCATCAGCACCACGGCGCACACAGCCTCGCGGGTCTCGAGATCGGCGAGCACGGAGGACTGCAGAAGGATCTGGAGAACGAGTGCCAGGACGCCGTAGGTGCCGTGACGCGAATCCTTCAGGATCTTGCGTCGTTGTTCGGGGGTCCACCCACCGACGAGTCCGTCTGCGGAGTCGGCCAGACCGTCGTGGTGGAAACCACCGGTGACCAGGACCCCTGCGATCACCGCCAGCACCGCCGACACCTGGTTGCTGAGAATTTCGCGTGACGATGCCAGGACCGCCGCGGACAACAGACCGACACCGGTGCCAACCACCGGAAACCAGCGCGCTATCCGCCCCATGGCGATCTCGTCACCGTGTCTCATCGGCACACGGGTGAGGAACGCGACGGCGACGCGTGCGTGCTGGAGGAAAGGCTGGTCAGGTGCCATCCTGGGCTCCCGTGAGCGTCGGGTCGCTCAGCGCAACTCCCGGATCCTCGAGGCGGAGAAGGCGGCCGGCGACCAAGAGATAGGCATCGGACGCTCTCGCTGCGAGCGAGGCGTTGATTCTTCCGAGGAGGTCGCAGTAGTGGCGCCCCAGCACGGTCTGCGGGTGGACCCCCATCCCGACCTCGTTGGAGACCACGATTGTCGGGGCAGAACGCGCCGACAGGAGCGCTCCGAGGTCACTAACTTCGCGGAAGATTTTCCCATCGTCCCACCCGTGGTGCATCACGTTCCCCAACCACACCGTCATGCAGTCGATGACCAACGGGATGTCCCCGGCGCGCGACGCCGCCAAGGACACCTCGACGGGTTCCTCCACCGTCGTCCAAGTGGCCGGACGATCCACGCGGTGCCGCAAAATACGCGCACTCATCTCGTCGTCGATGGCCTCGGCCGTGGCGACCACGCAGACGACTTCTCCCCACCGCAGGGCGAGCGACTGTGCGAGCGCACTCTTGCCGCTGCGGGCGCCCCCGAGCAGAAACGTGAACCGATTTCCCATTAGAAGTCGATTCCCCTCAGTGCCGCGATGCCCCGGTCGTAGGCGTGATGGATCGAACGAACCTCGGAGGCGGTGTCGGCAATCTCGACCAGCGCGGGATGCGCGTCCCGGCCGGTGACGACGATGTTGACGTGACGAGGCCGGTCGGTGATCACCTTCACCACCTCGTCGGTGTCGATCCAGCCCCACGTGCACAGGTACGTGACTTCGTCGAGCACCACGAGCTGGTGGGATCCTGCCTCGATCACGGCACGCGCCTTCGCCCAGGCGCTCCGGGCGAGGTCGATGTCGTGGGCGAGATCGGTCGAATCCCAGGTGAAACCCGCTCCGAGAGGTTCGAAGTCGATTCCCAACTTGCGGCACGATTCCTCCTCGCCGGTCCTCCATTCTCCCGACTTGATGAACTGGAGCACGACGACCCTCCACCCCAGAGCGACGGCACGAACCGCCGTGCCGATCGCCGCGGTCGTCTTGCCCTTCCCGTTTCCGGTGTGGAGAACAACGAGTGAATCGGGCGGGCGCAGGTCCGACGGTCTCGGATCCTCCGTGAGGGGCATGCTCTGGTCAGCCATCGAATCTGACTCCCTTCAGTCCCCGCGGCACGACGCCGAACTTAGTTCGGCGCGGTCGTCGCGGGCTTGGCCGAGGTGCGATGGCCCGTGATCGGGGTGGTCGCGATGCCGTTTCACATCCTGTCTCACGAACACATCGTGACTGCACGGGTACGTCACGTCCCGTGGGCGCCGAAGTTGGGAACACGGGACAGCTCGAGAGATGTCGGGGTGAGATGGGCGGGGGATTCCGCCTCCCCCACCGGACGCCACAGGCTCGCCCCGTAGACTCGGCCGAAGTGTCCTCGCGCAACAACTCTGCGAATGTTCGGGTCGGTCTGCTCGCCTACGGTGCCATCGGGCACGAGCACAACCTCGCCGTGCAGGGAACCCCGGGTCTGGAACTCGCGGCCGTCTGTGATGTCAATCCGGACCGGATTGCCGCGGCCCGGGAACTTGCTCCGACCGTCGCGGCATTCTCTGATGCGACCGCCATGCTCTGCTCGGGTCTCATCGATCTCGTGGTCATCTCGACGCCTCCCAACAGCCATCACCAGTGGGCGAAGGAAGCCTTGTCCCGCAACGTGCACGTGGTGTTGGAAAAGCCCATGGCCCTGACCGCACCGGAGTGCGATGAACTGATGGAGCTCGCCGCGGAAAAGGACCTCCTGCTCGTCGTCTACCAAAATCGCCGCTACGACCCTGATTTCGTCACCATGGCCCGACTGATTGCCGAGGACGCCATAGGCGACGTCTTCCAATACGACTCCTTCGTCGGTGGTTATGCCGAACCCTGCGTCCACTGGCACTCGAACGCCGAAGTTTCGGGTGGGGCGATCTTCGACTGGGGCAGCCACTTCATCGACCAAATACTCACGGTGTTACCCGATCGGGTCACCCATGTCAGTGGCCAGAACCACAAGCATGTCTGGATGCACGCAACGAATGCCGACCACGCCCAGGTGACGATCACGTTCGCCTCGGGGGCGCAAGCCACCTTCGTGAATTCTTTCCTCGCTGCTGCGCGGAAACCGAAGTTCTATGTGCTGGGAACCAAGGGTGCGATCGTGGGGGATTGGAATCCTGTTGCCGAACCGCTGGTGGCCGACCTGCCGGCAATTCTCACCCTCCACACCGGCGATGGTGCGCGGTCGGTGGTTGCGCTCGACACGGTGGCGCCGTTCCCCTTTCATCGCTCGATCGTCGACTATCTGGTGAACAGGACGCCGATGTCCGTGCAGGCCCTCCAGTCGCGCAACGTCGTGGCGATCATGGAGGCGGCCGAGCAGTCGGCACTGTGCAATGCGCGTCCCGTCGTTCCGGACATCGCGCTCTCGTGACCGTCCGCTGGGGCTTCATCGGCGCCGGCTTCGTGGCCAGTCGTGCGATGGCTCCCGCGGTGCACTCGGCCAGCGGTGCCGAGCTCCATGCGGTCGCGAGCCGTGATCCCCGACGTTCGGCAGAACTCGAGCCCCGAGTCGTCCACGAGTCGTACCGGACATTGATCGACGACCCGCACGTCGATGCTGTCTACATCAGCCTCACGAACGCTCAGCACATCGAATGGGTGATCGCCGCCCTCGAGGCCGGCAAGCACGTCTTGTGCGAGAAGCCGCTCGCCCTCGATGCGGAGGAAGTTCGCAGGATGCACGCGACCGCTGATCATCATCAGCGTCTCGTCGTGGAAGCTGTCTGGACGAGGTGGCAACCTCGGATGAGGCGCATGGCTGAATTGGTCCAACGCGGCGACCTAGGTGAGGTCTCGTCAATCTCGTCGGCGTTCACCTTCCAGGGCAAACTCACGGGCAACTATCGGTCCCAACCCGAGTTGGGTGGTGGCGCACTGCTCGATGTCGGCTGCTACCAGGCCCACCTGTGGTTGATGCTCCTCGGGGAACGGCTCGATTTCTCCGTCGAGGCGGTCGATGTCGTCACGGGCCCGACCAAAATCGATCTCACGACCTCCGCACGGGTCACCCTCAACGGCTCACTGCGAGCCGACGCGCTCTGCTCGTTCGTCATGGGCCCACAACAGCGGATTGCCGTGACGGGAACATCTGCTTCGATGCGCACCGGGGAGGGCGAAGCCTTCACCCTGTACAAGAGCGATGCGACGTTGGTGGTCGGTGACACCGTGGAGCGATTCGCCCCCGATGATGCCTTTGCTCTCATGGTTCAGGACGTGAGCGCCGCCATCCAAGGTCGTGACCACCACATCTTCCCGGCGTCGAGTTCGCTTCGGGCAGCCGAGATCCTGGACTCGATTCGAGGCTTCCCGAACTAGGACGCACATCCAGTCGCCGCCGTGGAGTCGGGACACGACGACCCGACGAGCCCGATGATGCTCCGTGTCAGACCCCTCGTTGGACGACAGAATCGGGTGCAGACCCCTGCCAGTCACACGGGGGATCCCAGCCCCCGCGGGGGTGCGGGGACCGCGGACCCACCGAGGGGTTCGTCAGGATCCGTCGTCCCCCGTCATGACGAGTCACCGTTTGGGGAAGGGTGATTGTGCGCCCCGACGGGTCCTCTTGCCCGTCGCAGCGCGAATCCGTTTCGGCAAGAATGACCGAGTGCCCATTCGCGTCGAAGTCGTGTCACACCCGCTCGTCCAGGACTCCCTCGCGCGGGTGCGTGACAGGGCAACGCCCAACGCCCTCTTCCGCGAGGAACTCGAACGTGTCGGCATGCTCCTGCTCGCCGAGGCAACGCGCCACCTTGCCACCGCTGACATCACCGTGGAGACACCACTGACCGTGACGAGGGGGAAAACGCTCTCGACCCAACCCGTGGTCATCCCCGTCCTGCGGGCGGGCCTCGGCTTCGTGCACGCCGCCCAAGCCCTGATGCCGAACGCGGACGTCGGTTTCATCGGCATCAGCCGCGATGAGGAAACTTTCCAACCCAAGCCATACGTCAACAAGTTGCCCGAGACGCTCGAGGGTCGCCCGTGCATCGTCCTCGACCCGATGCTCGCCACGGGCGGGTCGCTGGCTCACACATGCCACCTGCTGCTCGAGCGCGGTGCGGAGGGTCCCATCATCGTGGTGTGCGCACTCGTCGCCCCGGAAGGCGTCGCATACCTCGAATCCGTGGGCCTCGATCTCCTCATCTACACGGCATCGGTCGACGAACGGTTGAACGAACACGCCTTCATCGTCCCGGGCCTCGGTGACGCCGGAGACCGCCAGTTCGGCGCACCGCACTGAGTGGGGGTCCGTCGTGCAGTCCGGTGGTGCGGCGCTCTGCGATCGCAGCCACCGGATGAGTTTCCCCGACACGGGGCCGGTGTCTGCCGGCATGGCCACCCGGACGAGTAGATCCGTCAGCCCTCTATGCTTGTCGCCATGTCGTTGCGACTGAAGTCCGGGTCTGCATGGTCCGACTTCCACGCGCGGGCCCGTTCGGCTGCACCCGAGGCGTTCGACCAGGATTGCCTGCGGAACCTGATCGGCGGTGAATGGGTCGGTGGGGGCTCTGCGACGCCGCACATCGTCCCGATCGACGGGTCGCAGATCATCGGAGCGCCCGTGGTCGGCCAGGCCGATGCCCAGCGGGCGATGGCCCTGGCCGTCAAGCAGGACAAAGAATGGTCAACGACGGGGCTCGATGAACGAATGTTGCGCGTGAGTCGAGCTGTGGAGATGCTCCGCGAGCAGCGCGACACGATCGCCGGCTTGTTGATGTGGGAGATAGGAAAGCCGTGGAAACTGGCGTGCGACGACGTCGACCGTTGCCTCGAGGGTGTCGACTGGTACCTCACCCAGATCGAACGACAACTCACCGGTCGTGAGCCGCTCCATGGTCCGGTGTCGAACATCGCCTCCTGGAATTACCCGCTGAGCGTCCTGGTCCACGCTGAGTTGGTGCAACTGCTGGCCGGCAACGCCGTCGTGGCAAAGACACCGACCCAGGGGGGCTTCCACGCGCTCACGCTTGCGCACGCGATGATGGCCCGTGCTGGTCTTCCCGCAACGCTCGTCTCGGGGAGTGGCTCGGAATTGAGCGAGGCCCTGATCAGCTCCCCAGAGCTCGGCGCGCTGGTCTTCGTCGGTGGTCGGACCAACGGGCGCAAGGTTGCCACGCGTCTCGCCGATCTTCGCAAGCGGCACGTGCTGGAGCAGGAGGGACTGAACGTCTGGGGCGTGTGGAACTTCTCGCAGTGGGGCGACCTGGCGGGTCACGTGAAGAAGGGCTTCGCCTACGCCAAGCAGCGCTGCACCGCGTACCCGCGTTACGTGGTTCAACGCGGTTTGCTCCCGGACTTCCTGGAGATGTACTTCCCCGCGGTGGAGTCGCTCCGATTCGGGCATCCCTGCGCGGTCGAGAACGATGGCGACGCCCTGCCGGACCTCGACTTTGGTCCGGTGATCCAGCAGCGAAAGGCCGCGACTCTCGCCGCGCAATTCGAGGAGGCCATTGGCACGGGCGGGATCCCGATCCTGCGCGCCGACCTGTCCCGTGGACGCTTCCTCGCGGGGCAGGACACCTCGGCGTACACCGCCCCGGCCTGCGTGCTGGAGCCACCCTCGGCATGGTCGCTGCACCATGCCGAACCCTTCGGACCCCTCGACTCCATCGTCCTGGTCGACACCGAGGCGGAATTCCTGAGCGCGATGAACGTGTCGAACGGTGCTCTCGTGGCCTCGATCGCGACCGACGACCCCGAATTCGCCGAGCGGGTGTCCGAGGAGATCCTCGCGTTCAAGATTGGTGTGAACAAACCGCGCTCGCGCGGCGATCGGGACGAAGTCTTCGGGGGTCGCGGAGGCTCGTGGAAGGGCGCCTTCGTGGGGGGAGACCTGCTGGTCGACTCGATGACGAACGGTGACCGTCCCCTGTACGGCAATTTTCCCGACGGGTCGCGTTACCCGAAGACCTGAGCGGGTGCCCGGGGATCCCGCCACCCGAGCCGCGATGTCGTGGTGCCCGAACGGCGAACATCGCTCCCCGGAGAGGTGCCGCCGGGCGAGGAGACTCAGATGCGTTCGAACGTGGCGACCTCGGCATGGAACGCCTCCAGCATCTCGACCGAGATCGAGGGCTGTGTCCTGCCGATGGCGGCGAGGAGGTCGTCCTCGGAGACCAGGGGTGCACCACCGTCGGCTTGGGCACGTGAGAACGCGGAGGCCGCGGCACGCTGTGCGGCCAGGTCGACATCCCCGGGAGTGAAGCCGACGGATCGCTCGGCGAGGGTCCCGGCGATGCTGTCCCCGACGAAGTTCATGTAGGCGAGGGCTTGCGACCACAAAGCAGTCAGAGCAACCGGGTCCGGTGGCCCGATACCGATGAGGAAATCGAATCTGCCGGGACGAAGGACGGCCGGATCGATGGTGTTGACGAAATTCGTCGCACAGATCAACAGCTTGCCGGTCTGCTGGCGGAGTTCGGGGATCGACTTCAGGAGTTCGTTCACGACCCCAGCTGCCGCCGGTCGCATCTCGCGTGCGGGAGCGATCTCGTCGAACTCGTCGATGAAGATCACCACGTGCTCGAGTCCGCCCAGTTCGAGGAACGCCTCCCGGAGTTCGTTGGCCAACGTGCCGTCGCCACTGGCGAGTTTGGAGGGCAACAACTCGACAAACGGCCAACCCAGTTTGCTCGCCAGGGCCTTGGCGAAAGTCGTCTTGCCGGTTCCGGGAGGACCGAACATGAGGACCGTGCTCGGGAGACGGAGACCCACCGATGATGCGAGGCTGGGATCGGACAGGGGCGCGACTATCCGTTGGTTGACGAGTTCACGTTCCCTCGACATTCCCGAGAGCCGATCCCAGAGGTTCTCGTCGAATACCTGACCACCCCACTTGTCGACGATGCGAACTTCGCTCGGCGCCAGTGACAGGCACTTCTCGTACAGTTTCATTCCGGGCACCGCTGCGAAGCCCCGGTTCAGCAGCGCCTGTTCGCCGACTTGACCGGGTCCCATGAGGGCAGAGACGCGGCGCACCCCGAGGTGGAGGAGCCGGTTCTCGAGTCCCGCCGAGAGTGCCGAGCCGATCCCCAGGTTCCGCCATTGGGGATGAATCGCGACCAACTGGGTCCAGGCACGGTCTCCCGCGAGTCGAGCGCTGACGAGTCCGACGAGGGTTCCCCTGGCGTGGGCCACCACGACCACCGCTCCATCGTTGACATCCGCGATGAACTGGGCGATCTCGATGGGGGCGCTGTCGGGGCTCGAGCGCAGTTCCTCCAACAACTGCACGGCGATCCCCAGATCCCGGGGCGCAAGGTCGGAGATGTTGAACTCGATGACCGAAAGTATCCCAGATACTCGGCCCACGCAGGATTCATTTCCCGACCGGGGCGCGACGCTGCGCGGTTTGCCGTCCGGTCCGGTCTCGCCGCGGCACCCGACCCGGCGAGGCCGTCCTTCTCCGGTGCGGGCACGCGGTGGTCGGCGCGACGGGAGCTCTCTGGCGCGCTCCGGAACGGATCAGAGCGGCGGGAGTGCCGCGCGGAACTTCACCAGTTCCTCGGGTGCGATCGGCACGAGGTGTCCGTCGGCGGGGAACGCCCCCGATTCCACATCGGCCCGGTACTCGCGGAACGCCGCGATCCGCTCAGCCTGCAGTCGCGCATGCTCGGCGGCGAAGTCGCGGTACACCTTCGAGTGGCGCGGGATGTGCGCGGTTCCCGAGAGGTCACGGTTGGTCGGGTCGTTCAGGATGTCCATCGCGAACAGGTACTGGGCGTCGCACCCCGGGCCGGCCCCCATCGACCACAGCGACAACCGCGACAGGCGCCTGCTGATCTCGGTGGCGACCGCGGCGGGGATCACCTCGACCTCGGCGGCGATCGCCCCCGCGTTCTCGAGCGCGACACACTCCTCGTAGAGACCGATCGCCTCGTCGGCGGTCTTGCCAACGGCACGGAACCCGCCCGTCCACCCCGCCCGCGAGGGCACGAGACCAACGTGTCCGACCACCGGGATGTATTCCTTGGCAAGGTGCTCGACTCTGTCCATCGACCCCGAGCAGTAAATGCAGTCGGCACCGGCCATCAGCATCTCGCCGGCCCACCGCAGGTGATCATCGGCAGAGCCCGCCTCCAGATGCGAGCGCCCGGTGAGCGTGAACAGCGAGGGTGCGACCTCGCGGTATCGGGGATGGGTCACCAAGTCGGGTGGGGCCGATGCAAGGTCAATCCCTGCGATCTCGGCGGCCTCGGCCTCCTCGATCGTGAAGATCCGCAGCATGGTGAGCTGTCGTTTTCCCTTCAGAGCCGCGAGATCCGCCACGGTCAGTCGGCGTCGTGTCACGGGTGCACGCTACTTGCCCATCGGATCGCTGTGTCGGTGCGAACTCCGCACGGGAGTTGACCTCGCCCCGGGCAGCCGGCGGTGACAATGCAGGATGCATCCGCCCGAAGCCCTAGTGTGAACTCATGAGCGAACTCACCTCGTTGAACGTCGAATTTCTGTTTCACATGCACGCCACCTTGGATGCACCCGTGGTGATCCCGAACGGACCGCACGGGACGCGCGTCATTGTCGGAATCAACGGGGGAACAGTGAAGGGGCCTAAGGTGAACGGAACCGTCGCGCACCTCGGTGCCGACTGGTTGACGATGCGTGCCGATGGGACAGCGCAACTGGATGTGCGCGCACTCATCACCACCGATGACGGTGCGTCGATCCACATGCACTACACCGGCGTCATGGCCCCGGGTGAGTCCGGTCCGCGCATCGTGACTGCGCCATTGTTCGAGGCGGGCGACGAGCGCTACACGTGGTTGAACGGTCTGCAGGCAATCGCCGTCGGGGCTCCCGGTGCGAACGCGGTGGACTATGACGTCTACCGCGTGCTGTGACACGCGGTTGATCTGGACGTCTACCGCGTGCTGTGACACGCGGTTGATCTGGACGTCTACCGCGTGCTGTGACACGCGGTTGATCTGGACGTCTACCGCGTGCTGTGAGGCACAGCCGACTCACGCGGCCACACCAGGGCAACGATCCACGCCGCGCAGGCACCCCGCACGGTCCATGCGAGGGCACGCACCAGGTTCGCCGTCATCAGGCGGTCGTGCACGGCTGCGTCGAAACCATCGGCCAGGTCCCCGTGGGCGGGGGCCGACCAGACCCCACTGATCACGAGCACCACGGCCATCGCCACGGCACCGATCGCCACGGGGAGCCGGAGATCCCGCCGGCCACCCACAGCAGCCAGCCAGATCAGGGCGAGCAGGGTCAGGCCCTCGGTGAGCCAGGGCACGAGCAGGAGAGTGCCGATCCGCTCCACATGGGCCGCCTGAAAGTCGGCGTAGGTGTCCGGGCCGACCTTGGCAAAGAGGGGGTAGTGCACCAGGTGGATCGTCCAGATCATCCCCACCATGAACCACGTGGCGAGCACGTGCACGACGGTGATCTGGCGCACCGCCGCCCCGCTGATCCGACCCATTCCACTTTCGGTCATGGTGCGAACGCCCCGGAGGCGAGATCGGTGGAGCCGTCTGCGATCGCATCCACGATGCGGGTGGCCACCGCCGTCGGGTCGAGCCCCGTCGGGAACTTCGGCGCGACACCAGCCACGGCACGACCCGCGAGACCGGTGTCGGTGTGGGGAGGCCTGCAATCGAGCACGCGCACTCCGGCCCTGCGGGCCTCGCGGGCAAAGCCCTCGTTGAAGGCCCGCACTGCCGTCTTGGATGCGCCGTAGACGGCCATCCCCGGCAGGTTCTGCTCGGCGATGACGCCCGAGATCGACACGATCACGCCGTTCCGCGTCATCCTCGGCAGGGCTGCAGCGCACAGGAAGATGTGGGCGAAGGTGTTCGTGAGGAACAGCTCCTCGACGGTGTCGACCGAGGTCGAGACCGTGTCGCCGAAGGCCACCACGCCCACTGCGTTCACCACGATGTCGAGTCGGCCGGTGCGCTCGGCGACTTCTGCGACGACCCGCTCCGCTTCGTCGGCAGAGCGCAGGTCGGCCACGAGATGCGACTCGGAGTTGGAGCCCGACCTCGACACGGTCACCACGCGAGCCCCACGGGCCGTCAATTCGGCCGCGATGCGGCTGCCGAGCCCACCGGTTCCGCCGACGACGAGGGCCGTCACACCGGGAAAGTCGAACGGCTGCGTCACCCACCCGACGCTAGGGCAGTGTCGGCGCCGGTCCCGTCGCCGGTGATGTGACGTCAGCGCGTGGTCGCTGCGACCCGGCGGGATCCTGCCAAGAGGGCGATGCCCGCGAGGAACAGGAGCGATGCCAGGAGAGTGAAGGTTCCGTTCGCTCCAGTCTCGGGGAGCGAATCAGCAGCGACTTCACTCGGCCCCCCTCCAGCAGCCGCGAGCGCGGGAACCGCCGTCGTTGTGGTTGCTGCGGCCGGCGTTACTCCGCCGCGTGCGATGGAGGTCGTCGTGGTAGCGGCTGTCGTCGTCGGCGCCGCGGTGGTGGTCGTTGCAGCGGTCGACGTGGTGGCTGGGCCGGCGATCTGGAACGCGATCGTCGCACTCCCGGATCCCCCGCCGGATCCAGATGCCAGGATGGAGACATTCACGCTCCCACCCGAGGCTGGCGTACCGGTGATCGCGCCCGTCGACGTGTTGAGAACGAGACCGGTGGGCAGACTGCCGCCCGACACCGCGTATGTGACAGTTCCGGAAATGTTCGAGGGTGTCAGGGCCGGCGTCGAGAGACTCACGCCCGCTGTGCCGTTGATCGAGACTGCATCGGGCGTGATCGAGCCCCCGACGCTGCCCGCCCATCCGAGGGAGTTGATGAGGAGTCTCCGGAACGAGTTCGCAGCGGTGGTGTCGGCGAGTTCGGGGGCGCCGTTCGTTGTCGAGAACGAGAAGACCCGGCCGCTCTTGCCCGCTGGTACCCAGCCCGCCATTCCGACGCCGAGGTCCGTGGCGTTCGTCGACGGATCGGCCGCGGCGGGAATGTCCGCCACGTTCGAGTTCCAACGTGCCCAGTAGTAGCCGGTTGCACCTGTCTTCAGGGTGAGATAGCTGAGCGAACCGGCAAAGTCTGCCGGTTGAAAGATGAAGTCCCCGGTGACGCCCGTGTCGAGCGACGCGGATGTTGGGCGGTCCCATCGGTAGAAGCGCACCTTTTCTCCGGAGCCGTAGGCACAGCTTGAGCGGATGGTCGTGGGCATGATCGCATTCAGGCTTCCCCATGCGCCTGCAAATCCACTCGCGCACGCATCCCACGCGATCCATTCACCTATCACCAATCCACCGCCAGCAGACACGAATGTGTCGATGACCGCGTAGTCATTGGCGAGGAACATGTTCCTCTGAGTCGTGTCATAGTTGTTCTGTCCCTGCAGGTAGATCACGTCATAGTTCGCCTTCGTAACTGAACCAGAGACCGTGGACAGCAGGTAGTACTCCACACCGCGAGTCACACAGAGGTCAGTCCCGTTCTCAAGAGACGTCTCGACATTGGTGTCGTTCGTTGCGTCAGCGCCGGTTGCGCCAGAAGCCGTCATGTACACCCGCACGCCGCACGCCGGCGCCGCCTTCGTTTCGGACGTCGGCTGGCCGGACACGGTGACGAGAAGCGACGCTGCAATCAGTGCCAAGCCGAGGAGGCGCATGGGAAGACGGGGACGGAATGAATTGAGTTGCATGACACTCCAATCTCGCCAAATCCTATGCCGTGTGGGGCCGTCGCGAGCAGTGCTGGCTTCGACCTCAGCGGGTGGTCGGCGCGATGCGGCGGGAGAGGGTGACCAACTGGCGTCGCAGCATGATTCCGTCTCCCGGGCCGAGGATGAACCGTTCGAGGAACCGACCCCCCGGAGCGTCGATGCGGGCCCTGACTCTCGTCACGAGGCGGGTGCCCATCGGGTCGTCGCGCAGGTCGTAGGCGAGCGAGAAGCAGATCCGTCGCTGGCGCGATTCGGTCGGGCCGAGCCGCAGCACCAGGCTGCGTGGCGGGTCGACGACCGCCGCTTCGAAGTCGATCGGACCACCGGGAACTGAGTCGCCCGACGCGAGGGTCTGCCACTCGGGGTGGATCGTCCGTGCGCTCCGGCGCCCGAGGTTGTCGAGCAGATCCCAGCTGTACCACCCGGCGCGGCCAAAGCCCATCTGTCGGAGCCACGGGAACACCTCGTCGGGTCGCGCGCCCAGGGTGATCGATCGCGTGGCGACGAGTCGCGCCCCGGGGCACAGGTCATCTCCCGGCATCGGCCCGTCGATTTCGTCGCACGTTGCACCCCAATGCTCGAGGATCACTTCTGCCTCTTCACTCGGGAGGGCCGGTGCGCTCGAGGATCGCGACCATTCCGCCCATGTCGGGCCGGGTCCAGACCATCTGGCCGTGCTCGTTCAGACGCCGGGTCACCTCGATGCCGGGGAGTCCGACGGGGCGCAGGATGAACACGCCGTCCTCGTAGGAGGCGACCACATGGATGGGCGTGGTGTAGTCGAATGCGCTCACATCGTGGACGCCGTTCTCTTCGGTGCCGTCAGCACGACAGTCGGCGATGGTGCCACCCCCGCAGTCGACGATCCGGTTCCCGGCCTGCTCGATGCGCTCCACATAGGACATGAGGCGATCATCGGGGGCGATTGGGTGTCCGCCCCGCGTCGCACCCACCACTGCCCAGATCCCGCGCAGATCGGGCGCTCCCTCCACGAGTGGTTCGGTGCACCCGGGCATCACGAGGGGAGGAAATGTCGACCCATACCCACCCGGAGGCGTGTGTGCGACGGGATACGAGTACGAGTCCATCGCGGGATCGTACTGACCGTGCTCTGGGTCGTCAGTCCAACTCGCGAAGTCGCACAGCCACGAGCCGGCCGAGCAGGTCGGCATCGGGCGTCCATCCGATCGGCACGGTGAAGGTGTTCTTGTTGACATTCAACACGCCCGCGGCCGCCAGTCGTGGTTCCACCGCACGGAGGGCATCGACGCTGAACGGGTTCACCGTGAGGTGGTTCTTCGATGTGGACACACCGAGGACATAGCCGGCCGCGCTCCGGAGGATCGGTTGGTTCCATGCCACGACCAGATCGAGCCCCTTGTGTCGCGCGCGCACCGCCCGGAAGATCGCACGAGCGGTTCGCGCGGCGGCGGGGTCGAGACTGGCGAGGAGATCCTCGGGGGTGGCGTGACGGCGGGAGGTGATGGATCCACGGTGGTGCATGACGACGGCATTGGCATGTGCGCGGCTGAAGCCGTGGGAGTCCTGCAGCAGAGCCATCTGTGTCGCATAGGTGGCCTCGCCCAGCGAGGCGAGGCGCGAGAACCAGTGGGCGATCGGCTTGCCGTGTTTCTTCTCGATCGCGGGGAAGTGCGCGGAACGCTCGCCCTTCGTCGGTGCCACGCCCGAGACTCTACGACTCGTCGACCACTCGGAAACATGGGTCCAACGAGATTCGGACGACGGTGCTCCGGGCCGCGCTCGCACGGGTACTCTCGCGATCGTGACGAAGAACAAGGCGGTCTTCCGCAGGACATCTGACTGCGCCACCGAATCGTGGCGCGATGACGAGACAGGTCACGTGGACTGGTGGACACTGTTCAGCGCGGACCGCACCGCCACCTCGGCCCTCACCGTCGGTGTCGCCGAGGTTCCCGTGGGTGCTCCCCGCCCGGCGCGCGGCCACACCCACGCACAGGCCGAGGTGTACTTCTTCCTCTCGGGCTCGGGCGAGGTCGTCGTGGAGGGCGAGTCGACACCGGTCACGGCCGGCGACGCGGTCTTCATTCCCGGGAACATCGAGCACATGTCGGTGAACACCGGTGATGTCCCGTTGCGCCTCCTGTACTTCTTCGCGGCCGACTCGTTCGAGGAGATCGTGTACCGGTTCCCCGGCCGGGACGACCGCGCGTGATCGAGCCCCGCACGATCGTCCTCGAGCCGATGGCGGTGGCCTCGCTCCAGCAGTTGATCGGCATCATGACCGACCACATGTGGACACCCGCCTACGACGGCCGGTGGGACGTGGAGTCGATCATCGACATCGAGCAGCGAATCGCCGACGGTGCCGATGGCGAGCCCGTGGTGCTCGGCATCGACGAGGTGGCACTGCTGCTCGAGGGGATGGCCTTCACCGAGGTGATGAGCGAGGACTTCCCGTGGATCGACATGGTGCGGTGGGCGTCGGACTTCATCGCGTCGGAGTTGCGCCAGCACTGGACCGACGAGGAGTGGGCCCGCTACGTCGCGCGATGAGCGGCGTCAGGCACCGGGAGCGAGGCAGTACTCGAGGTCCTTCTGCTGGCGGCGCATCGCCGGCAGGATCGTCCGGTAGGCGGCCCAGTTGTTGGGGAACGGCTCGGGCAGTTCGTGCTTCACCAGGTCGTGCAACTTGGGCAGGTTGCGGTAGGGCACCGCGGGGAACATGTGGTGCTCGAGGTGGTAGTTCATGTTCAGGTACAGGAACCGGAACACCGGGTTCATGAGCACCGTGCGCGTGTTCAACCGGTGGTCGAGGACATCCTCGGCGAGTGCCGCGTGCTGGGTGGTGCCGAAGAAGACGAGCAGCCACCGGCCGTACAGCGATGGCAACCCCACCAGCATCAGCGGGAGCATCGACTGCGAGGCGAGGCTCGTCGTGACGACCGCGACCCACACTGCGACGTGCACGCGACCCCAGAAGATCGCCCGTGATGCCTCGCGCTCGGGCACGTAGGTGGCCGAGTCGGGGGAGAGTCGGCCCACCACGTTGGCCGCGTACTTCTTGGCCTCGGCCCAGGTGGAGAAGATCCCGAAGCAGTCGGCGAGTGTCTTTGCGAAACTGGGTGGGCGCATGTAGGCGATCTCTGGATCACGGCCGACGATGATCGTGTCGGCATGGTGCCGATGGTGGC
>Ga0194123_10002124_pt1 | contig 27014 bp, 25 predicted proteins | sample TA2MahsurfametaG_5_FD_155479 | JGI IMG/M metagenome (GOLD analysis project Ga0194123, IMG submission 155479) | Freshwater microbial communities from Lake Tanganyika, Tanzania - TA2015023 Mahale A surface | ecosystem: Environmental > Aquatic > Freshwater > Lake | place: Tanzania: Lake Tanganyika... | reverse complement strand
AGCCGCGCGGTTATTTTATAGAATATATTTTTGATAAATGGACGAAGGTAAATATTAATTATGTTTCAATTAATAAATATAATGAAATAATAAGTCATTCGTCTTTTATATCAATAAGAGATGCAAATGGAATATGTAGAAAATATGTTAGGTATGCTTTTTAGCAATATTTTAATATTTTAATATTTTAATATTAAAATATTATATGAGTCAAAGACAAACAAGATCAAGTGCGCAAGCAGCAGAAGCAGCACCAAATCCTCCTCCAAGAAGACAAACAAGAGCAAGTGCGCGAGCAGTAGAAGCAGCGCCAAATCCTCCTCCAAGAAGACAAACAAGAGCAAGAGCACCTGCACAAAGACAAACAACTAGAATAACAGACGATAATATACGCTTGTTAGTTAATACTTACAATGATAATCGTGGTTATCTACCAGCCGATTTAATTAATATTCCAATTGGTGATTGGGATGTATCAAGAGTTACTAATATGAGCAATTTGTTTGCAACTCAAGTAGCATTTAATCAACCTTTAAATAACTGGAATGTATCAAATGTTACAAATATGGAATCAATGTTTTATCGTGCGTACAGTTTTAATCAACCATTAGATAGATGGAATGTATCAAATGTTGAAAATATGATGGATATGTTTCATCACGCAACTAGTTTTAATCAGGATATAGGTGACTGGAATGTATCAAATGTTGAAACTATGAACGAAATGTTTAGTGGCGCAACCAGTTTTAATCAAGATTTAAGCCGATGGAATATATCAAATGTTGGAGATTTTTCTTCAATGTTTGAAGGTGCGTCCAGTTTTAATATAAATCCAAATTGGTATCCAAATTTGAATATTAGAAGAGGCGCAGATAGAAGAAATATGTTTACTGGTTCTGGGGTTGTGCTTCCTCCTCCAGCACAAGCACAAACACAAGCAGCAGCACCGCCAATGCCTCCAGCACCTCCTGCAAGACAAGCACCTCAAGGTGTTGCGTATGAAATTCACAACGCATTTGACAATTTTAAGTTTGACAGATTTATGGAAATTATTAGAAGAGAGATAACAGCAAATCCACCACCACCTGGAATATTACCTTTATTTGAACAAACAGATTATCCTTTATATCCAATTATAGCATATACATTTAAACAAACAGGATTAACTCAACAAACCAAAGAAGAAAAAATTAGTCAACTAAATTTGATTCAAAGAACGGTACAGCAATATCAGAATTTTGCAGCAAACAGACCAAAAATAACAGATGTATTAAAATTTATTATGACACAACCAAAAGAATTTATTGATAATTATATTCAAATATTATTAACGGATTGTTTAAAAGCATATTCAACTGGAAGAACTGAGTCTTGTGTAAAAGGAATGTATGAGCGCATTTTTTATTCCGTTCGCGACGCTATTGCAGCATTATGTTTAGACCAAATGCAAGGAACGGGTCCAGCGCCATTATGTAAGCCTGTTTACATTGAACTTTTTGAATGTTTTTATGAGGTATGGCCTAAGGAAGGTCCAGGTGGATTAAATGAAATGCTTGGCGAATGGTATGGAGATGGAGAAGCCGTTACAGCATTATCACCTGAAAATAGAATTGAAAGTTTTGTAAATTTTGTTCGTGGTAAAATAAACAATGAAATGCGTTTTAGACAAGCAGAGAGATCTATTAGAGATTATGCTGGCAGTGACCTGAATGCGATGTTTGGCGGAAAACGTAATAAGCGTAGTGTTAAGAAGCGAACAAATAAGAAACGTAATAAGCGTAATAAAAGTGTAAAAAAAAGAAAATATTAAAAATAATACAATAAATTTACAAATATATAATATTAAATATTTGTAAATGTGTGGGATTTTTGGCATTGTTTTAAATAAAACTAAAAATATAAATATTTATAATTTAGTAATAGATGGTTTAAATCAACTACAAAATAGAGGTTATGATTCAGCCGGCATTAGTGTTATTAAGGACTCTAATTTTGAAGTCCACAAATACGCCTCAACTAATAAAATAAACGCACTTGATAAGTTGGCATCTTTAAACTTAACCAGTGAAAAAACAGGTATCGCAATAGGTCACAATAGATGGGCTACTCACGGAATGAAAACAGACGCAAATGCGCACCCTCATTTATCCAACAATAGTAAATTTATAATCGTCCACAACGGAATTATTGAAAATTACAATGAATTGAAACAAATGTTGGTTAAGGAAGGTTTTATATTTTATTCGCAAACAGATACAGAAGTAATTGTAAATTTATTACAATATAATTATAGTTTAGATATATCTGCTGGAGTATTTGAATCTATTAAAAAATCAGTAGATATGCTTACAGGAACTTATGGTTTATTAATTCAAAGTTTATATGAACCAAATAAATTATATTGTGTAAGAAATGGATCGCCTCTTTTAGTCGGACAAAATGAAGAAGAAGTTATTGTTACTTCAGAGCAATCTGGATTTTGCGGTCGAATGAGTAATTATATTACACTTCATAATGATGACATATGTATTATAACAAAAACAAGTGATTTACAATATATAAATGTAAATACTGTTTATAATTATACTAAAAAAAATGTTACTCTATCAAATAGCGAATTAACACCACATCCTTATAAATACTGGACCTTAAAAGAAATAAACGAGCAGCCAAATGTCGTTTTAAATTCAATTAATAAAGGCGGAAGAATTAAAAATAATTATGAAGTAAAATTGGGTGGATTAGAACAGCATACAAATCTCCTTAAAAATATTCAAAATATTGTAATTTTAGGCTGTGGTACATCTTATTTCGCAGGGTTATATGGTTCTAATTATTTTAAGCAATTATGTAATTTTAATACAATTCAAGTTTTTGATGGCGCGGAATTTAATGAACCTGATATACCACGCATAGGAAATACCGCATTTATTTTAATATCTCAATCCGGCGAAACCAAAGATTTACATAGATGTATTGAAATTGCAAAAAATGAAAATATTGTAACAATTGGTATTATAAATGTTGTTGATTCTCTCATTGCGAGAGAAGTAGATTGTGGAATATATTGTAATGCTGGTAAAGAAGTAGGTGTTGCGTCTACAAAGGCATTTACAAGCCAAGTTATTTGTCTATCAATGGCCGCAATTTGGTTTTCAACTTTGCAAGGAATTAATGAGAAAAAACGCTACCGAATGATTGTAGATTTACATAATTTATCTTCTGATATACAACTTACATTAGATGCGTGTAAGGCAACCATTTTGGATGTCGCTAATAAATTTAAAAATAATACAAATATGTTTTTATTGGGAAAAGGCACTGATGAATTCATTGCAAAAGAGGGTTCATTAAAAATCAAAGAAATTTCATATATTCACTCGGAAGGTTATTCGGCAAGTTCGTTAAAACATGGACCATTTGCTTTATTAGACGAAAATTTTCCTGTTATCATATTTAATTTAGATCAGGCACATAGAGCCAAAATACTTAATTGCTATCAGGAAGTGTCGTCAAGAGGTGCGCCTATATTAATAATATCAAATGATATGACATTGTCTCACGAAGTAACGTGTGATATTATGTATGTACCTGAAAATAAATCGTATTCATCATTACTTGGAATAATACCAGTTCAATTACTTGCATATTATCTCTCTATAAATAAAGGTATAAATCCTGATAAACCTAAAAATTTGGCAAAAGTTGTTACTGTTGAATAAATTTAAAATAAAAATGATAAAAGTATTTAAAAGTAAATTAACAGTATAAATACTAGTAAAATGAATATTGAAAACGTTGAATCATTAAATGGGTTTTATAAGCCAATTAATAATAAGTATAATGGTTCGGTTTATGTTTGCAAACAAAATTCACCATTAAGTAGTAATTTAATTGATGGTTTTAAGTGTTATAAATTAGAAGATTATAAACAAGCATTACAATTTATTAATGAGAGAAAAATAAATGAAACACATAGACATTCAATTGTGTTGGTTTCAGAATATTTACCAATGTATTTTCATAAGCATTATATAAATAGTTATTTAAATCATACATTGTGGAAGCCAAATGTTTCTATTATGTACAAAAAAGATGAAATAGAAAAATAAATTACAATATTACAATTTACTTTATAATATTGTAAAACAAGTTTTGCTCTACTTTTCCCAAAAGTAGATAAGGTTTTGCTCTACTTTTCCCAAAAGTGGATAAGGTGTTTTGCTCTACTTTTCCCAAAAGTGAATAAGGTTTTGCTCTACTTTTCCCAAAAGTGAATAAGGTTTTGCTCTACTTTTCCCAAAAGTAGATAAGGTTTTGCGCAAATTTTCTCTCTAAAGAGTAGTTGCTTTAGATATCTAATGAAACGGTATTACTTGATGATTTTTTTCTACGACCACTGCGCTTTGGCATATTACCTTCTGATTGAAGATCTTTTAAGTCGCTAATACTAATTGTACTGCTGTCATTTGCTGCAATATTTTGAGTTGGCGCAACAGGTTCTTGAATATTTATGGTTTTAGTTTTAAGTCCGGAGAGAATATTGGTAATATCACTTGGTCCCTTCATTTCAGCACGAGGTGCTTGTCTTCTACTTGTTCTATCTTGAACGTCAGGTCTTTCATAATTCTCTCTTAAACTAATTCCATCATCTACAAAATTACTCTTGCTATAATTTAAGTCAGGTCTTGCATAGTTATTATTACCAGGTCTTCCTTGAGGAGGTGGCATAGCATTTGGTCCTTGAGTAGCCATTGGAGGAGGAGGTCCGCGACCAGGTGGCACTTGTGGTTCTCCGTTCATCATATTTGACATAAAACCAGAGAAACCAGGATTGGTTTGTGCCATTGAATTAACAGCAGCATTTTGGAATGAACGCATTAAATCGGGATTTTGTCTAAGAATATCATCCATACCGGGCATTGCGCTCTTAAACATAGTATTTGTCATGTGCACCATCATTGCACTACCACCAAGTTGAAAAAGAAGCTTCAATTCGGGCGCCATGGATGCCTTGCTCTTGTATTTTTCGTGAAGTTCGCCAAAAATATCATCATAATCAGTAATATTTTCTTGGATTTGTTCGGACCAGCCGTCTAATTTAATGTCAAAAGGATCAAATTTACTATTTAAAAATTCCATACCATTAATTACAGCCATTAGCATATTGCCTTGAAATTTAACGGAGTTTTGCTTGGATTTTTCGTCCATAATGGTTTCATATTCGCCCATCATTTCTTGCAAACTGGATTCCATAGAGTATTTTTTGGATAATTCGACACCCTTCTTTTCAAGCGCTTCTAATCTTCTTAAATACTTAAATTTTTCCTTAAGCATATCGTCTTTTGACATTTTGGGTTCTAAAGGTACTTCCTTATCAGGATTTAAAGGAATATTATTGAATTTACCATAACCATCCCAAGATTTGCTGTCGCTTTCAGTTTGAGATGTAGATTGTCCTAAAGTAGAATCATTAAATCTAACTGATGGTTTTTCATCGTAAGATGATCCAAACATATCTGATTTGGGCTTAAAACTTGATGCAGGAATATCATCAACTAAGTCGTTTAATTCGTTTTCTAAATTGTTAAGGTCATTCAAATCAATATCGCTGGTAGGTTTTTTACTATCTTTAACTTTTCCATTCATTAGCAATTCTAAACCACCGCCAAAATTAGTTGAACCGCTACTACTTCCCCCAAAATTGTCGTCGTCAAAATTTAATTCTGTAATTTCCATTATGTCTGCCATTGTATTTATTAATTTATTAGATCATTTATTTTTAAGTAATACGAACGATAAATAATAAATTGAATTTATATATTTCATTTACCCTTAAATTTCATTACTCCTTAATTTCTTCAAATTTTGCATAAATATATCCTTCACTTGTTTCAGAATACAATTTGGAACATGTTATTTCAATAATCTGACAATCATCTACATATAATTTATCGTTTAATGCATCTAAAACAAACTTTACCATATTATCTAAATCTTTTGAATTGGTATTATATTTGGGCGCGCTTTCTTTAAGTTCATTTGATTTTTTACCAGTTTTGTAATGATTTTTAGGTCTTTTACAATAAAACTGTAATTGACACTTAATTGGGTTTGTCATTTTTTCTTCTGGCATTAAATTTCCAATTGTTTTAACAAATTCATCTTTTTCTTTTTTTGATGGATCATATGTGCCGCCTTGTAAACGATGTCTATGTCTCTTTAAACTAACAGGCTCAAATTGAATGGTCGCTTCAAACATTACAATATTATATTATAAAGCATTTTTTTATATTATAATACTTATTTATATTTTACTTGGAAAAATTCGCAGGATTAATAGAAGGAGCAATTAATCTGGCATTTAATTGTTCTGCACTTAAGTAAGGATTTTTTAAATCGGAATTGCAGTAACCAAAACCAGGTCTGCTTGTATCAAATACATTTTTAAATTTATAAGGAACATTATCAGAAGGTGTTCTATCTGTTTTAGTATGAGGATCAAGACCAAGAGTGTAGCAAGCCTCAGTTGAATTGTAGTTAATTATTTGAAGACCATTGCGTTGTAAGTATTGGCGGTATCCCCAATTAGATTGAATGCCTTCTTGTTTCTGAATTCTCTCGTTAACAACTGCGTCAGGTTGCCAAGTTGCATAGTTGCGACCATCTGCCATTATTGGAGGAAAATTAAAATTAATATTATTAGAACCACTATAACACGAGCCCCAGGACATATTTATATTTTATAATTATAATAAAATTTTATTCAATTCCAAGCAATTTAAGTAATTCGCCTTTCTTTAATTTGGAAGCATCTGTTGAAGTTGCTAATCCTTTTTCAACAACAATACTTCTTAACTTTGGTAATTGCAATTTTTTATAATCAATTTTCTCAACTGGTTCTTCTAAATTAATGCTAATTGTTTTTAGTTCAGATTGTGAAACAATAGGTTCAACAGGTTTTTCTTCTAAATCTTCTAAATCGCTTAAGCCTACGCTTTCAGCGTCTACGTTTTCAGCGTCTACGTCTTCAACGTCTACGTCTTCTACGCTTTCAGCGCTTTCTACGTTTATTTTAAATACCTTAATTTGTTCGATATGTTCTTCTTCATTACTATCGTCAGATAAGTCATTCATAGATAAATCATCAGCAGAATTAATTTCTAATTCGTCATTGATAGAATCTATGCTTTCAGTATCAGCGTCAGCATCAGGGTCAGCATTTATTTCATTATCACTTTCTTCACTTACCACACTTTCTTCATCATCGCTTTCATATTCGTCATCTGATACAGTAATTAATTTAGTATCTCTGTTTTTTTCTAAAGGTTTGTTAAATGAAGATACATGTTCTTGACTATTACCTCCATTTTGTTGAGACATAATTGACAAATGATTTACACCTGCCTGCAGCCCTGTTACATTTTCTGCTAAAGTAGAAACAATACTAAACATTGAATTAATTTTGTGATTTTGTTCTCTCATTTTACTTTCAAAATATACAACTAATAATGCTACAACAAGCACTAATATTCCTAAAAACATTAAAAAAGTTGGATTAAATAAATCTGTTAAAGAAGCCATTTTATTACAAAAAGATTATATAAATTAATTCATTGGCAAACGAATTAAATTATTGTCTATATAAAACTTGATAAACTGTATTATCAATTATTTCCTTTGGATAATTCATATCTTGTAAAATACTAATAACACCCTTAACATTCGATATTCCCTTTTCCATTTTATACAAGTATTTTATTTTGTTATTATTTTGCGCATCAATATCTGTAGACATTTTATAGTTTTGTACACATTTATTGCGCTCTAATTTAATGCAAACTTTATTAAAGTGAGTTGTAAGCATTGTTGAAACATTTTTATATTTATTTAAATAATACATAAATGATGTGGCGCTTTTCTCGGCTTCGTCTGGATTTGTGCCGGAATATAATTCGTCAAATATACATAAATGAGTTTCTTCTATATCGTCCGATGCATTTATGCTGTCAATAATGTCTTTGCATCTACGCGCCTCTGCTTGAAATAAACTATCGCGTCCAGAAGTGTCGGGAATATTTAAATAGCAATGTAAATTATCGTAAGGTGTAAGTATTGCTGAATCGTAAAATCCACAGCCAAATTGCTGTGAAAATATAATATTAATAAGCGATGATTTTAGAATTGTGGTTTTTCCGGACGCATTGGGTCCTGTTATAACAATATTTTTTTTAAATTTAATTGTATTTTTAACAGGTTCACCATCTTTAAGACAAGCATAATAAGAATTTTTAAGTATGTTCTTTTTAATATTGGGTTTTTTTGCAAATTTGGCAAAATTCATTTTTCTCTCTACAACATTAGTTTGTAATCCTTCTAAACAATCAATATAACCATTAAAACCTAATGAATACATAATTACATTATTGTAATCTTCATTAGTATGGAGTTCATAAAAGCATTTTAAGACCTTACCAATTTCTTTTAATTTATTAATGTTTGTTAAACTATAGACAGTAATACTATTCAATTTTTTACTAATATTATCAAGTTCGACAATTTTATTACGAAGTATTTTATTAAATTCTTGATAAGTTTCCAAATTTTCTGTATAATTTAAATAACTTGACATAGATGCAGTTGTGCGTGCTAAATATACTTTTATTTCTTCAAAATAACTATGTATTTTTTTCATATTATTATGAAAGCGATAACAAACCATAATATTTTGATAAATAGAAAAAACATAAAAAGCAGCAGAAGCAAATATATACATTCTCTCTTGCGTTTCAATTTGAGAGAAATCTACTGTAAATAATTTACCAATTGCATTTGTTTGTGCTACCGTTTTAAGCACATTTACATATTCTTGCATAGACAATGAAATACCTTTTACTTTAAGAACAAAAAAGGGTATAATAAGAATTATAATTGGCACCATTAGAGAGAATAAAGGAGAAAGTAAATTATATAAACTCATTAGTTGTAAAAACATTTCAGATTTGTTTAAAAATTCGATTATTTCCCAATCAATGTAATAATATCTCTCTTTAAATCCTGCTTCAACCTTTAATTCATTCCAAATATCAATAATGTTTGAATAATTTGGATAACAATTATACTCTTTTCTAAATGAATTATAGTTTTGAATAAGTTTTTGACTATCTTTTAAAAAACGAATATCGTTTGTATAATATTCAGCAACTTGTTCTGTAATTTTTTTAGAAACAATGTTGTCATTATTAAAGCAAAAAGAATAAATAGAACTACACGATGGATCTACAGTTTCAATTAGTTCTAAATCTGACACAATATTTTTTTTAAGTTCTATTTTATTTTGATTGTAATAAATTGGCATTTTAAAATATTTATTTAAATCGTTAATAATTGCATTTTGATTTTGATTCATTATATTTAAATTTATTATAGAAATATAATGATATAATTATACGAATGCTTTATTTATCTTAAAAAGCATCCTTCTAAATTTTCAGGTAACTCCATCATTTGAGTTTTATAGTGAGTTTCAATTTCTCTTAACTTCATAATATCGCGTCTAGTAACAAAGTTAATTCCCATTCCCTTTCTACCCCATCTACCACTTCTACCAATTCTATGTAAGTAAGTATGAACGCATTTTGGCACATCGAAATTAATAACAATATTTACTTGTTGAATATCAATTCCACGAGCAGTAACATTGGAAGAAATAAGAACACGGGAAGAACCATTTCTGAACTCGTTAAAAGTGGCTTCTCTTTCCTTTTTATCCATATCACCATGAATGCGACATACAGGAAATTCGTCTTCCTTCATTGCTTCGTATAAGTCTTGGACGCGCTTAATACTATTACAATAAATAATGGTTTGAGATGCAGTAATATATTTATATAGATCCTTTAAGGTCGCATATTTTTGTCTATCATCATCGACAGCAACTACATATTGCTTAATGCCTTCAAGAGTAAGCATTTCGCGCTTTACACTGATTTTAATAGGGTTTCTCATAATTTTATCAATGATTCCCTGCAAACTATCGGGCAAAGTAGCACTAAATAAAGCAACTTGAATATCAGGTCCAAAATTTTGGAAAATGTTATACATTTGATCCTTAAATCCAGCAGATAGCATTTCATCGGCTTCGTCAAGAATAACAAGTTTAATTTTCTTTGATGAAATTCTATCACGTCTCATCATATCATAAACACGGCCAGGACAACCGCAAATAACATGAGGCACATTTCTACTGGAAAAACTACTACCTTCTTCAATAACAGAACCACCATACATAAGTTGAATTCTTAATCCAGTCATAAATTGACTAAGGGCTTTAAATACATTGCCTGTTTGAATGGTAAGTTCTTTGGTTGGTGATAAAACCAAAACTTGAGTGGTATTGCTAGATAAATCGATTCCAGCCAAAGCGCCAATCGTAAATGTAGCGGTCTTACCAGTACCTGATTGTGCTTGCGCAATTATATCCCTCTTTTGAATAAGAGGTTTAATCGCCTTCTTTTGAATTGGACTTGGAGTTTCAAATCCATGTGCATAAATACCTCTTAAGATATCTGTGCTGAGACCTATTTCGTCCCAATTATTAATTTCTTGAGAAGCATCAAATACTTCTTCGGTCGCTTGTTCTAAATCAGAATTCATTGTTGTCATATATATTACTATATATTTATCTATTTAAGTGTATTTAAATATATTTATTATATTTAAAAAAAAATTGATATAAACAAAAAACTATAATCTATAATACATAGACAAAATGGCCACGAAAACTATGAGATATACTCTTGATAATATTATTTCAATCCTATTCAACGGATTTGATTATCAGTTACCTGAAGAAACGTTGACTAAGATTTCTGAACTTGCTCTACAAGTTGGGTCACCTGATTATGTTAAAACTCCTGTATTTCAAAAGCGTGAAAATCCAATGAAGGTTGAGCCAACTCCTAGAGATAGAGATGTAACCGCACCTAAAAGAAATAGAAAAGGTAAGGTCCAAGAAGTTAGTGATGAAGATTGGAATGCAATTAGAGCGCCTAGCACCGGCGCTTCTGCTGTGCCTGAAGAAAAATCCGTATTCGAAACTCAAATTGAAAATATTAGATTTCAATTAAATAAGTTGACTGATAAAAATTATACTGATATTTCAAATAAGGTATTTGAGTCAATTAATAAGTTAGTTGAAGATAATATTTCAACCGAAGATATGAGTAAATTAAGTGCAATTGTATTTGAATTAGCCACTAATAATCGCTTCTATTCAAAGATTTATGCTGATTTATATTCTGAATTAATTTCTAAATATGCAGCAATTAAGGATACATTTGAAAAGAATTTTGAAAACTTTACTGCGTTATTTGCTAATATTGAATATGTTGATTCAAATGTGAATTATGATAAGTTTTGTGAAAATAATAAAAATAATGAAAAGCGTAGATCATTGGCGGCGTTTTATATTAATTTGATGAATAATGATGTTATTTCAAAGGTGCAAATTATGAAAATTACTCGCGATCTTATGGCACAAATTTATTCATTTATTTCCATTGAAAATAAGAAAAATGAAGTGGACGAACTTACTGAAACGATTGCAATTTTATACAAAAAGGAAATTTATGAAGATGATGAAGGCGATGATTACGAGCAAATTAATGGTTATACTATTAATGAAATTATTGAACGCATCGCATCTAGTAAGGTTAAAGATTTTAAGAGTTTAACTAACAAGTCGCTATTTAAATTTATGGACTTAATTGAAATGTAAAATAGGAATAAAATTAAAAAATAAATTAATAATAAAAAAAATAAAAAATAATAAATAAATTAAAAATACAGTAAATAAATATTTTTTTAATTAATATAAAACTAATGTGAAATAGTATATAAATGGAAAACGAAAATATAATTGTTACAATTGATAGCGATGATTATCAAGAAGAAGACATGAATTTAGATTATATTAATGATTTTTTAAACGATGCCAATGAAGAGTCTAATTTATTACAAGATTTAAGAATTCCACATGTTCTTGATTATAGTGAAAACTACACTGTTAAAGAATTAGTATTAATATGTGATTATTATGGGTTCTCAAAAGAAATAAAGGCAAATAAATTAACAAAGGATATGTTAATTCAATGTCTGGTAGATTATGAGTTAGATCCAACCAATTCAGTAATAGTAGAAAAGCGTAGAAATATGTGGTTTTTTATTAATGAACTAAAAAACGATAAATTTATGAAAAAATTTGTATTATGGTAGTATTATAAACTATAAAATATTTTGTATTTCGTATTAAATATAAAATATTGTAATAAATTATATAATGGTTAAATCAAAAATAGATAGTGGTGTAAGTTATTCTGAACTAAAAAGTGTCGATTCAGGAGATTTAAAGTTAGAGGCTGATTTGTATCAACTTGAAATAAATGGCATTGATGTTATGATTGCAGTTGGTAATGCAAAAAATACATATGAAGACAAAAATATATTGTATTTTCCTATTTATTTAGTAAAGCATAATAATAAGGTGGTTCAAATTGGTGTTTTTGAAATAAAGGCATCCAATTACTTATCCTATTTGGATGATTATAATAATTTAAATATTGAGATGATGAATGAGCCGTTAATTTATTCGTTTGCTAATGCTGAATTTTTAAATAAAATGCGTATGGAACCTGATGTGCCTTTGCGTCGTGTTAAAGACGCTGAAACCGAAGAAGATGAAGAGGATGTTGACGCTGAAGACGAAAATGTTGTTGAAGAAATAAGTGAATATTATGAAATACCAAAAGAGAGAGAAGACATATTTGTGTTAACAAAAGGAGTTCCTTTACCACCTTTATTGAGAGAAGAAACAAAAAAACAAGCAAAGGATTATAGAGAAAAATACCACGAAGCACCAAATGATACTTGGATTGAAAAGTTTATGAAAAATAAAAATTATAATATTATTGATAATGAAGGTGGTGGAGATTGTTTATTTGCAACTATTAGAGACGCATTTTCCAGTATTGCACAGCACACTTCTGTAAATAAACTTAGAAAGAAGCTATCACATGATGCGACAGAAAAGGTGTTTTTAGGATATAAAGAACATTATGATATGTATAGCGCTTCTCTAATTAGAGACACTCAAACCATTAAAGAATTAGAAGGACAATACTTATTATTAAAACAGCGTTTTGGTGAAGTAATTGATAGAAATGAGAAGAAGATGATTTCAAATGAAGCCAAGTCAGTTAAAGAACAGCACGATAAATTAGTGGAAGAGAAAAAGGTAACCGCAGAAATATTAAAGGAATATAAGTTTATGAAGGGCGTTGATTCTCTCGACGCATTTAAAAGCAAAATTAAAAAGTGTGACTTTTGGGCGGATACTTGGGCTATTTCAACATTAGAACGCGTGTTAAATATAAAATTTATCATTATGTCAAGTGACTTATATAAAAGCGGTGATATGAAAAACGTATTGCAGTGCGGACAATTAAACGACACTATTTTGGAGCAGCGCGGTCGATTTATGCCAGAGTTCTATATTATGATAGACCATACTGGCTCTCATTATAGATTAATTGGTTATAAGAAAAAAATGATATTTAAATTTATAGAAATACCATATGATATAAAGAAAATGATTGCCGAAAAGTGCTTGGAAAAGAACGCAGGTCCGTTTGCTATTATTCCTGATTTTCAAAAATTTAAAGCAGGACAAAATAAGACTGTTATTAAAGAAGCGCAATATGAAGATTTATCAGAGGCTAAGTTAAGAGGGCTTTATGATGACAATATTGTATTTCAATTTTACTCAAAATCTGTTGGTAAACCTCTTCCAGGAAAAGGAAATGGAGAGAAAATTCCAAATGAGCGTTTAAAGGAGTTTTCCGAATTGGCAACTATTCCAGAATGGCGTAAGAAATTGTCGAATTTTTGGGTTCAACCTTTCTCTCTAGATAATCATCAATGGGCTTCTGTAGAGCATTATTATCAAGGTTCAAAATTCAAAAAGACATTTCCAGACTTTTATTTAAGTTTCTCTCTTGATTCAGGTACAGACTTGTCAAAAGATCCTGCAATGGCAAAGGCTGCTGGTGGAAAGTCAGGTAAATTTGATGGTGTTCGTATAAGACCTATTGAAGTATCCGCAGATACTGATTTCTTTGGAAAAAGACAATCCAAGGAAATGTATTCCGCACAATATGCGAAGTTTACACAAAATGAAGATCTTAAAAAACTATTATTAGCAACCAATAATGCTAAGTTAACACATTTTGTAAGAGGTTCTGAGCCAGTTGTATTTGACGAACTTATGTTAATTCGTGACAAAATTAGACGTAATGAACTTTAAAATTTAAAATATATATAATATTATAAATATTTATAACTATTAAACGTATATATAAATATTTATTTTTTTCCAAAAAAGCAGCAACCTCTTGATATTAAACCAGATTGCAAACTTAAAAGGGTAACACAAGAATCCATTAAAGCATTGAATTGGCCTAAAAATATTTCTTGTTTAGAGTGTTCGACTTTTATTCTTCTCTCTTTAATTAAAACCATAACAATAAATTTAATAACCTCGGCACAAATAGCGGCACGTTTTTCAGTTGACATATTCTTAATCTTCAAACTAAATAAGAATTCATAAAGTTTTTGAATAATAGTAATTAAATATGGAATGTCATTGCTGTCAATTTTGCCGTCTTTCATTATTTCAAACATTGCTTTTTCAATGTCGTGTAATAAATGAGGTGAAGTATTTACAAGACTATTTAAAATATCAATATATTCTTTGTTTAAAATATGGGTTTTTTGTTTAATTTCTTCTTTAACAAGATCAACTAAATTAACGGGAATTTTAACCGCAATTACTTCGTCAATTTTCTCTCTAATTTCCATTTTAAATTCTTCTACAGTTTGTTGAACTTCTTCTACAGTTTGTTGAACTTCTTCTACAGTTTGTTGAACTTCTTCTACAGTTGTTTGGTAATGTTCTTCTACATTATGTTGAACTTCTTCTGCTGTTTGTTTTACTTCTTCAATAGTTTCTTCAACATGTGTTGTTAAAACAGGTTCAGCATCTTTAGTTTTAGACGGCTTCTTCTTCTTTTGAGGTGTAGACATCGTTATTATTATGTCTTAATATATTAATTTTAATTTTATATCATAATTTAAAATTAATATTTATTTTTTCTCTTTTTAAATGTTTTTTGATTTCGTTTTCTTTTTCCTCCTAACGCGGCAATTAAAAATGGCGCTGCAATTACTCCAGCAGTTCCAATTACTGCAGGGACAGCATATTTCCAGTTCATTTTAAATTTACTTTTCTCTACAGAATTATTATCATTTGTATTTTTCTCTATTTCAGGACCACATTTATTAATGTCATAAGATAATTGAAAGGTTGAAAATCCAAATGTATTTTTAAGTAAATCTACATAAAAAATAAATGAAAGGCTACCACAAGGATATTCCGGATCCATAGGTTCGCCATCTCTTGAAATTATTAATGATGTTGTAAAATTAAACTCCATAGTTTGTTTTTTTTCTGTTAGTATAATTGTAATACTTTTAGTTGGTCTAAATACAGAACAAGATTCAGGGCTTACCACATCATTTACCTTTATAACAATAAGATCTGTTATTAAATTAAAAATGTTTTGACATGTTAGCAAAAGTATTTTATTTATAATATCATAATCAATTGATTTGCTAAAATTGTTAAAAGTATTAATTAATAATTCGCAGTATTGATCCGTGGTTTTATAATAATCTTCATATTTACTAAAATATTCATTACTATATTCAGCACCATTTAGCAAAATATATGATCTTTTTACGTCTTTACCAATTTGATATTTAAGTAAGTCAATTGTTTTTTTGAGAGATGTAGATTTATTTGTATTTGTATCTACAAACATGTAAGAAGTCATCATATAAAACGAATATGCCAACAATTTATCCAAAGGCATTCGAGAGTTTTGAGTTGCAGTTGTATTAATTGCATCCAATTGTCTATTTCCCATAGGAAATTCTTTTTGAAATACAAAACAACCATCTAAATATAATACATTTTTACTTTCTTGGTCTGCTTGTGCTTTTAATGCTGCATAGTTAGGATAATTGTCCTTTACATACTTAATTATATTTGTTACAGGTAAATTTTTGGTTCCTATAAATAATTCCATAACATTCGTACCTTGATTTTGTCTTTTTCTTGTTCTATTTAATTTTTTGCTTTTATTGTTAATATTTCTATTTTTACTTTGTTTATTCATATATATATTAAGAAATATAAAAATTAATCATATTATATAATAAGAATGAAAATAACAAATAATAGCAAAAAACTAATGCTTTTTTTTACAAATAATAAACATATTAGTAAAAGCACACAAACACAACGCACAAGAAACATTTTATTGGATTTTTATAAAGATATATTAAACGCATATTTAGATTTAGAAAATGTTAAAAGTGCTTCAACAAATGGGTTATATTATAAGTTACAAGTCAAGAAAATTAATAATCCTAGCCAAGTAATTAAACCAAAAATGTTTGGTGCACATAGTTTTCCACAAGCAGTTCGCAATCACATTGATAAAATGTCATTAACTGAATTAACTTATACTTTTTCTCTCTTTGGACGTAATATAACAATTCATTTTGTAACAGAAGAAGACAATCCTGATATAAATTTACTATACAATCAATACGTTGATGCAATTTATATGTGGATATATATATTAAGTCAATATGCTTCAAATAAATGCTCGAATACGCTTGTAATTTATTTATATTTTACTTCTCTCGAAAAGGTATTACCAAGTTCAAATACGCAAGTGTTAGATGAACTAAATGTAAATACAGCATTTACAACAACATGTCCAAAAGACTCTGAAATAGTTGTATTTAGAAAGGAAGAATGGTTTAAGGTATTAATTCACGAAACATTTCATAATTTTGGTTTGGATTTTTCGGATATGAATAATAGCGAAGCGCATAAGTGTATATTAGATATATTTAAGGTTGAATCAAATGTAAATCTATATGAGTCTTATACTGAATTTTGGGCGGAAATTATGAATGCTCTATTTTGCAGTTTTTATACATTAAAAAATAAACGCAATATAGAACGTTTTCTCTCTAATACAACTTTTTATATTAATTTTGAGAGAACATATAGTTATTTTCAATTAGTTAAAACACTTCAGTTTATGGGTCTAAGATATAATGATTTATATTCAAATTCAAAACGTAGTAGAATACTTCGAATAAATTTATATAGGGAAAAAACAAATGTGTTATCTTATTATGTAATTAAAGCAATTTTAATGAATAATTATCAGGGATTTTTGCATTGGTGTCAGGATCATAATAGTTCTCTCATTCAATTTACAAAAACAATAAAAAATCAGAGAGAATATTGCGAGTTTATTAAAACCAATTATAAAAGCGTAAGTATGATAGGAAATATTTTAGAAACTGAAGACTTTTACAATAAGCTTTTAATTCAAAATCAAAAACAAAAAACAAACTTAAATTACATATTATCTAATATGAGAATGAGTATTTGCGAATTAGGTTAGATTAGTATTTAAGATTGTAATTATAAAAAATAAAAAAGTTAAGTTACAGAAAATGGTATAAGCAAATAGTAACAAATTTTATTATTACATTAATAATAAAATTGAAAATAATAAATAAATAATAATAAAAGATACACTAAACACTTATATTTGACAATGGGAATTAAGAATTTAAACAAGTTTCTAAAAGAAAACGCAACGAACTCCATAAAGTTCGGTCATGTTTCTGAATTATCAGGAAAAAAAATTGCAGTCGATATTAGCATTTATATGTATAAATTTGCCGCTGAAGGCACATTAATTGAAAATATTTATTTGATGCTCTCCATATTACGTCACTATAATGTAATTCCTATATTTGTTTTTGATGGTAAGCCTCCAGCTGAAAAAAAGGAACTATTACAAAAGCGACGCGAAGATAAGAAGGAAGCAGAGCAAGAGTTCAAGGAACTAAAAAATAAATTAGAAATAAATAAAAATATGGATGAAACTGAAAAACAAGAGATTATGAATAATATGGATATGCTTAAAAGAAAGTTTGTAAATGTTAGCAAAACAGATATTGAAAATGTTAAAAATTTAATTCGCGCTTATGGTGCAACTTATTATGATGCACCTGGAGAAGCAGATGAATTATGTGCTATGCTTACTATTAAGGGCAAGGTATGGGCTTGCCTAAGTGAAGATATGGATATGTTTGTTTATGGATGTCCTAAAGTAATTCGCTATTTAAGTTTGTTAAATCATACATTGGTTATTTATGATATGAAGGGTATTTTAAATGAACTAGGTATTTCACAAAAAGAATTGAGAGAAATATGTATTTTATCAGGAACTGATTATAACTGCTTAAGTGATGATGAAGGTAAAAATCATACATTATATACAACACTTAAGCAATTTAAGAAATATCATAAAGTTTGCAAGGATAAAGGTATAACATTTTATAATTGGTTATTGGAAAATACTGACTATATTCGTGATTATGAAATGTTAATAAAAATTTACGATATGTTTGATTTAAGTAAAAATCATTATAATATTAAAATATTTGAAGATATTCGTATTGCAAACGGACAAATCATTAAGGAAAGCATTAATGAAGTGCTGAAAACAGACGGATTTATATTCGTAGAATCTTAAATATACAACTAAAAAATTTTTTCTTTTTTTTATTTTTGAATAAGTATTTGAATTAATGTATTATTAAAATAATAAATTAATTTTTATAAATGCACCGACCAAGGGATAAGACCATCAGGCCGGCAAAAATGTTATTTTTTTTTATATTTTTAGTCGCTTTAAAAGGACATCGTTCAACTTTACTTCGTTTAAACAATTACTGCGTTTAAGCAGTGGCACCTTCCTTAGCAGCCTTGGCAAAGTGAGGAGACATATACTTTTGGAGGTTAAAGTAAGTGAGCTCATCAGTGGTCTTAAGCTTCAAAAGAGCAGCAAGCTTCTTGTCAGGGTTAATCTTGCGGCCATTGGTGGCATCTTGGAGCTTTTGAGCGCGGATGTAGGTGTTAATTTCACGGGTAACATCAGTGCGAGCCATTTCAGCACCCTTTTCCTTACCAAGGAATGCTGCAAGCTCATCGGAGATCTTGGTGGGCTTAACGAAACCAGAAGGAGCACGGTTTCCAGCCTTTCTCTTGCGCTTAGAAGATTGCTTTTGAGCGGCTTTTACTTCGCGAGACCACTTCTTCTCAAGGGCCTTGTACTCACTCTTAATAGAGTTAATAAGGGCGCCGAGTTGTTGGAGCTTGGCAACAAATTCAACAGATTGTTCGGCAAGAGGGGCTTCAGCATCGGTAGCGGGAGCTTCAGCGGCAACAACAGGAGTGGTTTCAACAACAGGAGCGGGGGTCTCAGCAGCAGCCTCAGTCTTAGGAGCCTTGGGCTTTCTAGCCTTCTTCTCAACAACAGGGGCGGCAGCAGCAACAACAACAGGGGTGACTGATTCAGTCTCAGATTTCGATACGGTTTTCTTGGGCATCTTATTATACTATACTCTAAAGAGATGCTTTTAAGTAGTTTTTAGGCTTATAATATATATTGTTAGCATAATATGATATTATAAAATTAATTTGTTATATATAATCGTGCACTACATGAAATTAAAACGGAGAAAAGCTTTGAAAAAGCCAAGGAAGCGATGTAGCAGCATCTTCATTAACAATTGTTAATGCTCCCAGTACATAACATGCTCCTAAAGATTTGCTATCTTTATCAACGCCATTATTAACGAATTTTTCTAAAACTTCCAAAACAACTTTCTTAATATTATTGACATCTTGTTCGGAGCCAATATAATTCATATTTAGATTTCTAAACGGGTCACCATTTGGCGGGCAAATATTTCTTTTAACTTGCATTTCAATTTGCGCCCTATAATTCCAAATATCAGCCAATTCTCTTACATATCTTATTAGTCTTGGTTTGTTTAAAGAGAGAAACCATTGAAAATTTGAATAATTTCCTAATTCATCTATTTTTTGAAACAATGTTAATGCACGTAATTCAATTGCTTTTTCATTTGAAATATTTGTGCTTTCGTCTTCATAACATAAATTAATTGGTATTTTAAGAATAACACCGAGTCTTATAATTTTTCTTATATTTGACAATAGAGTTTCTGGCAATGCGTTTCTGTTATATGGATTTTGTATTTTCTCTCCATTTTTTGTTTTTACAAACAAGTTAAAGAGAGAAGCAATATCAAAACCATAAATAAATCCATCAACATCCTTATAACTTATAAATTGTTGTAGTGACATTTCGTCAAGTGGATCCATTGTAATAAAATCGTCTGAATTGGTGCATAATGTGCGTTTAAATGCTGCTGGTCCATGTAATTTAAAATAATCACGTGCTAATTTACCGCGAAAAATTCGTTGGATTTTAATACTATTTTTTGACAAATGCAAATGCGAATAAATGCGATTTAATAATTCACTTTTATTTCCTCCAACTTTTAATTTATAATATTTTAAAATACTTTTTAATTGTGATAAACTATAATTATACTGCAAAATGGTGTTATAATTATTAATTGTTGGAATGCTTATTTTTTCGTCGTCTACTTTTTGAAGTTTTGCTGGAAAAATCATATGCTTTTCACAGTTTGCACTTATAATTGCTATGTAATCATTAAATAACGCATCATTATTTTTACCTTTCTTTAATATTTCGGTCATATATTATAATTATATATTTTCTTTTTGAGTAGTTTTTAAATATAATATATTGATATTTATTTAAATGCTTATATGCTTAAGATAATAAACGCGTATTTTATAAAGCATGAATGCATATTATATTTATTTTACTAATATTCAAATACTTATTTTTTATTTAAATACTTAATAAATGCTTACCATACATCGTAAGCTTAAAAAACAGCACTAGACTTTATTTTAATTTATATTTTAAAAAAAAATTGATTTAAAGATAAATCAATAATGTAAAGTATACTAACTAAGATGTCTAGCGCAATTATCGACGGAACTAATATTGATTTGACTGTATTCTCATACAGCGCTCCTAAGTCCAACCCTGCCGGTGGAAAGGTTGTTAATTTGTATAATAAGCATGCTAAGGAATCGCTAACTCTTGCTGTTCCTCTTATGGCTTCATGGGGCGCCCAAGAAACTAAGGAAACTGTTGGAAAGGATGCAGCTGGTAAGCCTATTACTAAGGGAACTGGAAAGTATACTATGTCTTTGCAGTTTGCTAAGGGACAATATACTACTCCTGATGCTGATGCGTTTTTGGAGCAAATGAAGGCTGTAGAGCAGAAAATTAAGCAAGATGCTATGGTTTATTCTAAGGAGTGGTTTGGCAAGGAAATTAAGTCTATGGATGTTATGGATGAGAAAATGGGTCCTATGCTTAAGTATCCTAGAAAGGAAGGAACTGAAGAAAGAGATTTTGACAAGAGTCCCAGTTTAACTCTTAAGTTGCCTTGTTGGAAGGATGTATGGCAAACTTCTGTTTTCGATGAAGATTACAATCCTCTTTATGTTAAGGGTAAGACTGAGCCTGGTGTTACTCCTCTTGATTTCCTTGTAAATTCTTCTAAGGCTCCTATTCAAGTTGTTTGTTTAATTCAATGTGCTGGTTTGTGGTTTGTTGGCAGTCCTGCAAAGGTTTCTGTTACTTGGAATTTGAAGCAAGTTATTGTTAGAAAGCCTAAGACTTCATCTATTGCTGATGATACTTGTTTCCTAACTGTTAAGCCTGCGGATATGGCTGCTCTTAAGGCTGCTCCTCAACCTGAAATTGAGAAGGATGATGCTGTAAGTAGCACTATTGTTGAGGATGATGAAGAGGAATTTGAATTGCCTGCGCCTGCGCCTGCGCCTACTCCTGTAGCGGCTCCTAAGCCTGAGCCTACGCCTACAGCGGCTGCTGCTCCTGAAGAGAAGAAGAAAAAGATTATTAACAGAAAGCCTAAGGAATAAGCAAAGCGACTATAAAATTTATAAAAATATAAAAATTTAATTATAAAATTTTTTCTTTTTTTATAATTTATAATAATTAAATACTTATTATAAATAAAATTGAATTAAATAATATGCACTAAATGAAAAGCATAATATACAGAATGGACTCACTACCTAAGTGCACCTTAAATAATATGATAAATTTTGTTCCAAATGGAGAACAAGAGAGAATGCTATATAATGCTATTAATAAATCAGTATTAAATAAATATCTGGATGATACTAAGCAAAAATATTTTAATGGAATGTTTTATCTTGGAGGACAAATTAAAATGAGTCCAGATGAAGAAATTACATTAGAAAAGTTCGAAAAAGTTAGAGCAATAACTAAACAACGTCTTATTGAATATGGTGGTCCGTGTAATTCTTGGGAAGCATTTAGCATTGCAGAATCAGAACGCAACTTAAATGACGCAGAAAAATTGGTAAAATGTTACTTAAAAATTGGATATTTGAGAGAACTGGAAAAAACTGGCAAATTAAATTCTGATCTAAATACTGAAATTGCTGGTTTTCTATAATATTGTTATGTAAACAATTACATTTGTTTTCTCAGATACATCATAAATGTTACTTTTAGCCATTGATAAACCCTGACCTTTTAGAATATAAATTTGTTTTTTTTTCATATATAAATTTTCTATTGGAATACTTAATTCTTTATTGCCTATTTGCAGTGAAATTGAAGACGAATTTAATATTAAATTGGCAACATTGTCTGCGTTTATTTCATAATTTACACAAATATTATTATCATCATCAATTGTTATATTTTCCGGCAATTCCGGCTCGCATATTACCATAATTTCGCCATTTGTACCTGTCTCAAAATAAGATTCATTATGCCATAATGGAACAAAAAATATCTCGTTATTAATTTGTAATTTATATATATTATTATTTATCATATCATTTATACTTGGGTTCAATCTATATATTTCAACATCCACATACTTTTTAACTACAATCTCTCTAACCAAGTCTAAAAACTCTTGGCCTAAATGAAGTGTAATTCGATTGTTAGAGAGAAATGAGTAAATACTTAGTGCTGTATCCTTATCTAATTCATTAAATAGATCGGTTGATATTTTTTTTCCTGCATTTATAATTTTACTTACGATTTTTGACAAGACTTCTGTGTATCTGCCTTCAAAAGATGACTTTATAAATTGTTTTAGAATATCAGTGTAGAGAGAAGATTGAAAAGAATCTGATTCGGTGTCTAAGTCTACACCTTCGGCGTCAGCGTCATAAATATTATTTAAATAGTTATAGGCTTCACTTATTTTTTTAAATCTCTCGTTTGATTCTTCAGTATTTCCATTTTTATCCGGATGATATTTTAATGCCAGTTTTCTGTACTGTTTTTTTATTGTTTCCTTATTAATTGATTTGCCATTTATGTCTAATTCCAAAATTTCAAATGCATTTTCATAATTCATTTAATGTAATTGAATTATTAAACTTTAAGTATTAAATTATAATTACTTTATATTAAAAACCATGAATTAATTTGGCTAAATATAGCAAATAATTTTCAACATGATAAATTGGTCTATAATTGTTATTATAGTATTGAAAGAAACTATACGTTTTTATTAGGATACCAGACATTTGCTCCTCTTTTATTTTCTTTTGCTTTACAAGTGTAGAGAGAATATACCAAATACAATCTGTTATATCAAGATTATATATAAATATATCATATAATGTATCCCTAAATTTAAGATATTGCAAATCATTCACGTTTATAATACAATTAATAATTTTATTACATATAATTCGATATTGCAGCATTAAATCTTCATTGTAAGAATGTAATATTTTAATATTTGTTATATTTTCTATTTCCGTTTTTACAGGTAATTTTGCGACTGTCGCCTTTGAATATGATGTTTTTGCTGGTCTACTTACACGTATAATTTCACAGCAATTTAATATATTATTTGGTATAAAACTTATTTCTTCTGTAACTAATATAAACTTTAATTGAACTGGCATCGCACTATTTAACTGCATATAACTATAAAAGTTTTCTAATAATTCGCTATGTATTTCGTGAAAATATTTACAAACTATTATTCCACATTTATCTACCTTTGCAGATATAATATCAATAATTTGCTGATAAATTTCGTGCCAAAGTAGTTTAGAATTACAACCTAAGAGAGACATATCAATTTCATAATGAATATCACTAATTTTAAAGAAATATTGCTGCTTATTATAGGTTAAACTTATTTTTTTTTCGTATTTTAATTCGCTTGGACTATAGCCTTTTATTGCTTTTAACATTTGTGTGTATTTTCCAACGCCACTTGGACCATAAAATATAACATTTTTTAATTCATTTATGGTCTTTGGAAACTTATTATATATTTTATCCAACTTTGGATGCAAATTTACGCGTTTATTTTCTTTTATATATTCTTCAAAATGTGTTTCGTGAAACTTCATTTATTATTATATAATACATTCAATCTTTATTATATAATATAACGTATTTATTATTCTTTCATTAAATCATATAAACTATAACAAAAATTATTAAATCTGTCTTCTGGATAACCAGTTTCTGGAACCATATCATAATATGGATTTTTTATAGGATATACATATTTTAGAATATCACGAAATTTTTCCTCGCCCTTTTTAAATTCTGATTTGGATAATTCAAATATTTTTAATTGATTTTTTTCAGAACCTTTAAAAACACTAAATTTGGCAAAAGCAAAACCAAGTTCAACAACATCTATGTATTTTTTTAATACAATGCAATTATAAAATACCATTCGATTATATGCTAACCATTCGTAATAACTATTTTCATAACCATTATCCGTCATATTTTTTTCTAATGTTTTTGACACATCTGTTCCTAATTTTGCCTCTGCAGGATTTGCGTGTTTAAATTTAATATAATTAACAACCATTAAATTTGTTGGTTGTATATTATTTTCTCTCGCTTTTTTACATAAAGTATCTGCAATCATCCCTAAAAATGTATATTGTTCTTCTACAGTAAATGGATTTTGACCTTTTGCCATTGCGGCTTGAATAATACCATCTTTTACATTAATTATATTTACAAATATTTGTGTAATATTTGATGTATCTAAAGGTGCATCCAATTCTATCTTACTTGATAAAGATTCTTCAATATAACGTTTTGAAGCATCTATTTGTTCTTCATCATTAAATATATCAATAACAATATTAAGCACTTTACACGGCCTTCCGTCACATAGCATATTTTGTCTTGGATGTGAATTGCTACATAAGAAAAATGGCACCATTTGATATGCTGCATTTACATTTGCAGTTGTATAATAATTCATATCTAAATATTCGCGCTCTAATGTGGTTTCATTTAATTTGCTGCCAAATGATACATAAATTAAGTCTTTTGAAAAGGTTGGAATTAGTTCAAAAATAGGTGCAAATGATGTATTAATTGTTTCCATTAAATTTTCATTATATGGCATATTTATTACTTGTTGATTTACAAAACCACCTATTTTATTATATTTTTCTCTTTTTATTCTTATTTTTCTAGACTTTATTCTTATTTTTCTTGATTTTATTCTTATTTTTTTAGACTTTATTCTTATTTTTCTTGATTTTGTTTTGTTTTTATTTTTTAACATATCAAATATAATATATAATTATATTATTATATTTAAATACATAATAAAAAGATTTTTACAATAATAAATAGGACTAATGAATATTGTAAAAAAAATAGACCAATATGACGATAGATATGTTTTTTTTTGTGAACCCATTAAAAATAATGTTATGAACGAAGGCAATTTTATAAGAATTTTATACTCAAACCACAGTTTTACATTAAATGGCATTTATTTACTTATTACACTTAATGATATTGCATGTGATAAATATTACACAAAATATAAGTGCAATTTTAACCCATCATTTCATAAGGAATTAATACATAAACTTAAGATGATTGAAGAGCAACTTATCAATAAGTATAACGTAAATAATAAAATACCTCAATATAAAATATACGAACAACTTATTAATGGAAATATTAAAATTTCTAATGATATTGGTAATAAATCTCAATGTAATTTAATATTAAAAATATCTGGAATTTGGGAAACACAAGATAAATACGGACTTACATTTAAATTTATGAAAATTAATTAATTGTCGCAAAACCATCTGTGGTGTAGTATTTTAATATTATATAAAGAACCGCAACACTCATAGAACTTAATACACCAAGTAAATATACAATACTAGACGCAACTTTATCTAATCTTCCGGTTGTTTGAAATTTGTCAGTAAATACAGTTGTGTAAACCATATATAATTGAATAAAAATTAGTAGTGCGGATATATTGCTAAATGAATAATATCCACTTGATACACGATTTTCAACAATATTGCTTTTGTATTTAACAATTAAATACAATATAGTAGATATAACTGCTAACATAAGTAAAAAGGGTCCTGACGACATTAATATAGATGACAGCGTTTGTAATATAGAACTACCTTCGGTTACCTTAAGAATATTATTAAAAATTATAATAAGCATCATTGCAATAGCTAAAATTAATATAGAATAACCTGCAATATATGAATTTAGCGAAGTGGATCCTTGAGTAAAAAATCCCACAATAAAAGACACTAAACCTGCAACTATAAATCCTTTATAAACACTTGTATACCAATTTGCCATTTATATTAATATAATATTTTTTATTATATTAATACCATTTTTATTTCTGATTTTTTAATTTGTAAATTTCATTCTTTAGAACTTCTATTTGTGCATCCAATGTTTGAATTTTTGAAACTAAAATAGGAATTAATTCAATATAATTAACTGTTTTATATCCCATTTCAGAATTTTTTACCAAATTAGGAT